>JAABUM010007322.1_pt1 | contig 10214 bp, 11 predicted proteins | sample 5559161 | NCBI WGS metagenome assembly JAABUM01 (sample SAMN10711868, study PRJNA513369) | rock metagenome | isolation source: Antarctica rocks | place: Antarctica: Victoria Land, Siegfried Peak nord | reverse complement strand
TCTGCGGGCAGCGGTACCACCGCCACGCCGTTGAAGATCGGTGTCGATCCCCATAGCCCGCCGGCTTCGCTGAGCTACCGGCTCTCGCAGATCGCGATCCCTGTCGTCAGTGTCCTCCTCCTGCTCGTATTCTTCCGCCTGCGCCACATCGAACTCGAGCGACGTCCGACCGACCAGCCGCAGACACAGACGAACCCCGCCTCCTAGCGACACGCCGTACGGCGTTATGCTCCGCACCGGCTCGCGGTCGTGTTTCGCCACGATACTGTGTGCGGAACACGACCGCGAACCGTACCCGGCCTCAACGCCCGCGGCAACGAATCTTCGGCCCGATGAGCGTGGCGGCGACTGGGGCATGCCACAGCGATGACCGGGCCACATGCTGATGCCGTAGTGCGCGAGCTTTTGTCGCGACCAGTGCCCGTCCTGCTCATATCTCTTAGGACTTACGCAGTTGACCAATTATGGGGGCGTACGTTCGCTAAGCGCCTGAGCCGCATCCATGTTCAACTGCGTAAGTCCTAATCGGAATTACCGAGGGTATCCCGTCGAACCCGAGGAGCCGCACGATCCACAGCATCCGCCGCCCGATGAAGGATCGGCACAGTAAGGAGTATGCCCATGCCGTCACATCCCGAGCCAACCCCCGGGGGAGCCAATCAGTCAGCGCCGAAGCGCTCGACCGCGCCGACCGGTGCTCCGCAACGAAAGCAAGAGCAGAGGAAGAAGCTCGCCAACGGCATCGTCGCCCTCAGCTCCGCCGCGATCATCGCGGTCTACGCGGCGGGTTATCTGCACACCGCCCCGGCGGCGGCGAGTGTCGCGAACGTCGCCCCCACGGCCCTGGTTGCGAGCGTTGCCACCACGTCCACCGCGACCGCCGCCTCGCTCCTGACGCCGACGGCGAGCGCGGCGGTGGCCGCGAGTGCGACCTACAAGGACGGCACCTACACCGGCTCCGGCACGAGCAAGCATGGCGGCGTCACCGTGGCGGTCACGATCAAGAACGGGGCGATCGCCTCGGCGGCGATCACGGCGAGCAACACGCGCTACCCGATCTCACGGATCGCGGCGCTGCCGGGCGCGGTCGTCGCCGCGCAGAGCGCCGGCATCGACTTCGTCTCCGGGGCGACCGATAGCTCGATGGCCTTCCAGACGGCGGTGGCGAGCGCGCTCGCGCTGGCGAAGGGTGCCTGACCATGAGCACGTCAGGCGCGCCCGCGCATATCCTGCCGGACTCCACCGAGACCCACGGACTGACCGGCGGTTCCACGACGCGCACCGTGGTCCTGATGGACACCTACGTGACGATCCGGGTGGTGGATGGGCCGCAGGCAAGCGGGAACGCGGCGGCGATCGAGCGCGCCTTCGACTGGTTCCGCCGGGTCGAGGCGGCGTGCAGTCGCTTCGACCCGTTGAGCGAGGTCATGCGCCTCCTCGAGCGTATCGGCGCGCCGACCCCGGCGAGCGACATCCTCTACGAGGCGGTCGCCCTCGCCCTCGCCGTGGCCGAGGCCAGCGCGGGGGCGTTCGACCCGACGATCGGCCACACGCTGGAGCGGCGCGGCTTCGACCGGCACTACCAGACGGGGGCGCCGATCGCCACGCCGATCGCGCCCGATGCACGCCCGACCTATCGCGACGTGCGCCTCGACCCGGCTCACCGTACGATCACGCTACGCCAACCGCTGATCCTCGATCTGGGCGCGGTCGCCAAGGGGCTGGCCGTCGATCTGGCGGCGCAGGAACTGGTGCCATTCGGCAACTATGCGATCGACGCGGGCGGCGACCTCTTCGTCCGGGGCCGGAATCCGGCGGGGCAGCCCTGGCGGATCGGCCTGCGACATCCGCGCCAGCCGGACGCGCTCCTCGGCGTCTTGCAGCTGACCGATGCCGCGGTCTGCACCTCCGGCGATTACGAGCGCTCGAGCCCGCATCCGGGTGAGGGCCACCATCTGATCGACCCGCGTACCGGTCGCGCGGCGGCCTCCGTCGCCAGCGTCACCGTGGTCGCGCCGACGACGGTGGCGGCGGACGCGCTGGCGACCGCGGCCTTCATCCTCGGCCCGCAGCGCGGCCTCCGGCTGCTCGCGCGCCAGGGCGTCGCGGGGCTGATCGTCACCCCGACGCTCGAACACCATACGACCAGTGACTTCGGGAGGTATCTCCGATGAGCGCACCGCTGACCGCGCTGACCGCCCCCCAGCGCATCCCCGCGCCGCGCGCCGGGCGCGTGCCGCTCCATGAGGCGATCCGGCGCTACTTTCGCACCCCGAAGGGGCTGATGACCCTCGTCCTGCTGGGGCTGCTCGCGCTCGCCGCGCCGGGCGCGGGGATCGGTGTCGCCGCACCAGCCCTCCTCGCGGCGGTCGTGACCGCCACCCTGCTCGACGGTCTCCTGATCAAGCTCACGCGCGGCGCGATCGAGTTCCCGAGCGGGGCGTTGCTCTCGGCGCTCTTCCTGGGGCTGCTCCTCGACCCATACACCCCCTGGTACGTCGCCGCAGCAACCGCCGCGCTGGCGATCAACGCCAAATATCTCTTCCACACCCGCTGGTCCAACATCTTCAATCCGGCGGCGCTCGCCCTGGTCGCGAACTCCTTCCTTTTCGGTAGCGGCCAGAGCTGGTGGGGGGCGTTGCCGGATCTGCCGGTGCCCCAAACCCCGCCATGGCCTACCTGACACATGCTTGCTGTCACGGGTGGCAGGAAAACGAGCGACCGTGACGATGCCACTCCAATAATGGTGCGGGAAACACTCGCCGAACCCTCCAAATTCTCTGCCACCGCTGAGTGCAAATATGTGTCGGAGGGGTCGCGGCGAGGTTTGTTCCTGCACCGTCCGGGGGAGGCGCACTCCGTCGGGGTGTTCTGGCGGGCAGCGGACGGGGCGTTCCAATACTGGTACGTGAACCTGGAGGACCCCTGGCGCCGCGCGCCGGTCGGGTTCGACATGTGGGACCACGCGTTGGATCTGGTGGTGGCCCCGGACCCGCGCTCCTGGGAGTGGAAGGACGAGGACGAGTTCGCCCGATGGCAGGAGGTCGGGATCATCGCGCCGGCGCAGGCGGCGGCCATCCGGGCCGAGGGCGAGCGCGCCATCGCCGCGGTCACGCGCCGCGCGTCCCCGTATTGCGACGGGTGGGAGCGGTGGCGGCCGGACCCGCGGTGGGCGCCGCTCACCGCGCTGCCGACGCATTGGGACCTGCTGGAGTGATCCCCGCCGCGATCCCGTTGGCACCGAGCGCGGCCACCGCTAGCCGGGGGGGTTACAGGATGGTCGCGTGGTGTGGCGTAGGCTGCGCGGCAGGGCCGCCGTGTCGCAGACGACCGCCTGCACCGCCGTCCCCTGCGCCGCCCCCGGGTTGACGCAGATCGTCGCCCCGAGGCGCTCCGCCCAGCGCCCGAGCAGGTCCGGCGCCTCGTGGATATGGCCGTGCAGCGCCAGGGTCGGCTGGCGCGCGAGGATCCAGGCGCGCAGGGCGCGACTCCCGGCGTGCTCGGCGGTCGCCGCGCGGTCGAGCACGCCCCAGGGCGGCGTGTGCGCGAGCAGGACCCACGGTGGGGCGGCGGTCGGCGCGGCGGCCAGCTCCTCCGCGATGCTCGGCAGCCGGTCGAGCCGGTCCGGTGGCGCCGCGACCCAGGGCGCGGCCGGGTCGGGCGCGGAGACGAAGTGGGGCCAGGGGCCGGGGTAGCGGTCGGTCGCCAGGTCGCGCCGCTCCCCCTCCTTGAGGCGGAACGGCGTGGGGGGCACGAACGGGTAGCCGACGACGGCGACCGCCCCGGCCCCGTCGTCGGCGAGGCGCTGCGGCCGGAGGTCCGCCAGGCGGAGCAGCCCCGCGGCCGCGAGGGCGTGCAGGTAGGCCACCGCCGCCGCCCGATCGTCGTTGCCGGGGATCGCCACCACGGGCGTCCGGGCGGCGCGGAGCCGCCGCAGGAAGTCCCGGAACGGCCCGGCGGCGAAGGCGAGCTGCGGGGCGGCCTCGCGGCTGTAGGCGAAGAGATCGCCCCCGAGGAGCACGGCCTGCGCCCGCTCCCGTCGCGCCAGCGCGGCGAGGGCCGCGTAGGCGTCGGGGTCGCCATGCAGATCCGTCGCGTACACCAGGCGCATCGCCCTACCCCGTGCCTTCGAGTGCGAACAACGGTGCCTGACACTGGTCGCTGGTGGGCCGTCGGCGCGGCGCGTACGCCGACAGCCGGAGCACCCGCAGCCATTCGTCCGCGCCCCACGCCCACAGCGGCGGCTGCGGCGAGCGGTGGGGCGTGTCGAAGCGCCGCTCCTCCGCCACCGTCTTGCGGCGGCGTTTGGCCGCCTGGTAGGTCACGCGGTACTGCGCTAGCGGCTCGTCCCGGAAGACGAGCCGCTGGCGCTCGGCGCAGGGCCAGACCGCCACGCGCTCGCCCGTCAGCCCGCGCTCGCCGTAGCGGCGCCAGTGGCGGAAGCGGACGAAGCCGGCCTGGTCGACCACGCGCCCCCAGCGCGCGTGCGCGAAGACACGGTGCAGGTCCTCCGGGTCGAAGAGCCGCCCGCAGACCTGGTACAAGACGGCCTGGGGGCTCCGCAGCTCGGGACGGCGGCGGTGGGCGCTGTGGTCCTGCCAGTTGAGGTCCGCGACCCAGCGGTCGTGGGCGGCCAGCAGCGCCTCCCAGGTGGTCGCCTGCAACAGGTCGAAGGTGCGCGTCGAGTCCCCCGCGAGCCCCCAATCCATGACCGGGTTCGCCAGCCCGGCCAGCGTGTAGAGGACCGTATCGAGATCGGGGCTGATCCGCAGCCCCAGATAGCGCCCCTGCGCCAGCTTCGCCCCGCCGCCGCCAGCCAATGCGACGATCATTCCTGTGCCCCTATCGCTGGCTTGCCTGCGGGACGGTTGGCATGCTCCCCCTACGCATCGCATCACACCAGCCCTTGTGGCTCGTGTGCCATGTGGTCTCCGCGCACGCCGCGCACGCCCCCTACTTCGTCGGCAGATAGTCATTGCTATACGCCTTGGCCAGATCGATGTCGCCGCCCAGGAGCTTGAGGCGGAGCAGCAGGTCGCGCGTGGTCGTCCACGCGGCGGGGTCGGCGTAGCCCAGGCCGTGCGCCGTGGCCTGGTCGCTCTGCATGAGCGGCAGGGTGGCGTCGAGCACGGCGCGGAGTTGGTCGCGCTTGTCCGCCGCGCCGGGGATGGTGGGGGTCGAGAGGGTGACCGCCATGTCGGGGTCGGCGATCGTGTCCTGGATACCGCGCATGACAGCGCGCACCACCGCCCGCACCAGCGCCGGATCGCCGTTCGCGGTCTTCTCCTCGGTGACGAGGCCGTTCGACGCCAGGTTGACCTTGTCGAAGACGTTGATCGTCGTGATCGACTGGCCGAGCGCGCGGAGTTGCACCGGTTCGTTATTGGTGTAGCCGACGACCGCGTCGACCTGTCCCTGCGTCAGCGCCTGGACCTGCGTGAAGCCGATCTCGCGCAGCTGCACGTCCGATTCCTTCAGGCCCGCGCTGTCGAGCAGCGCGAGCAGGCCGACGTAGGTCGCGCCGTAGCGACCGGGCACGCCGATCGTGCGCCCCTTGAGATCGGCGACGGTGCGGATGTTCGCCTTGTCCAGCGCCACCACCGTCACCGGGTATTTCTGGAACCAGGTGCCGACGTAGACGAGCGGCACCCCCTGCGAGCGCGCGACCAGCACCTCGTCGCCGCCGGCCACCCCGAAGTTGAGCGCGCCGGTGCCGAGCAGCTTCAGCACATCGACACCGAAGCCCTGCTTGAACTCGACATCGAGCCCCTCATCGCGGAAGTAGCCGCGCGCCTGGGCCACGTAGAAGGGCGCGAACTGGATGTCGGGGATGTACCCCAGGCCAATCGTCACTTTTCGCAGCGGCCCGCCGGAGCGCGTCGAGGTCGCACCGGCGCCCGGTGTCGCCCCGGCCACCGCGGTGGGGGCGCCGCTCCCGCCGCTCCCGCTCGCCGTCGACGTCGTCGCCGCACCGCACGCGGCCAGCAAGGATACCAGCATCGTACTCAGCACCAGGGTTACCAGTCGCTTCATCGTTCCTCTTGTCACTTTCGCTCCGCCTCCAACGGCGTGGCGCGCCACGATATCCACGCGTGCCCGGCCGGTGCTCCATAAGCAGGTCGCGCGCCGCCGCGCCCCGGAAGGCGTCCTCGCCCGGTACGATCAACGTCGTCGGGGTGACGAACCGGCGCGGCGTAGCCCAACGTACGCGGGTGCCAGCCCAGGTATCCGTCCGATCCCCGCCGATGCTCGCTCATGGCGCGCGCGACGGTCGGCTTGGGGCCGCTACGACAGGGCGGCGGCGGCGGCCACACCCCGCTTCCTTGTCAGCCCTGCGCGCGCTGCGCCCTCCTACGCCATCGCGCGCAACGTGGGCGGGGTGCGGCGGGTGGCAGGCATTGCCGTGCGGCCACCTGCGCGTATGCCACCCCTGCTCCACGCTCGCGTGGGCAACAACAACCCCGAAAGCCCTGCTGGCCTCCGGGGCGGGGCGACCGCCACGCAGCGGCCAGCCCCGCCCGCGACACGCACCGTATCGCGCGACGACGCCAGCACGTTGCGTGCTGGCGACGATCTCCTCGCCGCCGGACTCTACCGTCGGCTCCGGCATCGCACCGGATCTGCCACGTTGTGCGGCTCGCGGGCTCGGCACGCAAGGAGCGCCATACCGCCGGCAGGGACGCGCACCCTGTCTCGAAGACCGCTCGAACGGTACGAGAGGGGCCAAGGTATTGTCAAATTCACGGGTCGGCGTACCGGTGCGTCAGATACGGGACGAGGGGTGTCCCCGCGGAGACCGCGAAGTTGTGGTGTGCTGCACGGATGTGGCCGTATTGGTACACCGCACAATCCCATCAGCGCGCCAGCTTTCCGGCTCGTCAAGGCGCGTGTACTGGCTCGCGTCGTCATCCGAGCGGTGAGCCGCGGCAAAGCGCGATCAGGCCGCCCGGCGGTAGTCGTAGTGCAGTCCGCCCAGCACAGGGATAGACACGATGGGCGCAGCCGGGCGGGAAGGCGGCGGCCCCAAGGCGCTGGGGATAGTCTGCCCGACACCTTGGTGTGGCCGCGCGGTGTCGAAGTACGCCACGCACTCCCGCAAGACGCGTTGCACTTGCTCCTCGCCCAGGTATTGTCAACTTGAACATATTGGCCGGTACTGACGGCAGCAAAGTGGGGAATAACCCTCGCTTGCGGGTGACGATCCGCCCGGGAGCACCCTGTCGAGGGCGATCATTGGTTCTCGGTGGGGAGATTTCGTTCAGTCAAAACTTAACGTGACAGTACCTCTCTGTGTTATGCGCTAGGCTACCAGTTCCACCGTCTTCATGGTCTCCTCCTGCTTGCCGGAGGATGGGGGGGTGACGATATACCTGCAACGGCAGAACGAGGACATCTTTTCGTATACTGGGGCGGTTCTCTGTGCCGGACGGCTACGCCAGGGCCAATTTCAGACCGAGCACAGGGAGTAGGTGCGGGGTATGGGGCGGACCGGGGCGGCCGACACCGGGGAAGCGGCCGGACGACGCGCGACCGTCGCGTTGCTGCTCGGCGTGGTCGCGGCGTTCGCGAACATCTACACCACCCAGCCGATCCTCCCCGTCCTCGGCGCGATCTTCGGCATCGCCCCCGCGCGCAGCGGCCTGACGATCTCGGCGGTCGTCCTCTGCGTCGGCCTCGCCGCCACCTTCTACGGGCCGCTCTCCGACCGGATCGGGCGCAAGCCGGTGATGGTCTGGTCCTGCGCGCTCCTCGCCATTCCGACCCTCGGCGCTGCCCTCGCCCCCACCTTCGAATCGCTCCTCCTGTGCCGCCTGGCGCAGGGTCTGCTGATTCCGGGCACGACCGCCGTCGCCGTCGCCCTGGTACAGGAGGAGTTCCCGGCCGCCTGGCGTGGTGTGGCGACCGGGGCCTGGGTGAGCGCCACGACGGTCGGCGGCCTCATAGGCCGCCTCGAGGCCGGCCTCGCCGCCGGCCTCGGCGGCTGGCGCTGGGCGTTCGTCGCCGCCGCCACCGCGACCGCCCTCGGGGCGCTGCTGATGGCGCGCTGGCTACCGGGCGAACTGCGTCCGGCGGCGCGCGGGCGCGTCCCGATCGGCGGGTCGCTGGCGACGGTAGCAGGGGCGATCAGCACGCTGGGGCGCGCCTACGTTACCATGTTCCGATTCTTCCGGCGACGGCGGATCGTCGGGGCCGCCGCCGTCGGCTTCGGCACCTTCTTCACCTTCACCGCGGTCTTCACCTACCTCCCCTATCGCGTCGCCGCGCCGCCCTTCTCGCTCGGCCCCGCCGCCTGTCCTGGCCGTTTACTCCGTCCGGCCTGATTCTCTGGCAGTCCCTCGGCGAGAGTGCCAGGATTTCGCTGCAGATGGAGTAAACAGCCGGGACAGGTCATTTACGGCCGAGCACACGACAACTTCGCGGTCTCCTTCACGGTGTGCTCGGGGGCGCGGTGGAGTCGCGGATGACTAACTCGGGTTGCAGCAGGCGATCCGCTACTTGCAGCGGATCACCGCGCCTTTCGAGGAGGTCGATGAGGACCTCCGTGGCCCTGCGGCCCATCTCGGCGATCGGTTGCCGCACCGTCGTGAGCGACGGCACCAGGTAACCCGCCATGGCGACATCGTCGAACCCCACGACCGACAACTCGTCGGGTACGCGCACCCCTCGTCGCCAGGCGGCATGGATTGCCCCGAGCGCCATCTGGTCATTCGCGGCCAGGATAGCGGTCGGCGGTGTGGGCAATGCCAGGATTCGCGCGGTGGCCAGCTGACCACCCTCGTAGTACCCTGCCTCCGTCGCCTGTATGTAGCCCGGCACTCGTGGCAGGCCCGCCTCCTGGACGAAGTCGTTGAATGCCGCCCAGCGGTCGCGCATCGCCTCATGTCTCGAGTCGTAGATGATCCCGAGCCGACGGAGGCCGAGCTCGTGGAGGTGGCGCAAGGCCATAGAGACGCCCTGGCGTATGTCCACGTCCACCGAGAAGGAGGGAAGGCCGGCGATGTTGGCGATGGCGGTGATCGAGCCACGATGACGCTGGGCTACGCCGGGGAAGGGCGCGTAGCCCACCAGTTGAAAGCCGCAGACAAGCATGCCGTCGACGAAGCGATCGGCGATGCTTTCGCCGGCTGTCGGTTGCCCCGCGGTGGAGAGTCCCATGCCGCTCAGCGTGAGCAAGGTGTGGTAACCCCGCTCGCGGGCGACCACATCCACGGCGTGGACCACCTCGTCGGTGATGGGATCGGTAATCGTCGTGACCATCACCCCCAAGGTGCGGCTGCGGCCAGTCCGCAGCCGCTGGGCGAAGAGATTAGGGCGGTAACCTAACTCGGCACTCGCGACGAGGATGCGTTGGCGCGCCGCTTCGCCGATCGGGAGCGCCGTCGGTCGACTATTCAAGACCATCGATGCGGTTGTCACCGATACCATCGCTGCCCGGGCGACATCCTTGATCGTGACACGCGCTTGACTCGGCCCTTTCTCGGAAGCGTCCCCTTCGCCCATCAGTTACTGTCCTTACTTCGCGATCGAGCGACGATGTACGGGAATTACTCCGGAATGCGGACGAGGATGCAGCAGCAAACACCCCGCAGTTAAACCCATGAGCACGCAGGGGAAGGGCCCTTCTGTAATGAGCGCGAAACCCCATCCAGAACAGGTCTGACGGGGCGCAATTGGGTGATAGTAAGGCTTGGAACACCCCATACCTGCCCCCCTCCACCCGGTATCCCGCACTTCGCCGATACACCCAAACCGGATCTCGCTCTTTGCGGAAGGGCCGGGAAACGGCAGCAATCCCGGTCAGCGCTCGGGAGTGTCCCCGATCCTCGCGGTAGCTTGCTCACCGAGGCAGTCGGCGAACGGTGGGAGTTCCGGGGCGAGGGCACGCGCCCGGGCGTAGTAGCCCTCGGCCACTGCCCGCTCACCGCGGAAGGCGAACTCCAGGGCGAGGAAATAGGGGGCGGCCGGCTCGTCGGGGGCGAGGGCGAGAGCGCGACGGAAGGCGTCCTCGGCGTCCTCGCCGAGCCCCAACTCGAAGTAGCAGCGACCGAGGGCGAGGTGTGCGGGGACGTCGCGGGGCCACTTGTGCAGCACGCGGAGTTGGCGGCGCACCTCGCGCACGCTGGCCAGATCCGCCGCGACCGACTCGTCCGTCGCCGTGCTCATCGCCCGCTCGAGTTCGCGCTGGGCCCAGTTCCAGCGGTGTGCCTCGACCA
>JAABUM010007321.1_pt1 | contig 10217 bp, 12 predicted proteins | sample 5559161 | NCBI WGS metagenome assembly JAABUM01 (sample SAMN10711868, study PRJNA513369) | rock metagenome | isolation source: Antarctica rocks | place: Antarctica: Victoria Land, Siegfried Peak nord | reverse complement strand
CTTCTGTCGATCAGCTTGGTCGCTATCGATCCTGAAGACCCCGACCCTCAACGCCTCACACGACGCGCCGAACACCACCAAGACCACCCCGGCAGCAAACCAACCACGCTCAGCGACGAAGAGCCGGCAAGACCGGCCGACCCTTCCGCAGTGCCTTCGTCACCCGGCGTCGCCGTCCCCAGCTGAACTGCAGCATCCGCGCAAAGTTCGGCCTCTTGTACACGTGAAGCAACAACGGGACTGTGATGCCGGCAAGCAGGACGAGGCCGGCGAGGACGATAAGCACCCCGACGAAACCTTGGTGGTGATGGCCGTTATGGCGAGGATGAGTGAAAGATACGGCTAGGCCGACAGCGGCCGAGAGAATCATCACCGCAACAACGAGCGCAACAATGCGGCGCCCGTTTCGGCGTGCAGCGTCGTGGTCGATTAGTTCCGGTTGCTCGGAGTCCTGCGACATGTGTTCCCCGATTCTGCCGGCTCGCCAACGTATCCGGCTAGTGACGTCCCCGTCTGGCGACCGGTCGGCCAGTCATCATCATCAAGCCCCCAGTCTGGCGAACGGCGGAACCGTAACCCTCACGGCTGTCGCAGGCAACGTGATCGTCGGGGTCCGCCGAGCGCATCCGCGCGATCCTTTGTGGACATACCTTGGCCGTATCGTCGTCACACCGCGCGATACGGCAAAGGCACCGCACCGCCGGACGACGCTGTGGCCGGCGACCGCGCCGATCGAGGATCGCTGAGCGGGCAGGAGGAGCATGCGAATTTTGATCTTTCAGAGGTGAACGGTTCCGCTGATCCCTATGACAGTGTCGCCACCGACCCAGATTTCCCCTTCGATCTGATCGATGTGAACTCGACCAGATCGTCGCAGACGGGTGCCCTGCGACGAGGTGAAATGAGCAGGCGCGATGCCGCTGCCGATCAGCCATTGAGCGATGCCGGCGTTCAGGCTCCCCGTAACAGGGTCCTCCCGTCCGGTCTCGGTCGTGAACGCCCGAACCTCGCAAGTCGCTGGCGAATCAACTGGATACATGCCCACGACACCGATCTTGAAGCGGTCCAACGATGCCAGATCAGGCTCAAGTTCCAGCACTTGAGCTGCATCGGCGAGCATGATGACCAACCAGCCCGGCCCGTTGTCAACCCACTGCCCGTCGACGATATCTGCCACTGAGATTCGCAGGGTACGGGCGATGTCGACGAGGTCAGATGACGCGATCGGGCCAGTGCGCTGGAGCGGGGGTGCCGCGAACGCGATGCGCTCGGCACTCTGGCGAAGCTGAATTAGCCCGGCTCCACATTCCTGGACCGGGGAGCCGGTTCTCTTCGGTGAACCACCCCGGCTCAGCCAGGCTCGAGCCGACCCCAACGTGGGATGGCCTGCGAAGGGCAGCTCGCGTGACGGCGTGAAGATCCGTACGCGGTAGTCCGCGGATGGGGCCGTCGGCGTGAGGAGGAAAGTGGTCTCCGACAGGTCGATCCATCGGGCGAACGCGGCCATATTCTCTTGGCTCAACCCGTCCGCTTCGTGCACTACCGCCAGCGGCGCACCGCTCAAAAACTCGTTCGTGAATACGTCAACCTGGTCGAAGGGCAACATGGCTTGACGATCCCATGGGAGCTAGCGGATCTTGAGTCCACGAGATCTAGGTCGCGCACTTGTGGAGAGCTCGGCAAGCCGAGCCGTTTCTGGGCACGGTTGAGCCCGCCGCTGGCAGGATCGGCGCGGCCGGCCAGCGTCGGCCGGGCCTCGTGTCGCAGGGGAACGTCCCACCGGGATGTCAGCTACTTCGTTGGTTCCTCGCCAGTGCTGCCGTCGGCCCGCTCGCGCAGCAGGTCGATGTGCCCGAGGTGGCGTGCGGTCTCCTCAACCAGGTGCAGCAGTATCCAACGCAGCGACATGTCACGGGAGGCGGATGTGACGTCGAGCGAAGGCGTGGCGGTGACGACGGCGTCGCAGCGACGGGACTCCTCGGCGTAGTCCGCGAGCAGGTCAGTCATGGTCGTGCCCGCTGGCACCCGCCACTCCGCTTCCGGATCGTCTTCCGTCCAGTCGTAGCGAAGATCGTCCTGGCCGGCGAAGACATCCCGCAGCCACGACCGCTCCACGTTGGTGAGGTGGCGCACAAGCCCATGCAAGCCCATCCCACCCGGTGTCGCAACTGAGTTCAGGACCTGGTTCGGAGCGCCCTGGAGCTTCCACGCAACGAGGTCTCGTTGCCGCTGCAGCACCCCCAGCAGCGTCGTGCGCTCGTCCCCGTGGTGCGGCGCCTCGGCGACTCCGAACCGTGTGCCGTTCCCGGTGCCGCTGCCGTCATTCACAGGCCGAGCCTGCCACCACCCGGCACGGGAGACACGTCCGGTTGAGATCGTTGACCGACAATGGTCGGCTTGATCCATTGGGGCCGTGCTGACCCGGCCCGCAAACTCCGCCACGCGCGAGGCAGCCGTGCGTTGGACGTTGGATGTGAATCCCGCACTCGTCCCATGGAGCTGATCGCCAGGTCGCGATTCTCCTCGGGTCGTGGGGCGTCCTTCTGGCGGGTGTTGGACGGAGCTGGGTCTTCGTTCCGCTCGTACAGACGCCCGCTGTGAGTTTCGGCTTTTCGGTTTCATGTAGGAGGCCGATAGGGATAACGTAGCTTGTAAACTTCATGGAAAGTTGCCACTGATGCTTGCTGTTGCTTCCGCTCCGCGCTACCGCATGACCGCGGCGCCGCTCGTCCAGGCGCTCGCGCAGATCAACTTTCCCATCGTGCCGAAGCTGCAGACGGTGGAAGGAATCGCTCCGCTGCAGGAGCGCCTCGCTGACCTGCTCCCGTACATGAACCAGCAGATCATCCAGCAGATCGACCTACTGGTGGGTCCGGCCGGCCCCGCGGCGAGCAACGCGCAGTCCGGAACTATCCACATCTTCACCGACGACGACAGCTGGTCGCTGCAGGTCACGATGCAAAGCGCGACCCTGTCGGTGGATGGCAGCAACTATCGGGGCGTCGAGGACTTCCGACAACGGCTGGAAACGGTGTGGGTGGCGCTGCACGAAGCCGCCGGTGTACGGCGTTGTGACCGACTCGGGGTGCGGTACCTCGACATCGTCCAACTGGACGGCGCGGCCTGGGCGGACTGGTTCCGACCGGAGATCGTCGGACTGGCCAGCCCGGCACTGTCGGCCGAGGTGCTGACGTCAAGCCTGGCAGAGACCCGGCTCCAATCCACCCTCACCGAGGCTTTCGCGGGCCAGAGCGGCCAGATTGAGGGGATCATCCGCCACGGCGTCGTCCCAGCAGGGTCGCTGATGCAGGGCATTCCGCCGCGCCCCATCGGCCAGCGCTCGTTCATCCTCGACATGGACACCTTCGTCGCCGCGGCGGAGCCGTTCGAACCGCAGAGACTCGCCGAGCAGTTCAGCGAACTGCACGCCAACATCGACAAGGTGTTCCATTGGGCTGTCACCGAAGCAGGGCGCAAGCAGTTCGGATACGAGCTTGTTACTGAAACAGGAGGGGACTCATGACCACCACAACGCTCGCAACCGCTGCACCCGCCGCCGCGCAGTACACGCCACCGCCGTTCGTTGTGCCGCAGCCCGGCTGCAGGCTAGATGAGCTACTCGCTACGCACACCGCGTGGATGCAACTGCCCTCGACTTACTCCGATCTACTACGGCAAGTCAACGAGCTGACCGGGTGGTCATTCAGGGACATCGCCGAGGTCGTCGGCACTTCCCACACCACGATCGGCAAGCTAGCTAACGGTGCGGTTTCGACAAGCCGCTCGGCTCACGCCGCCGAGCGCATCGAGCCGATGCTCGACGTGCTTACTAGAATCTCCCGCCTCGCGGCGCCGGGCAATGACCTCGCGGCCGTGCTGGAACAGCCCGCAGCCAGCGGCGAGACGCCCCGCGAGCTCCTGCGGTCCGGGGAGTGGTCCAGAGCCCTGCTCTCGGCGATGGACGTGATCAATGGTCCCCGGCCCGAGCGTCCACAGCTGCGTCCAGGCGTGCGCCGTGAGCGAGCTACTCGGGAGTTGCACTGAGTGGAGCCGAACGACCCCGACTGTGATTCCGACAGCCTGCGCAGCAAAGGATGGCAGCAAGGCTGCGTGCTTCGCCTACCCCTGCCCCTCCGCCATACAGCGATCCTCGACGGCACAGTCGCGGATGTCGTTCGCACCCATGAGCTGTGGGTGATCGCTGAGCAGGATTGCGACCTCGCGTGGCGCGCAATCGTTCGCGACGATGCCGAGGAGTTTCTCGTTGAGCTGCGGCCGGTGTTCACCGAGGATCCGCCCGCGGACTGGGGCATCCGCAACCAGAAGTTCCTGCTCAACGCCGACGGCCGTTATCTGCTCGCGAACGCCCCGATCGTTCGAGTCACCCCCGAAGTTATCGACGCTGCCGAGCATGTCGACTGCCTTGACGACGACCACCAGCTTCGCCTGAAGACATGGATGGGTTTGCGCTACGACCGCCCGGCCGTGCCCCAGCGGCACATGAACCTCGCCAGAGCACTGGCGGCTGCGCTCTCTGTCAAGAAGAACAGGACGAGGGCTGAGAGGTACCGTGACGTTCTCGCCCAGTATTGGGATGCAGAGGGCGTGACGAAGTACACGCTCGTTGCCGTGTTATCAGGCGGGCCGTATGACGCCACCTCGGACGACATCGTCGATGCCAGGACCTGGCTTGCAGACTCCGTCCGTGACGTCCCGGCGGACCTCGGCGTCGCTGTGTCACTTGAGGCCTACGGTGACGACGCGATCACCCTGCAATACCTCGAGGGCTCGTACAGCGTCGACGTCAGCAGGCTCAGCTGGCCGCCGAACAAGCCTGGTCCCGCCGGCGCGGTGTGACCGGAGTGTCCGGTTAGCCAAGGCTGACCGGGCACCCGTTTCGTCCCGCGACCGATCAGCTAACGGGACGTCCAGATGGCCTACGAGGCACTCGCGCGCCTCCCCGCAGACCGCTTTCCTCAGGCGTGGTTTTCCGGGAGCAAGTCCCGGCGCATCTCGGCGGCGAGTGCGGGATTGCGGCTGTCGAGCTGCTTGGTGATGTTGCCACGGACGTCGTCGGTCTTCTTCTGGCTGAGCTTGGCCCGGGCCTCGAACCGGTCGACGCGCAGACGCAGCCCCGCGGTGCCCTTGGCGGCCCTGCGAGTGGCTGCTTCGTCATTGAGCAGGCTGCGGCCGTCGGGCTGGTGCTGCTCGAAGTGGTCGGTGAGGCGGCACAGGACGGCGTAGTTCTCCTCGGCCGACAGGAGCGTCGGCTTGCCGTACAGGTGGGCGGTGACGTGGTTCCAGGTGGGGACCAGGTCGCCAGGGGCGTACCAGCTGGGCGAGACGTAGTCGTGCGGCCCCTGGATGATCACCAGCATCTGGTGCTGGCCGAGTTCGTGGAGTTCGTCGTCGGGTCGGCCGAAGTGACTGAAGACGGCCATGTCGTCGGCTCTCTCGTTGAGCAGCACCGGGTAGTGGGAGGCGATCAGGCCGTTGCTGGTGGCGCTGACGAAGGTCGCCCAGGGGTTGCCGCGGATGAGGCGCTTGACTTCTGCGGGTTCGGTCATGAGGTAGCGGGGGGGGGGTGGCGCATCAGCTGCTCCGGGTGTTCAGGCGGGTGCGGACGGCGGTGCGGGCGCAGAGGATGACGACGAGGCCGCCGAGGGCGGTGGCCCAGGTCAACTGCTCACGGAGCAGCAGGGTGGCCCAGGTGATTGACAGGACGGGCTGGACGAGCTGGACCTGGCTGACGGTGGTCATCGGGCCGATGGCCAGGCCGCGGTACCAGGCGAAGAACCCCAGGTACATGCTTACGACGCTGAGGTAGCCGAAAGCCAGCCACTGCATCGGGCTGGCGGATGGTGCCTGCTGCGCGACGGAGACCACCGTCAGGGTGAGCATGAGCGGGGCGACGAGCAGCAGGGCCCAGGACACGGTCTGCCATGAGCCGAGCTCGCGGGACAGGAGCCCACCCTCGGCGTAACCGACGGCCGCGGCCAGCACCGCGCCGAACAGCAGCAGGTCGGCCCAACTCAGGCCGCCGAGGCCGCCGTGCTGCACGGCCGCGAACGCCACGACCGCGAGCGCGCCGAGGGCGGCGGACAGCCAGAACATCAGCGGCACCCTCTCTTTGCCCCGCAGCACCACCATGACGGCAGTCGCCGCCGGCAGCAGCCCGATTACGACGGCGCCGTGCGCCGCTGGCGCCTGCGTCAGCGCGTAGGACGTGAGCAGCGGGAAGCCGACGACGACGCCGCCGGCCACCAGGGCCAAACGCACCCACTGGCCCGTGTCTGGCACCCGCTGCCGCGTCCCGGCAAGGGCGACGGCGGCGAGGACGGCGGCGACGACCGCGCGGCCGGAGCCGATGAACAGCGGCGACAGACTGTCGTGCGCCGCGACCCGCGTGAACGGGACGGTGAACGAGAACGCCACCACGCCCAGCAGGCCCCACCGAAGCCCGTACGCGGTCGGCGCCGCGGGCTTGGGTAGCAGCGGGGGCGACTTGGTGGTAGCGCTACTCTCGACGGTCATGGCTAACGATAGTGCAGGACGCATCGTTGAGGCAATGCGGACCTGGATCTCCGCGGCTCCGCCTGGGGCGCAGCTGCCCTCGAACCGGGCGCTGGTGCTGGAGTACGGCGCGAGCCCCGTGACGGTGCAGAAGGCCATCAGCCAGCTGTCCGCACTGGGCCTGGTCGAGAGCCGCCCCGGCGTCGGCACGTTCGTGCGCGCGGTGAGGCAGGCGCGCGCGGTCGACCACAGCTGGCAGACCGCCGCACTCGGCACACCCCGAGCGCGACTGTCCGGCCTGTCCTCAACGCAGCGCGCCGCTCCGCCGGACGCGATCGCGCTGCATTCGGGCTACCCAGCAAGGACCTGCTCCCTGAACGGCTCGTCCGTGCCGCCCTGACTCGTGCCGCCCGCAGCGAGATCGCCCTTTCACGGTCGCCCGCAGCCGGCCTGCCCGAGCTCCAAGCATGGTTCGCGGGGCAGATCGCCGCCGCAGCACCCGTCGGGGTCGCCCCGCCGGCCACCCGCGACGTGCTCATCACCGCGGGAAGCCAGAGCGCACTCAGCTCCATCTTCCGTGCCCTCGTCGGCTCCGGCCGGCCGCTGCTCATCGAGTCACCGACCTACTGGGGCGCGCTCCTCGCCGCCGAGCAGGCCGGCGTCACCCTCGTTCCGGTGCCGACGGGCGAGCACGGACCCGACCCGGACCAGGTCGACCGTGCCCTCGCGGCCACCGGCGCCCGGGCGTTCTACGCCCAGCCGACCTTCGCCAACCCCACCGGCAGCCGCTGGTCGGCCGAGACGGCAGCCGCGGTGCTCGACATCGTCTGCGACCGCGGCGCGTTCCTCGTCGAGGACGACTGGGCCCACGACCTGGCCATCGACGCCGACCCACGGCCGCTGGTCACCCAAGACGACGACGGACACGTCATCTACCTGCGCTCGCTGACCAAGAGCGTCTCCCCGGCGCTGCGGGTCGCCGCCGTCGTCGCCCGCGGGCCGGCACGCGACCGCATCCTCGCCGACCGGGCGGCCGAGACCATGTACGTCAGCGGCGTCCTGCAAGCAGCAGCGCTGGACGTCGTCACCCAGCCCGCCTGGACCAGCCACCTGCGCGGCATGCGCCAACAGCTGCGCGCCCGCCGCGACCTGCTGCTCGATAGCGTCCGCGCTCACGCCCCGCAAGTCCACGTCGAGCACGTGCCCCTGGGCGGGCTGAACCTGTGGGCGCAGCTACCCGAGGGCACCGACGTTGGCCAGTTCGTCGAAGCCTGCGACCACCGCGGCCTGCTAGTCGCACCCGGCAGCGAGTGGTTCCCCGCCGAGCCGTCCGGCTCCTTCATACGTCTCAACTTCTCCAACGAGGACCCCAGCCGCTTCGGGCAGGCCGGCGACATCCTCAGGCAGGCGGTCAAGGACGCCACGTAGCGCCGGCTACGCGTTGCGCACCAAGACCGAGAACCGACCGCGGGGTGGTCGGGCGGGAGCTCATCCGCGACGCGCTCGCGCTGGTTCCGGATGGCGACGCGGTGTTCGCGGCCGTGTCCCCTGACAATGCCCGGTCTTTGCGTGCGTTCCTCGCCGTGGCTTCCAGCTCGTGGGCAGCGAGGTCATCATCACGCCGCGGTGACTGCGCTCGGGCGTCTGGATGCGCAGCACAGATCACCATCTCGCTGACCGATCAGGCTGCGGGACAGCGTCGAGGAGCGAGCGTGCCCGGGGCACCGGAGGATGATGACTCGTGCCGTCCGAGCCGCTGTCCCTCGCCGAGATGCTTCCCGCGCCGCAGTTCCGCGAGCGTCACGAGCGGTTGATTGAGGCGCCGCCAGCCGCTGTCTGGTCGGCGCTGCACGAGCTGCGGCTCGTGGATCTTGCGTTGTCACGCGCGCTGATGGATCTTCGGTCGCTTCCCGCGCGCATCGCCCGAGGCAAGCGGCCCCGAATGGTTGCTGGCCGCTTCCTCGAGGACGGGCCGGTTCCCGTCCTAGTCTCGCTTGTCAACCACGCCGTCGTCGCTGGTGGCCTGCTCCAGCCGTGGAAGCTGTTCGGCGGCGCTGCGCCGCCGAAGCTCGACGCGGCCGGCTTGCAGGCTTTCCACGAGCCGGGGTGGGTCAAGGTCGGCTTGGACTTCGTCCTCGAGCCCGACGGGAGCGGCACGCGGCTGCGAACTGAGACGCGCGTGGTGGCGACCGACGCTCGCACTCGGCTGCTGTTCGCGGGCTACTGGCTCCTGATCCGTGTCGGGTCAGGCCCTGATTCGGCGCGACATCCTCCGCGCGGTCGCTCGGCGCGCCGAGGCGCAGAGGTCCCAGGCGTGACGCGTCCCTCGCGTGCGCTCGTCCGACCCAGCAGACCGCTGATCGCGACCGCCCCATAGCCAGTGATCGGGCTACGGGACGACGGCGTCGGCCTCGACCTCGACAAGCAGCGCGGGGTCGATGAGCCGGCTGACTTCGACCATGGACGTGGCCGGCCGGATGCTGCCGAACACCTCGCCGTGTGCCCGGCCGACCTCCTGCCATCGGCTGATGTCGGTGACATAAATGCGGGTGCGTACGACGTCTCCCAGCTCGGCGCCGAGCTCGCGCAGAGCGGCGTGGATGCGGCGCAGCGCCTCGCGGGTCTGCTCGGCGATGTCATTCCCGCCGACCGGACCGCCGTCGGGCGTCGCGGCGGTCGTACCCGCCACCGCGATCCACGAGCCGACGCGGACCGCCCGGGAGTAGCCGACCACGGGCTCCCATACCGCCCCGGAGGACACCAGCTGCCGTCGCGTCATGCGGTGATTCTGCCGGTCGCGCAGCGCAGGGCTTTAGTCCCGATAGTCGAACCTTGGGTTCTTGCGGTGATCGCAACACCTGACTGAGTGGGGGTGTTGATCATCCGGTTTGCTAACCACATGATCACCAAGAACGTGCAGGTGTTTTGGGCTGAGCTGCAGCGGGGCGAGTTCATCAGCGATGCGGCGGTCGCCGCGGGCACGTACCGCAAGCAGGGCACTCGGTGGGTGATGGCCAACGGTGGTGTCCGGCCGCGTCGTGGGCGCGATTTGAAGGGCCGGTGTTTGACGTTCACCGAGCGGGAGCAGATCGGGTTGGCCCGAGCGGCGGGCGGTTCGGTCCGAGCTATTGCCGCACAACTGGGTCGTAGCCCGTCGACGATCAGCCGCGAGCTGCGGCGTAACGGTGCGGCCGGCGGTGGCTACCTGGCCAGCTCGGCGCATGCGATGGCCTACCACCGGGCGTCGCGGCCGAAACCGGCGAAGCTCGCGGTGAACCTGGCGCTGCGGGCAAAGGTCGAGCACGATCTGGAGAAGAAATACTCACCGGAGCAGATCACCGGTCGGCTGCGGGTCGAGTTCCCCGACGACCCGGAGATGCGGGTGTCACCCGAAACGATCTACTAGTCGCTCTACGTCCAGTCGCGTGGGGCGTTACGCCGCGATCTGGCGGTGTGTCTGCGCACCGGCCGGGCATTGCGGCACCCAAGTCGTGCACCGGGGCAACGCAAGAACCGCATCCCAAACATGATCAATATTGCGGAGCGGCCGGCCGACGTCGAAGACCGTGCCGTACCTGGCACTGGGAATCTCAATGTTGTTGTCAAGCTGCCTGAGCGACCGCCGGCGGTTCGGTGGTCCATGTCCGGTTGTCTTGCAGGAGTGCCCAGAGGACGTCGACGCGACGTCGGGCCAGGGCGATCAC
>JAABUM010007320.1_pt1 | contig 10219 bp, 11 predicted proteins | sample 5559161 | NCBI WGS metagenome assembly JAABUM01 (sample SAMN10711868, study PRJNA513369) | rock metagenome | isolation source: Antarctica rocks | place: Antarctica: Victoria Land, Siegfried Peak nord | reverse complement strand
GAGGGCTTCGCGGCCTCGGCCGGGCTGAAGCGTGGACGGATGCCCCGTCTTGTCTGTCCGGTGTGTGGCGGGCCGTTCCAGGCCACGCGGTGACGGCACCCCCGCGCCGCAGCGCGCTAACTTGATCGGATTGAGGAATTCCCTATCTACGCTCTTGGCTTGGTCGATACAGCGCTGTGGGACCTCGGAGCCAAACAGGCCGGGCTGCCTCTCTACCACCTGCTGGGTGGCTACCGCACGTCCCTTCCCGCCTATGCCAGTACCGTCACCTTCGCCTCGCTGGAGGAGTATCTGGACGTGGCCGATCAGTGCCTTGCTCTGGGCTATCCTGCCCTCAAGCTGCACGCCTGGGGCGACGCCCGCCGGGATGCCCAGTTATGTCAGACACTGCGCGCGCACGTGGGAGAGAGCGTCCCTTTGATGTATGACGGCTCGGCAGGTTTTGACCTGGCCGACGCCATCTATCTTGGCCATGCCGTCGCCGAGGCAGACTACCTGTGGTATGAGGAGCCGATGCGCGAGTTTAGCATCACGGCCCACAAGCAGCTGGCCGCCGCTGTGCGCGTACCTCTGCTGGTTGCCGAGACCTCGGACGGGGCGCATATGAACGTGGCCGACTTTATCGCCGCGGGGTGTGCCACATTTGTGCGGACGGAGGCTACCTTTAAGGGCGGCATCACCGGGGGCATGCGTATTGCCCATTTGGCTGATGCCTTCCACCTGCGGGCTGAGGTCCATGGGGGAGGGCTGGTCAACATCCACCTGTGCATGGCCATTGCCAATACCACCTACTATGAATCCTTGGTGACCTCGAACCCCGTCGTCCGCGAGTCTGTCGTTGATGCCCAGGGTCTGGTCCACGCGCCCACAGCCCCGGGTATCGGGTTTGAGACGGAATGGGAGGCTCCTCCTTGGGCCCCGGTCTAGGCTGTGTGGGCCGCGTGGCTCCTCCCTGGCTCCGGAGTGACTCTGAGGGCACATGCTGGGTGCGCCCTCCCTGCGAGCGGGAGGGCAATGTCGCGGCTTTCCCCGCGCGGATGAGCCACACGGCCCGCACAGGGTTAGGCCAGGAGGCCGCATGAGCGCGTTATGGGCGGGCGCCGCCAAGAGAGATATAACGCCGCCACTCGGAGTGGAACTGTGTGGCTACGGCGTGTTCCTGGGCCGTCGCTCAACGGCAGTGCATGACCCGCTGTACTGCAGGGCACTCGTGCTGGAGAACGATCAGGGCCGGTTTATCGTCGTCGAGAACGACATCATTGGCATCACGGCGGACATCGCCGCGACGGTACGGCGGGCGCTGCGGGAGCGGTTGGGCAGCATGGACGACCATGTGTTGATGGCCTGCAGTCATACGCATTCAGGGCCAAACACGGTGCACCTGATCGGGTGGGGCGAACCAGACTCCGCCTATGTGGCCAGCCTGCCCGACCTGATAGTGACGACCGTGGAACAGGCAGCCGCGGCACTGCGGCCAGCGCGCCTGGGTGTGGGTCGCGGGTTGCTGGAGAACGTGGCCAGCAACCGCGTGCAGACGACGGGCACGGGGTTGGTCGATCCCGAACTGACCGTGATCCGGGTTGACGACCACGCGGGGCGCACGCTGGCCGCCGTGGTACATTTCAGCGCGCATCCGGTGACCCTGGGACCGGCCAACACACAGACCTCAGGGGACTTCGCTGGGGCGGCGTGCCGCCTGCTGGAACAGCACTTTGGAGGAGGCGCGGTGGCCCTGTTCCTTAACGGAGCATGCGGCGACATCAACGTTGAACAGTGGGCGAAGACCCCCGAGGAGGGCTTTCCTCTGGTCGAGCAGTATGGTCACCTGGTGGCTGAGGCCGCGGCAGAGATAGCCGGGGAGATCACACTGTCCGCCGATCCACGGATGGCGGCCTGCACCTCCCTCGTGCAGTTACCTCTGGCGGTGCCCGATCGCGCGTGGATCGACGCGGAGGCAGAGAGGGGCCGGGATCAGAGCAAGGAGCGTCTGCTGGTCGTGCGAAACGCGCACTTCTACGAGCAGTGGCATGCCGAGATGGCGGCCAAGCTGCAGCAGGCACAGAGCCATATGCCGGTGGAACTGCAGGTCCTGCGCTTGGGGGAGTGCGTCCTGGCGGCGCAGCCGTCCGAACTCTTCACCTACTTTGGCCTGCTGATCAAGCAGCGCAGTCCGCATCGGCACACCGTGGTGGTCGGCTATGCGAACGACTGCATCGGCTATGTGCCACGACCACAGGATTATGAGGGCTCCGGATTCGGTGGGTATGCCGCACGACTGGCGCCGAAGATCCTGGGCAACTTCGAGTTTCGGCCTGAGGTCGGGCATGTGCTCTCCGAGGGTCTGCTTACCCTCTTGCAGACCTGTGCTGGCCGTTTGGTCTATCCGTTCTAATAGTGCAGGTGATCATCATCGCACGGGTCGTTGTTCTTGTTTTGCAGAAGCTTGCTAGAGGAGAGACACCAAACGACCAGCCAGGGGAGTGGCTCGGCAGGGCAGGGGGCGTGTCCTAGCAGCGGACACGTCCTGTCACGGGAGCTCCCAGTCTTCGAGCGCGAGCCCAGCAATGCGGCCGAACTCGCCGGTGTTGTGCGTCACCAGGATGAGCCCGGCGGCAAGGGCGATGGCGGCGATGAGGAGATCATTGGCCCCAATCGGCGTGCCACGGGTCGCCAGATCAGCGCGGATCCGGCCGTAGCTCTGCGCCGCGCTATCCTCGAAGGGTAGCGAGACAAACACCCGCAAGAAGGCTTCTTGTCGGGCGCGTGAGCGGGCCGGATCCTGGCTGCGCGCCGCACCATAGTAGAGCTCTGCCTTCACCGGTGCGCACACCGCGACATCAACGAGGGGCACGGCGGCCAAGTGCGTCGGCACGGCGGGAGCACGCCCGTTGAGGTAGCGAATGCACGTGTTCGTGTCGAGCAGATACCTCACGCGAGGTCCTCGCGGTCTTGGGCGGGCTCGACAGTCACCTCCGGCAAAGGATCGTCGCCGCAGGAGCCGTAGGTCTGCGCGAAGAAGCCACGCGGCCAGCCGTTGGCGTCACGGATGCCGCTGTCATCGGTGACCAGCAGGAGGACGTGGTGGCGTCCCACAGGGAGGCCAGGAGGGGGATCGAGATGCGCCGAACCATCCGGCTCGACGGTGATTGTGGTTTCGATAGGCGACATGACTGACATACCTCCCAGACAAGCGACAGTTCGGCGGTCACACGCATCCACGTCTTACGCGCCTGCACTCCGCCTATCATATCGCCTGGTGGTGCTACCCCGGTACTAGTGGGTCGAATGCTTCATCCGGTGCCCCGCTCACGCGATGCGACGATACGTGTGATGCAAGCCACCGAGGATCGGCAGGGCCTCCACGCGCCCTCCGCGCGCTGGACCACTCGGCACCGGTTGCCTTGGCGCGGGAACCCGTTGTGCGATGCCCTGATGCGGGCGCTGCTCATTGAAATAGGCGACATAGGCGCGCAAGGCACGCCGCAGGTGGGCCTCTCCCAGAACCAGCAGGTGGTCGAGGCACTCTCGCCGAACGCTACCCAAAAACCTCTCGCAGACGGCGTTCATCTTGGGTGCCCGGTACGCTGTGCGCACGATCTCAATGCTACTGTCCTCGGCCATGCGCGCGAACGCTGAGCCGAACTTGCTGTCGTTGTCGCGGATGAGATAGGTGGGATGCTGGCCGTAGGGCGTGGCCTCACGCAACTGTTGGGCGACCCAGGCATCGGTTGGATGGCGGGTGACGGCGACATGCACCACCCGTCGTGAGACCAGTTCCACGATGAAGAAGGCGTAGATCTGCCGAAAGAACAGATCGGTCACCGGCAGGAAATCGCAGGCCCAGATGTCAGCAGCGTGGGTGCGCAGGAAGGTCGCCCATGTCTGGCCAGAGCGCTGCGGCGGGCGGGCTTGGCGCATGTAACGTTGAATGGTGGTCTTGGCCACGCGGACATTGAGCTTGAGCAACTCGCCGCGGATGCGCTCAGCGCCCCAGAGCCGGTTGGCCGTGGCCATCTCCTTGATCAGCGCGAGCGTCTCCGGGGCCACTTTGGGCGTAGGTATGGATGCAAGCGCGCGGGACTTCCGCCGCCAGACGAGACGAAAGCCCTGACGGTGCCAGCGGAGCAGCGTCTCGGGCTGGACAATCAGCAGAGCCTGGTGCCAGGCCCGCACGCGGCTGGCCAGCAGGACCAGCAGCGCGCGGTCGATGGGCGTGCAGTGGACGCACTTGACGCTGCGCTGGAGGACGACGAGTTGCTGGCGTAGCAGGGCATTCTCAGCGATCAAGGCGCCTTTGCTTCGCGGCAGATCGGCCAGCGTGTCCGCGACGAGACGCGTAGGCGTGGGCGTGGTGAGTGTCAGCAGGCGACGGTTGAGGACGTGGACGAGGCGCTGGCCGAGGTGACGAACGCTATGGAAGAGGGCAGCAAGCATGAGGCAGCTCCTTGAGAACAAGACAAGGGCGCAGACCACGCCCTTTCTCCAGTGTAGCTGACTTCTGCAGGCCTCCTTCTAGCACGGATGTACCAAGCGGCCAGGACAGGGGGCGGCCACTCGCCTCAGGATAGCAGATGGGGGGCCAAGATGCCGTTCCTCACTCTCTGCCCCCTGATGACCTGGGCAGAGTGCCGCGCGTCCCCTCAGCAGGACCGGCGGCCCAGGGTGCATCGTCATGCACCAGACTGTATCACCATGCAGTGTTGTAGCCTAGCCATGCGACAGCTGTTGCCTGATAGAAGCGACGGTTCCATGATGTGAGAGATGAGCGCATGTCGTACATCACGAGCCCGCCAAGCGGCCTGGATGAGCCAGGCGGCCAGCACAGGTGAGGGGCCACTCCCGCCCGATTTTCAGGACAAAGGCGACGACTCTGACCAGAGCATGCCGCTCACACCTGCCTGGTGTAGACCTGACGCTCGAACGTGGCGACACACGGGAGGGAGGGAGACGGGGAGGCGGCTGGAGACGCGGGAGACCAGCCGGCGTGGTCAGGGTGCGACCGGCTTTGTGCCGGGCCGTTCTTCCTGCACCCTCTCCTCCTTGATCTCCTGCTGTTCCGTTTTGACCACGGCCTGCACCACGGCCTGCACATCACCACCACGCAGCTCGCGCCAGGCCGCCGTGCCGATGGCCTGGAGCAAGCCCGCCAGGGGCGCGGCGAAGAGAGCGCCCCAGAAGCCAAACAGTTCGGTGCCGGCGACCAGCCCCAGGAGCGCTGTCGCCGGATGGATGCCCACCGCTTGGCCCATGATGCGTGGCCCGACGACCTCGCCCTCGATGACATGCACAACGCCGAAGTAGGCCAGGACAAGGAGCGCGATCACCCAGCCCTGGAAGAGGGCGATCAGGACGCACACGGCGCCCGAGATGAGCACCCCCACCAGGGGGATGAACTCCATAAAGAAGGCGAGTACGCCCAGGAGCACGGCATAGGGGACGTGCAGGACGAGCATCCCGCCCCCCACGAGCACCCCAATGAGCGTTGCCAACGTCAAGGTCCCCCGAATGTAGCCGCCGACCACCTGGTTGACGATGGCGATCAACAGACTCGTGCGCCAGCGCTGGGTGCCCGGCGTCTCGCGGCGCAGCCGCTGAGCGATCCGGGGGCCATTCGCGGTGAGATACACGCTGAGGATCAGGATCAGGATGATGCTGATGAGCGTGCCGACAAGGCCCGAGACAATGCTCAGCGAGTCCTTCGCCGCCGTGGTGCCCAGACTCTGGAGGTAGACGGTGGCCTGCTGCTCCGTGGTATGGAGCTTGGCTGGCGTGACTCCGAACGGCCGCAGGAGGGTGACAAGCTGCGGCTCGAAGTGCTGGATCTGGCGGGCATAGGTCGGCAGGTTGCCGACCAGCGTGGTGACCTGTGTGGCCGCCGTGACGACGAGGAGCGCACCCAGACCGAGCGCCACCACGACGCCGAGGAGGTAGGCCACGGCGATCGCCAGACCCCGGGGGAGCCAGCGCGCCAGCACGGAGACCACCGGGGTGAGCGCGAAGGCCACGATGCCGCTCAGCAGCAGCGTCAGAATGGCTTTGGCGACGTGCGCCAGCAGCCAGCCCCCAATGAGCAGGATGGCTAACCAGGCCAGCACGATCAGGGGCAGGTAGAGCGCACGCTGCCAGGACTGGGGCATCGAGGACCTGCCTCTCTCAGTGGTCACTGCGCCGACGCCGGGCCGCTCTGTCTGAGCTGACCACCACGTCATCCTCTCTCATTGCGGCGGGGCGTGCTGCGGTCCAAGCGCCGCTAGTGGTCTGATGTCACCGCGGGCGCACCCGTGCGACACCACGTGCTGTCGTCGCGGCGGTGTGGCCACCAGGGAGACGTCGCCACGTCTCCGCAGGGAGTGCTCTGCTCTGGGGCCACACTGCCAGGGAGGGACGGATGCCGTGTTAGGCATCGGCTTCCGCTTGGCCCCGCGCTGTGATCGTCACCCGCGGGGACGTCTGCCCAGCGGCCTGACTATGCTTCTTGAGCTTGCCACTTTCGATCAGATACTGTAACTCTGCTCCCACCATCGGCTCCCCAGCACGGATGGCTGCGGCGATCTCCGCGCTGCTGCACGAGCCCTGGGGGTTCTGCTTCATAGACGCGTTCACATACTGCACGATCTTCACGCGGACTTGCTGCGCGGTATCCATCGCTCGTCCCCTCCTGACTGACCTGACGTGTGCGCGCTGGCGTAGCGCGCAGGAGGACGCGCGTCCTTCCCCCTGCACGCTCCGTGACGCTCGACCAGATGCTCTGGTCTTGTCCCTACAGTGAAGCCAGGATGAAATCCGCAGCATCGACCCGAGACGCCATGTAGATTCCACCGTGGTAGTACTTTAGTATGCCGCCCGTCGCCCGCTGGGGCAACACGCCGAGCTCCGCGAGCACCCCAACACAGCCTGTGGGAGCTCCGTGGGGTAGCCACGGCCTTCTCGCACCACAGGATCGGGCGGTGGTCAAGGAGCACGGCTGTTAGTGCTGCCGATCCGCGTATGCTCCTCCGATCAGCTCGCCACACCCTACCTTGCTGCCCGCACGATCACAGCCCACAGACACCCCACAGCGTCAGCTGCATGACCCTACAGCTACCTGTAGGGTCATGCAGTCGCTCATCCTTTCTGTGGACCTTGCGACGGGCTACAGATGCACCATCAGTGAGCACGTGGATCTCAGACGCGGCGAGCGCACATCACTCGCTTCTCTGGTACTACTCAAGATCAAGATGCCATCTTGTATCACGCGAGCACGCACGGGCCTGGATGAACCAACCGGCCAGCACAGCCCAGAGTACGCTGCACGTCCAGCAGCGTGGGGTCCACGGCCATCAGGCTGTCGTAGACGTTGACGGTCACGGCGAAGAACGAGAACAACACGACCACGACGATCTTGGGCGTCAAGCCATACCCGAAGGCGAGCACCAGGACGGCGGCAATGGCGATCACAGGCACCGCCTGCGTGGCGATCAGCAGAGGATAGAGACCGTCGCGCAGTATCGGTGAGGCAGACATGAGCACGGCAAGGGCTACCCCAATGGCCAGGCAGAGCACGAAGCCAGCCAGCGCCTCCTCCAGCGTCGGCGCCAGGTTGTCCAGGATCAGTGCCCGCGTGTCGGGCTGCCCGAAGGCGCCGGCCACATCGGCAGGTGAGGGCAACAGCCACGACTCCACGCGCGCCGCCCGCGCCGCCAGGGCCCACACCGCGCCTGCCGCCACGATCAGCAACGCCGACAGCAGCAGCCCGCCGTGCCCCCGTGGTCGATGATCTCTCAGCCACATCATAAAAAAGACCATGATGGGCCGAAGGCGGACCACGATGGTCACCGTCTTACGGCCGCATTCCCTACGCTCGTCTTCCACATCCGCGCGCACCACGTGCGCTCGTGCAGCTTCCCGAGATCAGGTTCGAGGGGTTGGTGGGCTTGATCCCGCCTCTCAGCTACGCGCTCCCCCAGCGGACCGGGTACCGTATTCACGTGTCCCGCGTGCCATGCGGCACGTACCAGTATAGCACGGGCCGGGTGGACTTAGGGCTCGTTCAGCAATAAGATTCCGTTGTCGTCGCAGAGCCCTTCCGGCAGGCATGGCGGCGGGATAGACTGAAGCAGCAATCCGTTCCGTGTTCCCCCCTGTTCCCCTGTGTTCTCCAGGAGGTCCCAACGATGGCGACAACGATAGTGGCGTGCCAGTGTTCGCACTGCCAGCAGGAAGAGGTCCATCCCGACCGAGCCCTGCATCGGCGGATAAACGTGTTCCTGAGTCGGTTGGACGAAGCGCAGCGGCGCTGGTACGCGGCGCTGGAGTCGCAGCGGGTGGGCCACGGAGGGGATCGCCTGCTGGCGCAGATCACCGGGCTGGATGAAAAGACGATCCGCCGGGGGCGGGAGGAGTTGGGGGCCGAGTTGACGGCCTGCCCGCCGGAGCGCGTGCGGCAGCCGGGGGCAGGCCGGCCCCGCACCGAAAAAAAGACCCCGGGATAATCGCGGCGCTGGAGGCGCTGGTGGCCTCGGAAACGGCCGGGGACCCCATGAGCGCGCAGAAGTGGGTGCGCAGCAGCCTGCGCACGCTGAGCACCCGGTTGACGGAGGCGGGCCACGCGGTGAGCCCGCCGACGGTGGGACGCTTGCTCAAGGCGCTGGACTATGCCCTGCACGTCAACGCCAAGAAGGTCGAGGCGCGCTCCGCCCATCCCGACCGTGATATGCAATTCAGCCATAGTGCCCAGCAGCGGCAGGAGTTCGCGGCGGCAGGACGCCCGATCGTGAGCGTGGACACCAAGAAGAAGGAACTCATCGGGGCGTTCAAGAATGCAGGACGGGCCTGGAGCAAGGAGGCGGAGGCGGTCAACGTGCAGGACTTCCCCAGCGACGCGCAGGGACGCGCCGTCCCCTATGGGATCTATGACGTGGCACGCAATCGCGGCACGGTCTACGTTGGCGCCTCGGGCGACACCGCCCAGTTCGCGGTCGAGGCGCTGGCCACGTGGTGGGACACCCAGGGGTGCCTGACCTACCCCACGACCACCCATCTGCTGCTCTTGGCCGATGGCGGGGGCAGCAACGGCAGCCGCACACGTCTGTGGAAGCAGCAACTCCAAGAACGGTTGTGCGAGGAGCGCGGGCTGACGGTCACGGTCTGCCACTACCCGCCGGGCTGCTCGAAGTGGAACCCCATCGAGCATCGCCTCTTCGGCCCGATCAGCCTGAATTGGGCGGGCCAGCCCTTGCGCACCTGGGAGACTCTGCTGGCGTGGATCCGGGGCACCACCACGGCCACGGGTCTGGAGGTGCGCGCGGAGCGCGTGGCGGGCACCTATGACACCGGCTTGCGTGTCTCGGATGCGGAGATGGCTCTGCTCAACCTCACCCCGCATGCCGTCTGCCCCTCCTGGAACTACACCCTCCGCCCCCGCTCCGACGCGCCGTGCGCTCCGGCCGCGCCTGTCCTGAATCGGGAAGTTAATGTTTGATGAGCCCTTACGTCGGACCCGCGGCAGAATCCGTGAAGAACTCCAGCTCCAGGACCATGGCCCGGTGGTACGTGGCGCGCACTGCAGGGGTATCCGTTGCGTAGCGATCCAGTAAGCCCTCCAGCCGCGCGGCGAGCTCCTCAAAGCCGGGGGCTGCGTAGGTGCGAATCCACTCCCCATAGGTGTGCTCACCGCGCAGGCCATCAAGCGCCAGGGCTTGTCCCAGAAAAGCGTACAGGCGCATGCAGGGCACCATGGCTGCACAGGTCTGGCCAACGCCGCCTAGCGCGGCCGTGGCGAGCAGGAAATCGGTGTAGGCACATGTCGCCCGATCTGGCGTCACGTCCGTCAGCGGCGCCCCCCACCGGGCGGCGTAGCCTTCGTGCAAGGCCAGTTCCTCCAGCGCGCCGGCCAGCAGCACAAAGAAGGCACGCAGGCCGTCCTGATCGGGACTGCGCGCCAGTGCCAGGGCGTAGGCCCGGGCAAAAGCATCAAGAAAGAAGGCATCCTGGGCGATGTAGCGCTGAAAGTGTGGGCGTGGCACTGTGCCGTCGGCGAGGCCACGGACGAAGGGATGCTCAAGCGCTGCCCGGGCCAGGTGTGTGTTTGCCTCCCACAGCGCTTTTGCCAGACTCATTGCGTCTCTCCTGAGGGGCCAGCCCACGGGTAGCTACCCGCCAGACGGCCCCCCTCTGGGCAGTGTAGCCCGCCGGGCGGCCAGGGGCCAGCACACTTCTGGTCCGCATGATGCCCTGCGTC
>JAABUM010007319.1_pt1 | contig 10225 bp, 4 predicted proteins | sample 5559161 | NCBI WGS metagenome assembly JAABUM01 (sample SAMN10711868, study PRJNA513369) | rock metagenome | isolation source: Antarctica rocks | place: Antarctica: Victoria Land, Siegfried Peak nord | reverse complement strand
CCAGGATCATCGGGGCACGGTTGCCGCTGTGAACCGCGTCGAACATGGTGTTGTACGTGGCCAGGACCTGCGCGGAGTCTTTCGCTGATTGGTCCGCAGAAATGCCGACGCTGCTGGAGTGTCGTTGCGAGTAGTAGTAGTTGAAATCCATGGTGATCTGCTTGTGGTGGCTGGGGTAGTCCAGCACCGGCCCCTCGATGGGGAACTGGGACATTCCGAGCTGCCAGATCTTGTAGCCGCCGGTCATGAACTGGGTGGTCTGGCTGGGCCAGTAGAGGCCGCTGCGGGTGAAGCTGGTGTCGTAGGTCATGCCGTGGGCCTGCAACGCCGGGTACAACCCGTCCTTCCGCCCTTCGAGGCACGGGGTGCGCTCGCCTTTGATCTCAGCAGCGGGCAGGTTCAACTTGGCGGCGATGCCGTTGTTGACGTCGACGTTCTTGACCAGGGCGAAGAACTGATCGAGTTCGTTGTTCCAGTCGGCGGGGTCCCAATCGTCCGCCCCGGGTGGGTTGTCCCTGCAGAATTGGCCGTTGAAGTGGGTACCGATCTCGTTGCCGCGCTTGAGGGCGTCGTTGAGGTCGGCGATTTCCACCGGTAGATCGGCTGGTTCGGCGAAGTTGATCGACGCCTGACCCGGCCCATGGTGCGGCCCGTCACCCGGACCGTCGTACTTCGTCCTTGTCACCGTGGACAGCATGTAGGTGCCGGACAGAAAGCCGGTGAAGTGGAACGGCACCCGGTCCTCGATGCTCTTCCAGTACTGCCACTTCTCGTGCCAGCCGACGCCGTCGAAGCTGAGCACGATGAACTGCGGCGGTTTCTGGCCGGGTTTCAGCCTGGTCGGCACGAACCCGTCGGGCTGGGCGCCGGCCGGCGCGGTGGTCGGTGCGGCTGCCCGAGTGGGCGTTGCCTGTCTGGACGTCGACGGCGTGGCTGACCGCGTGGACTGCTTCGTCGAGCCGGTCGCCATGTCCGACGAGCCCACTGCTGTACTCGTCGCAAGACCGTCTTGTTGCTCGTGACGGTGACCAGAGCCCCGTCCGACCCGGCGGTACAACCGCCCAGAAGCATGCCGGCTGTCATCACGATGGCCAACCAGCGGGCACGGGCCCGTCGGGGCTGTCGGATGGTCCGGGAATGAGTTGGAGGCCCCCGGTCACCCTATCCACCGGGGGGTCGAACTTCCCGGAGGCTGAGCGCTGACAGGGGACCGATGAGGCCGAGCAAACTCCACCCGTCCCCGCCCCCTACCCGTCCACAGCTCAGCTGGTGCCTGTTCCGCCGCTGGGACGCCTGGCTCGGGCGAGCCGGCAACGGCAGTTCACGGGTCGCGCGGCTTCCGTCGGCCACGAGCAGTGAGCATGTGGCCCGCGTTTGCCACGAGAGGAATCCGCCCGGAAAGATCTCGACCCAAACGCAACCAAGACGGGACAGCGTGAACGCGAGATCAATGGAATTCTCTCGCACGGACGGGTGCGCTTTTATTACCGTGTGCGCTGGTCCAGGATTCTTGTTAGCTCTCTGGGGTAAGGGGCGTCCTTGGTGACGCAATTAGTGACTGAGCGTTGCCAAGGTCGCGAGAGAATCTCCACGGAGGAGTGAGGATTCCCGAGAGCGTCGTGTCAGCAGAGTGTTTCGGCTGCTGGCGACGGTCTTCACGATGAAATGAGTAGTACTCTCGAATTTATCGCCTCGACCTGCGGTGCGATTTTCCGTTTATTCGGGCGTGGCTGAGAGTAACAATTCTTTCACCCAGCAGTCTATAGGGTGACGCTGACCATTTAGGCCAAATGGGTGGTAATGTCGTTAACAGCGGGGCTCCCCGTCAAACCCTCCATTTCGAAGGAAGTCAGCATGGCGAAAAAAATCTTCGGGGACACCTCGGCTCCGAACATGAGCGTAGTGACCATCAAGCGTGGTGGACGCACCCTGGCTCGCGGTCTGGTGACAACCGCTGTGGCTGCGGCCCTGGTGACCGGAATGGGCGGGATCGCCTCGGCGGGCACCGCGACTGGCTCGACAACTGGGAACGTCGCAGTCCAGTCGGCGATCGCGTTGACCGTCAACACCGCCTCGTTCACCCTGACCGGGGTGCCCGGCAGCACTCCGGTCAACGCGGCAGCTGTTACCTACAAGGTGACGACCAACAACCTGGCCGGCTACGCGGTCACGGTCCAGGCCGCAACGCCGACGTTGGTTGCCACCGCCACCGGCAACGGCGATTCCATCCCGATCGCTAACCTGACCGTGAAGGGGGAGGCGGCGGCCGGCGCCTACCAGCCGATGAGCAGCACTGCGCCGGTGACGGTGCACTCGCAGACCACCAGGTCCATCGCGGCCGGCGACGATCTCACCAACGGCTACCAGGTCGCCATTCCGTTCGTAAACCAGGACACCTACGCCGTCACCCTGAACTACGTGGCTTCCACCCTGTAATCGAACACAGGTAGTCCGTACCAAATCAGTTCGTCAATCCACCAGAAGACCGGAGGGTCACTCATGACCGGATTTCTCCGGCGCGTTGCCGCGATCGGGTTGTGCATCCTGGTACTTACCGGGATGTCCAGCCCGATCGCGTCGGCCGCGACCAGTGCCAACGCTCCCGCGGCAGCAACGCCGACCTCGGCGCCTGCCGGCCCCGGCGCGGCACCGGCCACCTCCCCCACCGCAACGAGCGGTCCGCCCTCGGCGTCCTACAGCCTGGTGCCGGAACAGTTCTCGCTGCTGATCAGTCCCACCCGCCTCATCATCGGTCAGAACGACCTCAACAAGGTGCAGAAGTTCCAGGTCGTCAATCGTGGTCAGCTACCGGCGCCGGTCACCGTGCAGAAGCGCAACTTTCTCGGCAGCGCCGACGGAAGTCTCAACTACCAGGACAGTGCGCCCTATGCAGCTTCCACCTGGGTGACGGTGACCCCGATGAGTTTCATCGTGGCTCCCGGCGCCACCCAGGTCGTCACCGCCACCATCAAGACGCCGGCGAAGCCGGACTTCGGCGACCATCAGGTGGCGGTCGTCTTTCTCGTCCCCGCCGGCAAGACCAGTGCCAACATCAAGATCAACCGCGGTATCGCTACGCCGATGTACATCACCGTGCCCGGTCCCACCAGCAACACCGCCAGCATCACCGACCTGTCCGCGCCGGGCTTCGCCCAGGGCGGCCCGGTCACCCTCACCGCGAAGGTGCACAACACCGGAACGGTGCACCGGGATTTCCGGGGCGCCACCTTCTTGTCGGTCAGCGGCCCCGGCACGGCCGTCCCGTTCCCGGACTTCACCGTCCCACGCGGCGCGACCCGGGACATCAGCACCACCTGGACGCCGCCGCTGATCTGCATCTGCCACCCGAAGGTGCAATTCGTCAACGCCGACGGCGCTTCCCAGTCGGTGAGCGTGCGGGTGATCATTTTCCCGGTGCGTCTCCTGCTGATCGTTCTCGTCGTGCTCCTTCTTCTGGTGCTGGCCGTTCGAATCAGTCGCCGCCGGTACCGCAAGAGCATTCAGAAAGCGGCCGCGGCGCTGACCGGTGCTGCCGCCACCGGAAATGCCTAGCCGGCGCAAGCGGGCGAATCCGCTGCGGCGGCGAGCCCTGGCCCTGGTGACCAGCGTCGCGATGATGACCGCGCTGCTCGGCGTGCAGGCGCCGATCCCCGCGTCCGCAGCGGTCACCGTGCTGTTCGACAACACGTTCGCCAACGCCACCGTCAACGGCACCGGAACGGTCACCAAGCCGACGTCGATCAGCGGGACGAACCTGGCGTGCCTGACAGCGAGCGGCAACACCACCACCGGTCCGTTGCTAAGTTGCTCGGGCACCACCGACACCGCGGGCAGCGGGGTACTCCGGTTCACCGCCAACGCCGGAAGCCAGATCGGCGGCGTCCTGGGCGCGACCACCTACGCGACCACCACCGGTCTGGATGTCACCTTCAAGTCCTACCAGTGGGGCGGCGGCGGCGCGGACGGGCTGTCCTTCCTGCTGGCCGCCGTCGACCCGGCCAACCCTGGTCCGCCCGCGGCCATCGGCGGCGGCGGTGGCGCTCTGGGTTACTCAACCTCAGGCGCAGGAGCCGGAGTGGTCGCCGGCTATCTCGGAGTCGGTCTGGACACCTACGGCAACTTCAGCGCTCCCGCCTCCCAAGGATCAAGCTGCTCGGCCGTTACGAACATCAACGCCCAGGTTCCGGGTGCCGTCGTGGTCCGCGGACCCGGCAACGGCACGACGGGGTACTGCGGCCTGACCACCACCTACGACGGCACCGCCGGCTCGAAGGTCACCCTGGAATCCACAACCCGAGCCGCCTCCATGGTGCCGGTGGAGGTGGTGGTGAACCCGACCGCGGCCGCGCTGACCTCGGCGACCGGGATCGCCGTGGCCGCCGGAACGTACAAGGTGGTGGTGACCCCGATCGGCCAGCTCGCCAAGACGCTCACCGGCACGCTGCCCGCAGTTCCGTCCACTCTTTACCCCTCCACCACCTGGACGAACGCCAACGGCATTCCCAAACAGCTCGCCTTCGGCTTCGCGGCCTCCACCGGCGGTATCACCGACAACCACGAGATCTCCAACGTGCAGGTCGCGAGCCTCACGCCGCCCCCGCCCGCCCCGGCCACCCCGGCTTCGCCGACCGTGTCGGCCGTTGGCCTGGGCAGCGCGACCGTCAGCTGGGTGGCGCCGGCGAACAACGGCAGTGCGATCACCAAATATGTGCTGACCCCGTATCTGAACGGCGCGGCCCAGACTGCGCTGAACTTCGATCCTGCCGCCACCACCCGGACGATCAACGGTTTGACCGCGGGCGGTTCTTACACGTTCACACTGGCGGCGGTCAATGCCAACGGCACCTCCGCCGCCAGCTCCCCCTCCAATGCCGGAGTTCCGTATTCCGCGGCGACAGCCCCCACTGTCACCACGGTCAAAGCCGGCGACTCCTCAGCCACCCTGACCTGGAGCGCACCGAGCGGTAACAGCCCGATCACCGGCTACCTCGTCACCCCCTACATCGGGTCCACCGCGCAGCCGAGCCAGTCGTTCGCCGGGACGGCGACCACCCAGACGGTGACCGGGCTGACCCCTGGAACGGCCTACACCTTCACCGTCGCGGCGAAGAATACGACGGGCACCAACACCCTGTATCGCGTGAACGCCGGCGGAACCGCCGTCGCGGCCACCGACGGCGGGCCAGGCTGGTCGGATGACAGCGGTACGACGAACCCGCTTCGCAACAGCGGCAGCTCCGCCTCGCCCACGATCACCACCGCCGTCGCCTTGGACTCGACGATTCCGACCGGCACCCCGACGGCGCTGTTCAACAACGAACGGTACGACCTGGGGTCCAAGGGGGACGGCGGGGAGATGTCCTGGTTCTTCCCCGTCACCTCCGGCGCCACCGCCAAGGTGCGGTTGTACTTCGCCAACCAGTGCACCTGCACCAATACCGTGGGCAGCCGCCAGTTCGACGTTGCGCTGGAAGGCAACACGGTGCTGGACCACCTCGATCCGGTCGCCGCGGCGGGCGCCGATCTGACCGCCACCATGCGGGAGTTCACCGTGACCAGCGACGGCACCATCAACATCGACTTCACCCACGAGGTCAACAACCCGATGATCAACGCCATCGAGATCATCCAGACCGGGCTGCCCTCGACTGGACCGGCCTCGGCCGCGTCGGCGTCGGTGACGCCCAACGCCTCGCCCACGCTGAACTTCCCGGCCCCGCCGGCCGGGCCGGTCGGGGTGGCCTACAGCGATCAGCTGGCCGTCACCGGAGGGACCTCGCCGTTTGCCTGGTCGGTGAGCGCCGGCACCCTACCCGCCGGACTGACCCTGAATGCCTCCACCGGTCTGCTCAGTGGCACTCCCACCACCGTCGGCAGCAGCACCTTCACCGTGCGGGTCGTCGACGCCAACAACCAGAGCGCGACGCAGTCGGTCACCCTGGTGATCTCCGGCAAGCCCGCCGTTCCGGCCGCGCCGACCGCCACGCCGGGCATCACCAGCGCGACCGTGGCCTGGGTGGCGCCGGCGAACAACGGCAGCCCGCTGACCAAATATGTGGTGACCCCCTACCTCGGGGGTACGGCGCAGGCGGCGGTGACCTACGACGCCGCGGCCACCATCCGCACCATCACCGGCCTGACCGCGGGCGGTTCGTACACGTTCACGGTGGCCGCGGTCAACGCCAACGGCACCTCCGCGGCCAGCCCTGCCTCCGCCGCCGCCGTTCCCTATTCCGCGCCCAGCGCCCCAACCGTCCCCGCGGTCACCCCCGGGGACTCGAGCGTCACCCTGAACTGGAGTGCCCCCAGCAGCAACGGCGGCAGCTCGATCACCGGGTACGTCGTGACCCCTTACCTCGGGGCGGTGGCGCAACCGGCCACCACGTTCACCGGGACGGCCACCACCGGAACGGTCACCGGCCTGACACCCGGCCAGCCGTACACCTTCACCGTGGCGGCAAAAGGTCTGCTGGGCACCAACGTGTTGTATCGCGTCAACGCCGGCGGCCCCGCCGTCGCAGCCACCGACGGCGGCCCGAACTGGTCGGACGACAGCGTCGACACCGCCCTGCACAACACCGGCAGTTCGGTCGCAGGGGCGAGCCCGTCTGCCGCCCTCGACTCGACGATCCCGTCCGGTACGCCGACAGCCCTGTTCGACACCGAGCGATTCGACCCGGGTATCCAGGGTGATGGCGGGGAGATGAAGTGGATGTTCCCGGTGACCTCGGGCGCAACGGTGAAGGTCCGGCTGTACTTCGCGAACCGGTATTCCGGAACGAGCGCCGTCGGTGCCCGCCAGTTCGATGTTGCGCTTCAAGGCACCACGGTGCTGGACCATCTGGACCCGGTAGCCGCAGCGGGCGCCGATCAGACCGCCACCATGCGCGAGTTCACCGTGACCAGCAACGGCACCATCACCATCGACTTCACCCACGAGGCCAACAACCCACTCATCAATGCCATCGAGATCATCCAGACCGGGCTGCCCTCGACGGGGCCGACGTCCGCCGCGTCGGCGTCGGCCACTCCCAACACGTCGCCCACCCTCAACTTTCCGGCACCGCCGGCCGGGCAGGTCGGGGTGGCGTACAGCAATCAGCTGACCGTCACCGGAGGCACCTCGCCGTTCAGCTGGTCGGTGAGCGCCGGCGCCCTGCCCGCCGGGCTGACGCTGAGCTCGTCCGGTCTGCTCAGTGGCACACCCACGACCGTCGGCAGTAGCACCTTCACCGTGCGGGTGGTCGATGGCAGCGGTCAGAGCGCCACCGAGTCGGTGACCCTGGTGGTCACCGACGTGCCCGCTGTTCCGGCGGCGCCACGGCGACCGCGGGTATCACCAGCGCGACGGTCAGTTGGGTCGCTCCGGCGAACAACGGCAGCGCCATCACCGGATACGTGGTGACCCCCTACAAGGCGGGTGTGGCGCAGACCCCGGTGTCCTACGACGCATCGGCGACCACCCGAACCCTGACGGGCCTGACCGCCGGCAGTTCCTACACCTTCACCGTGGCCGCCACCAACGCCACCGGAACCTCCGCCCCCAGCGCCCAGTCCACCGCCGTCACCCCCTACGCGCTGCCTGGCGCACCGACGATCTCCGCAGCCACGGCCGGAGATTCAGCTGCCACCCTGACCTGGACCACGCCCAGCAGCAACGGCAGCGCCATCACCGGCTACGTCGTCACCCCGTACATCGGGGCCACCGCGCAGCCGACGCAGACGTTCTCCACCGCGACCACCCAGACGGTGACCGGGTTGACCGCGGGCACGGCGTATACGTTCACCGTGGCTGCGGTGAACCAGGCCGGCACCGGTCCGGCCTCGGCCGCGTCGTCGCCGGTCACCCCCAACAGTCCGCCCAGCCTGAACTTTCCGGCACCGCCGGCCGGGCAGGTCGGGGTGGCGTACAGCAATCAGCTGACCGTCACCAACGGAACAGCGCCGTTCAGCTGGTCGGTGAGCGCCGGCACCCTGCCCGCCGGGTTGACGCTGAGCTCGTCCGGTCTGCTCAGTGGCACACCCACGACCGTCGGCAGTAGCACCTTCACCGTGCGGGTGGTCGATGGCAGCGGCCAGAGCGCCACCGAGTCGGTCACCCTGGTCGTCACCGACAAGCCCGCCGCCCCGGCCGCGCCGACCGCGACCGCGGGAATTACCAGCGCGACGGTCAGCTGGGTCGCTCCGGTCAACAACGGCAGCGCCATCACCGGATACGTGGTGACCCCCTACAAGGCGGGTGTGGCGCAGACCCCGGTGTCCTACGACGCATCGGCGACCACCCGGACCCTGACGGGCCTGACCGCCGGCAGTTCCTACACCTTCACCGTGGCCGCCACCAACGCCACCGGAACCTCCGCCCCCAGCGCCCAGTCCACCGCCGTCACCCCCTACGCGCTGCCTGGCGCACCGACGATCTCCGCAGCCACGGCCGGAGATTCAGCTGCCACCCTGACCTGGACCACGCCCAGCAGCAACGGCAGCGCCATCACCGGCTACGTCGTCACCCCGTACATCGGGGCCACCGCGCAGCCGACGCAGACGTTCTCCACCGCGACCACCCAGACGGTGACCGGGTTGACCGCGGGCACGGCGTATACGTTCACCGTGGCTGCGGTGAACCAGGCCGGCACCGGTCCGGCCTCGGCCGCGTCGTCGCCGGTCACCCCCAACAGTCCGCCCAGCCTGAACTTTCCGGCACCGCCGGCCGGGCAGGTCGGGGTGGCGTACAGCAATCAGCTGACCGTCACCAACGGAACAGCGCCGTTCAGCTGGTCGGTGAGCGCCGGCACCCTGCCCGCCGGGTTGACGCTGAGCTCGTCCGGTCTGCTCAGTGGCACACCCACGACCGTCGGCAGTAGCACCTTCACCGTGCGGGTGGTCGATGGCAGCGGCCAGAGCGCCACCGAGTCGGTCACCCTGGTCGTCACCGACAAGCCCGCCGCCCCGGCCGCGCCGACCGCGACCGCGGGAATTACCAGCGCGACGGTCAGCTGGGTCGCTCCGGTCAACAACGGCAGCGCCATCACCGGATACGTGGTGACCCCCTACAAGGCGGGTGTGGCGCAGACCCCGGTGTCCTACGACGCATCGGCGACCACCCGGACCCTGACGGGCCTGACCGCCGGCAGTTCCTACACGTTCACCGTGGCCGCCACCAACGCCACCGGAACCTCCGCCCCCAGCGCCCAATCCGCCGCCGTCACCCCCTACGCCACGGCCATCTCGATGAGCGGACTCACCCCGTCCTTCACCCTCACCGGGCCGCCCAACAGCACCGTCACCCAAAACGGCGCGGTCACCATGACCGTCACCAGCAACAGCGGCTACTCCGTCACCGTCCAGGCCAGAACAGGATCGCTGACCGGCGCAACCCCGGGCAACACCGCCACCATCCCCATCGGGTCGCTGCAGGCACGCGAGAGCGGATCATCACTGTTCCAGGCCCTGTCGGCAACCTCCCCACTGGTGGTCCATCAACAGGCCGGTCCGTCCGCCTCGGGAGGCGACCCGGTCAGCAACGACTATCGGGTCCAGATACCGGCTCTGCCGTCCGACACCTATTCCGTGACGCTCGACTACATCGCCGCGACCCAATAGATCCGCGTCGCGCAGCGCCCGCGACCCTGGAGGATTGGGCACCTCGGACTCCGCAACATGCGAACCGGACACGGCGACAAACTACTTTCTGTGATTGGACGCGTACTATCGGCTCTACCGCCGCGACGCGCTGTCGGGGCGGTACCGCGCCATCGTTCGAGGACGCGGAAAGCACCGGAGCGGATACGCCGGGAGGGTCACCGTGAGCACAGTGAGGACCGGATGCGCGGTCTGCACAGTGAGCACAATGCACCAAGTGAGCCCAGTGCGGACAGTGAGCCCAGTGCGGACAGTGAGCCCAGTGCGCACAGTGAGTCCGGGGGCCGTGGCCCACGGTGGGTGGAGTGCCCGGTGACCGCCGCCGAGGTGGCATCCGCCGCACCCCGCGATGCGTTGCTCGCCCAAGCCGTCCAGGCATCAGCCGACGCTGTGTTCTGCCAGGACCCCGAAGGCACCGTGACGACCTGGAACCCGGCTGCCGAACGCATCTACGGTTACCCGGCTGCGCAGATCCTGGGCCGACGGGCAGCGGAGTGTCTGCCGGACCGGACTCGGAACGAACTGCTCGAAGTCCATCGCACCGCGCTGGCGGGGCAGCGGGTGGAGCACTTCGACAGTTGGCACG
>JAABUM010007318.1_pt1 | contig 10227 bp, 14 predicted proteins | sample 5559161 | NCBI WGS metagenome assembly JAABUM01 (sample SAMN10711868, study PRJNA513369) | rock metagenome | isolation source: Antarctica rocks | place: Antarctica: Victoria Land, Siegfried Peak nord | reverse complement strand
CCGCATCGGCATCGGCGGGACCTGCCCCAGCTGCGATGAACCGGTCACGATCGACGAACTGCTACCCGCCTGACATGCTCCACCCGTCCGCAACAACGTGGTGTCCACGAAAGCGGGTCAACTCCACTGTGACCACCGCAGCCGAGCGCCTGGTGCTCTTGAGCTGTCGCACGCAATCTCGCGACGACGCGGCCGGGTTGGGGCTCGGTGCGTCCCGCAAGCCGATGGCACGAGACGGGCGGACCGTTCCGGGTGCACTCCGTGGGATTCGTTTCGCTGCTGGTGGAACTGGTTGCGGGTGACTCCAGGGACGTCGAGGATGCGGCGTATGAGGCTGCTGGTGCTGGGCGGAACCCGCTTCGTCGGCCGGGCAGTGATCCAGGAGGCGCTCGTCCGAGGCTGGGACGTCACTGCTGTGCACCGGGGGGTCACCGGGGCGCTGCCGGACGCGGTGGCCGGGCTGCGGGCTGACCGGACCGTCCCCGGCGAGCTGGTCCGCGCGCTCGGCGAGCAGACCTGGGACGTGGCGGTAGACACCTGGGACGGGTCTCCGCGGGTGGCCACCGAGGCCGCAGGGCTGCTGGCCGGGCGGGTCGGCTCCTACGGCTACGTGTCCAGCGGGTCGATCTACGTCTGGGGTAGCCACATCGACGAAACTTCCGCGGTGGTGGAGGTGATCCGCAGGCCGAGGACGGGCCCTACCCCGCGCTCAAGCGCGGCGCCGAGCTCGGAGTGCTGGCGGCGTTCCCCGATGCGCTGCTGGCTCGGGCCGGGCTGATCCTGGGGCCGTACGAGGACATCGGCCGGTTGCCCTGGTGGCTGCAGCGCATCGCCCGCGGCGGAGCGGTGGTCGCTCCCGGGCGGCCGCACCGCCCGCTGCAGTACGTCGACGTGCGCGACCTGGCCGGGTGGCTACTGACCGGGCTCGAAGGTGGCCTTGCCGGGCCGATCGACGTGATCAGCCGGTCTGGGCACACCACCACCGAGCAGCTCCTGCAGGCCTGCGTTGCCGCCACCGGCGCGCAGCCCGAGCTGGTCTGGGTCGGCGAAAAGGAGCTGGCCGCGGCGGGGATCGAGCCGTGGACCCACTTGCCCTGCTGGGTGCCCGAGCACGGCGAGTTCGCCGGCTTCCTCGAGATCGACACCACCAGGGCGGCCGCCACCGGTCTGCGCTGCCGCCCGATCGCGGCCACGATCGCCGACACCTGGACCTGGCTGCAGCGAGACGGCCTACCGCGGCAACAAAGCGACCGCGACGTCCACGGCCTGCCCGCCGAACTCGAGCAGCAACTGCTGTCCCGCTGAAGATTGGCCCATATGACGGTGCTCGACAAGATCTATTGGCGGTCCACGGGAGCAGGCCCGGTGGTCGTGGTGCCCAGGCTCAACGTCGACTGGACGCAGCTCGACCTGGCTGCGCTTGAAGCCCACTTCACCGTCGTCGTGGTCTCGCCGCGCGGGTTCGGGCCGGGCGAGCGTCCCGGCGGGTACTCCGGAGCCCGGTTCCTCGCCGACGTGACGCGGGTGCTCGACCACCTCGGCGTGGTGGATTACGCCGCGTTCGGCTACTCCATGAGCGGTGTTATGGCGGCCCGGCTGGCGGTCGGCAACCCGCGGGTGCGGGCCGTAGCCTGCGGCGGTTTCCCGCTGACGGCCGACCTGGGCGCGTTGGGCGAGCGGGCGCGCCTCAGGCACGCTGCCGCCCGGGCGGACGCGGCGGCTTGGGCCGAGGTGACGACGATGTACGACCCTGCGGCGGCGGTGGCGTTCTGGGACGACGCCACCTCCCTGCCGCGCGCTGCCCTGATCGACCTGGCCTGCCCGATCAGGTGCCGGTGGGGCGCCGAGGACCCCGTGCTCGGATCCCTGACCGACTCAGCCGAGCTGGCCGCCGACTTGTCCGAGCGCGGCATCCCATACGACGTCCTGCCCGGTCTCGACCACGACGCCGCCCTCGATCGGCTCGACCTGGTGCTGCCGCGGCTCGCCGACTGGCTGGTGGCACAGCTCGCCGACCAATGCTGATCGCTACTGACGGGTCCGACCGTAATAGATGACCGCCTAAACGGATCATCAGCACCAGGAGGACGATCTCGTCCGGTGTCCGAACGGCCAGCGGCGCAGTCGGCCGCCCCGTGACGGCCTCCACAATCCGGTCCCGCAAGGGGTTCCCGACACGGGAACTGGCGCTGGATGTCAACATGCCCGGCAGAGGAATGGTTGTGCCATCGTGGGTCGATGGTTTTGCCTGCCTCGGCCCTCGACCTGACACCCGACGACTGGGAGCTTGTGGCCTTGGCTCGCTCGACGATCGACGCCAACACCGACGCTGGCCGCGACGAGGACGGCATCCACACGATGGGGGCGGCCGTGCGCGCTGCCGACGGTCGACTGTTCGCTGCCGTGAACCTTTACCACTTCACGGGTGGCCCCTGCGCTGAACTCGTAGCGCTCGGAGCCGCTCGCGCCGGCGGGGCCAAGGAACTCACGACCATCGTGGCAGTAGGAAACCACGGGCGCGGTCCAGTTGGCCCTTGCGGACGCGACCGCCAGATTCTCTTCGACTACCACCCGGGCATTCGAGTCATCCTGCCGACCCAGGACGGCCTGCGAAGTGTCTCGATCACCGACCTCATGCCACTCGCCTCCGTCTGGACCGTCGAGGGAGGCACCCAGCCCTACGACCCCAGCGTGTTCCCGTAGCGGATCGTCTTGTGGGACGTGCGTCGGCCGGCTCGAGGTGGGCGAGTCGTCAGCCGACCGCCGCCCCCAGCCCGATGTCGGCTCGGGTGCCGGCTGGGAGCAGGTGCACGGCTTTCCAGGTGCGGGCCAGGGCCTGGACGGCCTTGTCGAGGTCGTCGGCGGTCAAGGTGTAGGGCAGTCGCAGGTGGTGCTCGAAGGCACCGTCGGTGCCGAACCGCGGGCCGGCGGCTACGCGTACGCCTTCCCGGGGGGCGTGTGCAGCCACAGCATTGCTCAGGGGCTCGGGCAGGCGAGCCCAGAGGGAGAGTCCGCCGGCGGGACGCTCGGCAACCCAGTCGGGCAGGTGCTGCTCGAGCAGCGTCAGCAGGTGGTCGCGCCGCCCGAATAGCTGGGCGCGGCGGGCGGGCAGGACGGTGTCAGCCCGGGCGAGCAGCTCGGCGGCGGCAAGCTGCTCGACGACGGGGGACCCGAGGTCGAGCGTTGTGCGCACGGCAGTGAGCCGGGCGATGAGTTCAGCGGGGCCACGGACCCAGCCGATCCGCAAGCCGCCCCAGAAGGACTTGCTCATGGATCCGATCGTGAGCACCTCGCGTCCGTGGACAGCGACCGGCGGGGGGGCAGGCCGGTCCAGGCCGAGGTCCACCAGGGTCTCGTCGATGACGAGTACCGTGCGAGACCGACGAGCTGCTCGGACGAGCTGGGCCCGCTGCTCGGCGGCCAACAGCCGGCCGGTGGGGTTGTGGAAGTCCGCGATGACATACGCCAGGCGGGGGGCGGTTTGGCGTAGCGCGGCGGTGATGCCCGGCAGGTCCCAGCCGCCTGTGGCGGGCAGCGCCACGGGTACCGCCCGGCAGCGGGCGGCCCGAACGGCGTCGAGGGCATGCGGATAGCTCGGGGCGTCCACCAGGACGCGGTCGCCGGCGTCGGTGAGCGCCCGCAGCAGCAGCACCCACGCGTGCTGCGCCCCGGCGGTGACAAGCACTTCGTGGGGCCGTGTCGGCAGGCCGCGGCTGACGTACCGCTCCGCGACCGCCTCGCGGAGCGCGAGCAGGCCGTGCGGGTCGTAGCCGGTGCCCGGCAGGTGGGCCGGCAGGGCGCTCAGTGCCGCCTCGTACGCCTCGTGCACCGCAGGGGACGGAGCAGGCGGGCTTGCGTAGGCCAGGTCGTGGACCCCGGGCGGCGGCACCAGGCCCAGCGCGGTCGGGGAGGAGCCAAGGTGGCGGGGGACCGTCGTCGTGCTGCGGGCGCCTGGCCGGCTGAGCAAGTGGCCCTGCTCGCGTAGCAACGCGTAGGCCGCCGCAACCGTCGTGCGGCTCACTGCCAATGACGCGGCGAGCTCGCGCTCGCTGGGCAGCGAGACCTGGAGCGGAAGGCGCCCGTCGAGGACGAGCAGGCGGAGCCGCTCGGCCAGGTCGCGGTACGCCGGGCCCCGGCCGACCGGTAGACCGCCGCCAAGCAGCTCACGCAGGGCAGCGGCAGTGACCGTTCTATGCACCAGGCCAGTCTGCTGCAACTGGACCTTGATAGCCAGACCAGCCGACCTCGAAGCTTAACTCGTGATGCCACGTCGACTGACCCAGCTGTTCATCGGCCTCGTGCTCTACGGGGTGTCTCTGGCCATGATGGTGCGGGCCGATCTGGGACTGGACCCGTGGGACGTCTTCCACCAAGGGGTGGCGCAGCGCACCGGAGCAAGCTTCGGGACCGTCGTCGTCGGAGTCGGCGCCGCGGTGCTACTGCTGTGGTGGCCGCTACGCCAACGACCCGGGATCGGCACGGTCAGCAACGTCGTTGTGCTGGGAGTAGTGGTCGACGTGGTCCTGGCCGTGCTGGACACCCCGCAGTCCCTAGCCGGCCGAGTCGGCCTACTGCTGGCCGGGGTCGGGCTCAACGCGCTCGCGACCGCGACCTACCTCGGTGCCGGCCTGGGTCCCGGGCCCCGCGACGGCCTCATGACCGGTCTGGTGCGGCGCACCGGAGGATCGGTGCGGGTTGTCCGGACGGGCATGGAGGTACTCGTGCTCATCGTGGGCTGGCTGCTGGGCGGCACCGTGGGAGTCGGCACCGTGCTCTACGCAGTCGCGATCGGGCCTCTGGTGCACTTGCTGCTTCCACTGCTGACAGCCCGGTCGCGCGCAGCGGTTTGAGCAAGCGGAGGCGACGTTGACCGCAGAGTGCGACCTCGCCGCGCTGCCACGTTCCGGACCGACCCCGACGCGGCGTAGCGCGTCCCGCCGGGGGATGGCGGGACGTCGGCTGCAACGTGACCACGGCCGACTCGCCCACCTCGAGCGCACGCCGAGCTTGACCCGTCCCCTGCGGGTCCGGCTTTACGGTTCGCTCCAGCACTGGCGCAAGATCTGGAGCACCAATCCCCTCGAACGGTTCAACCGCGAGGTCAAGCGCAGGACCGACGTCGTCGGGATCTTCCCCAACCCCGCGGCACTTCTGCGGCTGTCGAGCTGCGTGCTCATCGAGGCCCACGACGAGTGGCAGGACAGCGAACGGCGCTACCTCAGCGAAGAGTCCATGGCACTGCTCAACCCGCCGGCCCCGACCGTCCTGGAGGCCAAGAGAACGGCCCAAGAGACGACCCCCAGGAAGGGGATCGCGGCTACGGCATAGTTGCCTCACTCGCAGAGCAACACGCGACGAGTTACACCACTCCCGGGGACGCGACCTGCGCGTACGAGTACCGACCGACAATGCTGCTCGCACGGATGCGTCACGGCGGGAATCCGCGTTCGGCCTCGTGACCGGCATGATGGGACCACCATGGACAGATCTACCAAGAGCGATGAGAGGTCGTCATGAGCGTGTACCGGGTGATCGATGTGATCGGGACGAGTCCCTCTTCCTGGGAGGAGGCGGCGGCGGAGGCCATCACCACGGCGGGGGGATCGGTGCGCGATATCCGAGTGGCTGAGGTGACCAAGCAGGACATCGTCGTCGGTGACGGTGGGGGACTGATCTACCGGACCAAGATCCAGTTGTCGTTCAAGTACGAATCGGAGTAGCCGGACCGCCTGGTTGAGCCGGCCGACCGACGCCGACACGCAGCCTTCGAGTCTTAGCAGGCGCCGCGTTGGCCTGGCCGATGACTCACCGATGGTGCGGATGGTGGTGCAGGATGACGCCTGTGGACCTGCACCGGGTGGACCTGCCGGACCTGAGCCGCACCGCCCTGCTGGTCGTCGATGTGCAGCGCGCCTTCGACGACGCGGAGTACTGGGGGCCGCGCGACAACCCGGTCTGCGAGGACAACGTCGCCGCCCTGCTCGGGGCCTGGCGCGCAGCCGGCCGGCTGGTGGTGTTCGTACGGCACGACTCGATCGACCCGGCCTCGCCGCTGTACCCCGGTCAGCCCGGCAACGACTTCAAGACCGTGGTGACGGGCCGGCCGGACCTGCTGGTGACCAAGACCGTCAACTCCTGCTTCCACGGCACCCCGGACCTGCACGCCTGGCTGCTTGCCCGCAAGCTCGACGGCGTGGTGGTCTGCGGCATCACCACCAACCACTGCTGCGAGACGACCGCCCGGGTCGGCGGCAACCTCGGGCATCGGGTGCTGTTCGCGCTGGACGCCACCCACACCTTCGACCGAGCCGGCCCGGACGGCGCGGTCGTCCCGGCCGAGCAACTCGCCCGCATCACCGCGACGAACCTGCACGGGGAGTTCGCCACCGTCGTCAGCACGGTGAACCTGTTGGCCGGCTGAGCCCCTTCCTCGCGCGGGGGCTACCGGCCGATAGCGGATCGCCAACTGGAGTATCAGAGGACCAACAGCATGGTGAGCGAGCCGTCGACTGGGCCGACGACTTGGAAGCCGCAACGCTCGTACAGGCGCCGGGGCCGCGTTGTCCGGCTCGACGCTCAGGCTCAGCGCCTCGTGGTGCTGTTCACGCGCCGACCCGACGAGCGCCTTTAGCAAGAGCGGACCGATGCCCCGCCCTCGATGCGTCGGCACTACGCCGATCGACAGCTCCGGCGTCTCCGCTTCGACGAACCCGTACCCACGGTCGTGCTTGGGCAGGAGGCGCAGCCATGCCGCGCCGACCGGTGGCCCGTCCTCGGCGACCACCCCCAGGTCGCCTAGCCGAGGCCATCCTCTGACGTAGTGCGCCACCTCCGGTCGGCCCAGACCGACTGGACGTCCCCATGAGGGTCGTCGGGTCGCCAGAAGAACGCTGCAACGAGCATCTCAGCGAGAAAGTCGCCGTCAGCCGGACCGGCGGGACGGACGCGGACGGCCACATCGGCAGAGTGCCTCAACGCCGACCGCTCGAGCAACGGCGACCGGGACGTGCCGGAGGTGGTCATCGCCTCGAACTGCTGTCCGGTCCGCTACGTCCAGGCCTTCCGGACGCAGCGGGCGCCGCCAGCACGCCGGGGCTGCGCGATAGAGAGGTTCGACGCTCCCTCTGAAGCAGATCGCGACGGCCGGGTACGCCAACGCGGACTGCTTAGATGACTTGGTGCCCGTGACCCCAGACGAGCGGCCGCTGCCCGTCGGCCCAGGCAACGAGGTGTCGCTCACGGTCGAGCGCTTTGATGATCGGGTCTGGCGCGACGAGCAACTTGATCCGCTGTTCGATGGCGCTTTTCCCGCCTTCATCACCGCGGACCCGGTATCGGCGGCGTACATCGGCCGAGTTCGAGAATGCTTCACCGCGTTCAATATCGTCCTGCTCGACCGAGGGCAGCGGCCCGCCGCGGTGGGTTGGGGCGTGCCGATCCGCTGGTTCGGCGAGCTCCACGACTTGCCGATCGGCTACACCGACACCACCCGGCGCGCCGTCGAGGACCAGCAGGCGGGTCGCGCGTGCGACACCTTCGTGATTTGCGGCGGCATTGTCGACCGCTCGCGCTCAAGACAAGGAGTGGCCGGGCAGTTGATCACGGCGCTGCGGGACCTGGCGGCCACGGCCAAGTTCCCCCGCGTGATCGCTCCGGTGCGCCCGACGCAGAAGTCGACCTACCCGCTGACGCCGATCGAGACCTACGCCGCGTGGACCCGCGAGGACGGCAGTCCGCTGGACCCGTGGATCCGCACGCACGTCCGCCTCGGCGCCCGGGTCATCGCCATGGCACCGCACTCCCAGACCATGGTCGGCACCGTCGACGAGTGGCAGAGCTGGACCGGGCTGCGGCTGCCCAGCACCGGTCACTACGTCATCCCCGACGGGCTCGCCCCGCTGTACATCGACCGTGAACACGACGTCGGCACGTACACCGAACCCAACGTCTGGGTGCGGCACCGATAGCCGATCTGCTACCGGTTCCCGGCCTACGATTCGATCATGGTCGAGGCTGGGTCCCGGAGGCGCAGTCAGCCGGCGCCGCCGCACATCATCTACGAGGCACTCACTCAACCTGAGTGCGCCGGTGGACGAACGTGGCTCCATCTGCTGGACGACGAGGTCCGACCGCGGATCGTAGAGAGCGACGAACCCGGCCTCGTGGTCTGGTCCTCGATCTGGCTCAAACGACCTGACGCGGTGATCCGCTTCGACTTACCCTCCGGCGGCAGCGGGACGGACCTGCGCTGGACACTGCTCGTCGACGAGCCGCTACCCGTTGACGCCATGCTCGGCCACATGCGCAAGCGCCTGAACCAGCTGATCAACGCCGACCTGCGCTACTCCTTCAGTGCGTAGGACAGCCTTGGCGCAGGAGGATCGACGTACGGCACGGGTGATCTTGTACTGGCTGATCGCCGTCCCGCTGACCCTTCGTCAACCGGGACTCGGGATCGAGCCTTCGTTGTGAGCATGCCGCTCTCCGTGTTTCACCGTGGCGTGCCCGGCTTCGTCGTGCGTGATGTGGGTGAGCTGCCGCCACATGAGGATGACGAACACGCCGGAGCCGGCAAAGGCGAACCAGAAGGGGCCGGTCACGCCGAAGTGGCTGGCGACGGGCCGCCTATGGCGGCGCCGATCAAGGCCGCCGTAGACACCAAAGGCTGTTGACGCTCGCCACTCGTCCCCGCAAGGCCTCGGGCACCGCCCGCTGATGCAGCGTGACCGAGGTGGCGCCCCACACGAAGGCGTCGATGAGCGCCGGGGACTCGGCGATGGCCTCGAAGGGCGGCCCGGCCGGGACAGGCACTCGGATCACCGGGCGGGTCCAGGTGGCTGGGTCGTAGCCGGCCACGCCGCGGCGAGCGAGCTCGGCCCGGATGTGGGCGCGGCAGTCGGCCACCGTCGCGGCGTCGATCGCATCGCCCACCACGGTGTAGCCGTCCCGAACGAACGCGTCAACCTCGTCGTGTCCCATCCGAACCAGTGTTGCCGACCTCTCGCATCGGCGACGGGACCTATGCAGCCTGCCTGGATGCAGGGCCTCGCCTTAGCGGATCATCTGTGACGTGGACGTTCCGCTCAGGTGGCCGTCCGCGCTGCCACGCGGTCGTGGCGTCGCTGACGCCGCTCGTACCGTTTGCGGGGAGCGACGAAGTACCCGCATAGCGCGTCAGCGGCGGCACGGCGCACGATCCCGTCTGGGTCATGCTCGGCGGCTCGCCCGATAGCTTCCCATGCCCGGCTGTCACGGCCTGCCAGGCGGAGCAAGGTCGGGATCGCCTTCGTCCGAAGCTCCGGGCTGGGATCACCTTCGAGGACGCTGACGATGCGCGGCACGACATCACCGACGCAGAGTTCTGAAGTTCTGCACGACTCGCACGCGATCGAATGCAGGGCCACGTTGCGAACGAAGTCCACCGGGTCCTGCAGCGCCTCGGCGAAGACAGCGGTCGAGGCTTCGTTGGCGAAGTGGTCTAGGAAGAACAGGCACTCTCGGCGGGCGAACGGATCCGGGTGGTGGAGGGCCACGGCCTGTAGGTCTGCGAGGGGCGCCTTGTTCACCAGCCGCGACTTCTGCTTTTGAGTGGCGGAGAAGAATCGTTTCAAGTACTGCCCAGCCAAGCGCCACGCTTCCGCCACCGTGTCGTCGTCGATCGCCACGCCGTTCATGTTCCCAAACCTAACCGCGCCTCCGAGCCGAAGCGAGCCGATTTCACTGGTCTCTTACCTGCTGGAGTTCCAGAACATGCCACCCGTTCCTTGGGGCGTAGGTACCCGTAACGCCGGCTCCTGGACGCACAGATCAATGCCCGCGGCCCGACCAGCAGTGACGCCAGAGTCGGCGATCTGTCGCTCCGGGGGATCCCAGCTGCCGATCGGCTTCCGGGTGTCGTATAAGCCATCCCTGACAAGCACGCTTGACAGGCGGCAGGACCTGCGGCACTGTTCAGACATGACAAGTGACCTTGACAACACTCCTGAGAGTGCAGGCGATCGGGCCCGTACGCAGGCCTACCACCGGGACTTCTGGCCAAGTATCGTCGGGTACGTCGCCGTGCTTACCGCGGTCCTGATCTGGGGTGGCCTGGACGGCGACAGCCCCTCGCGCTTCCTGTGGGCGCTGCTCCCCGTGGTCCCCGCGCTGTGGACGGTGCGGGCCGTACTGCGCCACGTACGCCGGATCGACGACTACCAGCAGCTCCTGCTGCTGCACGGCTTGGCT
>JAABUM010007317.1_pt1 | contig 10228 bp, 5 predicted proteins | sample 5559161 | NCBI WGS metagenome assembly JAABUM01 (sample SAMN10711868, study PRJNA513369) | rock metagenome | isolation source: Antarctica rocks | place: Antarctica: Victoria Land, Siegfried Peak nord | reverse complement strand
GGTGGCCGTGGGGGGCAACCAGCTGATGTACTGGAACCCCCACAACGGGCGGGAGCATGTCTCCCCCGACGTGTACATGGTGCTGGACTACAAGCCGCCCCTGCCGGCCAAGTGGCAGACCTGGATCCAGGGCAAGTTCCCCGAGATCGTCTTCGAGATCAGTTCGCCGAGCACGTGGCGCACCGATGTGGGCGAGGGCTGGGAGGACAAGCCCGCGCTGTACAAGCGGCGCGGGGTGCGGGAGTACTACGTCTTCGATCCGCAGGCAGAGCGGCAGCCCGCGCTACGGGGCTACGGCTGGGTAGATGGGGAGTGGCAGCGCTATGAGCTGCTGGCCAGTGGGGGGCTGTGGAGCCCGCTGCTGGGAGCCGAGTTGCGCGTGCTGCCCATGGGCGAGAACGAGTGGCGGCCAGCGGGGCCGTGGCTGCGCGTGCTGGACCCGGCCACGGGCGAACCGATCCCCGTGCCTGACGAGCAGGTCCACCTGGAGCAGCAAGCCCGCCTGGCCGCCGAGCAGTGGGCCTATGACGCCGAGCAGCATGCCCTGGCCGAGCAACAGGCCCGCTATGCCGCTGAGAGTCACGCTGAGCAGCAAGAGCAAGCCCGCCGCGCCGCCGAGGAGCGCGCCCGGACTGCCGAGGCGGCGCTGGCGGCGCTGTTAGCCCAGCGGGAGGGGCAGGCGAACCCGCCCGCCGCGCCTGGCGAGACGTAGCACAAGAACAGGGCATGGGCGAGTGAGGCCGATACCTTTGGTTAGGACTCCCCTCAGGCTAGGCCAGCTCGGCTACCATGATCTGGCGGTTAGTAGGGGCGCCAGGGCGGGGTCCGGGTGCCTCTACCGTTGGCGATGTCGCGCCACGGGGTCCTAGCCGGCAGGGGCGGAGGCCTTGTCGGGGCTGCCGGCTCCCGCGTTAAAGGAGTGTACCTCGTCCAGCACCTCCTCCACGATGCGCGCCCAGTCGGCGCCCAGCAGGTTGCGCGGCACACGCAGTGTAGCCCCCGTGATGCGGGCAGCCATGCCGAAGCGCTTGTACAAGGCCATGCGCTCGTAGACTACATCGGGGCGGCCCTTGAGAATCAAGAAGTTGTCGTCCAGGGTTACATGGGTGATATTGGAGCGCTCGGCCTTAAGCTTGAGGCGCAAACTGGCCAGCAGGTTGGCCACCTCATCAGGCGTGCCCCCAAAGCGGTCGCGCAGCTCACGTTCCATGTCCGCCAGTTCCTCAAGCGTCTTGAGGGCGGCCAGCCGCTGATAGATGGCCAGGCGCTGGCTCTCGTGGGGGATGTATGAGGTAGGCAGGTACATATCCAGGGGCACGGTGACCATCACGGCCTGCCGCTCCTGCACTCGTTTGCGGCCGCGCTGCTCATCAATCTCCTGGGCCAGCAGCTTGCAATACAGGTCGAAACCGACCGTGGCCATATTGCCCGACTGCTCGGCGCCCAGCAGGTTGCCCGCGCCGCGGATCTCCAGATCGCGCATGGCGATCTTGAAACCGGAGCCCAACTCGGTGGCCTCGAAGATGGCCCGCAGGCGGCGCTCGGCGATGCGCCCAATCGGCTGGTCCTTGCGATAGAGCAGGTAGGCGTAGGCCCGGTTGCCCCCACGGCCAATCCGCCCGCGCAGCTGATACAGCTGAGACAGGCCGAAGTTGGTGGCGTCGTTGACGATCATCGTGTTCACATTGGGGATGTCCAGGCCGTTCTCGATGATTGAGCTGCACACCAGTAGGTCGCTGCCCCCGGCGGCGAAGTCGAACATGACCTTCTCCAGCTCGTCCTCGGGCATCTGGCCGTGGCCGCTAGCCACGCGGGCTTCGGGCACCAGCCGGCGCAGCCGCTCGGCCATGGCCTGGATGGTCTGCACGCGGTTATGCACAAAGTAGATCTGGCCGCCGCGGTCCAGCTCGCGCAGGATGGCCTCGCGGATGTGGTACTCATCAAATGGCTGCAGATAGGTCTTAATGGGCAACCGGCCCTCGGGGGCCGTCTCGATCACGCTCATATCGCGCACGCCCACCACGGCCATGTGCAGGCTGCGCGGGATAGGCGTGGCCGTCATGGTCAGCACATCCACGTTGCGGCGCATCTTCTTCAGATACTCTTTGTGCTTAACGCCGAAGCGCTGCTCCTCATCAATGACCAGCAAGCCCAGGTCCTTGAACTGCACATCCTTCTGCAGCAGGCGGTGCGTGCCGATCAGGATGTCTACCCCGCCGGTGGACGTGTCGGACAGGATCTTCTTCTGCTCGGCGCGCGATTGGAAACGGCTGACCACCTCCACGCGCACGGGGAAGGCGTCCATGCGTTCCTTGAAGTTTTTGTAGTGCTGCTGGGCCAGGATGGTCGTGGGCACCAGTATGGCCACCTGCTTGCCGTCCAGGGTGGCCTTGAAGGCGGCGCGCAGGGCCACCTCGGTCTTGCCGTACCCCACATCGCCGCAGACCAGGCGGTCCATCGCCTTGCCCGACTCCATATCGGCCTTCACATCGTTGATCGCCTTGAGCTGGTCGGGCGTCTCCACGTAGGGGAAGCTAGCCTCCAGCTCACGCTGCCACTTGCCGTCGGCGCTATAGGTCACCCCCGGCGTGGCCTCGCGGTAGCTGTACAGCTCCAGCAGCTCGCGGGCGGTCTCGGCCACGGCGTCCTTCACTTTGGCCTTGGCCCGGCTCCACTCGGCGGTGCCCAGCTTGGACAGCGCTGGCGTGGTTTCGCCCATGCCCACATAGCGGGTCACCCGGTCCAGCTGGTCGGTGGGCACATAGAGGCGGTCGGTGCCGGCGTACTGGATATCCAGATACTCCCGCTCCACGTTGCCCGCCTTCATGGTCATCACACCCTGGAAGCGGCCGATGCCGTGCTCGATATGTACCACATAGTCGCCGGCCTGGAAGTCCAGCGCCGCTTTGGCCCCCGGCTTGCCCCGGTAGCGGGCAATCGGCCGCGCCTTGGCCGTGCCAAAGATCTCGCCATCGGAGTAAACGGATAGCTCGAACTCGGCGGCCCGCCACCCCTCGGCCAGCGCGCCATGCGCCAGCACAACCTGACCATCCGTGGGCGCGGCGGTGAGGTGGTCACGCTGCACGGCCAGCACATCGGTTTCCTCCTCATACAGCTCGGCCAGGCGGGCGCTCTGCAGGCTGACCACCACCACGCGTTCGCCCCGCCGGCAGGCGTCAGCGGTGTCCCGCAGGAAGTCTTTCAGCCGCCCAGCATAGGTCTGAGGCAGGGCAAAAGGCCGGCCCATGGCCCAATCGTGGACGCGGGGCGCATCCTGGCCACCCGCGTTGTGCGGCTGCTCCGGCTGAGGGTCCTCACCCGCGCCGGCGTAGCGCTGGCGCAACTCCAGGCGCTGGGCCTGACCCAGCGCGGCCAGCACGTGGCCAGGCGGAAACAGGGGGTCGGGCATCTCGGGGGGCAGCTCGCCGCGACCAGTCAGCTCCTGATGGATCTCGTCCATCTGGGCGCGGATCTCGTCCACCGCCTGCAGGCAGGCCTCCGGCTCATCAATCACCACCAGCCGATCAGCGGGCAGGTAGTCCAGAATAGTCGAGCGAGCCTCGCCGGTGAAGAACGGCGCGTAGAAATCAAGCCCCTCAATGGGCATCCCAGCAGCCAGGCGGGCGATATCCTCGAGCCACTTCTGCTGGATGTGCGGCAGCGCGCGGGAGAGGTCCACGGCGCGCAGGCGGTCCAGCGCCGGGGCGATCGAGGCCTGCGTAAAGGCGTGCAGTGGGGCCACCACGCACGACGAGCGGTCGGCGGTGGAGCGCTGGGTGGTCAGGTCGAAGCGGCGCAGCGACTCCACCTCGTCGCCGAACAGCTCGACGCGCAGCGGGCCGGCCTCACCGGCGGGGTAGATGTCCAGGATGCCGCCACGGCGGGCGAACTGGCCGGTGCGCTCGACCATGGGGGCCTCGCAGTAGCCCAGGTTGAGCCAGCTTTGCACGGCGGAGCGCAGGGGCAGCCGGCGGCCCACCCGGATCTCCTGCAGGGCGTCGGCGAAAGTCTGGCGCTCCATCAGCGGCTGCAGCAGGGCGCGGGCCGCGCAGATGATCACCGGGAACTCACCGCCGCCCCGGGGGCGCACCAGGCGGGCCAACACGGCCTGGCGGCGCTGGATGATGCCCTCCTCGGGGTCGCTCTGCTCGTAGGGCAGCCCTTCCAGGGCGGGGAACACGGAGACGCGGGTCCCCTCTGGAGCCCACAGGCGGGTATTCTCGGCCAGCTCGGCGGCGCGTTCGGGGTGCGCGGTGACCACCAACATGGGCCGGCCCAACTCGGCGGCCACCGCGCCCAGTAGGGGGGGATGAGCAGCCTGGGGCATGCCCCGCGCCACCACCGACGCGCTGGAGAGGCCCAGGTCGGTCAGCAGAGCGGCCACCCGCGACTCGTGGCGCAGCAGGGCGACCACCCCGGTCAGCGAGGCGCGGGGTAGCGGCGCGGGCCGCTGGGTCGTCGGCGGGGCGGTCATGGCGTGCCCCCCACCTCGACCACGGGCGCGACCTGGTCGGGGCCTTTTTTAGGTTCGCCCACATTGTAGCGGTTCATCGCCGCCTCGAAACCCGCGCGCATGCTCAGCTCCAGCGCGTCGGCTACCTCGGCGCACAGCAGGGGCAGCTCGGCGGCCTCCTCGGCGGAGAAACGATCCAGCACGTAGTCGCGGCCCGCCTTTTGTCCCGGTGGGCGGCCGATGCCCACGCGCAGGCGCGGGTAGGCGTCGGTGCCCAGCCGCTCCATGATCGAGCGCAGCCCATTGTGGCCGCCCGCGCTGCCCTTCAGGCGCAGGCGCAGCCGCCCAAACGGCAGGTCCAGATCATCGCTGACCACCACGATCTCCTCCGGCGCGATCTTGTAAAAGGAGGCCAGGGCGCCCACCGCCTCCCCGCTGGCGTTCATAAACGTCTGCGGCTTGGCCAGCAGCGCCTTCAGCGCGCCGACACCCTGGCTCGTCGCCGCCGGGAGGGTGACGCTGGCCACCAGAGCGCGCAGCTGCACCCGATCAAAGGCCGCGCCGTGGCGGCGGGCCAGCTCGTCCAGGCACATGAACCCAATGTTATGGCGTGTATTAACGTAGTCGCGGCCGGGGTTACCCAGGCCCACCAGCAACTTCATGATCCCTCTTGGTTGTCCTCTCCGTCGAAAGCGCTACCCAGCGCGCCGGTCGTGGTCATGCCCTGCCGCTGCAAGGCGCGGGCCAAGCTGCCCCACTCCTCCACTGCCAGCGTCTCGGCGCGGCGGGTGCGTTCCACGCCAGCCTCGGACAGGGCCGTATCAATGCGGTCTGGCCCCAGATAGGTCAGGCCGATAGTCAGGGAGTTGTGGATCTGCTTGCGCCGGTCGTGAAACGCGGCGCGGGCCGCCGTGAACACAAGCGGGTTCAGCTCGGCGGAGAAGGCCGGTTGGGGCCGGCGGCGCAGGCGGATGATCGCCGACTGTACCTCTGGCGGCGGATAGAAGGCCGTTGCCGGCACCAGCCGCACGATCTCCGGCGTGGCGTAGGTCTGCGCGCTCAGGCTCAGCAAGCTCATCTTTCCCGGTTTAGCGGCCAGCCGCTCGGCCACCTCGCGCTGCACCATCAACACAATCGCCTCGGGACGCCGAGGCCCCTCCAGGAAGAGGCGCAAGATAGGGGCCGTAATATAGTAGGGGATATTGGCCACAACGGTGAACGGCTGCTCCGGTCCAATATCCGCCCCCAGATCGGTGTGCAGCACATTGGCGTGGCGCACGGTCACCTTGCCCAGTGTGCCGAAGCGGTCCTCCACCACGCGCCCCAACGCCTCATCCAGCTCAATGGCCAGCACGCGCCCCGCCACTGCGGCCAGCCGCTCGGTCAGAAAGCCCAGGCCAGGCCCCACCTCGACAGCCAGGGCGTCGGGGGCCAGCTCGGCGGCGGCCACCACGGCGTCCAGCACAGCCTCGTCCACCAGAAAGTTCTGGCCCAGGGCCTTGCGCGGGTGCAGCCCGTAGCGGCGCAATACCGCACGGGCCGGCTCAAGCAGAGCGCCCTGCGTGAGCGTCCTGGTCGAACGGCGGGCGTCAGGCGCGGCGCGGCGGGCTTTCACCCTTCTATTCTACCACTCGCGCCCGCTACGGTCCCTCGGTGGCAGGGACGCCCAAAGCGCAACGCTACGCCCTACCACCCGCTACGCTCCCTCTCAGGGCTAGAGGGATGGTGGCGTAGGCGTGCCGTGGATAAGCTGCTGTAGCAGCGGCCCATTGAGCGAATCGAGCTGGCCTTGGCCCCACAAGGAGAGCAAAAACCCGATGTAGTAGAGAGCTTTCCACGGGGATTATCTCCTCTGCCCATCAGCCATCATTACATCATCAGACACCATACCTGTGATCTCACACCTCTTCGGAGAACAGGAAGTGGCTGTGCGGCTGGTAGGGGTGGGCGGCGAAGGCGGCCACGTTGAGTTCGATGCCCAGGCCGGGGCCGGTGGGCAGGGGCATCACGCCGCCCCGTACGGGCTGGGGCGTGGTCAGCATCTCCTCCCGCCACGGCGCGCCGGTATCCAGCGTGGTCTCCAAGATCAGAAAGTTAGGCGTGCAGGCGGCGATATGCAGGCACACCGCCGTGGCCACCGGCCCGTTGGGGTTGTGGGGGGCCAGGCGCATATAGTAGGGCTCGGCCATCGCGGCGATCTTCTTTGTCTCCATGATGCCGCCGGCGTGGCAGGGGTCCGGCTGGATAATCGCCGCCGCCTGCTTCTCGAACAGCTCACGGAAGCCGTGGCGGCCAAACAGCCGCTCGCCGGTGGCCACGGGGATGGGGCTCTGGCGGGCCACCAGGGCCATCGCGTCAATGTTCTCCGGTGGCACCGGCTCCTCGTAGAAGGAGGGGTAGAACTCGGCCAGCCGGTGGGCCATCACGATAGCCTCGGAGGGCGTGAGCCGGCCATGGACCTCGATCAGCAGGGCCACGTCGGGGCCAGTGGCCTCGCGCACCGCGCGCACGCACTCCACGGCGCGATTAGCCTGCCGGGGCTGCAGGGGGCCATAGACGCCGCCGAAAGGGTCCCACTTGAGCGCTTCATAGCCGCCGGCAACGGCGTCCGCCGCCTTGCGGGCGTACTCGTCGGGCGTCTGGGCGCCGGCGAACCAGCCGTTGGCGTAGACCTTGATAGTATCCCAGCAGGATCCACCCAACAGCTTGTACACGGGCTGGCCGTAGGCCTTGCCGGCGATGTCCCACAGGCAGTGCTCCACGCCGCTGATCGCCGACATGAGTACCGGCCCGCCGCGCCAGAACGGATCACCATACATGCGCGCCACGTGGCGCTCGATCCGCAGCGGGTCGCGGCCGATCAGGTAGCCCTCCAGTTCACCGATAGCCGCCACCACGGCCTGCTCCTTGCCCTCCAGCGTGGCCTCGCCGCAGTCGGTCAGCCCCTCGTCGGTGGAGACGCGCACGAACACCCAGTTGCGCCACTCAGCGAACACCAGAAAGGTCTCGACGCCGGTGATCTTCATCGTCTCTGCCCTCCTCAGCCCCTATTCTAGCCGGATTGCCCCGGCCTCTGGTCTCCCTGCGAACGCGCAACTGTCGTTTTTCACAATAACAGACAGCAGAATTCCTGTTCTGCCATGTTGCGCGGGCGGCAGGCCTCCCAATCATCCGGAGTGGCGCCACCGTGCTCTCTCGGCCACGCCATGCACAGATCGGGCCGGTAGCCTGGGGACGAACTATGCTATGCTAGAGGGCAAGAGAAGTGAGGGCTCCCGATGACCGTCCACTCTATCACCCTGGACCTGCCCAACACGCTGTACACTCGCGTGACGCAGCGTGCGGCACAGACACAGCGTAGCGTAGAGGATGAGTTGCTGGATGTGCTGGTCAGCGCCCTGCCAGCAAACGACGACTTGCCTGCTGACCTCACCGAAGCACCGGCGCCGCTGGCGCTGCTTGACGACACCGCGCTCTGGCGGGCCGCTCGTACGCATCTCCCCCTAACGGCCGCCGCCCGCCTGGAGGCCCTGCACCTCAAGCGGCAGAGCGAGGACCTGAGCGACGTCGAAAACGCAGCCGTGGCCAAGTTGGTGCGCCGGTATGAACGGGCCATGCTGGTCCGGGCGCGGGCAGCGGCATTGCTGGCACAACGCAGGCATGATGTGGCGTCTTTGCTCAGCGGGGGATGACTGCTGGACAGCCGATGGACAGCGCATCGTCGGGGTGACGCCGAGCGGACGCGCCACCGTGGTCACCCTCACCCTCAACCGCCCCTCGCTGGTCACCGCGCGGCAGGCCTGGGTTTCTGTCGGCTGGCATCCTCCCCAAGATTGACCAGTAGGCGTCGTGGCCAGTGGGCGCGAGGTGGGGGCTGCTCTTCTTGCCGTCTCTGGTCAGGCGGCGCAGCGCTCGGTCATCAGCCCGCGCGACATAGATATCTCCCTGCAGGGCAAAGGCCACGAGCGGGTCGTCTGTTCGCGCGGCGCTAGCGTACACTGGCGCGCTTACCGCGCAGCTGAACGCCCAGAGCAGACCGCAGGGGCCCAGGCTACGCATGAGCATCTCCAAGCGTCCGAGCGGATGCCTGGCCTGATCGTGGGGAGCCGGCGCCTGTGGCCAACGTACCCAGCCTCCGTGCGCGGACCTGCTTAGACGCGGCATAGGATAGCTCCTTTTTTACTCCATGGAGATAACGTGCCCCACATGTGATGCCCCCGTTAGCACCCGCCCAGCGTGAACCCTGCTCAGGGCCGACGCCAAGCAGATAGGGGCTGCCCCAGATTTCGCGGCAGGGATGGCGGACATGCCGGCCATCGCGCGCCAGCGTACGCTATACTCTGCCTAGCCTGATCGTCGGGGAGAGTGCTCAAGGAAGGTCACCGCGATCATAACCCATCTCATCAGAGTGGTCACTGCTCGTTTGCTCAGATGCGAGTTGGGGCGGCGCATGCGCATCAGGCGCGCTGTGCCATTAACCCTGCTGGCCTGGGCCGCGGCGCTACGCCTGGTCCTGCTGACCACACCGTGGCCGCCGATGCGCGCCGACGAGGCGACCATGGGCCTGATGGCCATCCATATCACCCACGGCGCTCGACCCCTCCTATTCTACGGCCAGGACTATATGGGGTCGCTAGAGGCGTTTCTGGCGGCCCCCCTGTTCCTGTTGTTTGGCCCCTCTACGGTGGCTTTGCGTCTGCCGCTGGTGGCGCTTTACCTGGTCTTCCTCCTGGCAATCTACCTGCTGGGCCGTCGCCTCGCTGGCAGCGGTCCGTCGTTGGTCGCCCTGATCATGCTGGCGCTGGGCTCACAGGATACCATCTGGAAGGAACTGGAAGCGACCGGCGGCTATATGGAAACCCTAGCCTGTGGCGTGCTGCTGCTCCTCTTCGGGACCTTGGCGCTGTGCCGGAAGGCGCTCTCACGGCGTGCGGAAGCGCTTCTGTTTGGAGGCTGGGGGGTCGTCGCCGGCCTGGGCCTGTGGAGTGATTTCCTGGTTGCGCCGTTCGTAGCGGCGAGTATCCTGCTGATGATTGGTGGCTGGTGGCGGCGCGGCCATCCCGGGCTGCCGGGGGTGTTCCTATGCGTTGGTTTGCTGGTGGGCGGCGCCCCGTTGATCATGGCCAACATGGCTGCGGCACCGGGGCATGACTCGCTGCACACCGTGTTCGCTTTGCAGCAAGCCAGTGCCGCCGAGCGGCCCAACCTGATCGCTCGATTAGCGGGCGCAACGCTGATCGCCGTGCCCGTGGCGACCGGGGCCGGCAGCCTCTGTCCCAGCCAGCCCACCATGCGCTGGCCGCTGCCCGTTGCACTGGGGCCTGCCATACGCGATTGCGGATACCTACACGCGGCCTGGGGTCTGGCATGGCTGTTTCTGTTCGGCACAACAGCGTGCGGGGCAATGATGGCCTACCTTCGGCGCCGCGACGATACAGAGACCGTGGCCCGCCTGGCCGTCCTGAGCGCTGTCGGCCTCACCTTCATCGTGTACGCGATCAGCCCTATCGCCGCCACAAACCCTCGGCTCAGTGCCCGCTATCTGATTGGCCTGTCTGTAGGGCTGCCGCTCATGCTGGCTACCCTGGCCCGGTTCGTCCAACGCCGCCTGCCCATGAGCCGAACTGGCTCCTCTCTCTCTCTCTCTCTCTCTCTCTCTCTCTCTGTGTGTGTGATCTCTCGGTTCGCTCATTTTCAGGGAGGTTGGGGAGAAACAAGGGTCAGGCGATGGTACAGATCGGGGGGGAGATCCAGCAAGGCGAGGATCTGCTGCTG
>JAABUM010007315.1_pt1 | contig 10231 bp, 15 predicted proteins | sample 5559161 | NCBI WGS metagenome assembly JAABUM01 (sample SAMN10711868, study PRJNA513369) | rock metagenome | isolation source: Antarctica rocks | place: Antarctica: Victoria Land, Siegfried Peak nord | reverse complement strand
TGCACATTCCGCATCCGGAACACCCCGCGTGGGGTGCTTCGGATGCGGGCGTTCCGGGTGGTTTCCCTGGGGTGCTGTCGTGAGTGGGGCGTGGCCCGGTGGGGGCACAGGGCCGTGCCCCCACCGGGTGCCAGCGGTCAGAACGTGTACGCCGAGTCGACCTCCCACTCCAGGTCGTGCACGTTCAGCGCGTCGATGACGTCCTCTGTGCGCACCTGCTCCTCGGCCTGCTCGCTGGTGCTGGTCTGCACCTGGACCCGGACAGTGCCGGTGACCGTGCACTGCACCGAATACGGGCGGCTGCGCCCCTCCAGGCCGTGGGAAACCATGAACACGTCGAACTCCGCGCAGTAGCCCTCGGAATCGGCGCGGGCGCAGGCATCGGCACTCAACTCCTGCTTCCACGACTCGTGCGCCGCCCGCTCGCCGCGCACCCGCTCGGCCAGCTCCGCCGCCGCCCGTACCGCGTCGACAACCTCCGGGCTGCCCTGCCCGGTCACGATCCGGGACGCGTCCAGTTCCGCGAAGTCCAGCGTCGCCTCGACGAGCTGGGCCCCCACCACTACCCGCACCTGCGTCCGGTCACCACTCGACGGCTCCGCGCACACCCCAGCCCAATACCCGCGCAGCATCCCCGCACGACCCGGAATCTGCACGAACTCCCCCACCACCGGCAACGCCATCGCCCCCGCCGCCTCCACCAACGGCCCATCGGCGTAGTACCGCACCAACGGCACACCCTCCGCGCTCATCGAGTGCAACACCCCACGCCGCGCATCACCGGGCACATAGCACTCCCGGCCCAGCAACTCCACCGACACTCCCTGCGCACTTTCCACGTCTACAGACATGCTCGAACTCCCTGGTTTCACGGGAGCCTGTGCCCAGCACTCACCAGGCACAGGCTCCGCATCGTGGGCTGGTCAGGCCCTGTTGGCAAGACAAATCTAACACCAACTACCGACGAAAACAGCAGGTAGAAGCCGGTTTCTGCACCCGAGGCTCCCCATGCGGGGTGCCTCGGGTGGCGCCAGTCTGGCCGCTCTCTTCAGCACGGCGGAGGTAGCTACCGGGCGCGCTAGCTAGCACGCTATGGCTCTTCCTGCGCCGTGGATCCTCTCGTCCCGTCACAGCGAGGCGACTCCAGACACCTTCTCTGGGTAGGTAAGCCCGCTACTTCCACCGAGGATCGAAAGGTGCGCACCGCTCATGGACGTCTTATCTGCCGCATTCACCGCGGCGAAAACCCTGCGAATCGTTGACGCCGAGGAGTGGGGTGCTTGCGCCCGCTGTCTCGCCTTCGATGTGCCGTTGATGCCCACGCGCTCAGCGGTGTCGAAGGTGTTCACCGCCTTCGACGGGTGGCGCGATCCATCCGGTCGCGGGTTGTGCCCTGCTTGTGCGTGGGCCTACCGCACGAAGGCCCTGCGCCTCTCCCCGTATCTGGTCACCACCAAGCCGAAGCTAGTCAAGCTGGCAGGTGGCCAGCTCTACGGGCAGTTGCAGCGTCCACTCCCTGGTGTTTCGGCGCTGGTGGTGCCGTTGCACCCCGGCCGTAAGCATCTCCTGCCGGACGCCCAGTGGGGTCGGATCACTGTCGACGACGCATCCCTGACCTGGACGCCGGCAGACGTCACCCGCCTAAGAACTCTGCGGAAGCTTCGGCTGCTGGGATTCGGCCCTCGCCTGCTGGTCGCCCCGGCACCGCAATGGCAAGTATTGCGTCAGTTGGCCCCCGCACAGCGACTACGGGTACAGCAGGAATGGCCCTCGTTGAACACCTGGCGGCGCAGCCGGCTGTGGTTCGACCTCGCCATGCTGGCCACTTCCCCTATGGCGGCCGCGGCATGAGCACCCCGACAGATCGCTGGCTGGGCTGCGTGGAGGACCTGCCGCCGCTGGACGGTCCTGCCGGCACCGCCGAACGACTGCTGTTGTTGTTGCACTACGGCATTGACTGGCAAACCGGCTGGATCGTGTCCTACCGCGGCATTTACTGGGATCGGATCCTGCCCGACCGGGTCTTCCTCGCCACCTACCGCGGCGCCGAGCTCCGCCGGTGGTGGCGTGAAGTCGCTGACGCCGTGGAGTCACGGCCCCGGTCTGCGGAGGAACGCCGCGAGCTCGAGCAGTTGCTGCGAGCCCCGTCGCTGCCGGTCCTGGAAGTGCTGCGGGCGGAAACCGAGCCGCTACTGCTGCGCACCCGCATCACCGCCGACGCCGTCCGCCACACCCGCGCTCTGCGCTTGGAAAGGGATCCCGTCTGATGTCCACCACCCTCACCTGGGCGGTCACCATGACCGCAACCTCCTCGATCGCGCACAGCGGGATCACCAAGGGCACCACCACGTTGCTGCGCCGGGAAACCATCATCCAACCCGACGGCCGGCCTGTGGCCGTCCCGATCATCTCCGGCAACTCCTTCCGCGGCCGGCTGCGCCGCATCGGTGAGGAACTGCTGCGTGACACCCTCAGCTACGAAGGGGAGCTCTCACTTTCGGCCGCCCACGCCCTGCGCGGCGGCGGCAGCCTCGCCAAGACCTCCGGAGAGCCTCTGTCCGGGCGCCGGCTGCACGAGCTGCGCACCCTCATCCCGCACATCGGGGTCTTCGGTTGCGCCGCCGGTGGACGCATCATCGACGGCTGTCTGCAGGTCGGCAAGGTCGTCCCCCACCTCGCCGAGACCGCGCACATCCTCCCCGGCGGGCCACCTGCCCAGCTGAGCGCGTTCACCTCCGCGCAGATCGAGACCTACATGCGCCACGACGACAGCGACAGCCACGCGTTCACCGAGGTGCTCGGCACGCACCACGTCGACGTCGACCCCACCGGCACACCCCAACTCGACCAGCTGTCGGATAACGGTGGTGACACCAGCCAGCTGATGCAATTCCACGTCGAAACACTGCCCGCCGGCACTCGGTTCAGCTCCTGGTTGCGCCTGGACCGGGCCACCAACATCGAAGTCGCCTTCTTCCACGACATCCTCACCACCTTCATCGCCGACGGGCGCCTTGGTGGTCGCGCCGCCATCGGACACGGTCATGTGTTCACCGACCTCGTCCGCACCCACCTCGCCGGACCTGCCCCTGCCGAGGTGGACTGGCGGGCCCCGCTGCAGGACAACCGCGACCAAGCCCTGGTTGCCCTGCGCGCATTGACGTGAGCGCGCCCATGGTGGCCCTGCAGGTCCGCGCCCATCTGGCCGCGGGCATCGCCCACGCCGCACCCTGGGGCATCTCCCTCGACGGCCTGCTCGCCGCCGAGCTGTGGGCTGAGCGCAAAGCTGCCGCCCGCGACGCAGGCCGCCCCGCACCGGGGCTGCAGGACACCGCCGACCCTGAAGAGCTCGAGCTGCCCTTGGCCCGCTGCACCAGCGGCGGCGACGGACTGTGGCACTGGGCGGCCACCAGCGCCTACCCCCACGAGCACACCACCGAGGTCCCCGACATCCACTACTGGACCGGCCGCACCGACGCCCGCACCCTCGAGCACCTCACCCCCGCCCTGCCCGCCACCCTGTCGGATCGGCAAGGCCGCTACCGCGCCCGCTACATGCCGCTACTGGTGACCCCCTGCACCTCGGTGTCCTGGTCAGCGGTGGGTGACCCCGCCACCATCACCGCGTTGTTGAGCACCGTCAGCGCAATCGGGAAGAAACGCTCCCACGGCGAAGGCCACGTCCTGTCCTGGACCGTCACACCCACCCCCGCGGTGGATCCGTGGGCCGCGGCGCACCTGCACCCCGACGGCACGCTGGGCCGCCCCACCCCCGAGGCATGCCTGCACCACCACCCCGCACCCCTCACCGGCGGTTACGGCACCGCCGGCCTCCGCCCGCCCTACATGCACCCCGCCCGCCAGCACCACCTCCACCTCCCCGCGCGCTGAACCGATGGCCTCCCACCCCGGACTCGACCCCACCTACCTCGCGGCGCGCCGGCGCCCCCACCCGGCCACCGCGCAGCTGCCTGCCCGGACCCGCACCCACCTCGACGCCCACGACGGCTACGTCGCCTTCTCCGGCGGCAAAGACTCCCTCGTCACCCTGCACCTGGCGCTGGCCGCCGACCCGAACGTGCCCGTGGTCTTCTTCGACAGCGGCCTGGAATACCCCGAGACCTACCAATACATCGCAGAGCTCACCACCCGATGGAATCTGCAGCTACACACCCTGCACCCGCGTCACAGCGCACTGGACATCCTCGCCGCCTCCGGCACCTGGGACCACCACGCCACCAGCACCCCCACCCCGGACCTGCACACCACCCTCATCACCGACCCCGCCGCGGAAGCACACACCGCCCACGGCCCCGGAGAACTCTGGGGTGTACGCGCCCAGGAGTCCCGCGGCCGCGCCGCCCTCTACGCGACCGCCCTGCGCGCTGAGGTGACCCGGCACTGCACCGACTGCTGCACCAGCACTGACCACCCGCGGACGGCGCAACGCCGCCACCACGGCGGTGTGGTGCGGCGCATCGACGGCACCGTGGCCTTCGGCCCGATCTGGGACTGGAAGACCACCGATGTCTGGGCCCATATCGCCCGCCACGACCTGCCGGTCAATCCCGTCTACACCAAACTCCGCCACCTCGGCGCACCCGAACACGCCTCGCGGGTCTCGCACATGCTCGACGGCAACCACCTCGAGCAAGGCCGCGCCACCTGGCTGCGCCGCGGCTGGCCGGCCATCTTCGACGAACTCGCCGCCGTACTCCCGCGTCTCCGCGAATTCGTCTGATCGTCCACGGCTCCCGACCCTTGGACCTCCACGCGCGGTGTCAGGTCGGGATCGGGATGCTCACCACCGTCGGGGCTCCTCGGGGTCGAGCCCGACCTCTCCCAGCACCTGCCACAGAGACTCGTCGACGTCGTCGCCAGCTCCCACGGTGGTGCGGGTCTTGCGGTGCTCGGCGATCGCGTCGATCAACGCCGCGATCACCGAACGTGCGACCGGGGGAAACTTCCTTGCCTCCCGACCGGCCCACCCCAACGGCTGGGCCACGATGACGTCCAGTCGATTCTCCGCTTGGCCACAGAGGCGCTGAAAATTGCGCATCCGCTTGAGCTGGGCGGCGTCAATGCCGGGGGAGGCCATCGCCTCCTCCACCTGGTCGAGGAACTCATCCAGCACCCCGAAGGCATCGTCCACCACCGCCTTATCGGCCAACAGTGCCCACAACCGCCCCCACTCCTCGCTCGCGGCCGGGGTGGGCTGTCGAGGTCCCAGGTGATCGCGAATCAACTCCGCCAGCGCCACGTCATCGAGGCCGCCCAGCACTTCGACGGTCAGCGGCTCAGGGATCGCCACAGGGCGGTTATTCCTACTCCAGGGCTCCTCGATGAGCACCACTATCGCCGTCCTTCCATACCAAGCGGAGCATGCCGAAACAGAGGTTCGCGGGAGCAATCAGGAATCAATGCATTCCGGCGGCGTAAATACCGCGGAGGCGCCACCGAATCGGTGCGCCTCCGGGTCACCCAGCATGCTCGCAGTGACCCCAGCATAGCTGGCGCTGGACGCAGAGAGGCTGCATCGCATGGGTGTTTCCCTTCTTCTGGGCTGGTCAGGCCGCGAGTCGCCGTTCAGCCTGCGATGATGCCTGTAACCGCTGTGCATCGTCAACACTTGGAGGATTTGCCTGTGTCGGACCGCCCAACACTGACCTACGACCAGCTGGCTGATCGGATCGAGCAGGAACTCGGGGTCCGTCCGGCCACCTCCAGCCTGCGAGCTGTCGCCCACTCCCGCCGCCGTCGACGCACTGCCGTCACCGCCGGGATGCCGCCCCCAGAGCCCACCAGGGACACCCGCCGCCGCACCGTGTTCGATGCTGATGCGATCGACACGTGGTTAGCGCAACACCCCCACGTGCAGATCCGCCGCCTCCAGCAGCAAATCACCGCCACACCCCTCGCCCGGCGAACTGCTGTAGTCGCGGCAGCCCGGGAGGCCGGTCTGAGCTGGCAGCACATCGCGGACGCCTGCGCCGCGGCAGACGGAAGGTCCTACACGAAACAATGGGCCCAGCAACGATTCAGCAAGAGCTGACCTAGACGCGATTCGCTGAGTAGCCGCACTACCGTGCCACTCGAACCCGACCGTGGCGGTAATGAACTACCGACCACCCGGTTGTCACCGCGAAGACGACTGCGCACACGGCGTCCAGTACAAGATCAACGATGCTCATTTGGCGCCACCTGTTTCTCGGACGATTCGGCCAACACTGCGGCGGCACGGAATGTGCTCCGTACCTCGTCACCGACTGATCCAAGTGTCTCTTCGCAGTCGGCGCCGATCTGGTCGGCGGTCGCCTGCTCGTTGTTTTCCACTGCCACAAGGCGGCGCTCGTCATCGTCATCGGTCGGTACGGCGATCAACCCCAGGGCGTGGAAGCTGTAGTCGTTGGCCCGAGGGTCGGCGAGCTCGAAGACGGTCACGAGCTGGTTGTCTCTCTCTTCGAGGTGGTGTCCACCCATCAAGTTGCAGAGGAGCCCTCCTGTTGCACCAATGCGGGTGACTTGCAGGACCCGGGCGGCGTGGGCATTGCCTGCCCCCGGGTGGAGCCGCACTGGGCGATTGGGAAGAGGTTCTGCGATGGCCAACCAGTCTCCCGGGCGTACGGAACTGAGTGGCAGCCTCCACGATCTGGCGATCGGCGCCGTGGGTCGTCGTCGCATGAAATAGGCGATCATCGGCGTCGCGACCATCAACACCCACAGCAACGGGGCAAGCGTCACCCAGTGGTCCAGTATTCCCGCGGCGGCGACCCCCGCCACCGCCGCCACCCCACCGGCGCTGATCGCGCGGTAGTCCTTGCTGTTAAACACCTGAGGTGACACGTGATACGAACCGAGCAGGATCGTCCGGTCGCTGGACAAGCCGGGGGTAGTGGGAGGAAGGGAGTCGAGGGACGTGGACACCTGCCGCGCGATCGGGCTCGGTGCGTCGGCGGCTCCGAGCGCGGTGAGGGCCTGGGCGGGCAGCACCGGTTGCCGCTGCCCGCACACCGGGCAGATCCACTGCAGCGTGTCATCGACCTCGGTGGCGGCGAGCTCGATGCCTGAACGGTGTACCGGGCAACGCAGGGAGCGTGCGCCCTGCTGGGTGTTCCAGCGGACCAGGCCTGCGGCGTCGAGTGGAACTTCGTCGTAGTGGGTCTCACTCATCGCCAACCGCCAATCGTATGTCTTCTCAGTCGTTTTCGCGAGACAGCCGCAGGCAGTCGCACCGCGATTCGTTTACGTTTCACCGGGCAACCCACTGTCCGGTCTCCTCGTCCAATAAGACGAGCGTGTGGTTGTGTGTTCACAGGTTAGTGACCGACGCAGCGGTTGGGGTTGTCCCGCAGGCAGACTTTGCCGCCGGCGACGCGGAGTCCGGCGTCATCGAAGGCGGTCACCCATTGGTGCACAATTGCAGTCTGCGCTACAGTGAGAGGGATGAGACCGCCGCAGACGGCTCTATTCAGACTATTTTCGACGGCATCTTTAGGGTTGGGTATGGGGCCGACCTCCACCCACAGATTACGCGGATCATCAACGGCTCCGCCTAATTCGAGACTAATTAGGTGGTCGTATTCGCCTTTTTCGTTGGATGCTATTCCGTAAGATTCTGCGGATTGGCGTTTCATGGCGTTAGTGACTGATGTTGGTGGTCGCACTGTCTTTGTCCACCCACTCTTGCAGATGGTTGTGTTGATGGTGGCGTCGTTGACGGCGCTGTTGGTCGACCCTGGCGTGCATTGGGGGTCGGGGAGGGGTTGTCCGTTGCGGGTTCCGGCGTGGCATGTCCCGGTTGCTGGCATCGGGGCATTGCGGTCGCCGATGGGAAGCGCTCCGCTGGCGCCGGGTTGAGTGCTACCTGCCGCGTCCGCCGGCGGCATCGGTGCAGTTGTCGTTCCGGTGCTGAGGGCGGTGACCGGGCGGGTGCTCGTGGTGGGCCCGCAAGCGGTGACCGCGAAAGCCGCGACAGCGGCGGTGGCGAGAACCAGCACGCGGGCTGATGTGCCCGAGGTGAAGGCTGATATGTGGGTGTGGTGTTCAGGCATGGGTGGTGACTCCTACTCCGTGATCGATGGGCTGGTCAGGCCCCGGACCGGGTGGTGCTGGGACTGATTCTCGCCCATCTGATGCAAAGCGTCAACTGTTGTGGTTGGTTGCTTCGTCGGCTTTGCGTTGACGCAGTAACTCCGCGGCGCGCCGCCGGACCGGTGAGGGTTCGCGCCTCGGCGGTACAGGTGGCGCCGCGGAGTCCTCGGTCTCGACGATCCGGTAGTCGGCGTCGCCGCACTTGATGCTGTCGTTCATGACGATTTCCGGTCGTCCCTGTGCATCGGTGTATCCCATGGTTCTCACTCCTCGGGTCGTGCGTTGGTTATTGCGGGTTGTCGGTGATCTGGATGACCTCGCGGTGCCCGGTGCTGCCGTCGGGTCGCCGGTAGGTGGCGGTGTGGGTGCCGACGATCCGGTATTGGGTGCCGCGGGACAGTAGGTGGGCGGTGTCATCGGAGCTGGTGGAGTGGCCGAGGTAGGCGCCGCGGCGGGTTTGGATCTCGAACACCGCTGTCCGCTGAGGGTCGAGGTTGGTGCGTTCAATTTCGTGCATGGTGTGCGCCCCGGCGGTGAAACGGTCGAAGGCGACTGTGCTGCCGGGTCGGAAGGTGTTGCGGAGGAAGCCGTTGAGGTTGGAGGTGTTGATCGCCCGGGGCAGCGTCATGTTGCAGTACACGACGTGGCTGCGGTCGTTGGCCCGCTCGTAGGCCATGATCGCCCGGTCGATCCGTTGCACCTGGGTGATCTGGGTGTCGGGGAGCTGCTGAATGTCTCCGGCGGCATCGGAGACGGCGTCGTTGGTCCGTTTCCAGTGCGCGTCGTCGGTGACCAGGCGGGTCATCGCTGTGTGCTGGGTTTGCGGCAACCGGTCCTGGACAGCGTTCTTGGTGCGGGACCGTGCGTTGCGTTGCCGGGCGCTCAGCGGCACCCGCACTTGTCCGGCGGCGGGCAGGGTGCGTTCCATCCGCGGGTCGGGCACGTCCCCGGTGACATCACGCGGCATGGCTCGTTCCCGGTCGCGTTGCTGCCGGTTCATCCCCGGCATGGATTCCACCGCCTGGTCCAGGTCCCGGGCTCCTTCTCTAGTGGCAGCACGGTCCTGGGCTTCCTCCCGGCCGAGCACACTCGCCCGCTTGGTTCCCGCACTCGCCGAACCACGGTCGGCATCCAGCACCCCGCTCCCACCGTCGGGGCTGGTGGAATAGCTTCGCTTACGACTCACTGGTGATCACCTCCTTGCCCAGAGAAGGTGTAAGGAATCGAGGGTGTGTGACATCTGGGGTGTTCATCGCAGGCCATGGGTGGAGGCGAGCTGGGCGAGATCAGGTGCGGGGGCGTCCACCGTCCAGGTGTGGGTGCGGCCCTGGGCAACCCGATCTCCCCGGGGCAGCACCCGCCACGGTCCGACAATCTGCAGGAGCTCGTGCACCAGGGCGGTGGCGTGGAATCGGGTGGGCACGATGGTGAAGTCGACGAGCTCACCGCGGCGCCGCAACTCCCGCAGGGACCGGTCACTGCCGCGGCTGACGCTCACCTGCCGCAGCTTCATCCTCAGTTCGGGGACCCTGACCTCGAGCACGGCCACCAGGTGCGGTTCCAGCCATCGTTGGCGGCGCCAGGACTCGTCGATGCCGCGGCCTTTGGGCAGGACAACACGGGCGATGGCGTCGCGGGCGTAGACGGCGGCTTGCTCCTCGTGGCGCACCACCGTGGGGTCGGGCTTGGTGATCTGAGCCAACCGGGCCGCAGGGATCCGCGCATGCTGACGGTTGGAGCCGTGCAGCCATCGCTGCACGGTGCGGCGTGACACCCCCAGGGCCGCCGCGGCCGCAGCGGTATCCGCTCCCCCGTGGGGCGTCGTCCCGAAGCTGACCGCCAACACCGCGGTGAGCTGCTTGACGGTCCACCGCGGACCCCGAGGCCGCTCGTGCGCAGCCGCGATGATCACTGCCCGAGGTCGAGGGAGTCGATGCTGCCGAAGGTCCAGCCCCCGACGTAGTCCTGGTCGGCGTGGTTTTCCAGCCACCCCACGAACGCCTTGTCCCCGCCCTGCTCATAGGCATCCCACATGCCCTGCACAGCGTCAGGGTCCAGGTCGAGATGAACCCGCCGCTGCCGCAGATAGTCCTTGCCCGCCACCGAGGGCCCCTGGACCCCGCTGATCGAGACCTTGGTG
>JAABUM010007314.1_pt1 | contig 10231 bp, 7 predicted proteins | sample 5559161 | NCBI WGS metagenome assembly JAABUM01 (sample SAMN10711868, study PRJNA513369) | rock metagenome | isolation source: Antarctica rocks | place: Antarctica: Victoria Land, Siegfried Peak nord | reverse complement strand
AAGCCGCTGACCAGTTCGCGCTGCCCCTTGCGGATCGTCACCCGACTCCAGCCCAGCGCGCGCTCCGCGCGGCGCTGCCCGCCCGGGCCGAGCTCCGCGACCGTGCGCGCCATAAAGCGCCGCCGCGCGCTCCCTGTGAGCGCCCGGGCGGCCTCGCGCAGCAACGCCTTGACCGACTCCGTCAGCTCCACCTCACGCTCCCCCACGAACGGCACACGCCCCCAGCGGCAGGAGTATAGCAGGCACGGGATAGCTATTTCTGCGCGACGCCCTTAAGACTGTGTAGGGTGAGGTCGAGCGGTAGCAAGAGCAGATGTAAGGGATCGCGTCCATAACCAAAACTGGGGAGATCGGCGAGAACGGATGGACTGGTTCCGCTTGCCCGCCCGAACGACTGCGTCGCCAGGGCAAGTCCGGGTATCTGTCCGGTGAGGATGGCGCTACGGATTAGAGGCAAGAGCATCGCGATAAATGCTGCCGCACCGAAAATGGTGGTTAAACTCGCCGCTCGGCGTGCTCGACCTAGCCACATTCCTGGTGCGCCAAGCGTGAGAAGTAACAAGGTGAAGCCCAGGCCGACCACTACATAGGCGAAATGTACCTTTACTGCTATGCCCCACCCACAGAAGAGACCGCTCATAAGGGCTGTCACGCGATCAGGTATCGGGGGCGTTAGGAGGAGAAGTGCCGCAGCAAGGGCGGCGAGGCAAGTGAAAAGATCGAGATAGGCCGTCTGGCCGAGCCAGATGACGAGGGGCATGGTGGCGAAGGAGAATGCGGCAAATTCACCCGCTCGTCGTCCACCAAGGCGTTTCCCAAGGGCCATCACGAGAGCGATACAGATGCCGCTCACGGCGAGTTCGAAGAGTTTAGCGCTTGGTAAAGGCCCAACCGCCAATACTGTCGCATACGTTATCTCCCCCAGCGCGGGCAGAAGCGCGACCGAAACAGCAGGATCGCTCACTTCGAGGCTGCGAGTAAGGGCAAAATGCAGCGCTGCCGGGGTACGTTGTCGTGTCGCGTCTGACGTTGTTTCGGGGGCGAGCGCCCCCAAAATTACGGACCATGTGGTCGCTACCAACAATCCACCGAGAAGAATTCGCGTGGGAGTGAGAGCGAGCGGACGACATGACCACCGTCGGGCTGCAGACAGATCATGGGCCAAGCGTATTCGCGCTGTACTTGCACTCAGTATTGTCATAGTTCCGCAGAGCAGCGGCCAAAGGAGCAGGGGGCGCAGGAATCCGATGAGCCCGGCGATGAAGCCGACCAATCCAACGATCACGATACCGAGCGCCGCGCCTAAGGCCCAGGCCGTTCCGCGATCCGCTACGGACGAGAAGCGCTGTACCAACTCACGGCCACCCCAACAGACGGGTAGAAGGATGGCAGTAACGACGATCAGGCTGACGAAACGATCACTGGTTGCGGCACCGAGGAATAGCGGGAGGATACCGCAGAAAAGTAACACGCGTCGCCACCAATGCGGCAAGACGCGCGCCACCAGCGTACTAAGTATGACTGGCAGGCCGTATAGCACGAGGTTGAACCATAGTCCAGCGCGCTCTGCTGCATCGTAGAATGACGTGTCCGATAAGCCCGTCCCCCAAATGTTGGCAACGGTGATACTGGATAATGCACTCAGCAATGTTGTACCAGCGGCGAGAATTAGCCAGTTGATCGCAAGTAGCCCGCGCAGTAAATCAGCACGCCTGGTTGGCCGTACTGCGCGCTGGAATGGGAGCAAGAGGCGCACGTGAACCCTTTCAGCTATTGTATTTCTGTAATCACCTGTATGTTTCTATCATAAAACGAGCGTGACTAAAAAGTAATCATACCGAAGTCCTGGTTCAAGTAGATAAATGTACTTTGGCGCAGCAGACAACTGATGACGCCCCACGTTACTAATCACGTGGGGGCATGCGGCGTAACGCACGCGCTATTCCCCACGTTCCTCGGCTACCGCTTCGGCTGCGCCACCAGCCAGGCAGTCGCGGCGTCGAGGATGGGGTCGGTCAGGCCGGCGGGATCGGGCTGGACCGCCTGGTCGGGCTGCTGGCCGCGCTGGTTGATCGGGCGGCGCTGGGGGGAGACGATCTGCCAGATGGTGACCTGCATCGCCGAACCGTCGGCGAGGCGGTAGGTGGTCGCGCCCGCGAGGCAGCCGGCGGTGGTCTGGCCGAAGAGGCGGGCGAAGCCGTCGTCCGCCGCCGCAGCGGCGAGGGCCTCGCTGGCGGAGGCGGAGCCGCCATTGATCAGGATGGCAAACGGCTGCTGCGCGCTGATGTAGAGGCCGGGGTTGGTCGGGATCGGCTCCTCCGCGCCGCCGCGTTCGATGCGGTAGGCGACCGGCTGCCCGCCCAAGAGGAAGCGGCTGGCGATCTTCGAGAGGACATCGATGTAGCCGCCGCCGTTGTCCCGGAGGTCCAGCACCCAGGCCGTCACCCCCTGCCGCTGGAAGTCGGCGAGCGCCGTCGCGAGCTGGGCGTCGGTGCCGGTGGAGAAAGAATAAAGCTTCATGTAGCCGATCTTGGAGCCGTCCGTGCCAGCGATCACCCTACTCGTGAAGACCGGGACGGTGATCTCGGCGCGCATGATGGTGATGGTGCGCGTGGTGGGCTCGCCGGGGCGCTGGATCGTCAGGGTGACCGGCGTGCCGACCGGACCACGCACCAGCGGGCTGATCGCGTCGGCGGGGAGGTCGGTCACGTCGGTATCGCCCACGCGGATCAGCGCGTCGCCGGGGCGCAGGCCGCTCGCTGCGGCGGGGGTGTCCGGGAAGATGTCGCCGATCGTCGCCGGGCGCGTCTGCGCGCGGATCGTCACGCCGATGCCGGCGTAGGTACTCGTGCCGGCGAGCCCCGCCGTGACCGACTGGTATTGCTCGGGGTCGAGGAAGGCGGTGTGGCACTCGCCGACACGCTCGGCGACGGCGCGGATCGCCTCGTGGGCGAGGACACTCTGGTTGATGTCCGCGCCCGCGCCGTTCGCCAGCGCCAGGTAGGCCGCCTTGAAGGCGGCGATGTCGGCCTGCCGCGCCCCGGTGAGGGCGGGTGGGTTGGTCTGCGGATCCTTGCCGGAGGCGCGCAGGGTCGCGACCGCGCCGTCGTAGGCGGCGGCGTAGAGGGCGTTGGTGGCGAGCGGGTCGACGTACTGATCGAGGAGATAGCCGACCGCCTGCTCGATCAGCGCCTCGCCCGCCGCCGCCGTGGTGTTCGTCACGCCGGGGGTCGCCCGCGCGGAGCGGGCGGGGGCGGTCACCGTGGCGCGCGACACCGGGCGCGCGCCCGGTGTCGCGCCGTTGCGGGTGGCAGTGGCACCGGTGCTGACGCCCTGCGGGACGCGCGTCCCCGCCGCTACGGCGGTGGCGTTCAAGGTCGGTGTCGTCGCCACCGTCGCGCTCGGGGTGGCAATACCCGCGCTGGTTCCCGATGCGCTCGGTACCGGGGCGACGGTGGCCGGTGCGCCGGTCGAGCAGCCGTTGAGCAGGGCGAGGACGAGCAGCAGGCCAGCGAGGCGCTTCATCACCGGTGACGATCCTTCCGTTCCGACGCGAAATTTCGAGGGTGGACGGGTTTGGTGGCGTTGGCCGCAGAGAGAAGGAAAGGATAGCACAGGCGCGGCGCTCGGCTCGCCCGTGGGGGGCGTGAAATAGCCCCAGCGCTACCAGGTCGGTGCGTGAGCACCGACCGCGAGCGACTCGATGGCTTGGCGTTGCGCCGGCCGCCCGACGGCGCATGCGGGCACTGCTGCCCGTTATCATGCTGCCCCATATGGACAACGCCAGAATCCTTATCCTCTACCCTCGTCATTCCGTTCTCAGTCGTCCCTGTGTCTCTGCGTCCCGGCGGCCAACGGCCCTCGCGTATCAGTGCATCCCGCCTTGCGCGATGGCGGCGAGCGGCACCTCTTGCGGTGCGTCGCCGACGGCGAGCGGCTCGACGGTGTACGGCGTGTTGGGGGTATTGGCCCCCCACTCCGCCCAGGAGCCATCGTAGAGGCGCACATTGGTGTAACCGAGGACGCGGAGCATCCAGAAGGTGTGCGCCGCATCGCCGCCGGTCAGGCCGTAGACGGCGATCTGCTGATCGCGCGACAATGCCTGCCCCGAATAGACCCGCTCCAACTCGGCGGGATCGCGCACGATGGCGGTGTTCTTCTGCGCCAGATTGCGATCCCACGGGATCGAGCGCGCGCCGGGGATGCGCCCGAAGCGCAGGCCACCGGACCAGGTCTCCTTTCCTTCCGCAAGGGTGCGAGTGTCCACCACCGCGAAACCCTGCCGACCGAGATCCCGCAGGAGATCCTCGCCGTTGATCAGGTAGCCCTCTTTCGGGGCGCGATCCGGGAGGCGCGACGGGGCGATCGATGGTACGTCGCGCGTCGTCGGGTGCCCCTCCGCCTGCCAGGTCGCGTAGCCGCCGTTGAGGAGTCGCCCTGCGGCGTAGTCGGTGTAGAGGAGGGCCCAGAGGAAGCGGGCGGCGTAGCGCCCCCCGACGTTGTCGTAGGCGACGACCGTCATCCCCTCCTCGATCCCCGCCGCCTCGAAGACGCGCTTGCGCCCAGCCGGGTCGACGAGCATCCCGTAGGTGCCATTGTTGACCTCGATCAGATCCTGCCACCAGACATGGATCGCACCCGGCAGATGGCCGCGCTCGTAATCTTCCAACGGCGAGAGGTCGACGATGCGGATGAAGCGGTCGCCGAGGCGATCGTCGAGCCAGCTTGTATCGGCCAAATACTGGGGCTGCGGGTAGCTATCGGCCCCGGTCGGCTTCACGGTGGTGACGGGGGTGTTCGTCGCGGGGCCGCACGCCGCGAGCAGGGGTAACAGGAGCGCCGCGATGGTGAGGGTGAGGAGGGATCGCGCTGTTGCCCGTCGCCGCCCTGCGGGGTGCGCTCGGCGCTCGCCACCATTCTCTTCCATCCGTCGTGCCACGCCCGTACCCATCAGCACCTTTCCGTCTGTCCACCCCTGGTCGTCGCCATGCTGTTGGGGAGAGTATAGCGCGCGCCCTGGCGCGCGATGCGCTGTTGTTGCCCACGCAAGAGACGCGTCCCAGATACCGGATGTGACGAGCGATCCCACCGGGTAGTTACCACAGTGGCGCGCCGATGGGTCTGGTCACGCTCCTGTCCAACGCTCCGGGCCGCTGAAGCGGGTACGGTGCTCGATCGGAGGAGGGATACGGTGGAGCAGGGGCGCTCGAAGGCGCGTGCAAGGACGCCTGCCCCGCGCCGATGATACGGCGTGGGACAGGCGTGGCGGCGCAGCTACGGTTCGGGGAGGATTACGGGCGGACCACCGTGCCGTCGCGCCGCCGCACCTCCGGCCAGGCACCGTTGAGCGGGTGCTCGGGGTAGGGGTACTTCGCCGCCAGCGCCTCGTCGATGTCCACGCCGTGGCCGGGCTTGTCGTTCGCCCACATCGCGCCATCGCTGTAGGTCGGGGTGCCGGGGAAGACCTCGCGCAGGCGGTCGGAGAAGATGGTCGCCTCCTGGATGCCGAAGTTGTAGGCCGCCAGGTCGAGGTGCAGATTGATCGCGTGACCGACCGGGGAGACGTCGCCTGGGCCGTGCCACGCGGTGCGGACGCCGAAGAACTCGTAGAGGGTCGCCAGCTTGCGCGCCGGGCTGAGGCCGCCGATGTCGGAGATGTGGACGCGGATGAAGTCGATCAGGCGCTCGCGGATCAGCGGCAGGTACTCGTGGACGTTGACGTACAACTCGCCCATCGCGATCGGGATCGCGGTCTGCTGCCGCAGCAGGCGGAAGTAGTCGTTGTCCTCCGGGGCGAAGGGATCTTCGAGGAAGAAGAGCTTGTACTGCTCCAACTCCTTCGCCAGATTGATCGCGACGATCGGTGGGATCCGCTCGTGGATGTCGTGCAGCAGCTCGATCTCCCAGCCGACGGTCGCGCGCAGGTGCTCGAAGAGCTGCGGCACCAGCCGCGCGTACGGCCCCGGCTCCCACGCTTCCTGCGTCAGGCGCAGGTGGTGCGGTGTGCCGGAGACTTTGGCGTTCGGCTCGGCGGCCTGTGGCTTAATCTGCGAGCCGTAGGTGGAATAGCCCGGCACCGCGATCTGCGCGCGGATGTGGCGGTAGCCCTGCTCCATGTACTTGCGGACGTTCTCTTCCACTTCCTGCACGCTGCCGCCGGAGGCGTGGACATAGACATCGGCGGCGCGGCGGCAGCGCCCGCCGAGGAGTTCGTAGATCGGCATCCCGGCGCGCTTGCCCTTGATATCCCACAGCGCCTCATCGACGCCGGAGAGGGCGTTGTTCAGCACCGGGCCGCTGCGCCAGTAGGAGCTGACGAACGCCGCCTGCCAGATATCCTCGATGTCGTTCGGGTCGCGCCCGATTAGGAAGGGCTTCAGGTATTCCTCGATCGCGGTGACGACCGCCAGGGGGCGCTGGGTGAAGGTGGCGCAACCGAGGCCGTAGAGGCCGGGCTCGCTCGTCTCGATCTTGACGACGATCAGCCGGATATTGTCCGGCGCGGTGCAGATCGCCTTAACGTTCGTGATCCGCAGCGCGGGCATCCCGCCGCTCGGCTCCCAAGCCGGCGTCACCGCCGGTTCGATCGGTGGCGTGGTGGACACGATTCCTCCTTATGGTAATGGACGAAATGGTAGTGGACGAAGTGGGCCGATAGGTCGGTGGGGAGCGGTTCTGGCATCTTATGATAATGTAGTCAGGTCGACGGTGAACGCGCACTCGCCGCTCAGTGCGGCTCTATCCATGTGCAGAACTACCTGCAACTCACGGGCATCGAATGGAGGCAGCGGGGTGAGTGAGAATACGCCTTCCGTGCGTTGCCCATCGCGTGTCGGGCCGAAGGCACCACCACCTTCCGAGTAACGAGTGCCGCGATCGTCTGTCGCCTCCCACCAGCAGTACAGCGGGGACGCATACTCGGAGGAATCCCGCGTTGGCAGTGCCGGTGTGATCGTGTACCTCATCCTGAGAACCTCAATGGGGTCATAAATCAGGTGTGTCACCCGTAATCGGTGGCCGGGGATGAGGTCGAGGCATACGACATTAACAGGGATTCGGCGCTCCGGCTCCGGCCCAATGCCCACTATCCCTGACATAATAGCTCTCCCTTGTGTTCTTCGCTGTTCGCCACGCCGATGACCAGATCGCCGTCAGTCCAGGGGCAGGGGCGATGGACTCCGCCATCAGCGGCCTTCCTGCTCACGGTCCTCCGAGAAGCCGCCGACGCCCAGCCCTAGGCCGCCATCGACCCAGAAGACCTGCCCGGTGACGTACTCGGCGGCGGGGGAGCAGAAGTAGAGGACCGCCCCGGCGATGTCCTCCGGGTAACCGACGCGCCCGAGCGGCGCGACCTTGGCGAAGTGTCCGCCGTAATCTTCCATCTCGTGGCTTGTTCGCTCGATCAGGATTGCCCCCGGCCCGACGGTGTTGACGGTGATGTTGTAGCGCCCCAGCTCCGCCGCCAGCCCGACCGAGAGCATGTTCATCCCCCCCTTCGAGGCGTTGTACGGGGTGGCGTTGAGGAAGGGCGACCGGCTCGCGCCGCTGGAGATGTTGACGACCCGCCCGTACCGTTGCTCGCGCATGAGCCGCGCGGCGGCCTGGGTACAGAAGAAGACGCTCTTCAGGTTGGTGTCGATCGTGGCGTCCCAGTGGGCCTCATCGGTCTCGAAAAAGTTCTGCCAGAGGGTGATCCCGGCGTTGTTGACGAGGATATCGAGTCCGCCGAGCCCCGCCGCAGCCTCGGCGACGAGGCGCTGGCATTCGGCAACCTGTCCGACATTCGCCCCGATGGCGAGCGCGCGGCGGCCCAGCGCCTGGACCTGCTCCACGATCCCCGTCGCCCCTTGGGCGTCGCGGTGATAATTGATCGCCACATCGGCCCCTTCCCGCGCGAGTGCGAGCGCGATGCCCGCGCCGATGCCCTTGCTTCCCCCGGTGACCAGTGCGCGCTTCCCGGCGAGCAGTGCCATCCCTCGCTCCTTTCTTGCGGTCGTTCCGCCCCGCTGCAAGGGCTTTCCTGCGTGTAATCATGCACAGGCCAAACATCTTTGCAAGGCACCTTGCAAACCCCTGGTCATGCAGATACTATAGTCATACGCACGTACCCGTCCAATCGCCCGCACGACCGAGTTGCATGTCGTTGCCTCCCTTGCCTGTCTTGCAGGATATACGCCACAGGGCAAGGATACACAGGACGAATCGGCAGTGTACAGGGCAGCGGATCGTGCGTGGGGTGCTGGGCGCTCTTGCTGGCACCAATGGGGAGCGGAAGCCTGGCGTGGCGCTGCGGGGGCGGCGACCGCACCGGGTTAAGTGGCCGTCGTGCAACGGTGCGCGACGCGGGGCAATGCTGCGGTTGTGCGGGTGGCAAGTCTTCTTCGTCGTGGATGTTCGAGTACACGCGACGTATGTGGTCGGGGTGGGGTCTGGCACATAGGGGCTGTGGGTAGTTCGGTTATGAGGAGGCTTAACACGATGGCGCGTTCCGAGGAGATCAATTCGCTAGTCCGCGGTCTGGGTGAGGGGCAGCTCTCGCGCCGTGACTTCATGCGCCGCGCGGCGGTGCTCGGCGTTTCTTCCAGCATGATCGGGGCGGTCTTGGCCGCGTGCGGCGCGTCGGAAACCCCGACAGCAGCCCCCGCCGTGCCGACCGGCACCATCGCTGCGGCGGGTGGCGGGGCCTCGACTGCGCCGACATCCGCGCCGACGGCTGCCGCTACTGCGGCGCGTGCCACGGCTGGTGCCGGGGCCACGCCGAGCGTCGCTGCTGGTGGGGTGGGTGCCAATTGGAACCCGGAGACGATCCGGGCGCAGGCTGGGACGATCAAATTCGATACGAAGGCCGATCTCGCGAAGGTCGTCCCACTCGACACCAAGGGCAATCTATCCTTCTGGTACACCGGGCCGGATCAGTCGACGCCGAAGATCGCGATCGATTACGATCAGCAGTTCTTCGCCGCCTGGAAGCAATATTACCCGAACATCCCGCTCAACGTGGGCGATCAGGTTCAGAACATCGCCTACAACGACCTGCTCGACAAGCTCCGCACCTCCGCCGCCGGGAACGCGGCCCCGGATGTGGTTCGCTTGCAGATCCTCGGCGGCGTCGAATTCGCCGCGAAGGGCTATCTCGCCGAGATCAACTTCGCGGATTACAACCTCAAGCCGGAGCAGTTCTGGCCCGGCGCGCTGAAGTCGGTGACCTGGAACGGCAAGGTGTATGGCATCCCCTCGAACAACGAGACGATGGCCTTCGCCTACAACAAGAAGATCTTCGCGAACGCCGGCCTCGATCCCAACTCGCCCCCGGCGACCTGGGACGATGTGGTCAAGTATTCGAAGGCGATCAAGGACAAAACCGGCAAGGCGGGCTTCGGGATGGTCGCCAAGACGAACGCCGGCAACACGCCGTTCCGTTTCATGCCGACCCTCTGGGCCTACGGCAGCGGCGCGCTCGACGAGGCGGAGGCGAACCCGACCTACCAGAAGGTGCTGATCAACAATGAGGGCGGCCTCGCGGCCCTCCAGACCTACTACGACATGTACGTCCGCGACAAGTCGGTGCCGACCTCGGCGCTGACCAATACGCAGACGGAGAACGGCGATCTCTTCATCAGCGAGCAGATCGCGATGGTCATCTGCCACCCGAGCGAGTACGCCCTGATGCTCGACAAGCTGGGTAAGGCGACCGGCGCGGACAAGGCGGTCGCGCAAGGCGTGGTGGACAACATGGTCTACGGGCTGATCCCACAGGGTCCGGTGCGACGCGCGGTCGTCTTCGGCGGCTCGAACATGCACATCTTCGCCGATAAGTTCACCGGCCACACGGTCGATAAGACTGCGGCGAAGGCGTTCCTGAACTTCGCGGTTAGCCCGGAGTGGGCGACGAAGGAGTGGGCGTGGGTCGGCTCGAACCCGCCCACCCAGGACGGCTTCAAGTCGGAGTGGATGAAGCAGCGCCTGGATTCGGTCAAGTTCCTCGACGTGACCACGTCGATGCTGCCATACGGCATCCCCTTCCCGGTCATCCCGGAGTCCACGACCATCATGAACTCGATCGTACCGGACATGCTCCAGAACACCCTGACGCAGAAGATGACCGTCAAGCAGGCGGCGGACGACGCGGCGGAGAAGATCAAGAAGCTGATCGCCGAGCGCAAGACGCGCTCCTGGGTGGTCAACTTCTAAATCCCGCGCGAGCGCGGCGCGGGAAGCGGGTGGGGGTGGG
>JAABUM010007313.1_pt1 | contig 10234 bp, 16 predicted proteins | sample 5559161 | NCBI WGS metagenome assembly JAABUM01 (sample SAMN10711868, study PRJNA513369) | rock metagenome | isolation source: Antarctica rocks | place: Antarctica: Victoria Land, Siegfried Peak nord | reverse complement strand
TCGCTTCTCCACCTTCGGCGTCACGAACAGGGCAGTCCCGGTTGGCGGCTGCCCTCCGCCCTCAAAGCTGGACACTCGGTGAGGCCACAGCAAGGCGGAGTCCTCGACACACGAGCCGATGGACCCCCACCACCTCCCAGGCCATGCTCACCAGTGCAGGACGGTTTGCGGGGAGCACTCACCCGCCAGTCCTGACCCATCCCTGCACGGTTACCAACCCGGGCCGGGGCGCAGGCACCGTCCCCAACAGCCAGCCGACTTCAACAGACAGCCAATTTGCCACCCCCTGACGGGCTCTCCGGCGCCCGCCGGTCCAGACGATCCCGAGGGTGCTGTGTCGTGCCTGCGTGTGGAATCGATCTTCACAATCTTCGTCCCGTGCCGCCAGGCGCCTGCTTCACTGCAGCCTATGAGTGGAGCAGCCGATGCCGTCAGGTTGGGCACGATGTCCTCGTTGTTGCGGTCGTATGCGCTGCTGCCGCGTTCGCCGTGCTGCGCACCCAGCAGCGACGGGTTGCAGCCTTACTTCTCCTTGCCGTCGCGGGCGTCCTCGCCGTTTACGGTCTGTTCCACCTGCTTCCCGGGCTGCTCCTGAGTGACAAAGGCTGACCCGGCAACTTGGCGAGAGAGGCCGCGGGAGGCCCGTTGCTCGGCGGCGGCGGCTGAGAGGCGTAGCTGCCGATTCCAAGTGTGAGGGCGCGCAGAGAAGCGCGATCAGCCGGCATTAGCAGCGGCCACTACAACAACGGCGAGGTGCATCTGGTGCGGTGAGCGACTCGGTGATGCTCCAGGTGACGCGTCGCCTGCGCGGTCTCGCAGGTAGTTGCGAGGGCATACTCTCAATCCGGTGCTTGATCCGACGATTTCGTCCGGGGACGGACTCCGGCGAGGAAGTCGGTGTCGGCCGTGGCGCGGAACAGGAGGGTTACGGCCTCCGGTCCCGTGCATGCGGCCGGCTCAGGATCGGGCCCCCCGACGGCGCAGCTCGGCCAGCTCGGCCTGCGCCGCGAGCAGCTGCTCCTGCAAGGCGCCGACGGCCGCCGAGGCCATCGCGAAGCTGGCGAGCACCTCGGTGAGGAACTCCGAGGCCGCTGTGCTCATGGCGAGGACCTCGTCGGCATCCTGGGCGTCGGGCAGCACCTCGACGAGGGTCACGTGATGGGCGGCCACCAGGTCGAGCATGCCGCTGCCCTTCGCGACGGCGGCCCGGCCGAGCAGATAGCCGGCGTGGCGGGAGGGCTCGTCGCGACGGGACAGGTAGCGCAGGAAGGCCGGCCGATAGTCGCGCTGCAGGCGCCCGCCCGGGTCGTCGGAGCTCCCCGTCACCTCCCGGGACCGGCCCCCGTGAGTCGCGCGAGCATCAGCAGCCCCTCCTCGAGGTCGAGCGCCGTGTGCATATTCGGGACCGACATCCCGAGCCGCACCATGGTGAACGCGATCTCCGGGCTCACCCCGACCATGACGGTCTCCGCCCCGCGCAGCCGCGCCATCTCGGCGAGCACGCCGAGCGTCTTGGCCCCGTAGCTGTCGAGCACGTCCAGCGCCGCCACGTCGATGATCACTCCCCGGCAGCGCTCGTCCCCGATGCGCTCGACCAGGGCCTCCTGGAAGCGGAGCATCTCCCCGTCATCGAGGGCACCGTTGATCGACCCCAGGAGGTAGTCGCCCTGGCGGAGGATCGAGACGAGCAATGGTGAGGTCAGGACGCCGCGCTCCCCTCTGCCTTCCGGGTCACCGTGAACCCGAGCAGGCGCTCAGCCTCCTCGATGCCGCCCTGGAGGTCGCCGATGGTGTTCATCTTGCTCAGGTCCACGCCGATCGTCACGAGCGTCTGGGCGATCTTGGAGGAAAGCCCTGTAATGATGACGCTCGCACCCATGAGGCGTGACGCGTCGACGGTCTGGACCAGGTGGTTGGCGACGGAGACATCGACGTCGGGGACACCGGTCGTGTCGATGACGACGACCTTGGCCCGGTGCTGACGGATGCCGGTGAGCAGTTGCTCGGTGAGCTGCTGCGCCCGATCTGCGTCGAGGACGCCGATGATCGGCAGGATCAGCAGCCGCTCGCGCACCTGCAAGACCGGCGTGGACAGCTCCCGGATGGCGTCCTGCTGCTGGCGGATGACCCGCTCGCGCTCGTCCACGAAGCTGACGGCGACGGTGTTGGCGATCCGGTTGGCGGCCGGCTCGTAGGCATCCAGCACGTGGTTCAACAGCGTGAAGTCGTCCTGATACTTCTGGAACAGCGACCGCGCCAGGACGTCGCGCAGCAGCAGCACGATGCCGACCACCTCGTCGGTCTCGACGCCGCGCGGGATGATCCGCTCGGACAGGTCCCGGGCGTACTGCCGGAGCGCCTCGACGCTGCCGGTCTCCAGGACCTCGACGTAATTGTCGTAGACCGATGTCGTCTCCGAATGGACCTCCTGCGTCGTCATGGCCGTGAGCAGATGGCTCTCGGAGATGCGTCCGGCCCACTCCTGGCGCAGCTGCGTGCGGTGTTGGCGCAGGTGCGCGACCAACTCGGGCAGGAGCTGCTGGTCGTCCAGCCAGCCCCCGCCGCTCGTGCCTGTTGTACCGGTGCCCTGCTCGCTCATCGTCTTCCCCCTCATCGCCCGGCCGTGCGCCACTTGCGCATGGTCACCGTCGTGCCCGTGCCGACCTCCGACTCGACCACTAGGTCGTCCATCAGCCGGCGGCACCCCGGCAGGCCCAGCCCTAGCCCGCCGTACGTGCTGTGCCCGTCACTCATCGCCAGCTCGACGTCGGAAATGCCGGGGCCGGCGTCCCGCGCGACGACGCTCAGCCCGCTGCGCCCGTCCTCGTCGATTCGGCCGATGAGCACCTCACCCGTCCCGGCGAACTTGACGATGTTGCGCGTCACCTCGGAGATGGCCGTCGCGATGAGGGTCCCGTCCGTCGGCCCGAAACCGAGCTCGACGGCCAGGGTGCGGCCGGCCTGGCGGGCGGTCACCACGTCGGCGTCGCGGCTCACAGGAACCCGGACGGTGGCGTCGCCGCCCGCACGGTCGGCGAGCGGCCTGCCTAGCTCCGCGCAGTAGGCGCAGGAGAGCAGGTGCCCGGCCACGTCGAGCTCGAGCTGGCGCCGCCGGTCACCGCCGGACAGGGCCAGCAGGACCGGGCGGCACTGCTGCGTCGGCGGCTCGGTGTGGTCCATGACCAGCAGGTACTCGACCCGCAGGCGGGCCCGGGCCCGCTTGAGCTGGGCGGCCAGCGCCCCCGAGGTCGTCCGCTGCTCCGCGGCGAGGGAGGCGAGATCCCGCCCGTCGACGTCGTGCGCCAGCAGGCTGTCCCGGTCGCGGACGGAGAGGTGGGTGAGCGCCGTCGCGACGGCATCCCGTGACTCTTGACCGAGCACGGCGTCCTCCGGCCGGTCGGCCGGCAGGAGGTCGACGACCCGGTGCTGGTTGCGACTGCTGGTGTCTGCCTGCCGCCACGTCGAGGCGACGACGTTGCGCGCCGTGGTGATGGCGTACGGGATCAGCGTCGCCGGGTCGATCCGACCCCAGGAACCGAGCACCTTGGCCAGGGTCTCCTGCACCAGGTCGTCGACGAGGTGGGGGTCGCGCACGCGGGAGGCGACGACCCGCCGGACGATCGTGCGCACCTCGAGCAAGTCGTCCGACGGCCGGCTGGTTGACCGCTCGTCGCCCCCCTCGCGCGGGGCCGGGGGTTGAACCCGGTCCGGCGAGGTCACTTGCCGCGGCCCTCGGTCGCGGCAGCGAGGGGGGCTGCGGGCGTCATGGCCGGACTGTAGGCCCGGGGAGGCGCGGCACACACCCAGGCCGTCGCGCGTCACGCTCCCCTGCGGGGTGCGTCCTCACCGACATGGATGACGATCAGTGCCCAGTGGACGCCATGCAGCTCGAGCGGGACCTGACGGAGGTGCTCCTCGAGCGGGCGCTGCTGTGGTCGGTGGTAGCACTCGTCCGACGCCTCGGTGGGCGCCCGTGTCGGGCAGAGGTCGACGCCGTGCTGGCCGGCGCGCACGGAGGTCGGCCGGGGGTCCCCGCCCAGCGCCGTGGTCCCGACGACGCGCACGGCCGTCGCCGGGCGCGCGCGGACGACTTCCCCCGCTGGCCATGACGCGGGACCCGAGACTGGCGGCGCGGGCTCGACGCCCGGCCGGGGCTGTCCCTGCGTTCGGCGGCGGACGAGTCACCGGGCCCTCCGCGTCATGCCGGGGGGGCGACGAAGTACTCCTCTGTGCACGACGGCGAGGCACCCCCGCCCCGCGGTCCACGACCTACAAGGAGTTCACATGATGCTCAAGAAGATGCTCGCCACCGCCGGTACCGCCGGCCTGCTCGCCGCCGGCAGCATCGGCCTGGCGACCCAGGCCGAGGCGGCCCCCCTGTTTACCGGGGGTCTGGTCAACATCACGCTCGTTGACACGCTCAGCAACAACAACATCCTTAACGGCAGCCAGGTCACCGTCGCTGTCCCGATCGGCGTCGCTGCGAACGTCTGCAACACGACGGTCGCTATCCTTGGTGCCGCCGCCGGCACGGGCTCGTTCGCTTGCACCGCGGGTACCACGCAGAATCTGCCCATCCATTTTCAGCCCTAAGTAGCCAGCCCGAAGGCCCGTCACCTTCCGGTGGCGGGCCTTCGGCGCCTCTGAAGGCAGCTGCCCGGCCGCTTAGCGTCGCCAGGCGAATGGTGGCCCACAGCTCGATGCGGGAAGCGACCCTCGCTCATTCTGCTGCGCGGCCTGGGAGGCTCACTCTTCTTGTCCTTCATGCTCGACCGTGACGAGGAGGAACAGGTGCGCCGAGTCGATACGCCTGATCACAGAGCCAGCCTCAAGGGCTCTGCCCCGGGGGATACCGGTGGCTCAGGCAGAGCGTCACGTTGTGCCAGCCGCGCCGCACAAGGTCGATGACCTCGACACCACCGAAGCAGGTCTCGACCCGAAGGCCCACGAGGTCTACGACGCGCTCGGTTTGCGCAAGGTCTCGACCGACCCTCCTCTCTGCCTTGGCGACGTGAGCACCGACGCGTCCAGTAATCCCTGCCGTTACCCAAGATCCTTCGAGCACGTCGGAGAGGTGTCGGCTTCGCTGGGGTGCAGTGGCTGCAAACGACGAAAGGCCCCGAAGGCCCCGCACCACACTTGATGGGGCGGCGTGGGGCCGGTGGTCATGAGGCGAGAGCGGACGTGCTGTCCAGAACTGCCCTGAGCGTCGTCCAGGTCGTGCGGTCCAGTCGGTCGAAGTCCCCGTTGATGGTCTTCAGCCCGTTGCGTTCGGTGCGGCTGTTGCCTCGGACGGTGCCGGCGTGGTGCTCGTAGGTGTTGATCGCCTGAAGGACCCCGTGCGCCGTCCCTGCCCAAGGGGCCACTCGTGGGTCGGAGCGGTAGAGGGTGTCCAGGGTGTCCCGCTTGGCGTCCGCCAGGGTCAACGCTCGTCCGGTGAGCAGCCGCGAGGTCTCGGGGATCGACTCGCGGGACGTGGCTGTCCAGGAAGGACGCCCACTGCGACCCGCTGACCTGGACGGCGCACAGCTGCGCGACCTCGTAGGCGAAGTCCTGCGCCAGGGTGTGCACCATGTCCAGAGCCTGCCGGGCTGGCCCAAGCTGGGCGCGGGAGTTCGCGGTGTGCTTGACCTTGAAGTCCTGACCCTTCTCGGCCAGGGCGCAGGCTCGGGTGTTGTCGCACACGGTGTCGGTGACCGTCCTCTTGTACGGCGTGCTGATCGACCCGTCGAACGAGGTCCTGGCCAGCAGGTTCGGCCGGAACGCCACGCCTTCGGGAGTGGTGATGGTTTCCGGCATGGACACCTCGACCCAGGCGATCGCTCCTCCGCGCAGCAGGCCGGCGCTGCTGATGGCCAGGTCATCGTCGAGCAGGTCCGCGACGCTGATCAGGAGCCATTCGCGGTACTGATGGCGTTGGTACCCGTGACCGAAGATCCCCATGACGTTGCCGGTGTGGTCGTCCGACCTGCCGATGACTTGCCGGTCCTGAACGACCGCCCAGCGCATCGGCAGTCCGTCGCGTGAGTGCGTTGTCGTGCTGGCCTCGGCGGGGACCTCGACGGCAATCCGCCGGCTGTCCGCGGTCCAGTGGAACAGCCGCTCCTGGACGTCGCTGATGGGGATCGGGCCGGGGTAGTGGTTGGACTGCTCACCTTGCTCCTCAGCGCGCCAGTGCCAGGCGGTGCCGCGCTTGTCAGTGAAGCCGATCAGGGTGTTCGTGTTGAGCCAGGTCAAGCTCTCTCGGGACATGCTGTTCTCCTTCGGGCATGGCAAAGCCCGACCCCGGAAGTGGGATCGGGCTGCGGTGCTGTCGATCAACTCTCGGGTTCCGGGTCCTCCTCGAAGCAGACGAAGGACTCCCGGGCAGCGATGACGCAGCACGGACAGGGCGCATAGCCGCCTGCGAAGTCGTCGGGAACGGAGCGGGCTCCCGCGCAGTCGTGACAAGTCATGCCGACGCCACCTCGTTGACCTCCAGGGTCGGCAGGCCCAGCGCCCGGTACACCGACGCCCTGCTGACGCCCAGGACCTTGGCGATGGAGGTGACGTCGTAGTCGCCGCTGTCCCGCATCGCACGGGCGGTCTTCAGCTTGTCCTCGGTCCACACGGTGGGCCTGCCGCCGGTCCGGCCCCGGGCTCGCGCGGCCGCGAGACCCGCCATCGTTCTTTCACGGATGAGGCTGCGCTCGAACTCAGCGATCGCGCCGAACACGTGGAAGACGAGCCGGCCGCCAGGGGTGGAGGTGTCGATGTTCTCGGTCAGGCTGATGAAGCTGATGCGTCTGGCTTCTAAGGCCTCGACCGTCGCCAGCAGGTGTCCCAGTGACCGCCCGAGCCTGTCGAGCCGCCACACAACGACGGTGTCACCGGGACGGGCCTGATCCAGCAGATCGTCGAGGCCGCGGCGGGACTCCAACTTGCCTGAGGCCTTGTCGAGGAAGATCCGGTCACAGCCAGCAGCGAGCAGTGCGTCCTGCTGTAGGGCTGGATCCTGGTCGAGCGTTGACACACGTGCGTAACCGATCATGTAGTTGGACATGGACATGTTCCCTTCCTGTTAATGTGAGAAGCGGGCTTGACCGCCCCGGCAGGCGCTGTCCCGACTGGGCGCGGGCCGGAGTTGTTGGTGCGGGTGTGTGCCCTCGGGAACGCCGATCTGCCTCACTGCGGTGAGGTGACGAAGGGAGCCGTGGGTCATACGGTGACCGGGTGATCGAGCAGGCCGTCGAGCAGTGGCATCGCTTCGTCGCAGGTGATGTGAGCGTCCTGGCTGACTTGCTGGCCGATGACGTCGTCTTCTACTCGCCTGTGGTGTTCACGCCGCAACGAGGCAAAGCGATCACCAGCCGCTACCTGCAGAGCGCGACTCAGGTTCTCGGCGGCGCGGACTTCCGCTACTCCAAGCAGGTGCTGACGGGCCGCCATGCCGTGCTCGAGTTCGAGACCACCGTGGACGACAAGCACATCAACGGCGTCGACATCATCTCGTGCGACGAGTCCAGCCGGATCTGCGAGTTCCGCGTGATGCTGCGACCGCTGCAGGCCGTGAACCTCATCCACCAGAAGATGGCCGCGCTGCTCGCGGCCTAGTGACCTCGGGCCAGAGGTCCCGCACCACCGCCATGTGGGACAGCGCTCGACCAGCAGTGGCACTAAGGCCTCGCGTGGTGTCAGAGGACACGAGCTCCTACCAGGGCGGTGAATGGACTCCGTCCGCAGTCCCACAAGTCATCTAGGAGGTCGTCGGGTGAGACGACGAAGCGCACACGAGTTCTGGACACCTCCACCCCTGTCAGAGCGAGTCGGCAGCGTCGGCCTCAAAACCCCTCGAATGTGAGATGGCGGCGGCGTGGGTGACCGAGGCTTCGGTTGGGTCGAACTGGTGCCGCAAGAGAGCTTGCTCGCCATGAGCGAGCAGGTGCAGCGCGGCGCTCGAGGAGGCTCCTCTGTCGGTCGAGTCGGCATGCCGCGCCTTTACCACCCGACGTTCCTGGTTCAGCGACGTTCATGAGCTGCCGGCGGACCACCCAGCTTGCAGGAGGGGAGCGTCGTACCGCCTGGAGCCTTCCGATAGGGAAGGTCAGGCCCGGTGCCACCGAGTCCGGTCGGGGCTGTTGGCGGTCGTCCCGCACACCATCGAGGTGCCGGCGGAGGTGTGTCCGGTGGCGCCGGCAGGAGAGCAGAAGGATCCGGCGTGCACCGTCCCCTGGTCGTTCTCGACGGCTTTGGTAGCTGTCGGGCTCGGTGTCGCGGACCGGGCCGTCGCCGGGGTGGTGGCTGGTGCTGCGGTGGTCGTGGCGGAGGTCGTGTGGACGGTGATGGGATTGTACTTCGCTGCGGCAGCCCACCAGTCACCCGCGATGGCTGTCTGCGCGGCGCTCAGAGTCACTTGGCCTGAGCACAACAGAGCATGCAGATGGTTCTCGAGGTGGTCCTTGACGTCGGCTGAGCCAGCGCCGGAGTGGTACGGCTGCGGCCATAGGTTCGTCGCTGCGTTGTCTCCGCCGAGTTCCAGGGCGATCAGGTGGTCGAGCTCGTAGGCGCCGGTAGGCGGCGGGTAGGCAATGCCGTACGACATGAACACCTGCCGCCGGGTTGCAGTCGTGACGTCCCGGACCGTGGCGGTGTATCCCGAGGTGCACAGCTTCGACACGGTGGAGCTGATCATCACGCTGCCCGGCGTGAGGCGTCGGTTGGGGTCCGCGACCTGGCCGTGCGCGTACGCGAGCCCAGCAGGCTTGGTGGCAGCCGGTCCCGCCGCAGAGGGGGAGACTGTTTGGGCCGGGTTCGCTGCTGCTGCGGTGGCAGCTGCTGCTGGATGGACAGGCTCGGTGCGAGCGGCGTCGTTGGCCGCCGGCTGGCAGGCCGCCAACGAACCAGCCAGGACGACCGCGCCGAACCCGGACCGAATCGTGTGTCGTCGCATCCGGCCCGGACGCTTCTGCTGACGCAAAGTGGCTGGCGGGATGATGTCGAGCGACACAGGACTCCTAGCGTGGTAGAGGTCGCAGCCTGACAGGCCAAGTGGGCCATGTCCGGCGAATCCGACATCGAGTTCTCAGCGTCGGTGAGCAGTGGTCGTTGCGCCGGCAATCGGAGGGGCACAGGGGTCGCTTCGCAGCACTGGGATCTGCCTGACAGCCGCCGGCCGGCACCGGGGTCGGGCAGGAGACTTCTTGCCCGACCCCGGCTGCTACGTCAGCCCTGGCTAGAGCGCGGTTCGTACACAGCCGGTGGCAGTTCCGGCCCGAAGGCTCCCCCTGCCAGGACTTCGGCCTGCTCGAGGGCGGCGTGCCAGGCTGCGAGGGCATCTCGGTCCTCGAGATAGACCAGCACCCGCCCTACCCGCAGGCACAGGTGTCCATAGCCACGACCAGAAGCCTGTGGCGTCATGGCTCGGACGGTGATGTCCTGCGGACCGGCGAAGATCGCTTGGCTGGCGAACACCATCCGCGGTTCGGGTTCCATCCGGTAACGGCTGCCTCCGACGACTACGAGGCTGGTGCGCTTCACGTGTACTCCCCGTCCCAAGCGTCGTTGTCCACGAGCCGCTGCGACCGCCAGGACGGGCCGCTGCTTGGGGTGACGGCCGGTCGCAGGCCGAGGGCCAGGGCCTCGACGACCCCTTCGACGGCCTTGGCCAGGCACAGCGTGACCGCGGCCAGCTGCTGGGTGCGCCGGGCCGCCTGTGAGGCCAGGTCGGGTTTGGTGTCTCGATAGGCGTTCCAGACGATGACCGCAAACTGCGGCACCGCCGGCCATGGTGAGCACGATGATCATTGCTTCTCCTTTGGGCATGACGAAGCCCGCCTCGGCGGCTGCCGGGCGGGCTCAGGAAGATGGAGCTACTTGCGCTTGGCGTTCTTGGACCGGCTGCTCGGGTAACGGGCCGGAACCTCCTCAAGCAGCAGGCTGACCGGGTCGGTTGTCTCCGACGTGACCGGCGGTCGGGTGAAGGACAGCGGCGGGGCCTTGGGCTCCTGAGCTGGCTTTGACGAGGTCGTGACCGGGCTTGCTGCCGGCTGCATCGAGGCTGCAGTGGGACGGACGCCTGGGGTGCGGCGGGTCACGACGCCAGCGACGGCGCGGACTGCGTCCCGGCGGATTCGCTCTTCTCGGGGTGCCGGGGTCAGGTGCCCGGATCGCTGCCCGGCCCGACCCGCGGGTCTGCGCAGGGAGCTGGCGCCAGGCCTGCCCGGATGCCCGAGGGTCGGGCTGGGTAAGGTCGGCG
>JAABUM010007312.1_pt1 | contig 10237 bp, 10 predicted proteins | sample 5559161 | NCBI WGS metagenome assembly JAABUM01 (sample SAMN10711868, study PRJNA513369) | rock metagenome | isolation source: Antarctica rocks | place: Antarctica: Victoria Land, Siegfried Peak nord | reverse complement strand
CGGCGTAGGACGCTGAGGCGGCGGCGGTCGGCGGGTCGACTGTCATGCCGCACACCGGGTCCCGGGCCTGGCCTGCGCCGTGCCCGTGCTGGTGCTCACCCGCCGCTGCGCCACTGGCAGCGCTGCCGGCGTACCGCTCGGGATCGGCGGTGAAGCGGTGCCGGCAGTGGTCGGAGCAGAAGTAGACGGTCGTGCCGGCGTGACTGGCGGTGGCTGGTGCCTGGCCCGTCTGGACCTGCATCCCGCACACCGGGTCCTTGGCATAGCCGGCCCCCCCGCCGAACCGGGCCCGGTTTCGGTAGAGCCAGTACAGCCCGGCGAAGGCGACCAGGGCGACCACGTTGAGCACCGTGGTGTAGTTCCAGCCGTACACATCGCGGCCGACCATGCCGTGGCCGGGCGCCCGTGGTGCGGGCAGGAGCCCGACCGCTTTGAACAGGTACTCGGTCGCTAGGCCCGCCAGGCTCATCGTCGCCCAGAACACTGCCAGCAGCTTCAGGGTGAGCCGGGTGCCGTAGTACTTGCGGTAGATCAGCAGCAGCGGCAGCGTGATCAGGTCGGCGAACACGAAGGCGATCACGCCGCCGAAGGAGATGCCGCCCGCCCACAGGGCCGCGGCCAGCGGGACGTTGCCGATCGAGCAGACGAAGCTGATGATCGCCAGGAACGGACCGAGGACGACGTTCTCCAGCACCGAGGCGAAGCCGTGCCCCGTCCAGAACAGCGACTGCCAGAAGCTCACCGGAACCGCGGCCTCGGCGAAGCCGGCGACGACGAAGCCGATAACCAGCTCCTTGCGCAGCATCGTCACGTCGCTGATGGTGTAGCCCGCCGCGTCCGACCACCCCGCCATCGACCGTATCCGGGCGCGCCACGGCAGCTGAGCCCCCATCGCCTCATCCGGCTCGCCACCGTGCTCCTGCTGGTGCTCGTGCCCGCTGGACGACTGCTCGTCGGCGTTCAGTCGCTGCCGGGCACGATCCTGCTCGCCCGGCCGGACCACCCGCGGCAGCACCGCGGCCAGCAGCACGATCATGACGGCGCCACCGACGAACTCGGCGACGGCGAACTGCCAACCGATCAGCAGCCACAGCACGATGCCGAGCTCGAGCACCAGGTTCGTCGAGGCGAACATGAACGCCTGCGCCGCGGTGAAGTCCGCGCCGCGTGAGAACAGCGTCTTCGCCAGCGCGGAGGCGGCGTAGGAGCACGACGACGAGACGGTGCCGAAGAAGCTGGCCCTGGCGATGGTGGCCGGCCGGTGGTCACCCAGTGCCCGCTGCATCTCGGCGCGGGAGACGAACGCCTGCACCGCCCCGGACAGGGCGAAGCCCAGCACCAGCGCCCACAAGGTTTCCCAGAACATGCCGAAGCCGTCGGACAGGCTCTGGCCGATCGTGTCCAGGGCGCTCATCGCTGTGCCTTCCTCGTGGTGCTCTGCGCTGCGGCTGATTGCCGGTGTCCGCGCAGCTCGCGCCACAGGCTGGTGAGCTCGCGGGCGACGAACCGGGTCCGGGCGGCGGGGCCGGTGTCGCAGCCCGGTAGCCGGCCATCGACGGGGCACGCATCGGGTGCGGTTCCCTTCTCACGCGTCATGGCGACGGCCGCGATGTCGGGTCGGGACGCTGGTAGCCCGTCATGACTTGACCAGGCGTTCGATGGCGGCGGTCGCCTCCCGGACCTTCTCCTGCGCCTGCGGGCCGCCGGTTTCGATGGCATTGGTGACGCAGTGACCGAGGTGGTCCTCGAGCAGCTGCAGTGCCACTGCCTGCAGCGCCTTGGTCGACGCCGAGATCTGGGTCAGCACGTCGATGCAGTAGGCGTCCTCGTCGACCATGCGCTGCAGCCCGCGGACCTGGCCCTCGATCCGGCGCAGCCGCTTCTGGACGTCTTCCTTGTGTGCGGTGTAGCCGCGCACCACCGGCTCCGCCTGACCTGCCATGGCTGACACCCTACCCTAGAGGGGTATCGGTCTAACGTCGCAGCTCGAGTGCTGTGGACCTTTGGGCACGCAGCGCCGCCCTCGCCGTGTCCCCCCTGTGGAAGCTCCCTAGGCACGCGACCGCTGGGGCTAGCCGGGCTTGGTACCGGTGGGATGCAGCTCTTCGGTGGTGAAGGGCTGCAGGTCGACGGCGCGCCGCAGCGTCTCGGCGATGGCGGCACCGGTCGGCAGCCGGGTGGGGTCGAGCAGCCACTGAATGATCAACCCGTCGAAGCTGGCCATGACCAGCGTGGCGCAGACCTCGGGGTCGACCCGTCGCGATGGTGGTTGCTCGCTTTGGAGCGCCTCGATCCCACTGGTCATCGCCGCGCGGAGCGCGTCGAAGTCCGCGGCGAGCGTGGAGCGCAGACCAGGGGCGTACTCGGCGCGTAGCAGCGCCTGGAAGTACGCCACGACCAGCGGACGGTTGGTGTTGAAGGTGGCAAGCAGCCGGTCGATGGCGGGTCCGAGCTGCTCACGGGACAGGCGCGCCGCCGGCACTGCCGCGATCAGGGCGATCAACGGTTCGAGCCACCGCCGCACCGCCACGGCGAGGGCTTCGTTCAGCAACTCATCAGTCGACCCGAAGTGGTAACCGATCGCGCCCAGGCTCACCCCGGCCCGGCCAGCGATGTCGCGGGCCGTCGTGTCGGCGTAGCCCTTGGCCTGCAGACAGCCGATCCCGGCTTCGAGCAGCGCCTGACGGTTGGTCACAGAAGAAACCTAGCAAACCTTGCACATGTCTTGCACAAGCGTACCGTTTGAGGTCTGGCAACCTCCGCGACCTCGCTTCTGGCGCCAGAGATGCCCGCCAGCGCCGCCCCGGGCCGGCTTGCTGTAGCTGTCGTGCTCCGGGCACAGCCCTTTCTTCGGGTGGCGGCCAGCAGGGCGCTCGTCGGTCGCTGCCGGTCACGCACCGACCCCACCATAGGGCGGTTCACCCGCGGCGAGGTCGCCGGATTCGTCCGCGCCGCAATCCATGGCTTCGAAGCGCGGGTCCCAGATCTGCCGGCTGAGCCGACCACCGGCAGCCGGCAGAACGTCATGCTCGCCGCGCTCACCCTGGCGATGCTGCAGATGCCGGTAGCCGCTCTGGCCTACCAGCGGGCGCTGGAAGTGGGACCGACCCGGCCCCATCCGCACGCCCCGCACGCAGCGGTGCTGGTCACCCTGGCGTACCACCTCAACGCCGCGCGCGACCATGTGCTCGACACGCTCGACTCCCGGCCGGTGCCGCCGACCGCGCCCCGACGCGGCGAGGTGCGCGCCGACCGCTGGCGCAGCCGGGTCGTTGCCGCCCAGCGCACCCCCATCGATTCACCCAACTTGGATGCGCCGTCCACTTCCCACCGGTGAGGGTGCCGCGCGGGCGGTGGAGGCAGGTCACCCACCGACAAGGGGCCCTCACAGCGGGCCATGAGCCTGACCGGGTGGTCCGGGCTAGGGTCGGGCCGTGCTCGGGCAAGCTGTGACGCGACGAGCGTCCCCGTGAGCCGGACACCGGTCGGCGACCACGCGTTCTTGTCCGACTGCCGCTCCTCGGCGCTGGTCACGGGCGGGTCGGTCGACTGGCTGTGCCTGCCCCGCTTCGACAGCCCGCCGGTGTTCGCCCGCCTGCTGGACGACGCCGCCGGCCACTTCTCGATCCGCCCCCAGGACCCGTCAGCGACGGCGACCCGTCGCTACTTGCCCATGGGTCTGGTGCTGGAGACCACCTGGACCTGCGCGCACGGCGAGTTGGTGGTGCAGGACGCGCTGGCCCTTGACGATCACGAGCGCGGCCACCGGCTCGGCCGGTCCTCGCCGGGCATCCTGCTCCGCTCCGCCCGGTGCGAGAGCGGCTCGGTCCGCCTCGCGTGGGAGTACGTACCGCGCCCGGAGTTCGGCCTCGTTCACCCGCAGCTGCACGCGGTGCCCGGGGGGGTCATCTCTTCCGGCGGCGCGACGGTCCTGCTGCTGTCCACCGATGCCCCGTTCACCGTGCAGGCCTCCACCGTTGCCGGGACGCCGACCCTGACCGAGGGTGAGCGCCTGGCCTGGGCGGTCCAGCAGGTCGACGCGTGGGACCCGGCCCCCAGAACGATCTCAGCCCGATCCGTAAGCGCCTCGCCCAGACACAGCAGGCCTGGCAAAGCTGGTCGGCGCTGCACCAGCGGTATGAGGGCCCGTTGCGTTCCCGGGTCCATCTGAGCGGTGTGGTGCTGCAGGGTCTGAGCTATGCCCGCAGCGGAGCGGTCATCGCGGCCGCCACCACCAGCCTGCCCGAGGGCGTAGGCACCGCCCGCACCTGGGACTACCGCTACAGCTGGGTGCGCGACGCGAGCATGACGCTGCGGGGCCTGTGGGTCGCTGCCTGCCCGGACGAGGCGGCCCGGTTCTTCGCCTTTCTGGCCCGAGCCGCCGCCTCCGACCTCGAGCGCGGCCTGGACCTGCAGATCATGTTCGGGGTCGGCGGGGAGCGTGACCTGTCCGAGCGGACCCTTCCGCATCTGTCCGGCTGGCGCGACAGTGCCCCGGTGCGGTGCGGCAACGACGCCTGGAACCAGGTCCAGCTCGACGTCTACGGCGCGCTGCTCGATGCCGCCTTCGTCCTGCGTGAACAGCTCGCCGGCCTCGACCCCGCCGGCCGCCGGCTGCTGGTGGCCGCCGTCGACGCGGCCGCGGCCCGCTGGCGCGACGACGACCAGGGGATCTGGGAGATCCGCGGGCCGGCCCGGCCCTACCTGCACAGCAAGCTGATGTGCTGGGTGGCGCTCGACCGCGGGGTGGCCCTCGCCGAGCAGCTCGGCGCCGCCGACGCCATCGACCGCTGGTCAGCGACCCGCGGACAGATCCGACAGGCGATCCTGACCGAGGGGTGGAACGAGCAGGTCGGCGCCTTCACCCAGTCCTTCGGCAGCGACGAGCTCGATGCCTCGGCGCTGCTCGTTGCCCTGGTCGGCTTCCTTCCGCCCGGCGACCCGCGGCTGGCATCGACGGTCGACGCGGTCGCCTGCGGGCTCACCGACGACCGGGGGCTGGTCTACCGCTACCGAGGCGGGGACGGCATGGCCGGTCAGGAGGGTCCGTTCCTGCTGTGCACGTTCTGGCTGGCCGAGGCCATGGCGGTCATCGGCCGGGCCGACGACGCCCAGCAGGTGCTGACCGACACCGCGGGCTACGCCAACAACCTGGGCCTGCTCGCCGAGCAGGTCGCCCCCGACACCGCAGAGCTACTCGGCAACTTCCCGCAGGCGTTCAGCCATCTCGGTCTCGTTCTGGCCGCTCAGGCCGTGGCCGTGGCCCGGCAGGCACGTACCTGACTGCAGGTTCGGACCGAGAGCCAACTGCTCGGGACCGGCCAGCGGGCTCGGGCTCGCCCCGCGCCGGCTCGTCGCCCGCTCGCCGGCTCCGACCGGCACGGACAGCGAACAGGACCGCCGAGACCGCGAAGCCCGCCCCGCTCAGCAGCAGCCACCGAGCCAGATAGGGCGCCTCGTTCAGGCCGCTGGCCGCACCGTACGCCGGCTCGCTCCGGCGCAGGATGAGCGGGAAGAACACCAGCAGCAGCAGCCCGGACAGCAGCGCCGGCACCCGCACGTAGTTGACGCCGCCGGCGCCCAGCACCGGTCGCCGGTGCGGCAGCAGACGGGTCAGCGACCGGTCCGCCAGCGCGTAGAGCGGAAACAGCACCAGGTCGTGGGCGATCACGGCGCCGATGAACCACACCGCCATCCGCAGCGGCAGCGGCCCGCGGGATGCCTGCAGGGCGGCGTAGCCGGCGAGCGCGAAACAGGCGAGCAGCGACAGCAGGTGCAACGGGTGGGCGCCGTAGGTGCGCCGCCACCAGCCGGTCACGCCTGCCTCAGCTCGATGCGGGAGACCCACTTGGTGTTGTGCACCCCGGGCAGTGCCGGCACGACGACCCGGGCCGGATAGCCGTGGTCGGGTGAGAGGTCGGCGTGGTTGACCTTGAGCGCGAGCAGTGCATCGGGGTCACGCAGCTGGCCGGCGTTGAGCACCCCGCGGCTGAACGCGCCACGGCGTTCCAACGAGGTGACAATGCCGTGGTCAAGACGGTCTGCGCCGGCGAGCTCGACAAGGTCACGCAGCCGCACCCCGGTCCAGGTCTGTTCGGTTGACCAGCCCTCGACGCAGGCGATCGGCAGCCGCACGGTGTGCTGCGCCATGGCCAGCAGGTCGGTTCGGCTCAGGCTGATGGTCCGCTGTCCGGCGACGGTCAGCCGCCAGCCGGCTCCGGTCTCGGTGGTCGTGATGCCGGCGACGGCCGCAGTCCGGTTGACCTGGAAGTCGGTGGGCCCCGTGCCGTAGCTGCGGCCCCGCGCGGACAGCAGGGCGCTGGGCCGCCAGCCCACCGTGTCGCCCACGGTCACGGCGGTCACTGCCAGGCTGCCGCCGGCGACGACGCCGAGCAGCCCGCGGCGGGAGATCGACGGTGGCGACGGGTCGCTGGCCACGAGCCCGTACTCGTCGAGTGGCTCGGGCTTGGTGCGGGCGAGCGGGATCCGCAGCTCGTCGCGCAACGGGCGAGCCTTGAGCGAACGCCGCATAGTCGGGAACTTGAGCGCGACGTGGGTCAGGAACGCGGCGATGAACACCCAGGCGCCGTAGTAGTGGGCGGTGTAGAAGTCGAACCCGAAGACGTAGTCGTACTCGACATTGAGCACCCCGGTGGCCAGCTCGAACAGGATGCTGCCGACCAGCAGCGCCAGGCTGAGCCGTTCGACGAGCTGGGCCAGCGAACGCGCCGGCGGCCAGGAAAACAGCTTCGGGATCACCGACCACAGCTTGGCGAGTACGACCGGGACAAGCGCGAGCCCGACCGCGACGTGCAGTCCCTGGTTAAGCCGATACAGCCACACCGGCCGGGTCGGCCAGGCGAAGAATGGGAGGTGCAGGCCGTGGGTGTTGGCCGGGAAGGCGTTCCCCGCGAACTGCGGCTGGTAGGCGATGTAGGACAGCAGCCCGGTGACGATCACGACCGGCAGCCCGACGAGCAGCACGACGCCGAACACCGACGTCAGCCACGGACCGCGCAGCGGGCTGCGCCACGGCCGGGCCGTGAACAGCGGCCCCGGCGGGCGCAGCCGCTGCAGCAACGCGAACAACGGCCTCGGCCAGCCGAACGCTGCCTCGGCGGCGGCTGCGCCGTCCTCGGCGACGGCTGCCTGCCGGGTTCCCGCCGCCGCGGCACCCCCGCTGCGAATAGGCGACACGGGCCAGTAATTACGGTCGCCTTGAGCTGGTGAAGGCTCGGGTGACGGCGCGGATGGCGGTTCTGACCTCACCGGTTCACTTTCCCCTTCTACCGAGACCGAGGACAAGTTACGAGTTTCGAACGTCTGTGAGTTGCCGGGCTGGCACCCCAACCTCGGGAGGCACCCCTTCCCGTGTCGTGCGGGTGAACCCCGGCGGTGCGCGTCCATCCGTGTCGTTAGCGTGTCGGCTCACGACGTGGATCAGCCGCTGGTGCCGGAGACGCCCGGAGCCGCCAGGAGTCGGTCGGCGACCTGCCGGAGGTCGGCGCCGAGCACGTCCGGCTGGGGTCCCAACGGGCTGGGGACCGCGCCGGGACGCGCGACGAACGCGGCTCGGCATCCCGCGGCCAGCGCCCCAGAGACGTCCCAGGCGTGCGCCGCCACCAACCACACGTCGCCGATCTCGACCCCACAGCCCTCGGCCACCATCCGGTAGGGCTCCGGGGCCGGCTTGAGGGCACGCACGGTGTCCGCGGAGAACACCTCGTCGACCAGCTCGCCGAGCCCGGCGTTCGACAGCTGGGCCTCGGCGACCTCCAGCACCGAGTTGGTCAGCGCGCTCAGCCGGAGCCCGGCGGCCTTGAGCTGGCGCAGGGCGCCGGCTACCTCGGGGTGCGGCGGCAGGTGACGCATCGCGTCGATGATCTGATCTGAGTCGGCGGCGCTGATCGTCCGCCCGGCCCTGGTCGCGGTCATCTGCAGCGCGGCACGCTGCGCCGTCGTGAAGTCGACGTAGCTCCCGGTCAGGCCTCCGACGAAGGACAGCTGCAGCATGGCGGCGAACCACGCGGGGCGCAGCGCCGCGTCGCCGAGGGCGTCGGCGAACAGCGGGTCGAGTGCCCCCAGGTCCAGCAGCGTCTCGTTGACGTCGAACGTGATGACGGCCGCCATGCCAGATCCTCCACTGTCTCGGGACATCGCCTGTCGATCGATCTCACATGCTCCGGTGGCGACGCGTCGCGGCTTCGAGCTCGGTGAGCCTCGCGCCGAGCGCGGCGGTCACCGCCTTCGGATCGCGGGCGTTCTGCTCCTGCATCCCCCGCCTGCTCGGCAGTGATGTGTTGATCTCCGGTTCGTCGGCCACGAGAGCGGCGATGATCTCAGCGGTGACCTCCTCGACGGGACGGCGGCCGAAGCCGAGGTCCTCACCGGCGTCGTTGGAGGACATCATGTCGGTGTCGGTCGCGCCGGGGTAGGCGGTCGCGACGTGCCCGCCGGTAGCGGTCAGCCCACGCCCCAGCGCCTCGTCGAACCGGGCCAGGCCGGCCTTCGTAGCCGCATAGGTGGCGTAGAACGGCAGCCCGACCAGGGCGATGCCCGAGGAGATCCCCAGTACGACGGCGCCTCGCTTGGCGCCGGACGCCCGAAGGTGCGGCAGCGCCGCACGGGTCACCAGGATCGGTGCTGTCAGGTTCAGAGCGAGCATCCCGCTCACGTCCGCGGCCGAGAGGTCCTCCAGCCGGCCGGCGCTGACGTTCCCGGCGTTGTTGACCAAGACGTCCAGCCCGCCCGCGGCCGACACGGCGTCGTTCACGATCCGCTCCCCCTCGCTGGGGGCGGTGAGGTCGGCGGTCAGCACGTGGGCGCTGCCGCCGCGCTCGGTGACCAGCCGGGCGGTCTCCCGCAACGGGTCGGCCCGTCGTCCGACCAGGACCGTGGCGGCGGCGCGGTCGGCGAAGTGCAGGGCCAGCGAGCGGCCGATACCGCTCCCGGCCCCGGTCAGCAGGACGCGGCGATCGTCGAGGTTCACCTCAGCCCTGCGACCGGATGTAGCGGACCATCCCGACGACGTCGTCGGGGACCAGCCGCCCGATGGCACCGGTGGAGTACACCCCCACCAGCACCGACCCGTTCGGCCCGAGCAGGAACCCGGTCGACTGCAGGTAGTGCGGGTCGTCGTTGGTGAACGCGCCGCCCGTCCAGCGTGGCCAGCTCGGCCGACCGCTCCCGCCCGCGGGACTCCTGCATCCGGTCCGCCCGCGAGCTGTCAGACCTCGCCGACAGATGCGCCGACAGCTGGCGCCACGATGATGCCGGCATCTGGGAGCTGAAGGTGGGTCGTCCCTACACCTCATCGAAGATGAACTGCTGGCGCGCGCTCGACGCAGCAGCGCGCCTCGCCGAGGCCGGCTATCTGCTCGGCAGCGGCAAGCGATGGAGGGCCGAGGCGGGGACGATCCGATCCTGGATCGAGCGGAACTGCTGGTCCGGTCGCAAGCGGTCCTACAGCTTCTACGCCGGTACCGACGACCTCGATGCCTCGGTGCTGCTGGCCGCCCAGTTCGGGTTCGACACGGGCCCGAGGATGTCGTCGACCATCGACGCGGTCACTGCCGAACTCGGAACTGGCCCACTCGTCTACCGCTACACAGGTGTCTATCGCGAGGAGGAAACCTTCACCGCGTGCGCCTTCTGGCGCGTGCACGCCCTCGTCGAGGTTGGGCGTGTCGAGGAGGCGAGCAACCTGCTGGCCGAGCTGGACGTCGTCGCCAACCCGCTCGGGCTGATGTCGGAGATGACCGCGCCCGAGACCGGTGAGCTCGTTGGCAACATCCCTCAGGCCTTGAGCCACCTGTCCCACATCAGAGCCGTCCACGCGCTGCAAGAGGCGGCGACACATGCCCGACCGTCGTAGGTCGAGCGGCCACGTGACCGTGATGCGAGTGACCAGGTCCCGGCTCGGCGCTCTGCGCTCCCGGCGGCTGGGTCTGCTGTCGCTCTCGCTTTTCAACGGGGCCGGTGCCGGGCTGGGAGCAGTCGCGTTCCGCTACATGATCGAGGGACTGACAATCGTCCTGTCCGGGCACCGCGACTACGCGGGGCTGGGCCATGTCGCCAACCCGCTGGTTCCGTTCCTCGGACCATTCTTCGTCCTGCTCGCACCGGTCGTCGCCGGCGCCCTTTACGGACCTCTGGTGTATCGCTTCGCCCGCGAGGCGCGTGGTCACGGTGTGCCCGAGGTGATGGTCGCGGTCGCCCGAAGCGGTGGCCGCATCCG
>JAABUM010007311.1_pt1 | contig 10239 bp, 10 predicted proteins | sample 5559161 | NCBI WGS metagenome assembly JAABUM01 (sample SAMN10711868, study PRJNA513369) | rock metagenome | isolation source: Antarctica rocks | place: Antarctica: Victoria Land, Siegfried Peak nord | reverse complement strand
CGATCGACAGGAACGGCATCAACAAGGGCGTCTTGAACGGTGCCTGCAAGCCGTCGGCGCAGATCTTCCCGGACTCCTACTGGGCGTCCTCCAAGAAGATCCCACCCACCGCCCTCGACTACGACCCGAAGAAGGCAAAGGCCATGCTGGCCGAGGCCGGCTACCCGAACGGCTTTGAGATCACACTGGCCGCGATCAATGCCCAGCAGTACTCCAACGTGGCCGAGGCCGTCGCCGCCCAGCTGAGCGCCATCGGCCTCAAGGTCAACGTGCAGGTGACCGAACCGGTGCAGCTCCTTGGGAACTTCATCGCCCAGAAGACGACGGACGCCTACGTCTCGATCTGGCCGGGCGCGAACGACCCGTCGACGACGGTCGGGAGCCTCTACCTGCCGACCGGTCTCTACAATCCCGGCGCCCTCGACGTCCCGGCGATCACCTCGGCCGCCGCGGAGGGGCTCAACGGGAAGGATCGAGCTGCCCGGGCGACGTCCTACCAGGCGTTGGCGGAAGCGACGGTGGCCCAGCACGTTCACCTGCCGATCTGCAGTGCCAGCCTCCCCAACGCGTTGACGAGCAAGGTGTCCAACCTGCGTGAGACCTCCGCGACCGCGCTGGACCTGCGCAACGTCACGATGTCGAAGTAGGCGGGCGAGCATGTTGGTGATGCTGTTTCCGGGGGTCGAGCCGTGACGCGGCAGATCGCCCATCGTCTCGGGACGCTGGTGCTCCTGCTCTGGCTGGTTTCGCTGGCAGTCTTCGGGCTGACCTACCTGATCCCGGGCGACCCGGCTCTGACCCTGCTGGGCGACAGCGCGACGCCGGCGCAGACGGCCTCGCTGCGTACCGCGCTCGGGCTCGACGAGCCCTTCTTAACCCGCTATTGGAACTGGACCTTAGAAGTGCTGCACGGCAACCTGGGCACCTCGCTGTTCAACTCCTCGAGTGTCACCAGCGCCCTCACCAGTCGCATCTGGGTGACCGTCTCGCTCGTCGTCGGCGCGTTAGTGCTGTCCGTCGTGGTGGGGACCCTCGTCGGGGTGGCTGCGGGCTCGCGCCCAGGAAGCCTGCTCGACCGGGCACTGCTTTTCCTGTCCTCGGTGGGCATTGCGCTCCCGAACTTCTGGCTGGGCATCTTGTTAGTGACCCTGTTCGGGGTGACCTTCCGATTGTTCCCGATCAGCGGCTACGTCGCTTTCGGTGACAGCCCGACGCAGTGGGTATCGCACCTCGCTCTCCCCGTCGTCACCCTGGCGGCGGGGGGCGCCGCGGAGATCGCCCGACAGGCACGTGCCAGCATGGTCGACACCCTGCAATTGGACTTCGTACGCACGTTGCACGCGAAAGGTGTTGCACCCGGTGTGGTGCTGTTCAAGCATGCCCTGCGCAACGCCATGGTCCCGGTGGTCACCGTCGCCGGCCTGCAGGTCAGCCGTCTGTTTGGGCTCTCGCTGCTGATCGAGTCGGTGTTCGTCATCCCTGGCATTGGGACGCTGCTCGTCAAGGCGGTCTTCGACCGTGACATCCCGGTGGTGCAGGGTGCTGTCTTGCTGGCGACCACGGTGGTGGTGCTGGTGAACCTGCTCGTTGACCTGTCCTACGGATGGCTCAACCCGAAGGCGGCCACGCCATGACCCGCCCACCAGAGCTCCGCGAGGCGCAGCAGCAGGATGACCTCGACCCGGCCCGGACGCTGGCGCCTGACCCGGGGTTCGAGAGCAGCCTTAAGCGGTTTTGGCGCCGCTTCCGCGTCCAGCGCCTGGCCGTGGTCATGTTCGGTGTCATTGTCGTCCTCATCGCGGTGGCACTGCTCGCCCCGTGGATCACTCCGAACGACCCGGCTGCGCAGAGCTTGTCCTCGACCCTGCTCCAGCCCAGCGGGACGCACCTGCTGGGCACCGACGACCTCGGGCGCGACTTTCTGTCCCGGCTGATTGCCGCCACCCGGGTGAGCATGTACGCCGGGTTCCTGGCCACCGCCATCAGCGTAGTGCTGGGACTGCCGCTCGGGCTCATCGCCGGATACCTACGAGGGCGGGTCGATGCCGTGCTCGGACGCATCAACGACGCGCTAATGGCGATCCCGACGCTGCTGCTCGCGCTGGCCATCGTCGCCGTCCTCGGCTTCGGGGTCACCAAGGCCGTGCTCTCCATCGGGATCGCAACCGCCCCGCGCTTCTTCCGGGTCGCCCGCGGCATGGCCATCATCACGCGCGAGGAAACCTTCATCGAGGCGGCAAAGTCTCTCGGGGTGCCACCCCTGCAGATCTTGCGGCGGCACGTCCTGCCGAACATCATGTCGCCGCTGATCATCCAGGTCTCGCTGACCGTCGGCTTCTCCATTCTGTTCGAGGCGGGACTGAGCTACCTCGGTCTGGGCGTCCGACCACCGGACGCGTCCTGGGGATCGCTGTTGCAGAAGGCCGTCACCTACGCCTCGACCAACCCGCTGCTCGCGGTGGTGCCCGGGCTCATGATCCTGATCACGGTCTTGGCGTTCAACACGGTCGGCGACGCGGTGCGGGACTCGATCGGTCGAGAGGACCGGAGGCGATGACACACGCCCACACCATCCTGGATGTCCGTGACTTGTGCGTCGAAGCGGACACCCGGTCCGGGCCTGTCGTCATCGTCGACCGGGTGTCCCTGGCAATCGAGGCCGGCCAGACCGTCGGGCTGGTTGGGGAGTCCGGCTCCGGGAAGTCGATGACCGCGCTCGCCGTCCTACGTCTGCTCGGGTCCGGGGCCCGGTTGTCCAGCGGCCAGGTCCTGCTCGAGGGGGTCGACCTCGCCGCGCTGAGCCCCAAGCAGATGCGCGGCATTCGCGGCGGAAAGGTTGGGATGGTCTTCCAGGAGCCAATGACAGCTCTCGATCCCGCCTACAGCGTGGGCGAGCAGATCGCCGAAGGCATCCGGGCGCACCGTGGGCTATCGCGCAAAGAGGCAAGCGGGCAGGCGGTCGCGATGCTCGACCGGGTCGGGATCCCGGCGGCGGCCCGCCGCGCGAAGGACTACCCACACGAGTTCAGCGGGGGTATGCGCCAACGCGTCGTCATCGCCATCGCGTTGGCCTGCGAACCCGCGCTGTTGCTGGCGGACGAGCCAACCACAGCGCTTGACGTCACCGTCCAGGACCAGATCCTGGGCCTGCTCAAGGAGCTGCAGGCCGAACGCGACCTCGCCATCCTGCTGATCTCCCACGACTTGGGTGTGATCGCCGATATGGCCGACCGGGTCGACGTGATGTACGCCGGCCAGGTAGTGGAGTCCGCCGACGTGTGGAGCCTGTTCGCCCACGCCGAGCACCCCTACACCGAAGCGCTCTTGCGGTCGGTCCCGAGCGGACCGGGTCGCCGCCTGGAGGCGATCCCCGGCCAGGTCCCGACCTTCGACCAGCTGCCCGCAGGCTGCCGATTTGAACCGCGCTGCCAGCTTGCTCACCAGGAGTGCCGGGCGCCCGGGCTGGAGCTGCACACGGTGCAGCCCTCGCACGACGCCCGGTGCGTCTCTCCCTCGAGTAGAAGGGGCTAGATCGTGTCGACCGGTCCGCTGCTGGAGGTCACCGACCTGAGCAAGACGTTCACCACCCGCCGCAGAAGGAGGCGCCAAAAGGTGTTCGCTGTACGCGGGGTGAGCTTGCGCCTGGACCGAGGCGAGACCCTCGGGCTCGTCGGGGAGTCCGGGTCCGGCAAGTCCACGACTGCGCGACTTCTGCTCGGGCTCATCCCGGCGGACACGGGGACTGTCGCGATCCATGGCCAGGACGTCATGTCGGCCGGGACGCGCGAGCTGCGGACCCTGCAGCGCAAGATGCCCATGGTGTTCCAGGACCCCTACTCCTCGTTGGACCCGACCTGGCTCATCGGCGACATCCTCACCCAGCCGGAGATGCTCACCCGCAGGATGTCGCGTGCCGAGCAGCGGCAGCGGGCCACCCAGCTCATCGACCTGGTCGGTCTCCCGGCCAGCTTCATCCACCGCTACCCGTATGAGTTGTCCGGCGGTCAGCGTCAGCGAATCGCTATCGCCCGGGCACTGGGGTGCAAGCCCGACCTGGTCATCTGCGACGAGGCGCTCGCGGCGCTGGACGTCTCTACCCGGGCAAGCGTCCTGGGCCTGCTGCAGGACCTGCAGGTCGAGACTGGGGTGGGTTATCTGTTCATCTCCCACGACCTCGCCCTCGTTGAGGCTGTGAGCGACCACGTGGCCGTGATGTATTTGGGCCAGGTCGTGGAGCACGGCCCCACCGAGGCCGTGTACGCCTCGCCGGGACACCCCTACACGCAGGCCCTCATCGACGCTGTCCCGCTGCCTGACCCGGTCGCGCAGCGCAGGAAGGAGCGGCTCCAACTGTCCGGCGAGGTCCCGAGCGCCCTGGACATCCCATCCGGGTGCACGTTCCGGAGCCGCTGCCCCTACGCAACTGAGCTCTGCCTGACCGAGCCCCCCTCGGTGCAAGTCGGCCCCGGACAGTACGCGTCCTGCCACTACGCCAAGCCAACTGAGCAGACCCCCGACCGGATGGAGACCGACAGATGAGATGGGCCACCTACACCTCGCGGACCGGTGACGAGCGCGTCGGCGTCGTCGCAGACGGGAGGATCTACGCCCTGGACACCAAGGAGACGCTGCTCACCCTTCTGGCAGGCGGTGCGGAGCAGCTCCAGGAAGCCGGACGGTCGGCACGCCGGAACCCGGTTGAGGAGGTTGCCTGGGACGACGCGCAGGTCCGGGCACCGTTGGTCCCACCGTCGATGCGGGACTCCATGTGCTTCCACGAGCATATCCGGAACTGCCGCCTGCAGGGCGACGTCGACATCGACGAGCGGCACTCCCGATACCCGGCCTTCTACTTCTCGAACCCGGCCGCCGTGATCGGTCCATACGACAGTGTCCCGATCTCCCCCGGGTGCGAGATGTTCGACTTCGAGCTCGAGACCGCCGCCGTCATCGGCAAGCCGGGCAGCAACATCGCCGTGGGCTCGGCGCGGGACCACATCATTGGCTACACGATCTACTGCGACTGGAGCGCTCGGGACCTGCAGATGGACGAGATGCAGCTGGGGCTCGGTCCGGCAAAGGGCAAGGACTCCGCGACCACGCTAGGTCCGGTGCTTGTCACCGCGGATGAGCTAGAGCCCTACCGCAGCGACAAGGGCTTCGCGCTAGCCATGACAGCGGATGTCAACGGGGAGGAAGTCACCCGGTCCAGCTGGAGCACCATCGACTGGAGCTTCGACGACGTCGTCGCTTACACCTCCCGCGGTACAACACTGCGCACCGGTGACGTTCTTGGGTCGGGAACCGTGGGCCGCGGGTGCCTGTTCGAGCACTCGCGGATCGCACCGGACACCTTCCGGGGCTGGCTGCAGGTCGGCGACGAAGTGGTTCTCGAGGTGGAGCAAATCGGACAGCTGCGCCAGCGCGTGCTCCCGGCACAACCGGTCCACCCCCTGAGCTCCGGTCACTGAGCCGTCATGACAGGCGCGGGCTTCTCCCTCCGGCTCAGCAGCCCTGCCCCTTCGCGGGACAGCGAGGCGGCCCGCTACGCCCGGGGGCGAGAGGTGCTCGAACAAGTCGCCGGGCCAGCGGGCGTCGCCATCACCGAGGGCCTCGCGGAAACCGCACCGGGATTGGTCCATCACGTCGTGGCCTACGGCTTCGGCGATGTCTACCCCCAGCCGGAGCTGGACCCCGCGCGACGTCAGCTGGTCACAATTGGGGCCCTGACTGCGTTCGGTGGTTGCGAGCGTCAGCTGCAGGTGCACGTGCAGGCCGCCTTGAACGTCGGGCTGTCACCGGCTCAGATCGTCGCGGCGGTCACGCACGCGGCCCTCTACTGCGGCTTCCCCAGGGCGCTCAACGCGATGACCGTCGTCCAAGACGTTCTCGCCGCCCGCGATCCGTCCGGCGCCCCGCCGGCAAGCTCGTTATGACAGGAGACATCGTGTCCCTCGCCTCAACCGTTCCCTACACCCGGGGACGTCACCAACTCACCGAACACTGCCACGCCTGGCTGGTCCCGGACGGAACCTGGGGCTGGAGCAACGCCGGGCTCGTCACGGGCACGGACCAGTCGCTGCTAATCGACACCCTGTTCGACCTGGCCATGACCCGCGAGATGCTCGACGGCCTCGCCGACCTCACCGATGCCTACCCGCTCCAGACGGTGGTCAACACGCACGCCAACGGTGACCACTGGTTCGGCAACGAGCTAGTAGCCGGTGCTGAGATCATCGCCTCCGAGCCCACCTCACAGGAGATGAGCACCAACGGGCCGGAGCTCATCAGAGGGCTGCTCGAGCAGGACGGGGCCGTCGGCCGCTTCGCCCGCCACATCTTCAAGCCGTTCCGGTTCGACGACATCACCCCGACCGGCGCGACGCGGACCTTCGACCGGGAGCTGACCCTCGACGTCGGCGGCACGTCTGTCCAGCTTTTCAACTTGGGACCGGCGCACACGGCCGGGGACAGTGTCGTGTTCGTGCCGACAGAACGGGTCCTCTACTCAGGGGACCTGCTGTTTATCGGTGGGACCCCGATTACCTGGGCCGGACCGGTCTCCAGCTGGGTCTCCGCATGCGACCGGATGCTCGCGCTGGAACCAGCCCTGGTTGTGCCGGGCCACGGACCCGTCGTAGACGCAGGCGGCATCCTGCAGGTCCGGGACTACCTCACGTGGGTCCAGGACGAGGCGAGCTCCCGATACGAGCGGGGCATGACCGCCGAGGACGCCATGCGCGACATCAACCTTGGCCGCTTCGCCGACCTCGACGAACGCGGGCGGCTAGCCCAGAACGTCCTCGCCGTCTACTACGAGCTGGACCCTGCGCTCGAGCGGGTGGAGACCCTGGAGGTCTTCCGCCGGATCGCCGAGCTCGAGGGATACACCGACCAGCCGGCGGACGACGGCCAACCCGAGACCTGATTACTCCGTTGCCCCAAACCCGCCCTCCACCGCTGAGAAGGATGACCGATGCCTCGCCTGCAAGCCCTGTCCGAGAACGACCTCCCCCACGCGCAGGACAGCTTTGCGTCTATACGCCAGGTGTACGGGTTCGTGCCCGCGTCCGTGCTCACGATGTACCGCCGACCGGGCCTGGCCGAGGCGTTCGGGGCGCTCTTCCAAGCCGCGATGACCGAGAATCAGCTCGTACCGTTAGAGCTCAAATGGCTTGTCGCGCACGCCGCCAGCCGAGGTGCAGCCTGTACCTACTGCCAAGCCGATACCGCCTCCAACGGAGCGCACTCCGGGCTCGATCCTAGGAAGGTCGACGCAGTCTGGGAGTTCGAGACATCCGAGGTCTACAGCGACGCGGAGCGGGCCGCGCTGCGGGTCGCCTTCGCGTCCGGCGTAGTTCCCAACGCGGTCGACGACAAGATGTTCGCCGACCTCGCCCGTCACTTCACCGAGGACCAGATCCTCGAGCTGGTGGGTGTCCTGTCAGTATTTGGCTACCTCAACCGCTGGAACTCCACGCTGCAGACCGAGCTAGACGCCGTGCCCCTGGCCTTTGCCACCGACCACCTCGTGGCACAGGGCTGGGAACCCGGAGAGCATGGTGTCTCTTAGCAGCCTGCTGAACAACCGTCGGTAGCACAGGGCGGCGTCGGGGGTCTGGTCGGGGTGATGGTGGTGGCCAATGGCGTGGTGAGTCGCTGTCGGTCATGTTTCGAATACGAAGGCGGGCTCAACCGGTCAATGCACCACCTCGGTCATGATCTTCGCGACGTGGGTGAGGCACCACCACGCCGCGTAGCCGGTGCGCCCCGGCCTCGACCACCTGCACACCACCCACCCCGACGTAAGGCCCCCCTTACCCAGGCAAGCGACAGACAGGCGGCACAACCATGAACCAGCAACCCGTAGCCGTCATCGGCGCCACCGGCAACACTGGCCGACGCGTCGTCGCCGCCCTCCAACGGCACGGCGTCCCGGTCGTCGCCGTCAGCCGCCACCCCGATTCGGCCGGGCAGCCCGGGGTGCAGGCACGGCACGGCGACCTGCGCGACCCGACCTCACTGATCGACGCGTTCGCCGGAGCCGCCGCCGCCTACCTCATCCCGCCCACCTTTCAACCCGACGAGACCCAGCTGCTCACCACCGCCGCTGCCGCGTGTGAGCAGGCCGGGGTGCGCCGAGTCGTGCTGCACTCCGTGCTGCACCCGCACACCCCGACCATGTCCCACCACCTACAGAAGGCCGACGCCGAGGACGCCCTACGGCGCACCGGCGCCGCCTGGACAGTCCTACAGCCGGCCATGTACATGCAGACGGTGTCGCAGGTTCTGATGGCCAACGCCACCCCCGACGGAGTCGTGCCGATCCCGTGGAACCTGGGCTCGGCTCTTTCCGCCGTCCACCTCGACGACGTCGCCGAGGTCGCCGCCCGCACGCTCACCGAACCGGGACACGAGTACGCCAGCTATGAGCTTGCCGGACCGCAGGCGCTTACGGCCACAGAGATGGTGCAGGCGATCGGACAGGTCATCGGCCGGGACCTCCACGCGTTGCAGGTCGACATTCAAGATATTCAAGACAAGTTGCCCTACCCGCCGATAGGCCCGCAGGCCGACACGCTGATTGCAATGTGCCGGGAATACGACCGTCACGGGCTCCGCGGCAACCCGCAGGTCCTGGCGATGCTCCTGCGCCGGCCACCGACGTCGTTCGCGGACGCGTGCCAACAGGACCTCGCGGCCCATGAGAGCTGATTTATGGAACCACAGCGCGACGACGTTGAAGCCGACACACAAGGTCACGCCGGGCGACGCCAGCCGGTGGACGCCGGCGTCCGTGCGCCGCAACACCTCTCCGACGGACCAAGCATGAGGATGCCCTGGCCTCAGCGTGCACCTCTCAATAGCACACGTCGCACTGGAAGCTGCCGGCCGCACCAAGTGCCCCTGGCCCAGCCGCGGAGAACACCGCCTCCCGGGACAAGTCATCTACCACCCCCGGGCCCACCAGCCGAAAGCCACGGGGATTGCATCGAGCTCGGTCTGCATTCTTTCATGCCCATTCGTGGTTCTGGGACAACCACGCGTGGTGTCGTAGAACTCGGTTGCTTCCAAGACCTCCGGCGGATTCGCGTGCTTCGGCTTCGTGGCGCTGCGTGGTCTCACTCACAACCTCAACCTTGACGCACAAGCCCCTTGTGCTATCCGGTTGCTGCGGAAAGCATTGGTTTTACAGTACACGCCGCATACGTTTAGGAGGAACACCTCAGTGAAACTATTCATGATTGGCGCATCGGGCTATATCGGTTCGGTAGTTGCCCAGCTTCTGCAAAGCGACGGGCACGTAATCACCGGACTGGCGCGCAGCGCGGAGTCCGCGGTTCAGCTGGTAGCGGCCGGCATCGAGCCGGTAAGTGGCGCCATGAGCGACGTCGAGGTCCTGCGGGACCAGGCGCGAAAGGCGGACGGGGTCGTCCAGATCGCCACCGGCGGATTCCTCGCGCAGGCTCTCGAGACAGTGGACGAGGCACTCAGTGCCACCGACGCGCTGCTCGATGCGCTTGCCGGCACAAACAAGCCATACGTGTACACCTCGGGAACGGGGGTTTGGCTGGACACTGGCATCGTCTTCCCGGATCGGGTCGTCACCGAGGCCGACTCGATCTGCCCGCCGCACTACTACGCTCACTTGGGCGACCTTCTTCGCAAGCTGGCCGCTACCGAGGACGTGCGGTCGATCGTGCTCGCACCCGGGCAGCTTTACGGCAATGGCGGTGGTTACATCGGGCCGATTGCGCGGCTGTTCAACGGTGTCCGCAGACACGGTGTGGTCTACGCTGTCGCACCCGGCACGAACGCTTTCACCTACGTCCACGTCGATGACCTGGCCGACCTGTACGCCCTCGCTCTGCGCGCCCCCGACACCCGCGGCACATATATCGCCGCCACCGACACCGTCAGCCAGATAGATGTCGCCAAGGCGGTGAGCGCAGCCGCAGGACTCGGCGGTGCGGTCGAGCTGGTCGACCATCCAACTATGCGCGAGCTGAACGGGCGGGTAAACGAACTGGACTTCTGGGCCAATTGCCGAGCATCGAGCCAGAAGGCCCAGAACGAACTCGGCTGGCAGCCGCACCGACCGGGTGTACTTGCCGAGCTGGCCTCGCTGCCGACGCCGCTGGATCTTCACTCGGTCTACCCGGAACCCAAACGTCAGACCGCCGCAGCACGCCTGAACTTCTGACGAACTAGCAAATTAACGCGCCCAGGAGCGAGACT
>JAABUM010007310.1_pt1 | contig 10239 bp, 10 predicted proteins | sample 5559161 | NCBI WGS metagenome assembly JAABUM01 (sample SAMN10711868, study PRJNA513369) | rock metagenome | isolation source: Antarctica rocks | place: Antarctica: Victoria Land, Siegfried Peak nord | reverse complement strand
AGGTCCCCGCCGGCGCGGCGGGCGCGCCCGCTGCCAGGAACGCGATCACCCGTGCCGCTATGGCGGGACTGAAGATGGCTTCGCCCCCCGCGACAGCGCGGATCGCCCGCACGATTTCCCCCTTCTCGGCGTCCTTGAGCACATAGCCGCGCGCCCCGGCACGCATCGCCGCGAAGACGGAGGCGTCATCCGCAAACATGGTCACCATCAGCACGCGGAGGTGCGCGCTGGCGAGGTGGATCTGGCGTGTCGCCTCAATGCCACCCAGGCCCGGCATCTGGATATCCATCAAGACAACGTCAGGCTGCAGCTCGGCGGCCAGGCGGGCTGCCTCCTCGCCCGTCGTGGCCTCGCCCACCACCTCCATGCCGGGGGTGGCGGCCAGCAGCGCGCCGACGCCGAAGCGAAACAGCGGGTGGTCGTCGGCCACCAGAAGACGGAGGCGCTCCGGCGCGCCGTCTGTCGTGCCGTCCATCAGGCGCTCTCCCCCGTCCCCAGGGCGAGCAAGGGCAGGGAGGCGATCACCCGGGTACCCCCGCTCGGTGCGCTCTCGACCACACACGCGCCGCCCAGTTCGGCGGCCCGCTCACGCATCGAGCCCAAGCCGACCCCGCGGCGCCGCGCCGCCGGCAGCCCGACCCCGTCATCGGTGATCGTGACCTGCAGCGCGGCGGGGCCGTCCTGCACGGTGAGCCGGATGGTACACCGATGAGCCTGAGCGTGCTTCACCACGTTCATCAGCGCCTCCTGCACAATGCGATAGGCTGCCACCTCCACGGCGGCGGGCAGGGGCGGGAGCAGCGCGGGAGCCTCGACCACAACCTGAGGGCATCCGGAGGCATCCTGTCCGTTCACCTGCGCCGACCGCTCGCGGATCGCGGCCTCCAGGCCCAGCTCGTCCAGCGTCGGCGGGCGCAGGTCGTCGACGAGGCGCCGGACCTGCCCCACGGACCCGCGCAGCGCATCGTGCAGCGTTCCGATGAGGCTCTGTGCGGTCGCCGGGTCGGTCGCCATGACGTCCTGGGCCGTCCCGGCGGTGAGCGCGAGAGCGGCCAGAGTGGGGGCAAGCTCATCATGCAGGTCACGCCGCAGCCGGCGCCGTTCCTCCTCACGCGCCGTCACCAGGCGCTCACGCGAGCCCTGCAGGTCGGTGGTGAGGCGCGCCGCGTGGACGACCACGCCGGCGTGGGTCGCCAGGTCCGCCAGCAGGCGACGGTCGGCGGCGCAGAAGGTGCGCGCCCCCGCCGGCGGGGCGAGGTGCAGATGGCCGACAATCTCTGCACCGTAGCGCAGGGGCAGGTGCAACACGGTCGGCACGGGGCTACCATACGATGCCACGATGCGCCCCTCGGGAAGGCGCGGCGCGCCGGCTGGGAGCGCTGTGCGCTCCCAGGACACGTCACACGCCCTGGCCTCGGGTGCGCGCGAAGGGACGCGTGCGGTCGCCGCCGGCGCCACCGCGCCCGCGGGCGCAGCGCCGCTGGTGACGACAGCGGGCGCTGGCGACTCACGGGAGACCAGCGTGATGGCCACATAGGGCAGCGCGAGCGCCGTCGCCACCGTCTCGACAATCGTGGGCAGCACCGACTCGGGAGGGATGGCCAGGGCGAGACGTCGGTCCAGGCGCGCGAGCACGACGTACGCGTCCTGCGACGCGGGCAGGAGCAAGAGCGCGACGACCACGGCCAGGCCCACAATGGTTGCGCCGGCGCCCGCGGCCAGTTCGGTGGTCGGAGCGGACGTCACGCCGGGCAGTGCGCTCACCGCATTCAGCGCCGCGACGACGATCGCCAGCGGGCGCGCCCAGCGGGCGCGCCGCCACAGCCCCGCGGCGGCGAGGAGCCCGCCGACTCCAAGCAGGACGATGGCGCCCATCACAACCTCTGATAACCCGCCGGCTGTGGCAAGCAGGGGGACGGCCACGCTGAGCAGGCTGACCAGGGCGAGCAGCAGGGCCGCGAACGAGAGGGTGCGTGAACGTTGAGCAGGCGTGGACGTTTCTCCTTCGTACACTACCGGGAACAAGCGACGCTCTCTCACGTGGCGTCGGGAAAGGACACGACCGTCGCGCCGCCGGAGTGCAGCCTCGTCCTGGTGACAGGCCCGCGCCCCTCCGCGTGTTGTCGCCTCATGGTACCATAGGGCATCTTTGTGCGGGGTTATGCAACAAGCTTGTTTGGGCAGAGACATGTCCCTCAGACGCGCTCTGGCAGGCGCTGACGCGGCGGGAGATCCCATGCCTCGTCCGGCGTCATCAGGACCGTCCGTGCTGCAGCGGTCATACCGGCGAGCAGGATCACGTAGGCCAGCACGTCGAGCGGCTGACTGTGCAGCCCCAGGTAGGCGACGGGATGCAGCAGGTCGCCGCCGATGATCGCGAGCCCGGCCCACAGCGGGACACGCCGAGTCAGGACCAACCCGACGCCCAGCAACAGGGTGCCCAGGAGGTGACCGACCAGGAAGAGCACCAGCAGGACGATGACGGTGGGGTTGCCCCCCATGCGATCCAGGAGCGCGGCGCTGGCCGCGCTGGTGGCCCCGGCCCGCGCCATCTCGTAGGCCACGGCGTCCAGGATAGCGCCGACGGCGACCATGGTCCAGCCCAGCGTCGCCAGGGGCGTCGCGATCAGCGCCAGGACCGGTAGGCGGCCCTGGATCAGGCGGCCCAGCCCCTGCATGGCTCCCCACATCGTGAGGACCACGACGATCTCGGCCACAGCCATCACCGGGTACAGCTGGCCGTGAGCCCGGTCGGCAGCCAGCACCTGCGCGGTTGTGTGCGCGGAGAAAGAGGGGATGATCCCCCGGATGAGGGCCACGCCCAGGGGCGCGATAATCATGCAGACGGCGGCGCCCCACCGCCTGATGGTGCGCCCATCGCGTACCGTGGACCGTCGTCCGGCCCGTTCCATCGTGATGCCCATCTCATCCCTTTCTCATCACACTCAGCCACCTGATCCGTCCCCGATTGCGCACGTCTTCCTGGCCGAAACAACGCCGTCGAGAGACACGCTCGCCGGAGCCGTCGAGCGCGACCACTGCGTTCTTTTGGCCACACCCCTGACGCTGTTTGATGACAGCTCGTGTGGCCTGGTCTGTTCCTATCAGGGCGCTGCAGCTATGCTCAGGTGCGACGTCAGTCACACCAGGAGCACGATGACCACGGCCATGCCCAGAACGGTGATACCGGCGCCCGCGGCCACTAGGGGCGACTCCTCCATGGGTAGGACGGAGCGCCTGCCCCGTCCCGCCACCGACCCGTGATCAACCGCGCGACACGGGTGGGTCAGTGCGCCAGGCGCCGCGGCGCTCAGCGCACGTCGAAGAGCGTGAACATGCCCATGAGGACGTGGGGTTTCCCGTCGGGACCGGGCAACGGGCAGGTGATCGCGTAGTGCCCTGGCGGCAGGTGGAGCGTCCACCACATGCTCTGGCCGTGCGAGAGGATGCCCGCCACCCCGAGGGGCGGAGCGTCATGGAGCCATGCGGGCTGCTTGGCGTCAGGCAGTGCGAGGGCTCGAAGCAACTGCTGGCGGGTGACCGCCTTGGCCAGTCTGCTCACGAAGGCGAGATGCGCGTCTGCATCGGTATTCACGACCTTCAGCGTGCTCGTGCCCGCGGGGAGTAGGGCAGGCATGGCGAACGCGTTCTCGCGCATCTCGATCGTTGCGACGCTCGTGGGCTCACCCGTCGATGCGCGCGGCGCCGGGTCGACGATGAAGGTTTGAGTGTGTAACTGAACGCTAAAGCCTCCCGAAGCGACCACGTAGGAGCCCGGCGTGAGACGGATCCAGCCGCTCAGGCGCTGACCGGGCACAATGATGGAGAAACCGGCGACGAACGTGACAGCGCGATCAAGCGCGTGCAGCGGTGCTTTCGCGTCCAGGAAGATGGCGGTCGCCTGTTTGGCCGTGTACCCCTTGTTGATGCGGAAGATGGGCGCACCGGCCGAAACCTTGAGGTCATCGATCACGGTCAACGGCACAATGCCGGCCGGTACGTGGGCGGCGACGACGCGCGCGCCGGCATTGAGCGCAGCGATGCTGACGGTGAGGCCGGGCGCCGCCGACATGGCTTGTGCAGGGGCAGCGACCATCGTGACCAGGTGAGCTCTGTCAGGATGGACGCCTCCCGCGGACGCCCCGTGCGGTGTTGGGCCACCGGCTCCCAGGGCACTGACCACGGCCAGCGCTGTGGCCGCCCACGCGATAATCGCGCGGCGTGTGAACGTTGGGACCATGTCCTCTCCTTCTGGACCACCCGTGTTGTGCGGCCATACCGATCAATGTGGTGACCGTCTGGGCCCAGCATAGGGCAGGGATATCCCAGGGAGCTAGGGAGTGGTATCCCCGGTGGTCGGGATCTTTATCCCAGGATTCAGGAGACAGACACCGCGGCGCATACTACCCGTGTGCTGATGCCCCTGGTCGAGCGTCTCGGCGAGGGCGACGCGTGTCCCGGCCATGCATGGGGCGCCCCGCGTCATCAGTTGGGTCAGAGACGTCAGCCCTCTCCAGTAGACCCAGGCCCGCGGAGGTGGGTCCGGCCCCTGTAGGAGGGATGCGTCAGAACTCGGCGCACGGTCGCCAATGGCAGCGTGACCTTGGTATGCTCCTCCTACTATCAAGGAAGAAACGGAGCCGCCATGCCCTGCCCGACGTGCGCCTCGACTGCCACCCGCGAACAACCCCAGCCCACTGCCCTGGGCTACCGCACCTTCCGCTGCACCGCCTGTCGGTGTCGTTTCAACGAGCGCACCGGCGCCCCCTTCAACTTCCTGGAATACCCGACGGACATCGTGCTGCTGGTGGTGCGCTGGCGCCTGCAGGACAAACTCAGCTTGCGGGACTTGGCCCAGATGTTCCTGGAGCGAGGATTCGTCTTTGCTCAGCGAGACCCGCGACATGGCCGCAGCCAAGCGGTTCTTGGCGGGTGCGGCGGCGGTGGTGGGCCACTGCCCCGAGCAGATGACGACCGACGGACACACCTGTGCTGGCCGCTTGGTTCATTCGGGAATCATTTGGTTCCGATGGACACCTCTCTGAACTCTTGGTGAACTGGTTCTGGCTGGTCTGCGCCTTCCGCCTCAGCGTCAAGGTAGTCATCTGGGCCGTCGCCCGCATCGCCGCCCTGCTCCAGGTGATCCAGACCATGCCTCAGGCGAACGCCTGCTCCACGCGGCAGCCCACGAGCGGCGCGGCGCCTGAATAGTCCCTCCTTCCTCTCATTAGCCAGCGCTCCACCCGCCTACCCGAGCGTGGCAGCGGCCCCGCCTATCCCGTGGCGCTCCACGCGGCGAAGATCGCCGTGGATAGCTGGCGGCCGCCGCTGCGCTCGGCCAGGGTCATCTCGCCCGCCGTGACTACTCCGCCCCGCCCGGCCATCGTTTCGCGCAGCAGGTGGCTCAGGCTGAGCGCCGAGGCGCGGATAGCGTAGGCCGTCAGCACCACAAACAGGGGCCGCTCGGCCAGCACCGCCCGGCAGTCGGCCAGCAGCGCGCCCAGCGACTCCTCCAGCTTCCATACCTCGCCCTGGGGTCCCCGGCCAAACTTGGGTGGGTCCAGGATCAGGCCGTCGTAGCGCGCCCCTCGGCGGGCCTCACGGCGCACAAACTTCATCGCGTCGTCCACGATCCAGCGAATCGGCCGCTCCTCCAGCCCCGAGAGGCTCTGGTTCTCCCGCGCCCAGGCAATCGCCTTTTTGGAGGCGTCCACATGGGTCACCACCGCGCCCGCCGCCGCCGCCGCCAGTGAGGCCAGGCCGGTATAGCCGAACAGGTTGAGCACGCGCGGCGCTCCGCCCGCCGCGCCGATCAGCTCACCCGTCCAGTCCCAGTGGCTGGCCTGCTCGGGGAACACGCCCAGGTGGCGGAACGGCGTGGCCTGCGCCCAGAAGCGCAGGTCGCCGTAGGCCATCGGCCAGCGCTGCTCAATCGGCCGGCGGTAGACCCACCGTCCGCTCTCCTCATCGCCGCCCGCCCGAAACGTCGCGTCGGCGTCCTCCCACGCACCCACCGGCAGCAGCGGATGCCACAACGCCTGCGGCTCGGGCCGCGCGAACAGGTAGGGCCCAAAACGCTCCAGCTTGGCCCCGTCGCCGCTGTCCACCAGCTCGTAGTCGCGCCAGTGCGCCGGCGTCAGCAGGGTCAGCGCCGTCGTGTTGCCACTGCCCAATCCCAGCCGCCGACCCGGCCCAGCCCCGGCCTCCCCGGCCAGGCGGCTCAACCCCTCGGCCCCGCTATCGCGATCTGCCAACGGTGTCCTTTATCAGACGGCGCCGCATCAGTGTCCCCCATCACGCGCCCCTAACCCTGCTACAGCATACGATGCCCTGCCGCCGGCCAGAGACCTGGTCACCGTGGCCGACGTTACAGTGCATTGTACCCGCCGCCGTGGGCGGGCGGGACGCGCCCTGGCTAGATGATCTCCAGGGCGTCGCGGTCGGGCAGGGGCGGAAACGGGGCCGCCGGCGCCGTCTGGTACCAGTAGACCACCGAGGCGATGTCGCACTGCAGCGGCAGGTAGCGGCCGCCGCTGCGCCAGCCCAGCGCCTGGATGGTCACCCGCAGGTCCCGCGCGAAGCGGATCGGGTCCACCACATGCCAGCGGTACATGCCGAAGCGCTGTTGTGATTGGTACAGGCCGTCCGGCTGGCTCACCTGATGCATGCCCATATAGGGTGTGCTATAGGGGACGTAGCGGCCGCCCACGTCCCAGTTGTATGAGCCGCCAAAATAGTCTTCGGTACCCGTGCCCCGGATGGTGGGGTGCTCGGCGTCGCCATCAAGGTAGAAGCTGATCTCCCCTTCGCCCCACCAGCCGTTGTTTGTCACACCCACGGCCAGGTAGGCCCCCACGTATTGCCCAGCCCCCACGACGCCGTCCACCAGCGTGTACACGCCTTTGTAGGGCAGAGGGTTGACCCGCCTGAACTGGGCGTGGAAATAGGCCGCGTCGTCGGGCACATCGGTCAGCGTGTAGTTGATCTGGTAGTAGCACACCGCCGTCTCGGCGTGGCGGTTCTCCAGGGTCATCCGGCAGCCGACCCGGAAGGGCATCTCCCAGAAGCAGTTGAAACCGCGGTTGGGGTTGACGGTCACCTGTAGTGAGTTCAACTGGGCAAACCCGCCCCAGCCCACGCCGAAGAAATCGCCCAGTGGACACTCCACCGCTGGATGCTCCTGGCCGTCCCAGTAGATGCGCAAGATGGCCTCGCGGGGGTGGTCGCGGGCCACCGTGCCGCCGAACCACATGCTCTGGATCGCCCCCGGCCCGCCAACCTCGGCCAGCGTCAACGTCTCGCCCGGCGCAATGGTCACGCTCGGTGAGAGCTTCCAGGGCGGCCCCAGGTCCCGCGCGCACGAGGCGCCCGTGCCGTCCGTTGCCCGGCCTCCCGCTCCCTTGGCCCCGCTGAAGTTCTCCGGGCTGATTGATCGCGATCGCGCCCCCGAGAGACGCCACAGCGTGCCCGGTGTCAGGCCCAATCCGTTAAAGTCCCCCATCACCCTTCTCTCCTGCTTCGCCCACCCCGTACCCTCAGCCCAGCGCATGACGTGGTTCGGGCGCCGTGGCCGACCATGTCCTCGTCGCGGCGACGTTAGGGCTTGCTGCCCCCGCGCCCGACCCCGACGAGGCCCCCACATGGAGGTGATGGGCCAGCACGATCTCCTGGCGCGGCAGTTGCCGCCGCTGGCCCAGTCGCTCGATCAGCCGGTTGGCCGCCGTGGCCCCCAGGTCGTAGGCGGGCTGTACCACGGTGGTCAGCGCCATGGATGTGGCGTCTAGCGTGGGCACCTGGTCGAAACCAACCAGGGCAACATCCTGGGGCACACGCAGGCCTCGGGCGGCCAGCGCCTTCAATGCTCCCACCGTAATCCGGTTGTTGCACGTGAACAACGCGTCGGGGGGCGGGCTCACGCCGAGCACGCTGTCGGCCAGCCGCCAGCCACTCTCCTGGGTAAACACGCCGCGGCGCTCCAGCGCCGCATCGTGGGCGATGCCCGCATCCCGCAGGGCCAGGCGGTACCCGGCCAGCCGGTCGTCGGCCGTCGTCGTGTTGGCCGGGCCGGTGATCACGCCGATGCGCCGATAGCCATTGGCGATCAGATGGGCCACCGCCTCACGCGCCGCCAGCACGTTATCAATCAACACGGCGTCGGCCAGGCGGCTATGCACCCGCCGGTCCACCGTGATGTAGGGGATGCCTCGTTGGTGCAACGGCTGCAGGTGCGGGTGCCGTTCGGCCAGTGGGACGATGATCACCCCCGCCACGTGCTCGGCGCACAGCACATCAATATATTGGTGTTCGCGCACGGGATCTTCAGCTGAGTTGCACAGCACCAGCAGGTAGCCGCGACAATACAGCACATCCTCCACGCCCCGCGCCAGCTCCATAAAAAAAGGGTTCTGGGCATCGGTGATCAGCAAACCGACAATCGCCGAGCGGTTGCCCGCCAGCATGCGCGCCGCCCGGTTTGGCTGGTACTTTAAGGCTGAGGCGGCGGCCTGGACCTGCTCGGCCAGTCGCCCATCAACGTTACCGACCCCATTGAGTACGCGCGACACCGTGGAGATGGAGACGCCCGCGTGGCGCGCGACATCAGTGATCGTGACCGGCTTGCCCGGGTTCATCATTCCTTCAGCGAGCCCAGCATCACGCCCCTCACAAAGTAGCGTTGCACCAGCGGATACAGCAGCATCATGGGCACCGTGGTGGCCACGATCAATGAATACTTCAGCAGAGCTTCCATGTTCTGATAGTACACCATCTGCTCCGGCGTCATGTTGTTGAAGCCGAAGCCTGAGGCGTTGACCTGGGCATACTCCAGGATCGCCCTCAAAACCATCTGCAGCGGATAGAGGCTCTCCGAGTTCAGGAAGATCAGCGCGCTGAAGTAGGAGTTCCAGATGCCCACCGCCGTGAGCAGGGCTATCACGGCGATGATTGGCTTGGACAGCGGCAGGGCAATCCGCAGCAGGAAGGCGATGTCGCTGGCTCCGTCCAGTTCGGCGGCCTCGTAAAGTTCGTTGGGGATGGTCTGCTGAAAGAAGGTCTTGGCCAGGATCACCAGGAACACGTTGAGCGCCGAGGGCACGATCTGCGACCACACCGTGTCAATCATGCCCAGCGTCTTGACCACGATATAGTAGGGGATCAGCCCCCCATTGAACATCAGGGCCAGCAGCAAGGCCCAGATGAACACCTTGCGGCCATAGAAGTCCTTGCGCGAGAGCGGATAGGCCATCGCCACGGTCAGAAAGATGGTCAGCGCCGTGCCGCCAGCCGTGTAGATCATCGAGTATATGAAGGAGGGCAGCACGGGGCCATAACTGAGCATGCCCTTATAGCCGTCCAGCGTGAGGTCCACCGGCCACAGCCAGATCGTGCCGCTCAAGACGGCTTTGGCCGAACTCAGCGAGGCGCTGACGATGTAGATCATCGGGTAGATGGTGGCGACCGCGACCACGCCCAGAAAGATATTGATCGCCGTCAGAAAGATGCGATCCCCCCGCGACTCGCGGATCACCGTGCCGCGGCGGGACGTTGTGCGGGCGACGGACATGTCGCTGTTGATCCTTTCTACCGCTCAGCGCCGTTCTAAAACAGACTGGTGTCCGATACAAGCCGTGCCGTGATGTTTGTGAGCACCAGCAAGACGAACCCCACCACCGAGTTGAACAGGCCCACCGCCGCGGCGAACGAAAAATCGCCGTTCAACAGGCCGATCTTGTACACGTAGGTGGAGATCACCTCCGATGTGCTCAGGTTCAGCGGATTCTGCATCAGATAGACCTTCTCGAACGACGCCGCGTTGAGCAGGTTGCCCACCGCCAAAATGACCAACACGACCACCGTCGGCCTGATCGCGTGCCAATCAATGTTGCGCATGCGCTGCACGCGCGAGGCCCCATCTATGCGCGCCGCGTCGTATAGTTCCGGGTTGACGCTGGAGAGGCAGATACCCCCGCAGATCCCCGCGTAACTCCACCACGGCCGCTGGGTCGTAGGGCTGATACCGCTTGGCCGTCTTGTGTGGCCTGCTCATCCGCGCGTGTCCTTTCCTGCTCGTCTCCGCCTCCTCCGTCCAGTCTACCACACCACACCCTCTTTCTCAGACGGGCTCCTAGTATTACAGCGAGACATCATGGGAGATAGAGCAAGGCTTCAAGCTGGCGCAGCCGCCGTTTGCGGTGGGAGCGGTAGGCCGTGGCTTTGCGGCGCTGCTGATAGGCCAGCAAG
>JAABUM010007306.1_pt1 | contig 10247 bp, 7 predicted proteins | sample 5559161 | NCBI WGS metagenome assembly JAABUM01 (sample SAMN10711868, study PRJNA513369) | rock metagenome | isolation source: Antarctica rocks | place: Antarctica: Victoria Land, Siegfried Peak nord | reverse complement strand
CGGCACATGGGGCGCTTTCGGGGCGCCCTGTGGGCACGGTCGCGTCATGAGCTGGGTGGAACGACTGGAGTCCGGGCGACATCGTGCGGTATACCGCGACCCGGACGACCGCAAGCGTTCCAAGACGTTCGACAAGAAGGCCGACGCCAAGAAGTGGCTGGCCGAAAACGTCGCCGACCAGGCCCGCGGGCACTGGATCGACCCGCGCGCCGGCGACGTGCTGTTCCGGGACTGGGCGACGCTCTGGTTCGCCGCCCGCACGGTCCGCGTTACGACCGACGCCAACGACCGAGGCCGCTACCGCAACCACCTCGAGCCGGCGTTTGGGAACCTGGCACTAAAGGACCTGTCGCCGTTGCGAATCCGCACGTTCGTGGCACAGCTCGCAACCCGGCGAGCTGCCGGCACCGTCCGGCAGATCCACGCCTTGCTTTCGACGATGCTCAGCGACGCAGTGGAAGAAGGCCTGCTGCTTGTCAACCCGTGCCGACGGACCAAGCTCCCGCAAACTCCCCGTTACGAGGCGGTCTTCCTGTCCCCCGCCCAGCTGGAGGTACTGGCCGGCTCGATCGACCCGCACTACCGGTGCCTCCTCCTGACGGCAGCCGGCACGGGTATGCGGTGGGGCGAGCTGGCCGGCCTTCGACGGGACCGGCTCGATCTGCTTCGTCGGCGGCTCCGCATCGACCAGACCCTCGTCGACGTGAACGGCCGGCTCAGCATCGGCCTGCCCAAGACCCGCGGATCGGCGCGGATCCTGTCCCTGCCCGATTTGGTCGTGCAGGCACTGGCGACCCATCTGGTCGGGCACGCCAGCGACCTGGTCTTCACCAGCCCGGACGGGCAACCGCTTCGTCGCGCCAACTTCTACCACCGGGTATGGATCCCGGCGGTACGGGCCTCGGGCCTGAGCCCGGCTCCGCGCTTTCACGATCTCCGTCATAGCCATGTGTCCCTACTTATCGCAGCAGGCGTGCCCATAAAGGCCATCCAGGAGCGACTGGGGCACGCCTCGATCGTGATGACCATGGATCGCTACGGCCACCTGCTGGAGATCGTCGACGAGCAGTTGCTGCAAGCCCTTGATGACCGACTGCCTCGCCTCACCGAGGTGAGGTCAGACGGCCCAGTGGAGTCGCCACCACCCGCGTAGGGCGGGCACCTCCGTGACGGGCTTTGGACCAGCGAGCCACGCGGGCTCGGAGGCAAGCCTGACCGGATGAGGCACCCAGACCTAGTGGCCGTCGACCCGCCTGCCCGGGGCGTCGTCTCGCTCGTCGAGCCAGGCCAGGAACCGAGAACGGCTGATGAGGATGCGCCGCCCGAAGCGTTTATGCGGAAGGTTGCCCTGGCTGATCTGCTGGAACACCAGCCACCGACTGACTCCGAGCAGCTCGGCGGCTTCGGCGACGGTGATGGTCGGCCGTTGACCTTGGCCCGTGATCTCTCGTGCTGTGATGGTCATCGGATCTCCTTGATGATCTTGGCTCGCCGGTCGATCGAGGTGTGGGCAACTCGATCAGCTCAGCAAGACCTTTCCCGGCTGCCCCATGCTCATGACAGGCGCCCCAAAAGCGCCCCACCCGACCGCGTCGCATTCGGTGGGGCCGCCCCAGCCCTCAGAGAGTCAGGAGCGGGAGGTGGCTAGTCGGGCCGCGCTTCACTTTCCAGCCCTGAATGACGACCATCAAGCCTGCCAGCTCGGTCACACAGCAGATCCTGGGCGCCGTGCGCGCGGTCACCGCAGGCGAGGCCAAAGCGCCGCACGTCCCGGGCCGGGCAGTCGGTCTACTGCTGTGCTTTGACGCCCAGTTAGGCCTCCTATAGCTCGTCTCCACAGGCCCGCCTGCACTGGGCCGCCTGCACTGGCCCGCCTGCGCTCGCCTACCTCGCCGTCGCCTTCGCCTTCGCCTTCGCCTTCGCCTTCACCCTCCCCTTCGCGCTCGCGCTCGCCTTCGCCGTCGCCTTCGCCTTCGCCTTCGCCTTCGCCTTCGCCTTCGCCCTCGCCCTCGCCCTCGTCCTCGCCCTCTTCACGCCGGCACACACTTGTCTCCCCGTCGGGAGACCACGACCACGCTCGTCATGAGGTTGACGAGCAACAGGTGAAGCAGCCCCACGACGGGCACGGTCGGCGTCGCGGACGACCGTGGCTCAGCAGCGGACCGGCGTCCTGGAAGGCATCCGAGCGAGCCGCGATGACCGGCAGTGGAATTGCCGCCCGGTGGGCTCTGACTTGACCCGCCACCGCGATCAATGTCGTTTCGGACGGCGGCCGCCGCCGGCAGAGCGCCGAAGAAGGCGACGCAACCCGTGGCACCGCAAGGGGTTCGGCACCGCCCTGAGGAGCGCCTTGATCGACGAGCAACCCAGGGCAGCCCACCTGCACAGCCGACCATCGGTGCCTCGTCCCACTAACAATCGCATGCCCCAAAAGCGCCCCAGCAGGCTGCCCCACCATGCGCCCCAGGGCTGGGGCAGCCTGGGGCAACCACACCGCCGCCCGTTCACGGCCGTGGCGTCGTTACCCGGCAGGTATCAATCAGGGCCAGATTGTCCATGAACGAGGAACGGCACAGGGCTTCGCACTGTGGCTCGGCGTGACAGTGGTGGCAGTACGTACGCCGTTTTGTTCGACCGTCGCCGCGCGCCCAACGAGACCCGCGACGAGCGGTGGGATCGAAGCCCGCGTAAGGCTCAGCTGGAGCCCCCAGTGCTCGGTCTCCCGAACCTCGGATGGGTTGTTGCCACTCTCCGCGACGGCAGAGCTAACGGTGGGGTCTGACTGTTGATGGGTCCGGCCCGTCACCGCCGATGATGCCAGCCGGCCGCTACAGCCTGGCGCGGAGGGCTGCAGCGCCGTGCCGGGCCAGCAACGTGGCGGCGCTACGTGCTCCCGAGATGTCGATCCTCCGGCTTACCGGCGGTTACCGGCGACCCCGAAGTTCTCGTGCGGCCCAGGTAGCGAAGGCCCTCCGGCCACACGTCCTCTTCTGCCTCTTGCAGGCCGGCAGCGGTCCACCATCGCAACCCGCTGATGCCGTCCGCCCTCGCCTGTGGCCCAACAGCACACTTTCCGGTGTGACACCGTCGGGAAGATGAGCTCGGAACAGGATGTCATGTTGCACGAGAGGGACTCCGTGGTAGGGGAACACATGTCGCCATTCTCCGGCGGGTTCCAGAGCCAGTTCGACGGTGAGCGCCAGTTCCTCGGCCAACTCACGCCGTAGCGCCTGCTCCGGGCTCTCCCCGGTTTCGAGACCGCCGCCCGGGCCGGCCCAGTGCAGGACATGCAGAGGCGGTTCATGCCGAAGCAGCAGGACCCGTTCGTCGGCGTCGCACAGAAGCAGACGAGCTGCGCGACGGCGCGGTAGGTCGCATGGGAAGTGGCCGTCATCCTGTGCGGCGAACAATGCAGTCCCACCCCCCCCGCGAGTGTCCCCGGCGGTCCGACCGGACGCGGACGGCCCCAGCGTAACCACCACCGGGTGCCGTTCTTCGCTCTCGGCACCCGGTCATAACAGGTGCCGCTCTAGGCTTACGGTCCTGCTGATAACCGCGACCCGGCGGCGTTATCAGCGGTTGCTTGGGGAGCACCGCGCAACGGCTCGACCTGCCGGCCGCGGCGAGCAGGGCCGGTCTGGCTCTGCGGCTCTTCATAGGTGAGCAGGACCAGTCCCACGGGTTGGCTCCACGTCACTGCTGGTCCGGGGTGGCTAGACAGGTCCGGGGGTGGCGGGCGGTGCGAAGGCGGTCTGTCCGGTGTCGGGGTCGCGGGTGGGGAAGACCATTTCGCGGCGCTTGCCGCTGGCCAGGGTGCTCATCCAGGTGAGTATGGCGCCGGCACGGTTGCGGTAGCCGGTGAGGAAGGTGATGTGGATCAGGCCCCAGGCGAGCCAGCCGAGGCGACCTGACAGGCGCAGTGGGCCTGCGGAGACGATGGCGTGGCCGCGGCTGACGTAGGCGGCGCTGCCGAGGTCCCGGTACCGGAACGGTGCCGGGGCGGGTTCCCCTGCAACGGCGTGCAGCACTTGCCCGGCGGCGTGCCAGCCGCCTTGTATGGCGACTTCGGCGACGCCCGGTAGGTGGTTGAGGGTTGCGAGGTCACCGACGACGTGGATCTCGGGGTGGTCCGGCAGGGTGAGGTCGGGACGGACCAGGAGTCGCCCGCTGTGGTCTTGCTTCGCGGCGGTCGCCTGGGCCAGGGCGTGGGCGAAGGGTGGGGCGGCAACGCCTGCTGTCCACAGGACGGTGCGGGCGTCGATGCGGCTGGTCCCGCCGTGCCGGTCGGTGATCTGCAAGCCGCAGGCATCGACGGTGGTGACTGTGGTTTGCAGGTGCAGTTCCACGCCGAGATGTTCCAGGGTGCGGGTGGCCCGGCGTGACAGCGCGGGTCCGAAGCTGGCCAGGGCCGCGTTCCCGCCGTCGTAGAGCAGTACCCGGGCCTGCCCGGGGTCAAGGGATCGGAATTGCTGGCTGAGGGTGTGGGTTGCGAGTTCTCGGAGCTGGCCGGCGAGCTCAACTCCGGTCGGTCCGGCTCCGACGAGGGCGAAGGTCATCCAGGGCTGGCGCTGCTCAGCGGTCGGTAGGGACTCGGCCATTTCGAAGGCGTCTAGGATCCGGCGGCGGATCGTCAGGGCGTCGTCGATGGTCTTCATGCCGGGTGCGTGCGGGGCGATGTCGTCGTGCCCGAAGTAGGACTGCTGGACGCCGATCGCGACGATCAGGTGGTCGTAGGGGACGTGCACGGTGGTGCCGTCCGGGCGCAGTGCCTGCACCCTCTGGTTGGTGCTGTCCAGGTCGACCGCTTGGGCGAGCAGCGTGCGGACGTTGGGGTGGCGGCGGAACAGCGAACGAAGCGGTGCGGTGATCTGGCCTTCAGAGAGCATGCCGGTGGCGCACTGGTAGAGCAGCGGCTGGAAGGTGTGGACGCCGGTGCTGTCCATGATGGTGACGTCGACGGGGCCTCGGGCGAGCCGGCGGGTGGCGTACAGGCCGCCGAATCCGCCGCCGATGACGACGACGTGGGGGCGGGTCATGCCGGTCGGGCTGGGATGTGGGTGTCGCTGCGGGTGTGTTGTCCGGTGTGGAGTTGGACGGCGCTCATGACCAGGGGGAAGTGGCTGAACGCTTGTGGGGTGTTGCCGAGTTGACGGCCGGCGGCTGGATCCCACTCCTCGCTGAGCAGTCCGACGTCGTTGCGCAGCGACAGCAGCCGTTCGAACAGCGCGATGGCTTGCTCGCGCTGCCCGGCGCCGTGTAGTGCGTCGACGAGCCAGAACGAGCAGGCCAGGAACACGCCTTCGCCCGGTGGCAGCCCGTCGGTGCTGGTCTCTGTGCGGTACCGCAGCACCAGTCCGTCTTGGGTGAGGCGGTCTTGGATGGCTCGGATGGTCCCGAGCATCCGCTGGTCGTCCGGTGGTAGGAACTCGACCCGGCCGAGCAGCAGCAGGCTGGCGTCGAGCTGGTTGCTCCCATAGGCCTGCACGAACGTGCCCTGGTCGGCGTCGTAACCGTGTGTGCAGACGTCCTGGTGGATCTGGGCACGAAGCGCTTCCCACTGCTGGACCGGGCCAGGCAGGCCGGATCGGCGTACCGCCTGGGACATGCGGTCTGCGGCGACCCAGGCCATGACTTTGGAGTGGGTGAAGTGCCGGCGCGGACCGCGCATCTCCCACAGCCCGTTGTCGGGTTGCTGCCAGGCTCCTTCCAGGTGCTCCATCAGAGCGGTCTGCACGTCCCACGCGTCGTCCGCGCCGTGCACGAGGGCGTTGCGGGTCAGTGCGAGCGCGTCGAGCACCTCGCCCCACACGTCGAGCTGGAGCTGGTCGGCGGCGGCGTTGCCGACCCGGACCGGGCCGGACCCTTCGTACCCGCTCAGCCACGGGAGTTGCTGCTCAGGCAGGCGCCTGGTGCCGTCCAGCCCGTACATGATCTGGAGCTTGCCGGGGTCACCGGCGACTGCGCGCAGCAGCCACTCCCGCCACGCGGCGGCTTCCTGGGTGTAACCGGCAGCCAGCAGCGACTGCAGGGTCAGGCTGGCGTCCCGCAACCAGCAGTAGCGGTAATCCCAATTGCGGGGGCCGCCTATCTGCTCCGGTAGCGAGGTGGTGGCGGCCGCGACGATCCCGCCGGTCGGGGTGAACGTCAGACCCTTCAAGGTGATCAGGGAGCGCTGGACCGCGTCCCGGTACGGACCGGTGACCTGACTGCGCCCACTCCACTCCTGCCAGAAAGCGTCAGTCTCGACTAAGGCACGCTCTGGATCGACGCAGGCTGGCCGGCGGTGCGAGCTCGGTGCCCAGCTCAGGACGAAGGTCAGGCGCTGCCCAGCCCGGACCGTGAACTCACTCACCGTCGAGGCGCCTTCGCCGACCAGCGGCGCGGCCGTTTCCAGATACGCCGCGTCAGGCCCCGCCACCGCGGTGATCCCCCGCTCATCGCGTCGTACCCACGGCACGATCGAGCCGTAGTCGAAGCGCAAGCTCAGGGTGCCACGCATCTGCACCGACCCGCTCAGGCCCTCCACGATCCGGATCAGGTCAGCGGCCTGCCCGCGCGGGGGCATGAAGTCGATGACGCGGACCGAACCGTTCTCGGTGTGCCACTCGGTCTCCAGGACCAAGGTCCCTGGACGGTAGCGACGGCCAGAGCAACTCTGCGCTCCGACCGGCGCCAGCTGCCACCGGCCCGCGTCGGGGGTGCCGAGCAGCGCGGCGAAGCACGCGGGAGAGTCAAAGTGCGGCAGGCACAGCCAGTCGATCGAGCCGTCCTTCGCGACCAGAGCCGCGGTGTGCAAGTCCCCGATCAGCGCGTAGTCCTCGATCCTGGACACTTAGCCCTCCGCCAGGTCCAGCACGACCTTCACGTCCCCAGCCTGGTGGGTGAACGCCCGCGCGTACTGCTCCAGCGGAACGCGGCGGGTGATCAGGCGACCCAACCAGGACCGGTCCGCTGCGCCCAGCGCAGTCGCGGCCGCGTCGTAGTGCCGCCGGTTGGCGTTGACGCTGCCGAACACGACGTGGTTGCCGAGCACGGCCTCACGGTTCAGCCCCCCGATGTCGACCATCGAGCTATGACCGGTACTGGACACCCCGGTCAGGCAGATGATCGCGTCCGCGGCGCCGGACGCCAACGCGTCGAGCACCACCGAACTGACACCGGTGCACTCCACCAACACATCAGGCCGGACACCAGAAGCCGGCAGCGTGTCGTGGTGGTAGGTCGCACCCAAGTCCGCGACGAGCTGCGGTTTCGGGCCGTCGGTGACCTGGTCGTACACATGCACCTCCAAGCCGCGCTGCACGCCAAGCAGCGCGGCGAGCAAGCCAACCGGCCCCGCCCCCGTCACCACCGCGACCCTGGGCTGGTAGAACGCCCGCCCCCCGATCCGGTCGATCTGCTCCCAGGCCTTGGCCACGATCGTGGTGGGTTCCAGCAGCACCCCGACGTCCCCGAGCGCCGGGTCCAGCCGCACCACCGCATCTGGCCCAGCACGCCACCGCTGGCGGGCGAAACCATCCAGCTCCTTGATGCCGTGCTCGGTGTATCGCCCGTTGCGACACATGTCCCATTCCCCATGCGCGCACGCCGGGCACGGCACCGGGTCCGGGCGGCGCACGATGCCGACCACGAGGTCACCCGGCGATAGCCCCGACCCGGGCGGTGCTTGCAGCACCCTGCCCAGGTTCTCGTGACCCAGCACCAGCACCTGCGCGCCGGGAGGCGCCGTGCCGTACTGGCCCGAGACGATCTCCCCGTCGGTCCCGCACAACCCCACAGCCAGGGTCTGCACCAGGACAGCTCCCGGTCCGGGATCGGGCTCGGCGATGTCCTCCAGCGACAGGGAGTCCTTCACACCGGGTCGCACCGTTAGCGCACGCATAGCAACTCCTCTATCAGCCCTGGGAGCACCCTGCCCCACCCAAGGCAGGTCTCAACCAGTCCCCGTGTGTCATCAGTGAACTGGCGGTGACGCCCCTGTTGCTCAAGGTCGCCAGCAACCAGGCACAGTGCGGGCATGTCGCACCCCCGCGAGCAGCCGCCCCAGCCAGGACTGCACCCGGTCGAGTGGTCCTGCGAACTGATCGGCACCGCCCTGCTCCTGCTCGGAGGGCTGTCCGCGGTCTGCCTGAACTTCGGGCCGCACAGCCCGCTACGGGGCGTAGCCAGCTCCCCCGGCTGCTGCGCGCCAGGCCGCAGGCACCGCCGTCATGGCAGCGGTGCTACTGACAACCGCGACGACAAGGCGTTGGCCTTGCGGGTCGTGCGCCTCACCACGCTTTGGCCTGTTGCTCCGCTGTTGCCCGATGTGGGGACTCGGTCGACCTTGGGTCAGCCGAGGGCCGTCCCAAAGAGGTGCCCGATGCCGAAGGTGAGCGCGAGTCCGGCCGCGCCTCCGACGAGGACGCGGATGACGGCAGGTCGCGCGCTGCTGCTACCGATGCGGGCGCTGGCGGCGCCAGCGATGGCGAGGGCGATCAGGACGGCGAGGACGGTGACTGGGACGCGCAGCGCCTGGGGCGGGAACAAGATCGCGGCGAGCGGCAGGAGCGCGCCAAGCGTGAAGGACACCGCTGAGGCCAGGGCTGCCTGCGTTGGGTTGGCGAGGTTCTCCCGGTCTATGCCGAGCTCGGCTTCTCGATGCGCGCTGAGCGCGTCGTGCTCGGTGAGCTCGCGGGCGACCGTGCGGGCAGTTTCCCCTGACAGGCCTTTGGCGCGGTAGATCGCGGTGAGCTCGTCCAGTTCCTGGTCCGGGGTCTCTTGCAGCTCTCGCGTTTCCTGACAGAGAAGGGCCTTCTCGCTGTCGCGTTGGCTGCTGACCGAGACGTACTCACCCAAGGCCATGGACACGGCCCCGGCAGCCAACCCGGCGATGCCTGCGGTGAAGATCGGGCCGCGGGAGGACGTCGCACCCGCGACACCGACCACGATGCCGGCGACGGACACGATTCCGTCGTTGGCGCCTAGGACCCCTGCCCGCAGCCAGTTGAGCCGCCCAGCCCCGCCGCCGTGCGGCTCCGAAGCCTGGAGCGATGCGAGCTCGGAGGGGGTGGTGGAGTCTGAGGACTTCGTCGGGGTCAGTGACATCTCACAAAAATATCATTTAAACTTGACCAATCCCAGAAAGGGAAGCCTGTCCTTACCTGAGCTCGGGGATCTTCCCGCATCGCCCGCGAGGCCCTGACCACGTCCGTGGACGTTCCTCAGATCGCGACACCTTGCGCGGCAGCCTCGAAGCCGCTGAGCCCGTTCGACGAGACAATGTCGTCCGTGGTGTCGAAAGAACGCATTCGGGCCGCTGTGGCGGGAGGAGGACCCGTCCGAGGTCGACAGGAAGGGACACGTCAGCGGGTAGCTGCTTCCAAGCGCGAGGGCGCCGCGCCGATATCCGCAACCAGGCGGCTACACGCCATCTCAGTCAGGGTTGCGGTGGACCTGCCGGGTTCGCTCTCCCGACGAGGAGCCCGAGGAGCGCCTCGTCACGGAAGGCGCCGTCAACCCACGCCGCCTGTCGACGGACACCCTCCTGCACGAAACCTGCGCGGGCCGCGGTCCGCAGCATCGCGACGTTGTCGCAGAGGGTCTCGATCTGCAGCCGATGCAGGCCGAGGATCCCGAAGGCGTAATCCTTGAGGATGTCCAAGACTTCGTGGCTGAGGCCACGGCCCCGAAAGTCTGGGAGCAGGGCCATGCCCAGGTGCGCGCCACGGTTGTGCGCGTCGACCGCCCACAGCAGCGCCTCCCCGGCGAGCAGTCCGGTCGCGGCCTCGACAACGCTGAACAGCGCGACCTCATCCGAGGTTTCCGTGACCGCGTACGGAGACCCAGCGGCGTCCCGGGCCATCGGGCGCCACGGTCGCGAGTCGGCCCGCACCCGAGTGCGCACGTCCTCGTACAGCAGCTCCTGCAACACCGGGACATCAGACCGCTCCCGTGCCCGCAACAGCACGGAAGGACCTGTCAGCACGCCACGTCGCCCGGCACGCAACAAGATTACCGCCGAGGCTGTGACTCCCGCGAGCAACTACGCCGATGGAACGATGCCGTCCAATCACCAAGCCCACGGCCGAACTTGTCACCGCACGAGAGCCAGTGCCGCCGGAGCGGAGTAGGTACGTGGCTGTCTCGTGCCGGGTTCAGTAGAGGCTCTGAACTGACGTTCCGGTGGGCGCCGGGGCGGGGTGTTGACGGTAGTGGTTGTTCTCGTGCTCGACCGGCGGGATGGTGCCGATCTCTGCGTGCAGGCG
>JAABUM010007305.1_pt1 | contig 10249 bp, 11 predicted proteins | sample 5559161 | NCBI WGS metagenome assembly JAABUM01 (sample SAMN10711868, study PRJNA513369) | rock metagenome | isolation source: Antarctica rocks | place: Antarctica: Victoria Land, Siegfried Peak nord | reverse complement strand
CGCGAGCCGACCACACCCGGACGGCCCGCATGGCATTCCGCAGCAGTCACGCCGCATCAGGCGGCGGAGCGGCGCAGCACGCCGGACACCTGTCCGTTGCCGGTGCAGTCGCTCGCTAGCACCTAGCCCATGTGCTGAAAGCGATCCTTTGCTTCCCGATCGGCCTGCTCACGCTCCTCGACCGGCCGGCGCTTCTGCTGCAGATAAGCCGCTCGCCTGGAGATGTGGATCCACCGACCACCGCCTTGCGCGGCTTCGTGCCTAACACGTACGACGCGGAGTTGGAGATAATGCGCCTGGTGGTCGCGCCCAGCCCAGTGACATGACCTGACGCGGGCGGCCGGGGTCAGTGAGGGCAGGGCCGACCGCGCAGGGCTACGCGGCTACCCTCGGCCGCCGAGGCCCGAGGAAGCGGCGTTCTTCGCGGTTGAGGAAAGGGCATTACCCGCTATGCCGGAAGCGCCGGTATGGGGTATCCGCCACCCGTCGGCGCTTTGTTGTCGGCAGGGTGCGGGTATGTGCCCGCTCGCTTCGCGGCTGCGCATCCCGAAGCCGTCCGGCCCGCGGGACAGCGCTTGGTGGGCGTCACAGCCGCAAGGAGAGCCGGTTCGGTTACGGATGTAGCGTGACCTGCAAGAACAAGATCATTTAGTCGTGACGGAAGCGGAGCGTTCCATGCTCGAAGTGCTGATGACCTACGTCGACACCACGACGACGCAGTGGACAGAGGTTGAGCCGGGATACCGGCGGATGACTCTTGTGGACGACTCTGACTCCGGCACGAGGATCGTGCTCCTGCAGTACGACGCCGGCTACCAGCTCTCCTACCTGGACGAGCACGAGCACGACGAGTACCTGTTCGTCGTGTCAGGGACGTTCGTCGACCAGAACCGAGCCTCGAACTCCGGAACCTTCATCCACAACCGTCCCGGGTCGTCACATCAGCCCAGCTCGCCGGACGGCTGCACCTTCCTGGCCGTGGTGAGGCGTAGGTAGCCCACAACAGGAGCTCACTGTAGGGAGGCAGGACGAGCACCGGCGCCTGCTTGCTCGCCTGAGCGGTTGAACCGCGAGACCTCGGCGGCCATCGCCATGGAGTGGAACCGGCAGGGCGCGCACGAAAGCGGATGGGGTGTGCCGCACAGGCATCCTGTCCGTGCGTGCTTGACCAGGGTGGCGATCGTGAGTGAGAATTCGAGCCTCTTACGACGGTGTGCAGGAACCCGGTGTGAATCTGGGGCGGTCCCGCCACTGTGAACGGCCTGCTGGGCCGTGAGTCAGATACTGACCCGTCGTTCACCTCACCGGCCGGGGCGTGGAAACCCTGAAGGAGGCACCACGATGTCGCATACCCATACTGCTGCTCTGCGAGCCGTGCCCGCTGACTCGGTATCCAAGCTGGCCCTGCACCTGTCCGTCATGACTCTCGCGGTCATCCTTGCCCTTCTGACCCTGTACACGGTCTTCCTTGACCAGGGGATGCTGCTGTCCCCGGTAGTGGGCAAGGTGGCCAGCACAGCGAACTACCTCCACGAGCTGGCGCACGATGGGCGCCATCTACTCGGCGCTCCGTGCCACTAGGCCCCGACATGGACATCCTGAGAACGCTCAAGCACGGCGCTGCCGCCGGTGCCGCTGCGGGCGCTGCCGCCGGTGCCTTCTCCTTCCTGTTGGCCGAACCTGTCATGGACCGAGCTGTACGTCTGGAGTCTGCCCGCGTCGACGCCGGGGAGACCGCGGCTCGCGCGGCGGGTCAGATGGTGGAGCACCACGTCGACCTGTTCAGTCGGCACACCCAGCACCTCGGACTCCTCGGCGCGGCCCTGGGCACAGGCATTGCCTTGGGAGTGCTGATGTCGGTCGTGTTCGCGCTGCTGCACCGACAGAGTCAGCGGCCTGACGGCTGGCGCAACAGCCTGCGGTTCGGAGGGAGCGCCTTCTTCGCTGTGTACCTCGTGCCGTTCCTGCGTTACCCCGCCAACCCACCAGGGGTCGGTGACCCCGCCACCTTGGAACAGCGTACCAATTCCTACCTCGCCGCCATCGTCATCGGCGTGGTCGGAGCCGTCCTGGCGAACCGCATCCGTGTCGACCTGCGCCGGCGGGGCGCGGGTGCCCCGCTGCGGCAGCTCGCCACGACGGCTGTCCTGGCCGCGACGATCGTGCTCACCTACGTTCTTCCCGGGAACGCGGATGCTCTGAATGTCCCGGCGGGATTGCTCTGGCAGTTCCGCCTGCTGGCCCTCACGACGAGCGTCCTGCTGTGGGGCACGCTCACCGTCGTGTTCGGGTTGCTCACCGAGCACGCGGTTCAGCCCAGTCGTCAACCGCGGACGGACATCGAACCGGTAGCGGCCTGAACACGGACCGACGCTAGGCAATCACGAGCCGGCCCGTGAATCCCTCCCGTCGTCGTGAAGCCGCCGGTGAAGCGACCGCATGAAGAGGGCTCCCGCTAACTGGTTGTGTGCCGCCGACGTCTCCTCATGATGAGCAGCGTTGCCACGCAGCCCATAAAAACTGCCACAGTTAGGGCGGCGGGGAGCACTTGTCCCTGCCCGGCGCCGCCGAGCGAGTCGAGGCCGGGGGTGGCGAGCAGCGCGGGTGCGGGGCAGCAGAGCCCTGACAGGGCGAGAAATGAGCCATCCTCCCATCGAAGAAAGCGACGTCATAGCCGGGACGGTTCATATCCCGCAATGCGTGCCAGGAACGGCATAAGGCCCGCTTCCAAGCGCGAGAAGGCCTACCTGCGCTCTGCTGTGCGGGCGGGCGCGGGGCCAGCTGTGCTCGGCAGCCTCGCCGTGCGAGAGGACCTCAGCGCCGGACGTCTGGTCCGGGTTGGCCTGGCCGGCGTCAACCTGGGTCGCGCGCTACGGGCGGTGTGCCCACCGGACAGCGGCTGGCCGGGCCGGCCAGGGACCTGCTGGCTAGAGCGCAGCTCGCCGGCTCGGCCGGCTCAGGTCGTGGGGGTGGTGAGGGTCCACACGACCGGCTGGAAGGTGTCGAAGGCGATCCCGTCGGTGACCCGGGTGCTGGGGAGCACCTTGTAGGCCGATGCGGTCGTGTCGGCGTTGGCGTTGTAGAGCAGCACGGTGTCGGCGGAGGTCTTGGTCGTGATGGTGACGAGCTTGTTTGTCGCGGTGCCGAAGTTGGTGTTGCCGGCGGCGTCGGGCAGGGGGTGGCCGGCCTGGTAGGGCACGGTCTGGCCCTTGATCTTCTCGCTGCCGGCCGGGCTCGCGGGGACGCCGGGCTTGGCCGTGAAGTTGCCCAGGGCGCTGGTGCAGTGGGTGGCGTCGGTGTTGCACTCCTGAAGGCCGAAGGTCTTCACGGCGGTCGTGCCGGCCGGCGGGGTGACGTCCAGGCCGTTCGGCCAGTTCCCCAGGATGATCAGGCGGTCGCTGGTGACGGCGCCGGCCTTGAAGGTGGCGGTGATGCCGAAGCCGCTGACCGAACCGCCGGCCGGCGTGATGACCTGCGTGACGAACGCGGTCGCGGCGGCGGGCGGCCCGGCGGCCAGGGCGGGGGTGGGCGTGACGGCGAGCGCGCTCAGGCCGAGCAAGGCAGTGCCGGCGATGCGGGCGGTGCTGCGCAGGGTGTTCATGAGGACTCCAGGGTCAGTAGGGGTGGGGCTGCCTGTGACACGCACGGCGGCCCGGTCCGGTTCACCAGGCAGCAGGATGGGCGCGGTGAACCGAACCGGGTCGGCGTTCGTGCCCCCTAACGTGGTCGAGACCCCGGACGCCGAGCTTGTGCGGGTGCTCTACGACGAGCATGGTGGTCCGCTGTACGCGTTCTGCGTCCGGTGGACCGGCGATGCCCAGCGGGCCCAGGACGTCGTGCAGGAGGTGTTCTTGCGGGCGTGGAAGAACCTGTCGACGCTGGATCTGCAGGACAAGCCGGTGCGTCCGTGGCTGCTCGCGGTGGCCCGCAACGTGCTCACCGACGCGCACCGTGCGGCGCAGACGCGGCCGGTGCTCGTCGCGGACGACAGGGCGCTGGCGGCTGTGGCAGCCCCCGACGAGCTGGACCGGGCAGTGGAGTCCTGGCAGGTCGCCGCGGCGCTCCAGCGCCTCACCCCCGAGCACCGGCAGGTGCTCGTCCAGGCGCACTGGATGGGTCGCAGCGTCGCCGAGACGGCCGCGGCCCTGGGCATCCCCGCCGGAACGGTCAAGAGCAGGACGTACTACGCGGTGCGGGCGCTTCGCCTGGCGCTCGAGGAGATGGGGGTCGGAGCATGAACGAGCACGACGAACTCAGGAGGTCCCTGGGCAGCTACCTGATGGGTGCGCTGGAGCCGACGGAGCGGACCGCGGTCGAGGCGCACCTGCGGACCTGCCACGCCTGCCGCGTGGAGCTCGCGTCCTACGCCGGGCTGCCTGGCCTGATGTCCCGGCTGACGCGGCAGGAGGCGGTCATCGAGGCGCTGCTGCCGCCCCCGTCGCTGCTGCCCGCCCTGCTGAGCGCCGTCGAGGGGCAACGGACGGCGCAGGCGCAGCGGCTGCGCAGGTGGCGGTCCGGCGTCGCCGCCGGGCTGGTGGCGGTCGCCGCGACGGTGGTGGTGCTCATCGGGCTGCCCCACCCGGGACCGACCCGCACGCCCCTTGCCTCCCTCGCCGGGGCGACCACCTCCGGTGACCTCGCCCTCGAGCCCAAGTTGTGGGGCACCGCGCTGCACCTGCGGGTCCGGGTGCCCGACGCCCCGTCATACGTCGCCTGGGCGGTCGATGCGTCCGGCGCTCGCACCGTCGCCGCCGCCTGGGGCCGGACACCCGAGGGCCACATGGACGTCGACGGCGCCACTGCCCTGCGTGGGCCGGCGCTGAGAACAGTCCTGATCACCACCGGCGCCGGGACCCCGCTGCTGACGCTCCAGCGGGCCTGAGCGGTGCAGACGTCCTGGTGACCCCGGCACGTCACAGTCCTGCTAGATCGCGCGCCTACCTCACCCGCTTAACCGGGGCAACAGCGGCCCCCAGCGGCTCTTGACGGGGGGGTCTTCAGGCAACCACGCTTCATCTCGGTCGTGGTCGCCGCCCTCGCGGTCATATGCGCGCAGACCTTTCGGCTCCGTGACGGACGACCGCCCCGCCGGGCGTCTCAGGGTCAGACCGGGCGGGGGAACGTTGAGATGGCGGCGCTACTCGCGGTATGGGAACCGGCGCTACCCGCACCGCAGCGCGGCGACCTGCTCGGGGGTCACCGTCGGACTCGTCGTCGCACGATAAAGACGGCGGCGAGCAGGATCGCGACCCCCGCGGCCGCGAGTAGGGCGCTGCCCGCGAGTCCACCGACGCTGCGATGAGCGAGCCGGCACCGAGCGCGGCGATCAACGTGGTGCCGGCGCAGCACAGGATCGGGAGGCCGAGCGGCGCCAGCCACCACCGGCCCGAGGTTTCGCGACCACGTTGGCTGGTCACGCGCAGCAGCTCGTCGGCTTGTCAAACCGGAACAGGCTGGCCGCGATCCGCAGGGCCTCGCTCATCGTCAGGTACGGCGCCCACGTCTCGGCCAGATCGTCGACCGTCAGGCCGAACTTGATCGCGTAGGTCGCTGCGAGCATCACGTCACCCGCCCCGTCCAGCGCCGCGTGCACGCCCAGGATCTTGCCGGTGTCCGCGTCCGCCGGGCCTCGGTCGCAGCGAGTAGTGCCCGCTGTGCGTCAGGGACAACACGTGAGAACGTCCCTCCTCACGCGTTCGGGATCTGTCTAGCCGGGTGAGACACGTCGTGTTCATGCGCTTCATCCACGCGATCGTGGGGAGCTTCGGTGGTTGTGGTCGTCGGGTGAAATGGGTGGGCTTCGCGGCGTAAGCGGCGTCCAGGGTGGCGGCGCGTTAGGCCCGGATCTCGAGGGCGGTGCCGTAGTGGACCGACGCCAGCGTGTGTAGCCAAGCCCGGAATGGCGATGCTGATGGTTGTAGTAGGCGAGAACTGCTCACAAACAGCCGGGCGTTGGCGAATCGTCGAGGCGCGCGAGGCCGTCAGAACGGCGACATCTCGTCGAGTACCCTCCTGGCGAGATCGATGATGGCCTCGGCCTTGGCAGCTCGTCAGTGATGTCCTCGGGCAGCACCGGCTCGGCCTCCATGGCCGGGTACTCGATCGCGTGCCGCTGCCGGCGCATGCGGTCGAACGACCTCAGGACTGCGCCCATCGGCGGCTCGAGTTGCCCGGCCACGGCCGTGTAAACGGCACCGTGTCCGCCGCTGGTGGTGGGGCGCAGGCCCTCGTTGGCGAGGATCGCGGTGAGGGCCTTGCGGACCCCGTCGTACAGCAGCTGGTGGGCCCCTTCGGGGTCGCTGTCGACGATGTCGCGGGCGGAAGCGACGTGTCGCTGGCTTTCGGCCAACAGTCGATCGGCGTGCTCACGACTGGCTGGTACCCGCTGAAGCTCCTTGGCGTCGATCATCTGTTCCAGCGTCGCCCGGCCCTGTTCCCACCTCATGAGAACCTCCTAACGGCTGCCAGGGGGAGCTCGACGAGCGGGCGAGCGTGGACGGAGGTCAGGAGGGGATCTTTGGTATTGGGGGCGTCCCAGGTCGAGGCCCGGACCCGTCGCATCGCGACGGGCCGATGGAGGCGGCCTTCTGCGAGCCGCGCAAGGGCGTCCAGGGCGTCGAGGTCGCGACCCCGACCACAAGCACATCGACGTCGTGTGGGGCGGGGCCTGGTTCCCCGAAGTGGCGGGCGGCCCACGAGCCGTAGATGAAAGCCTGCCTCACGGCGGCCACCGGCGCGAGCAACTCCGTCAACACCGGCACTGTACGTCATAGCCAGCAGCTCCGTGAGGGGACGGGCCAGCATTAAGTCAATCGCCGCCCGGAGCAGTCGCGTGGGACCCACCTTCCGTCTTCGTCCGGATCAGCGCCGCCGCCTGCGTCAGGCTGTACTCCTGGTCGGAGTGCAGGTACAGCAGCGCCAGCAGATCGCCCTGTGCCCGGGAGCGCAGCAGAGGCAGCGATGGCGGTGCCTGAGTTCTCATAACCGAAAGCTAATTTACTGCCAGGTAGATCCAAGGTGGACGCGTCTGCGCTCAAAGGTGTGCGGCTCGAGCCCGTCCGCCGGATTCGCCCGGTCTTGCCCGGTGGGCGGTGGCCGCCGGAAGCGCGGAGGCGGGCTGTCATTCCTCGGTGCCGACCATCCTGCTTAGGGCCTCTGCGACCTGACGTGGCCGATCCTGGGCCACGCGCTGGTAGGCCAACGCCATGTTCGGGGTGGTATGCCCGAGCCGGTCCTGCAGCTCCCGCACTGTGGCTCCCGCGCGCGCCGCGAGCGTCGCCCCGATGCCGCGCAGATGGTGAAACACCAGATCCTCTCGCCCTATCTTGCGGCGGGCGGTCTCGAGGGCCTCCCGCAGCACATCCGCCGACACGTTGGTCTTCGCGTCGGTGGCGGCCGGGAACACCCAGCCCTTGCGGCCAGTCGCGCTATAGGTCTTCAAGTGTTCGCGCATGACCGGAATGACATGCGGCGGGAGCGGCACGTCGCGCGTACCCGCCTCGCTCTTGGGCAGCTTCTCCTCCCGCCCAGCGCGGGTGCGCCCGATCGAGCGGCGGACGTAGATCACTCCTCTCTGGTCGGCGGCGCCGACGTGGCTCAGCGACACGTCAGCCCGCTGCAACCCGATCACCTCGCCAATACGCAGGCTGGCCCACAACCCTAGGTCGATCGCGCAGCGGTAGTGCTCGGGCATAGCCGCCCGCAGCGCCGCCACCTCCGCGAGGGTGGCCATGCTCGGTTCCTTGGCTCGACGGTACCGACCCCCTCCCTTGACCTTGCAGGGGTTGGCAGGGATTAGGTCATCCGTCACCGCCGTCTCCATGATCGTCTTCAGCAGGCTGTAGGCATTCGCCAGCGCCCGCGGCTTGCTCCTGTCCAGTCCCCCGTGCCACTGCCGGACGGCGCTCGAGGTGATCTCGGTCAGCACGGCGTCGTGCCAATGGGGCAGCAGGTGCTTGTCCAGCAGCGAGCGGTAGTGGTCGCGGGTCCGGGTCGCCAGGGGCCTCTGCGCAAGCCACGTCTCGGCGTACTCACCGAGCCTGAGCGGACCTCGCTTGGCGGCTGCATCAGCGATTGCGCGGGCTGCGGGGGAGAGCCATGTGCCAGCATCGATCTCCACCCGGATCTTGGCCAGCGCACCGTGCGCATCGGCCTTCGTCGTGAAGGTTGCTGAGCCACCTGGCGAGTACGCCGTGTACTGCAACCCGTCCGGTCCGGTGTAGCGAGTCTGGAACCGCTGCGGGCCACGCTGCCTGATGCTGCCGAACGACGCCTTGCGTCCACGGCGGTTGCCGCCACCGGTGTGCTCATTCTCGGCCGGCTCTGCCATGCCGCCCCCCCCGGAAGGTACATATCCTGCCTGGCAATTTGGCCAGATTTTGGCCAGATGCTACGGCAAAACTGGGCGACACACCGCTAGCGGCGGTGACCGGATGGATGCCATAAGTGCAGATCAGAGGCCGAAAGTGGCGTCAGTGCCCGCTTGGCTCGACCACGCTGAAATAGGTTTCGAATCCTGCCGGGGGCACCAGTTGTGTCCGCCGTCAGTCCTTGGGTGGCCCCGCTTCGACCGGGGAGATCGTCAGCTGGCTGGCTCCCCGGCCCGCGCAGGCGGTCTCGGGGTGGGCGACGAACGCGGAAGCGGTCTGGTCAGGCGGAAACACCCGAAAACCGCGGGCGTGCGTGGGGTGGCAGGTGGCGGGGTCGAACGCGCCGGCCTGCACCACGCGCAGCGTCGCATGGGCGACCGCGCCGCGCGTGAGGGTGATCTTGACGGATGCGCCGACCCGCTTGGCGGCGTTGCCCACCTGGTGACCGTCCGCGCCGGCGACAAAGGACACGCCGGGGTGGCCGTCCAGGGTGCACGTGACGGCGCCCTTGTTGACGAAGTTGACGGCTGTGATGATCGAGCCGGCAGCGCCTCCGCTGCCGCCCCCGACCGTGACGGTCAGCTGTCCGCTGGCGCAGCGGCCGGGCACCTCGGCCGCCGGTGGGGCGGTGCCGGTCGGGCCGCCCCCGCTCGGTGCCGCCGTGGTGGGCGCTGCCGTGGTGGGCACCACCGTGGAGGGCACTGCGCTGGCGGTTGACGCCGGCCCCGAGCTCGCAGGTCCCGCGCTGCTTCCCACCGCGGTGGGGAGCCCGCTCGATGCAGGCGCCGACCCGTCGCAGCCAGCGGCGAGAACAGCCAACGAGGCGAGGCAAGCGAGGCCCGCTGACCGGCTGCGAGGCTGCTGCGGCACGCCACGACGCTACTGGAAGCGACGCGGGAGCGGCGGCGGCTCCGACGTCGGGCACTGTCCGACGTGTTGGACGCCCGTTTCTCAGGTGGTGTCGGGGGCAAGGGCGGCAGGGGGTGACTGACGAGTGGACGGACCGATGTCGCACGATCGGCGCCGCGACTTAACAGCGCGCACAGGCGGTGCGGCCGTGCCCCTTCGCGGCAGCCCGGCAGGGTCGCCGGTGACAGCCCGCGCCACCGTCGTCATCGTCACCCGGGACCGTCGTGAGCAGCTGCTCTCCACGCTGGGGCGGCTGCAGGACACCTCCGGCGACCCGCCGGTCATCGTCGTCGACAACGCCTCCTCGGACGGCAGCCCCGAGGCGGTGCGGAGACACTTCCCCACCGCGGACGTGGTGCGATCCGCGCGCAACCTGGGTGCCGTGGGGCGCACACTCGGGGTGCGTCGGGCGACGACGCGCTGGGTCGCCTTCAGCGATGACGACTCCTGGTGGGGTCCGGGCGCCCTGGACCGCGCCACCGACTGCTTCGAGGCGCACCCGCGCCTGGCGCTGCTCGCAGCCCGGCTGCTGGTCGGCCCGGCCGAGCACCTCGACCCGGTCTGCCTGCTGATGGCAGCCAGCCCGTTGCCCCGGCACGACGACCTGCCGGGCCCGAGCGTGCTGGGCTTCCTCGCCTGCGGCTCCGTCGTACACCGGCAGGCCTACCTCGATGTCGGTGGCTTCTCACCCATCCTGCACTTCCTTGGCGAGGAGGGGATGCTCGCGCAGGACCTCGCCGCCGGCGGCTGGGGGTTGGCCTACGTCGACGACGTGGTTGCCCACCACCACCCGCGGCCGGGGGTCGAGCGCGCGGGACGGCGCCGACTGCTCGCCCGCAACGCCCTGCTGTCGTCCTGGCTCCGGCGTCCCCTTCCGATCGTGCTGCGCGACACCACCCGCGTCCTGCGCAGCGGTGCTGACCCCGAGCTGCGTGGCGCCCTGCTGGACGCCACCTCGCAGCTGCCGGCGG
>JAABUM010007304.1_pt1 | contig 10249 bp, 12 predicted proteins | sample 5559161 | NCBI WGS metagenome assembly JAABUM01 (sample SAMN10711868, study PRJNA513369) | rock metagenome | isolation source: Antarctica rocks | place: Antarctica: Victoria Land, Siegfried Peak nord | reverse complement strand
CGCCGGGCTTCCTGGCGCTGCACTACGGGCGGCGCACCCCGCTCGCCGTGCTGCTCGCCCACATCGCCTACGGCGCACTGCTCGGCATGTTCTACCACCTCGCCTGACCGCCACAGCGCGAGGAGCGAGGACTATGCCATGCTGGGTCCCGGCCACCGGGCGTGCCGAGGGATAGGATGCGGCCGCAAATGAGTTGTGTTGGCTCCCGTCGGCGTCCGGTGCACTTCATTGCGGCACAGGGCGGTCAGGCCGCCCGGCGGTAGTCGTGATGCAGCCCTCCGAGCACCGGGAGGGCCACGATTGGCGCGTCCCTACGCGAGGGCAATGCCCGCCCAGGGGCAGCGGGGACGGCCTGCCCGATCCCCTGGTGTGGCCGCGCCGTGTTGCAGTAGCCCGCGTACTGCCGCAGCACGCGCCGCAGGTGTCCCTCGCCCAGGACGAGGACGTGGTCGAGGCACTCGCGGCGCACGCTGCCGAGGAAGCGCTCGCAGGTGGCGTGCTGCCTGGGCGCGCGGTAGGCCGTACGGAGCACGGTGCTGCCGCTCGCCTCGGCGACCCCGGCGAAGGTCGGCCCGTACTGGCCGTCGTTGTCCCGGATCAGGTACCGCGGGCGCTGGTCGAACGGCGTGGCCTCGCGCAGCTGCTGCGCCACCCAGGCATCCGTCGGGTGGCGCGTGACGCCCAGGTGGACGACCCGACGCGAGCCGAGCTCGACGACAAAGAACGCGAAGCGTGACCGGAACCCGAGGTCAACGACCGGGAGGAAGTCGCAGGCCCAGGTCCCGTGGGCGTGGTTCCGCAGGAAGGTCGCCCACGTCTGCCTACTCCCTCTGGGCTGTGGCGGGCGCGCCGCGCGCATGTTGTAATCTCCGATCGAGAAGATGCTGCTGGCGAACCCCAGATGTAAGGCCGGGGGCACCGGGAAGGTCACGCCGCCGGGGCGAGTCGGGCGAACGCGGAGACCCGCGTCTGCGCGCGCGGTCGCTCGGCGAGCCACGCCGCCACGCGGTGGAAGTTGAGCGCGGTGGCGATGAGGAGGTGCAGGAGGCGGGTCTTCGCGAGGCCGCGATAGCGCGTCCGGCGCAGATCGCCGATGGACACGCCCTGCGAGAAGGTCCCCTCGATCCCGGCGCGGGCGTGGTATCGCGCGCGGAACTCCGGCGTATGCTGGCGCCGCCGCGCGTCGTGGAGCGCCTCATAGAGCGGTCGGGGGCGGATGGCGAGGGCGCGCTCGCGGTCGGAGGAGACGCAGCGCTGGCGGACCGGACAGGCGCGACAATCCGCATAGTCGAAGCGGATGTTGATGATGTCGCGGCCGGCGCTGTCGCGCGTCGGCTTCCAGATCCGGCTGGACCGGCCCTGCGGACAGGTCGCGCGCTCCTGGTCCCACTCGATCGCGAACTGCGCCGCGCCGAAGCCCGCGCCCGCGCGCGCCTGCCAGCTGTCGTCCTCGTGGATCGGGCCGAGCAGGGTGCAGTTGTGCTCTGCTTGGCTGGTGACCAGGTGGTCGGCCGTGACGTACGTGGTATCCGCGAGGTGTTCGCGCGGTGCCAGGCCGCGCGCCGCCAGCCGCACCTGCACCGCCGCCGTCACGGCATGGTCCACGGTCGTCGCCGTCGTCGTGTCCACGTCGGTCACGATACTCGGCAGATCGTCGTCACACGTCTCGGTGAAGTGCGCTTTGTAGCCGGTCCAGATCGTCTCGCGCTGCTTGCTGTAGCGGGCCTCGGGGTCGTAGGGCGAACTGATGACCACCGCCGACGGCGGCAAGTCCTCCGCCAGTCGCCAGCGGACAGTCTCCTCGGCGTAGCACTGCTGCACCCAGACCGGCCGCAGCGTCTCCACCGCCGGCACGCGCAGCAGCCAGTCGCAGTCCTCGCTCGCAGCGATGGCACCGAGCAACTGCCGCCCGTCGGCACCGATCTGCGCGGCGAGCGCCATCCGCGCGGCGAGCGCGTCCGGCAGGCGATACTCCGCGAAGCGGCGACTGTAGTGCGCGAACCAGTCCGCCGGGACCCACGACTGGAGCCACGCGGGGCCACGGCGGCCAGCGTGTTCAGCGCGTGGCGGAGGGTCTCCCCGACCAGCTCGCGCCGATTGAGCACGTGGATCGCCGCCAGCACATGCGTCGAATCCGTGCGCTGGCGGCCCCGCGGCTTGACCAGCCCCGCCGCCTTGAGCGCCGCCAGCAGCGTCTCGAACAGCGCCGTCTCGGCACCCGCCGCGATGAGGCGGTCGCGGAATTCGCTGAGCACCGACGCGTCGAACCCCGGGTCGTCCAGCTCCAGGCAGAGGGCATATTTCCAGTCGATGCGCCCGCGCACCGCATCGGCGGCCTGGCGATCGCTCAGTCCCTCGGCGAACGGGAAGATCGTCGCCAACGCCAGCTGCGCGGGGGCGATCGCCGGTTGGCCCGCCTTGGGAAACAGGTCGGCGAATTGGGGGTTGGTGTACATTGGTCCGAGCGCATCGAAGACCCGCATAGAGGTATTCCCCTTGGGGAAAGCGGCGCGCGCCACGCGCGCAGTATCCTCCGGCAAGCAAGAGACCAGCGGTGCACGTAGCGACATCGGCGACCTCCCCAACGACCCGCTGCCTCGGCTCACTGCGCACAGCGGGCCGCTATCCTACCACCGCCACGTACACGGGGCCGCTTAGCCGGGGTTCGCCAGTAGCATCTAGACGACCGGCGTTTACACATGTGGCGCTGGACCGTCCGCTTGCCCACGCGGATCCGCTCGGCGCCCCACAGCCGGTTCTCCGCCGCCAGGCGCGTGATCGCCGCGACCGTCTCGGCGGGCACCTGCGGGCGCTTCGTCGCGCCGCGCGACCTGGCGCGCCAGGCCAGGCGGAAGGTATTGTCAATTTAAGATAGGCTCGGCGGGAAGCGGGAACTCGCAGGCATGACGAGGCGCGGTCAGTCCGTCGGTTAGGCCCTGGCGGGGGTGCCGGTGACCGCCCGCCAGGTGGCGAAGCGTTCCGTGCTGGTCTCGCGATAGGCGGCGGCGGTGAGGCGGTGGCGGCGCGGGCGGAAGTGCGAAGCGATCGGGCCGTAGGCGGCGAGGAAGCGCTGGGCGTGTCCGGGGCTCTTGAACCGCCGCCGCCTATCGCGTTCCCGCGTGGGCTGGTGCGCGTTCTCGGCCCGGTTGTTCAATCCTGTGTGCCGCCGGTGCTCCACCCCCGGCAAGACCGCGCGGAGGGCCGCCCCGTCGCTCGCGAGCGTGTCGGTGATGACCACCCGTGGCACATACGCGAGACCTTTGAGCAACTTCCGCAGGAACTGCACGGCCGCCGCCGTATCGCGCCGGGCTTGTAGCAGGATGTCGAGCACCTGCCCGTCCTGATCGACCGCGCGCCAGCGGTCGTGCTGTGTGCCGTTGATGGTGACGAACACTTCGTCCAGGTGCCACTTGTCGCCCGGCTGCGGTCGGCGGCGGCGCAGGACGTTCGCATAGGTCTGCCCGAACTTGCGGCACCACTGGCGAATGGTCTCGTACGTCAGGATGACGCCCCGCTCAGCGAGCAGTCCCTCCACATCGCGGTCGCTGCGGGCGAAGCGGCAATACAGCCAGACGGCGTGGCTGATGATCTCCGGCGGGAACCGGTGGCGTTGGTAACTGGGGACGCTCATCAGTGCATTCATGGCCCGAGTATCGCACAAGACGGCCCGAGGACCGGGTTGCCGTTACCCTGACAGTACCGGTGGGATAGTGCAGATGGTTGTAGGCGGTGCCCGTCCGCTCATTGAAGACGCGTCGGCAGGCGCGGCACCGGAAGGTGCGGTAGCCGCGGGCGGTACGCCGTCGTTGCTCAGCGATCGCGCTGGCGGCGCAGCGGGGGCACGGCACGGACAGGCTCCCTCGCGTGGCGGTCAATGGTGCCACGTTATCAGAAAGCGGCCAGTCCCACCAGGCTCCGTTCGATTCCTGACACATCCCGCTCCCACTCCACCTTAACATACAGACAGTACCGGCCGGTGTGCGGCAAGGCGTTCGTACGAAATCCTTGCCGAATGATTCGGGCGTCCAGGCACCGCCCGGCTAGTCCGCGACGGCGCGTGTCTCGACGCGATAGATGCGGGCCTGCTCTGCAGCGTCAAGCCGGACGGCGGGCAGATCGGCGATCAGCCGCCCCGCGCGCAGGCCGATGACGCGATCGGCGAAGGCGGTCGCCAGGTCCACCTGGTGCAGGCTGCACACCACGGCGATCCCGCGTTCGTGCGCCACCGCGCGCAGCGTGGCGAGCACACCCGCCGCCGACTCCGGGTCGAGGCTGGCCACCGGCTCGTCGGCCAGGATCAGGCCGCTCTGCTGCGCGAGCACGCGCGCGATCGCCACGCGCTGCTGCTGCCCGCCGGAGAGGCGGTCGGCGCGCTGCGTGGCATAGGCCAGCAGCCCCACCTGGTCGAGCGACGCCAGCGCAAGTTGCCGGTCGGCGCGATTGAAGCGCCGCAGCAGCACCCGCCAGGTCGGGGCGTGCCCGAGTCGCCCGGCCAGCACATTCTCGAGCGCGCTCAGCCGGCGGATGAGGTTGAATTGCTGGAAGATCAGCCCGGTGTCGCGCCGAATCTCGCGCAACTCGCGCCCCCGTGCGACGTGCAGCCCCCGCCCGCGCAGGACGATCTCCCCGCTGTCGGGCACGACCAGGCGCGTCAGGCAGCGGAAGAGGGTGGTCTTCCCCGCGCCGCTCGGGCCGAGGATGGCGACGAACTCGCCCGCCGCGACCGCGAATGAGACGTCGTCGAGGGCCACCCGCGCCCCGAAGCGTTTGCCGAGTCCGCGCACCTGGAGCAGCGGCGCGCAGGGCGGTCGGACGATGCTCACAGCAACCGCGCCCGCAACCAGGCGCTCGCCCGATCGATCGTCGTCACCATCGCCAGGATGAGCAGCAGGATCGTGAACAGGCGGGGGAAATCGAGGAGGTCCATGCTGTTCTTCAGCTCCTGGCCGATCCCGCCCGCGCCGACGACGCCCAGCACCGTCGAGGCGCGCACATTAAACTCCCACCAGAAGAGGGTCGTGGAGGCGAGTCCCGGCAGGATGTCGGGCAGGAGGGCGTAGGCGACGACCTTCAGCCGATTCGCCCCGGTGAGCATGGCCGCATCGAGCGGCCCTTGCTCGATCGTCTCGATCGCCTCGGCATAGAGCTTCGCCATCGACCCCCAGGTGTGCAGCCCGATCCCCAGCACCCCGGCAAACGGCCCCAGCCCGACCGCCGCGACGAAGAGGATGGCGAAGACGAACGAGTCGACGCCGCGCAGGACGTTCAGTAGCCAGCGCGCGGGGTAATAGAGGAGCGGGCTGGGCGTCAGGTTGCGCGCGGCGAAGACGCAGACCAGCAACGCCAGCACCGTCGCGATCGACGTGCCAACCGCCGCCATCGCCACCGTCTCGGCGGCGCGCAGGAGCAGCAAGTCCAGCCCCGCCGTCTCCGGCGGCCAGGCTTTCGCCGCCCAGCGCGCCATCTTCGGCAGCCCTGCCAGCAGCCTGGGCGGATCGACACGCGCCAGGCGTAGGCAGGCGATATAGAAGCCGATGAACAGGAGGGCCACCCCCAGGCGTTTAACGCGCCGCCGCGAGATCATGGGGGCGACAGGATCGGGATACGGATGCGTCGGTGCGGCCAACGCCTATCCCTTCTTCTTCAGTCGGCCCACCGCGATACCCGCCGCCTCGATCGAGGCGTAGTCCTGGTGCGTCGCGGCGACAAAACCGGTGTAGTGGTTCGGCAGGACCGCCTTGGCCTGCTCTGCGGTGATCGCCAGGAGGAGTTGCTGAATCTTCGTCGCCAGTGCCGGGTCGAAGCCCTTACGGACGGCGATGGCGTCGTTCGGCAGCGGGTCGGAGGTCCAGACGATCTTGGTGGCGTTCGCTTCGAGTTTGCCGCCCTCGATCATCGCGTTGCGGTTGCGGTCGAAGTCGGTCGCCAGGTCGCTCTGCCCGTTGGCGACCGCGATCTCGTTCGCCGCGTGGGTCGCACCCTCGGTGTACTGGAAATAGGTCTTGGGATCGATCCCCTGCTCCTGGAACCAGTTCGTCGGGATCAACCAGCCCGAGGTCGAGCCGACGTCGGCGAACGACATCCGCAGCCCCTTGCCATCCTCCGGCCACTTGGCGATCGCCAAATCGGGGCGGGCGACGACGATCGCGTGATAGATCGGCTTGCCGTCGTACTTCACCGTGGCGAGCGGGGTCACGCCCGAATCGTTATTCGCCAGCACGTAGCCCCACGGTCCCATCCAGGCCAGATCGACCTGCTCGTTGGCGAGCGCGACCGAGATGCCCGCCCAGTCGGTCGTCGCGACCAGGTCGAATTGGGTGCCGAGCGAGTCGGCCAGGTACTTGAAGAAGGGCTCGTAGGCCTTCTTGCTGTCCTCGGGCGTCGCCTGGAGCGGCCCCACCCCGAAGCGCAGCTTAGCCGGGACGCCCCCCGCCCCGCCCTGGCCCGTCGCCGCCGCCGCGCCGCAGGCGGCCAGCGCCGTCACCCCCGCCGCCACGCCGATCCCGCGCGCCGTCAGGCGCAATAACTGTCGCCGAGAGAGCTGCCCATCCCGCGCTGCCACGATCGCTTGCGTCATCGGGTTCCCTCTCTCTTACCATCCGAGCATCCTGGATCCGCCGCCAGGGAATGAGCCGCTCCTGGTTAACCCCACCCAAGCCACTGCCCGTAAGGGCTGCGACATCGAGACATCGTTGAGTGCGCACGACCGGGACGTGAGGCTCCTGATCGCTAATATGAGATGCACCCCGCACCATTGGCGATAAATTCCACCGCCTTGCCCGCGCCGGTGATGATGGCGTTAGCGACCAGCTGATCCTCCGCCAGGCCACGCCGCTTGAAGCAGGGCGAGCAGACCCAGATCTGGCCGCCGTCGGCGACATAGCTTTCGATCAGCGCGGGCAGCGGCTGGAAGCCTTCCTCGTGGATGTCGGTGTTGTACTCGCGCTGGCTGAGATAGACCCCCTCGGAGGTCAGGAAGACCGCCGTTTCCACGCCGGACGCCGCCGCCGCGTTGGCGACCACGAAACCGATCGTCGCCTTGTCCCGGTTATCCTTCGCGTGGGTGATACTGACCAGCATCTGGGCCATTGCCGTCGTCCCTTTCACTGGCGCGGGCTCACCCGCCCTTACGGATGAAGTAGTGGACCGGCTCACTCAGCCGCAAATCGCCGGTCGTCAAGAGCAGGGTGTTGCGCGTCATGCGGCACCACGCGGGCAAGTCCTCACGCGCGCCGGGGTCGTCCCCGATGACCTCCAGCACCGCGCCGGGGGCCAACTCCTGCATCTGCTTGCGAAGCACCACCAACAGCGTGCCACAGCCCTCATGGACGACATCGAGGGTCATATCGACGGAAGGGAGGACATCCGGCATTGTCGGCTCATCCATGACGCCACCTCCACCAGCGTTACCACACCACCAGGCAGGTCTCGGTCTTGCGGACGCCCACGGCGCCCGCAATCCCCATGGTCGTTCAATTGCCCAGCGATTGCAGGCTCGGGCTCTCGACATAGGCGATCATGTCGAAGCGGCCCGTCACCGCGTGGACCTGCTTGATCACCGAGCCATCCAACTCCATATCGCGCAGTTCCTCGATCAACTCCTGTACCCGCGTCGGCTCGGCCTCGATCAGGACATAGGCGTGAATCATCTGCGCTCCCTTCACGTACGAACTACAATGACGTAGGATGCGCGACAAGTGAGGAATCACCGTCCAACCACCGACAGAACATACCGTGCCGCTGCGTGGGGCGTTCGCTCCCTCGTCGTTCGTCCTTCATATCACGGTCGCCCCCACCGGGGGCGGTGGCTCACCCTCAAGTGAAGGTCATCAGCGGCACGCCACCGGTGCGCGCCATGATATCGAGCTGCCGCTGGACCCCCTCGACCGCGCGGGCCAGCGGGAAGAGCTTCTTGCTGACCTGCATGTCGGCATCGGTGGAGAGCGGGTGCCAGAAGATGCCGTCGAGGTTGGCGGTCAGCTCGGGGAGGAGATTGCCCATGCCGAGTTCCAGCCCCTCCTTCGAGTGGCCCCGCTTCGCCAGCGGGCGGATGAAGTGATCCTCCTCCGGGATGCCGAGCTCTGCGCGGAAGGCATGCAGCTGGTCCAGGTGGGCGGCGTTGGCGGGCGTCTCGGTCGTGCCGAGACGCACCCGGAAGCCCGCCTCCTGCAGCAGCCTGATCCCGGCGACTGCCTTCTCCCAGGCCCCTTTGCCACGATAGGCGTCGTGATCCTCTGCGCGCCCGCCATCGAGGCTAACCTGGACGATCAGGTTGTCGTTGGCGATGGCGACCAGCTTCGCCAAGCGCGGCCCACGCAGCAGCATCGCGTTGGTCAGGACCGTCGTCGGCACCCGCGCTGAGGAATAGGCGAGCATCGCGTAGATGTCTGGCAGGATGAATGGCTCGCCGCCGGTGAAGAAGATGTGGTCAAAATCGAGCGCGACCGCCTCGTCCACCAGCCGTTGCGCGTTCGCCCGCCCGATCGCGCGGCGCGGCGCGTTGGGGCTGGACTTCGCCACGCAATAGGAACAACGCAGATTGCAATCGTAGTTGGTGTAGATCCAGAGCTTCCAGGGGACTGCTGGAGCGCCATCTTCCGCCATCGGTCGTGGCATCGTTACTGGCGCAACCATATCTCGTCCTGCTTCCTAACTTTGTGTGCGCGATATTCCTGGCCCAGGTCCGCGCTGACTTGCAATGCGTGCTATCCCACCTGATGAGCGCATCATACCTGAAACACATTACGGAAGTATTACAACCCTGCGTCATCCTATAAACAGCGCGACGCGCAGGGGAGCCTCCCGGAGACTGTCGCGCAATCCACCGCATCGGGCGTGCCCATGCCAGGGCCGAGGGAATAGGGAAGACGTAAGCGGACGGTAATCTCCGCCATGTGTCTGTAACCCTTTGGTTGCATAGTGTGGACGATGGCCTGGTGGTGGTATGCTTCGACACAGCATACCATCTGGTCTTGAGCACGTTCTTCATTCTACCTCGCTCCTCGTCTCGGGGAAGCCCTCCAGCATAGCCAACTTTCTCGACGCTAGCAGCCTCGCGGTCGCAAGGCGGTCCCAAAACGACCGGCTCCCGGCCGACCCGTTCCCTTACGACAGAATGGAGAATTGCTATGCGCGGTCAGGTGACGTCGATCTCGAGGGAGCGTCCGCCGCGAGAGGTGTTGAGCGATTCGTCACCGGCGCAAAGCTGGTTGCCCCGGGCGCTGCTCGTCATCGGGCGGCTCGGCCTCGCCTATCTCTTTTTCACCCAGCTCTTCTGGAAGCTGCCGCCCTCGTTCGGCTGCGGCGACAATTTCCGTTTCACGACCGCCAACCCGGACGGCAGCCTGGCGCGTACGGGCGGGCTCTGCGACTGGATCGGCATCGAGTCGGTCTGGGCGCAGCGCCCGCGCACCTTGTTTAACACCGACCTGGACAATCGCGGCGGCCCGGATATTTCCGTGTCGATCGGGCCGCTCGCGCGGGCGAATGGGGCGTTCCTCGACAACGTGGTCAAGCCCAACATCCGCTGGTTCGGCTGGCTGATCTGGGGGAGCGAGGCGTTGATCTTCGTCAGCCTCTTCCTCGGCCTCTTCAGTCGCCTAGGCGGCCTCGTCGCGATCGGCATCAGCGCCCAACTCGTGATCGGCCTCGCCGGCATCAGCAGTCCCTATGAGTGGGAGTGGGGCTACCTCACGATCCTCTTCCTGGCTATCGTGCTGTGCGGCCTCGTGCCCGGTCGCGCTTTCGGCCTCGATGCATTGCTACGCCCCCGGCTGCTGCACGCCGCCGCGCAGGGGAATCGCCTGGCGCGATTCGTCCTGCTCCTCACCTGAGCCGACGGGCCGGGCCGACCGGTCGGGGCACTCCGCCAGCGGGTGGGGGAAACTGCGACCGTGGGCGGGATGATCCTGCCAAGGAGTATGCTCTTGATCCTGAGACACCGTACCGCACCAGTATCGCCGCTGCGCCAATTAGCATCCCGCGCCCTGGCCTCCCTCCCTGTCCTCGTGTTGCTCGTCGCCTGCTCCTCCGGTACCACGCCGACCACCGCCGCGCCACCCACCGCCGCGCCGCCCGCGAGCGCACCGACCACCGCCATGCCGCCCACCGCCGCGCCGCCCACGGGCGCACCAACCATCGGTGCGTCGACCGCAACTGCGGCAGGCACGCCGACGGGCGCTGCCCACTTCCCCGATATCGTGCGGGTGATGGCGACGCGCAACGCCGATGGCAGCTACGACTTCGAGGT
>JAABUM010007303.1_pt1 | contig 10258 bp, 8 predicted proteins | sample 5559161 | NCBI WGS metagenome assembly JAABUM01 (sample SAMN10711868, study PRJNA513369) | rock metagenome | isolation source: Antarctica rocks | place: Antarctica: Victoria Land, Siegfried Peak nord | reverse complement strand
ACCGCGCCGTCCAGCGGGATCGACCACACCTGCTTCGGGGCGGTCGTGACCCGCTTGGCGCTGATCGCGTAACCGGAGCGCTTGCCGTCCCCGTGGTACGTCGGCCAGTCGTAGTAGCTGGTGGTGGTGGCTCGAACGGCAGCGGGAGCCTTTCCGAGCACCGGCGCAGCTGCGGGACCTGCGGCTGTCGGCGCCGCGGTGGCGGATGCTGTCAGGGTCAGCGGAACGGCAGCGGCAAGGACAAGTGAGGCGCACGCAAGGTAGCGATTCAGTTGCATAACGTGATATTAACCAGGCGACGCCGAGTCTGCCCACCGACAAACATGGGCGGCCGATCGCCCGGTAGAGGAGCGGTCCTCGGCCTGAGACCCCGGCGTCAGGAGAATCGGCGGGTTCCGGGGTGCTCGGGACCGGTGTCGCCAGAGACTGCCTGCTCCGCGTCCTCGTCGTCCAGGGTCACGCCCGCCAGCGGATCTCCGGCGGCTGTGCCGCTCAGTTCGGGCGCCGAGCCGGCTTCCGGCGCGTCGGTCGGCGGCGGTCCGCCGTCCGACGCCCGGCTCAGCCCGCTCGACTGGTTGCTCTCGGTGCGCTCGGTCTCGGGATTGCGATAGGGATCGATGCCGTCGTGCGGCTCAACGTTCTCAGTGGATTGGGTCACCAGCTCACGCTACCGGTCGGGATCAGTTGGCGAGACGGCTCATCGGGTCGAACACCGCCGCGGACGCGCGGCCGACGCTTCCTTGACCTGGGATTTGAAAAGCATGGGTACGCCGAAGAGCTCGGTGACCGGCTCCTGCGGCTCGACCTCTTCCGTCGAGAGGTGTTTTCGGTTGGGTTTCTGGGGTGATGTGTGGGTCGGATTCGGGCCACTCGGAATCAGATCAGTCGGTCATTCCATGGGGGGTAACGGGGATCGGCCGGGCGCGTTCGGCCGGCGGCAGGTGCGGAAAGTACGATCGGTAACCCAGACCGAACCTGCCGTACAGCAGCACCGCGATGCACAGTGTCACCGAGATCGTGGTGGCCACCAGGATGATGTCGAGCAGCGGAAGGCGCCCGGCAAGTGCCGCGACCAGCGCGCCGGCCAGCGGGATGGACAGCAGGTTCACCGCGCCGATGATGCCCATGATCTTGCCGAGATGTTCCTTGGGCAACACCGTGCTGCGCATCGTGCGCACATACACGTTGAAGCCCCCGTCGAATGCGATGAGCAGGCAGTACGCAGCCGCGTAGACCAGGAAGTGCGGGGCCAGCCCGAGGACGAACCCGCTGCCGATCATGATGACTAGCGACAGCCGCCCGACGTACGCCACACCGCTCCTGCGCACCAGGAATGGGATCGTCGCGAACACGGCGAGCGCGACCACCGCGGCAGCGGACTGCATGCCGCCGAAGCTGGCCGAGCCGAGCCGGAAGTGCTGAACGACGACCGGCGCGCTGATCGCCAACGCGGCGCCGTAGATGAGGTTGACCACCCACGTCAGCCCGCTGAGATACAGCACCTCGCGCCGCTGGAGCAGCACGCCAAGCGCCACCCTTGTCGTAGCGCCGATCCGGGCCATCGACGCGGAGTTGGCGTCCGACGAGTCCTGCACCCTGAGCAGGGCCATGTTGACCGCCGAGACGGCAAATAACACCGCACAGCTCAGCAGTATGGAGTGGATGTTGCCGAACCGGTAGAGCACCGCGGCCAGGGCTGGGCCGACGACCTGCGACGCCTGCTCGACGCCCTGGACCACGGAGTGTGCTCGCGGGTAGTGCTCGCTGGACAGATTATTCGGGATGGTGGCCTCGATGCTGAGGAAGTTCAGCACGTAACAGACAGACATGCAGGCCATGAGCGTCGCGAGCGTGCCGAACACCCCGAACGTACCGAGGGCGGCTGCCGCGACCACCAGCAGAACTACCCGGGCCAGGTCGAGTCCGATAAACACCCGATTGAGCCGCAGGCCGTCGACTATGGCGCCGATCAGCGGGAACCCGATGACCCGAGGAACCCATTCGATCACGAACGCGGCGGCCGCGTACCGCGCGGACCCGGTCGCCTTCAGCACCGCCAGGGGCACCGCGAATAGCAGGAACTGATCACACAGCGACCCCAGCGACCGGGACACCATGAACAGGTTGAAATTGAAGGGATGAGTCCGCATATGGGTCATTACACCACGAAAAGCTCGGACTCGATCTCTCGCGCCCGGCTCAGGTGCTCCGTGAGCGGCGCGCCGCCGTATTGCACCGGCCGGTCGGGCCAGAAGAAGCGGACGAATCCCTCCCGCTCGCGCCAGGAGGTGAGCGGCAGCACCGTGTCGCCCCGGCTCACCGTGACCGAGTAGAATCGGACCACCGGCTCCCGCAGCGCCGGCACCGAGCGATTGACCGACGTAACGGTGCCCAACGGTGCCTTGAGGAACGCGATCGCCGCCACTCCGCGCGCGGTCAGCTCGGGCACGTCGGGCTCGTTGTTCAGATAGGCCGCGACGTGCAGCTCGTACGGATTCACGCCGTACGCATCCTCGATCAGGTCCATGATCATGTCGCCGCCGGTGCGTGCCGCGACCTCGATGACCTGGATATCACCCTCAGCACTCACCCGAGCCTCGAAGTGCGCCACGCCATACTCGATACCGAGCACCTCACACGCCTGCAACGCCCACTTGAGCAGTGCCTCATTAGTGCTATGAACCGACGGCACGGCGTGGCCCAGCTCGACGAAGTGCGGTTCAGGACCGAGCTGCTTATCGGTCATCGCGAGGACGAACCGTTCGCCGGACAGGTGGGCCACTTCAACGCTGACCTCGTACGGGTAGTCGATGTACTCCTCGAGCTGGAACACGTCCTCCGCGGAGTTGGCCTGGCCACCGAGCGACAGCACATCGGCCGCGGACTGCCGATACGCCACCTCGAGGTCCTCCGGCCGCTCGACCTTGAGCACACCCAGACTACCGGCCATCAGCCGCGGCTTGACCACCACCGGGAAGGTGAAGTCGCGGGCAAGCTCCATGAGCTCGTCGTAGTTGGTGAATCCGCCGAACTTCGGCGTCGGGATGCCGGCCTCGGCGAACGCCTCCTTCATGCTCAGCTTGTCGCGACAGAGCTCGATTGTGCGCATCGGGTTGTGGGCCAGCCCGAAGTGCGCGGCGACCAACGCGGACGAGGTGACCGTGAAGTCGTTCGTCGGCACCACCGCGAACGGCTTGGCTCCGAACTGCGCCGCGAACTGCTCGGCTGCGGCGATGATCGCCTCGTGGTCGGCGATGCCGGCGAACAGGCTGCCGTCGAAGTACCTCAGCCCGGGTGCCTCCTTATTGGTGGACACGGTGAACACCGGCCGGCCCGCCGCCGCGCGGAGAGCCGCCGCGAGACTCCGCTCGCGCATCGACACCTCGCCGCCGACGATCAGCACATAGTCTTTCAATGGATCTCCCTAGGTCGGTGTGCGCCAGTGTGAGTTTTCGGGTCAGAGCACCTTCGCCGCACTCCAACCACCGTCGACGAAGATGGTGGAACCGGTGACGAAGGTCGCTCGGGGATCGGCTAGGAACAACACGGTCCGCACGACGTCACCGACAGCGCCGATCTCCTTGACCAGTTGGCCGTGCAGAATCCGGTCGACCTGCGTGTCGTCGCCGAAATACTGCTCCGTCAACGGGGTCCGGATCACTCCCGGTGCTACCGCGTTCGCGCGAATGGAAAACGCAGCGTAATCGACGGCGAACTGTTTCGTCAGCCCGATGACGGCGTGTTTGGAGGTGACATAGGCGGTGCGGTGCGGCTCGCCCAAGAATCCCGCGACGGAGGCAACGTTGACGATACAGCCGGCTGCCGAAGCGACGATCACCTGCTCGCAGAATGCCTGACCTGCCACGAACACCGAGGCCGTGTTGATGTCGAGGATTTCCCGGAACCGGTCGTGCGACAACTGCCGGGTGTGGCATATCTCGCGTTGCCCGGCACAGGTCACCAAGAGGTTGACCTCGCCGGGCCGGAACTTCTCCGCGATAACTCCCGCGAGCTCTTCGAAATCAGTCACGTCAAGCGTGACGTGCTCGTATCCAGGAGGCTGGTCGCCGCATTTGTCACGGTCGATGCCTAGCACTCGGTACCCGGCATCGATCAGACCGGCGCAGGTGGCCAGGCCGATGCCGCTCGCGGAGCCGGTGACCACCGCAGCCATGTCGGTCACGGAGACTCCCGCAGCTGGAAGGTCACCAGCATGACGTCTCGCCGGGCGGGCGCCAACGGGCTGCGGCTGCTGGCGCCGACCGGGGTGACGGCGTGCAGCTTGTCCTGATTGACCACGAGCGTGTCGAGCGCGTCGGTCAACCGCAGCACGGTCTCGAAACTCTTCGCGTTCGGGGCGATCAGGTTGTCGCCACCGATCACGTTCCCAGACAATCCGACGTGGTGGATGAACACCACGTGCTCGTCGTCCTTGTGCAGCCAGTTCGGTGAGCTGTACGCCGGATCGTCGGCGTACGCGAGATACCGGAACAGGTGCAGTCCGACCATCAGGCCCGCCGGCTCGACGTCGAAACGGGGATAGGCCCGCAGGAGCGCGATGTCGGAGCTCAGCACCTGGCGCAGCAGGAGATTGCTCTGCAACTCGGGACTGATCAGCGGGTACTCGCGGACGACGCCACCGGTGTCGGGGTTGTACTTCTTGGTCTGCTGGTACGACTCGAACAGGCCGTATTCAAACGCGCTCCAGTCGGGTTCGACACGTAGCTGCGAGTAGCTGCGGTACCGGTTGCCCGGCGAATAGGGATCGAGTTGCCCGCGGGCGAATTCGGACTCCAGCGCCAGGTAGTCAGCGCGCACCTGCGGCAGCTTGCGATCTCGCAGCAGGTTGTCGGAGTAGAAAAGGCCGGGAATGTAGGCGTACCCGTCCCGCGCCAGGTCGCCGGCGTATGTGGCGATATCCCTGTTGGCGGTGGTTGTCGCGACACTCATCGACATCACGTCCAGTAGACGGCGAGATCGTCGGCGACCTGGCCGATGAAGCGCCCCGCGGAAAGCCGGCGACCCTCCTTCAGGCTCGCCACGCCGTGCAGGAAGCTCGCGTTGATGAAGTAGACGTCGCCCAGGTGCATCTTGAGGGTGATCGACTCGAGCCCCTCCAGCGCGCTGGGCGGGTACGGGTAGCCGGTTCCCACCAGACCGAGGTTCTCGCGGCAGCGGTCGTCGGGGTTGAGGTTCCAGACCATGAGCTGGCCACCGCTCTGCGTCGCCTCGACGGCGGCGTTGTACGACACGACGTGCGAAGCCCGAGCGATCTCGTAGTCGTCGGCGCGGGCGGCGAGTAGCTGTGCGGTGTCCTCGTGCGGCATGAGCGCCATCTCGCCGTTGTCGAGCCAGCGCCGGAACGCGATGAAACCACCCGGAATGTTCTTGAACCTGCTGGTCCGGAACACCGCGCCCTTCGCGGCGAAGAGCTTCTCCAACAGTCGGGTGTTGAACATCTGCTCGATCTCGTGGTGACTGACACCATCGAGCAATTGGAGCGTGGCCGGTGCGGTCTTTAGCACCTCACGGACGTACTCATCGCCGGATCGGGAGAACTGTGTCGCGCCGATCTGGTGTGTCTTGACATATCCATCACCGTGCCGGTTGCCGCCGTTCGTCTCGGCCAGTATTCGGTCGAAGTTCTCGACGACCCGAGCGCCCGTTTCCGGTCCAAAGGCACCGCGAATCACATAAACTACGGCACCGTTGTGGTCGCCCTTGGTGATGAGGTCGAAGATGGCCTCGGTGTTCACCTCCGGCGCGGTGGTCTCGAGGTAGGAAAAGTTCTTCTCGACGCGTATGCCGGACAGTGTCGGCGACAGTGCAGCGTTTGATACGACAGTATTTGAAATGACAGGCATTGACATATGTACTCCTGGGTCAGATGAACAACGGTGCGTATAACATGCCGCCGAGAGCTCTCTGGTTGTTGGCTCGGCGTTGCTGTTTCAGTGGCGATTGGCCGCCGAGGTTTCGCTCGAAGACGTCGCCGTAGCTGCCCACCACGTTCAGAATTTTCGTGGTGAAATCCGGCACCAGTCCAATGTTTCGCGCCGACCCCGCGTCGGGCGAGAGGAAACGGCGAAGATAAGGCGTCGACGTCTCGACAACAGCCGAAGCCGGTTTCGCGGTGTCGCGTGTCAGCCCGAGGTTGTCTGCCTCGATAAGCGCGTAGAGCACCCACTTGACCGCTCTGACCAGTTGCCAATCGCTCGCGAGCGCAACGGGCGACATCGCCTCGAGGGAGACTTGGTCGGTGAGGATGACGTGGTCGTCGATCCCACCTGCCCGGACGAGTTCGCCGGCCAGCAGGTACCGGTCGATGCAGTACAGGTCGAACTCGCCGACCAAGTAGGCGGCGAGGGCCTCCTGCGGGCTGTCGTACAGCTTAGGCGTGTACCCAAGCCCCTCGCGGCCGCAGTAGCGCTCGACGTTTTCGGCCGTGGTGGAGCCGGCGAACATGCCGATCCGGGTGCCTTCGACTTCGTGGATCGAGACGTCAGCTCCGCTCGGAGCCCGGACATTCGACTTCGGCGTGGCGAATATCTCGCCGTCGAAAAGGATCGGGTGTACGAACGCTGCGCCGTGCACCGCTTCGCGTGTATACGTGACACTGGAGTTGTAGGACCCGATGTCGATGTATCCGTCGTTGAGTGCATCAAATCGCTCGCTGGACGCGAGTGGAACGAATTCCACCGCGTCACCTTGATCTAGTATTGCCGCCGCTATCGCATGGCCTATGTCGACGTCGAATCCAGCCCAAAGGCCATCGTCGCCGCAGCTGGACAACCCCATGAATCCGAGGCTGACCCCGACGCGAATTGCTCCCCGTTGCCTGATCCGGTCCAGCGCAGAATTGTAACTGATGTCACCCTCCAATTGTCACCCCCCAATGATTCGCTGGCGAAACCGTCAAAATGGCAGCCTCAATACTGCAGTCGCTGTCAAGATCATGAATGTGGACGAGCAGACAGAACATCCTCCTACGGTGGACTCAGGGCATGCAGAAGTCGCCCTTGAGGACATTCCCATAGCAGAACATGTCCTGCTTGACCTGTATTCAACGTTATATCATGTTGTCAGGCTATGTCAACCAAATTGGCTCTTCGAACTTGGCCGGGCAGGCGGGTAGTTCGGGTGGTTGAGCGCGCCTGGCGGATGAGACCCGCGACCTCTTGAAAAGTTGGTGTTGCGACACATCAACCGAGAGAGGCCGCGGCTTGTGTGAGGATAGGACGCTGTTGTTCGGGCTGCCCGGATTCCGGGTCGGCCGAGTGGAGCGGGACCAGTTCGGCGGTCGGACGGTGCACGTGCAGACCGATGACGAGACGGCCGCGGGGTGCTCGAGCTGCGGGGGTGCTGTCGAGGTCGGTGAAGGGCCGAGTCAGCACAGCGCCACGGGATCTGCCATACGGAGAAGGCTCGATATCGATCGTGTGGCATAAGCGGCGGTGGCGCTGCGTCGAGGCGTTGTGTGGGCGGTTGTCGTTCACGGAGTCCGTCCCGGAGGTCCCGGCGCGGCGACGCAGGACCGGTCGGCTGCGCCGCGCGGCCGGGTCTGCCCCTGTTCGAGGTGGGTCGACAAATCGGAGTGAGCGCGAAGGGCGTTACCGGACTCAAGAAAACTTCCGCTACACGACCTCGCCGGAGCGGGATCTGGCTTGCGCTAGTCGCCTTAGCCGTAAGGCTCCACGTGTGTCTGCCGATGCTCGCCTTCACCAACCATCGCGGACCGCCGCTGGGAACCCAGAGCTATGGTTTCAACGGGGCTGCCATCACTACCATGACTACCCACCGCGGCCCGTCCATTACGCCACCCCCCACGCAGGCAGAAGTCCGCACCGCCAGCACCGCACCGGCTCAACATGGGCCCAGCACTGCGGCCGAACGCCGCACCGTCCGCACCGACCCTGAGGGACCAGCCCTGGGAGCCGACGACTCCAGCGGGCCTCCTGAATCCCACGTTGGTCATACCCTCCGCTCGGTACTCATAGCTTTTATTGACCGAGCGGACGAGGCCACCGACGTCGCTGCCATTCTCGTAGCTCATCGACGTCCTGCCAGACATCGCTTAGCGGGTGGCCGCTCGTCAGGTATCTGTCGATGTCGTAGGCGATTTCTAGGTGCATCTCCCGAGGATCAGCGTTGCCAGCAACCGAGTTGAGGTTGAGGTGGTTAAGTTTCTCTCCCACCGCGCCGGGCACGTCCATGTTTCGGACAGCGTTGAACTTTTGGCGGGCGGTGTGGGCACATTCGCCAGGGAGCGCCTGTAGGAGTAACCCAATCTGCTGTGCCGCCTCCGCGCCCTGAGGCATATTGACGTAAGCAGCGTGTCTCGCGATCTGTCTCCCGAGTTCGAGCAGGAGGTCCACGATGTGCCGCCGCTCCGCATCAGCTCGGGCTGCGGCTCGATCATCAGCGGCAAGACGAGCAGAGGCTGCACGGTCGGCTTGCGCCTGCGTATCTGCCCGTTGGCGGTCTTGACTGTTGATGTAAAGGCTCACCAGCAAGCCAGCGCCTGCCATGCCTGCCGCCGCGACTGTGCCCACCGCGATGGCGATATCTGCGCCACTGGTCGACATCTGCCACCCCTCCGCGATCGGCAACTATCCCGTGTAGCTCTTGAGGCTAGTGCCCCTCGTGTCCGTCAGAAGTTGTCGACTCGAACGTCCTCACAAACATGCCTAGGACACCCCCAGTACCGCACAGACCTGCCGCAGCTCGATCAGGTCCAACCGCCGTTCGCCGCTCTCGTACTTGCTGACGAACGACTGGGGCACGTCGAGGGCTTCGGCCACCTGGACCTGCCGCAAGCCGGCTTGCTCGCGGTAGGACCGTAGCAGCGCGCACAGCGCGCACAGCGCGCACAGCGCGCACAGCGCGCACAGCGGGCCAGCTGGCCGGCCCCTATCGGCAGCTGCTCGACCCGAACCTGGTCATCCCAGCGAGCAAGCTGACAGCAGAGCCCGAAGCCGCAGACGAGCCAGGCGAACCGCAGCAGGAAGTGCTGTTTGACCCGAAGGCATGGAGCCTGGGAGTGCCGGCCTGGATGTTCGGCCAAGTGGCTTGGCAACGTAGGTACACAAAAAAACCCCTGGCATCTGGCGATGTCAGGGGCTCCTCACACGCCCCGGGCCGGGATCTTTCTTCGGCCTGGGGTTTGAAAAAGCAGCATGTGGTGCGCCGCCAGGGACTCGAACCCCGAACCCGCTGATTAAGAGTCAGCTGCTCTGCCAGTTGAGCTAGCGGCGCCTGTCAGTTGCTGCACCCGATCTTGCTGAGCACGAGTCGAAACCTTACCAGACCGGCGACCCTAGCCCAGACGACCGGGTGTCGGCGTTGACCCTCCTTCGGCCACTGTGGTTGGGTTGCTCAGACGGCAGTGAAGGAAGTCCGGTGGAAATCCGGCGCGGTCCCGCCACTGTTACCGAGGAGCAAGCCCCGACACACCACGGCCGCAAGGCTGGAAGGTGGGGTGAGCGACGTGCCGCCCAGCGGCCAGAATCGGGAGCCAGGATACTTCGGCCGTCGGCAGTGGCCCCAGGGCGTGGATACCCGACGGAGGTAAGTGGAATGACCGTGCATGAACCCGGCAGTCGAACGTCGCACGCGCGATCGCTGACCCGCCACTAGATGTCACGCCTGCCTGTCGCGGCCGGCCTGCTGCTCGGCGTCCTCGCCGATGAGCTGTTCGCCGACCCCGCCCACGCCCATCCGGTCGCCGCCTTCGGCTCCTTCGCCTCCACGGTCGAGCAAAAGCTGTACGCCGACAGCCGTCTCAGCGGCGCCGCCTTCACCGCCCTCTGCGTCATGCCGCTGACGGTCGCTGGAGCCGTCACCGAACACCGCCTGCGCCACCGTCCCGCCGTCCGGACGCTCGTCATCGCCGCCGCCGCCTGGACCGTGATTGGTGGCGCCAGCCTGCGAGACATCGGATCCCGCCTCGGGCAACACCTGGACGACGGCGAGCCCGAAAAGGCACGGGCGCTCGTCCCCAGCTTGTGTGGTCGCGACCCCGACCAGCTCGACGCGGCCGGAATGGCGCGGGCCACGGTCGAGTCTCTCGCCGAGAACACCTCCGACTCAGTCGTGGCACCGCTGTTCTGGGGAGCGGTCGCCGGCCTGCCGGGCCTGCTCGGTTACCGCGCGGTCAACACCCTGGACGCCATGGTCGGCCACCGCTCGCCCCGCTACGCCCGCTTCGGTACCGCCGCTGCGCGCCTGGACGACCTGCTCAACCTCGCCCCGGCCCGGC
>JAABUM010007302.1_pt1 | contig 10259 bp, 10 predicted proteins | sample 5559161 | NCBI WGS metagenome assembly JAABUM01 (sample SAMN10711868, study PRJNA513369) | rock metagenome | isolation source: Antarctica rocks | place: Antarctica: Victoria Land, Siegfried Peak nord | reverse complement strand
TCCTACCTCAGCACCGCACGCAAACACGGCCACAGCGCCATGACCGTCCTCCGCGACCTGTTCAACGGTCAACCCTGGATCCCGGCAGTCGGCGCGAGTCCATAACCTGCGGGACCTGAACAGTTACTCTGCTCAACGATTTGGCCGCCCTGCGGGGAAAGCTCGGCGAGTTGGTTCACTTGGTTGCCGTCATCGACGAGTACCTCCGCGACCTTCAGACGCATAGCAGGCGCGGGGAGCCACAGAACCACCTGCCAGCCCTCGGCGAGGCCGGCGTACGCGGCGGCGTCGCGCTCGATCTGGCGGCGGCGGGACGCGGAACCGAACTTCTTGTGCTTGAGCGCGGCAAGGCCGACGGTTTCGATGGGAGTGCGCCCGATCATCTTGTAAAGCTGGCGGTCCTGGACGGCCTGGGCGAGGGTCCCGACGGCCCGCATACGCGTGTCGGTTGCCGCGCTGCCCAGGTCCTGGAGGTGTTCCAGGAGCCCGTCGTCGCTGCGACGGGTGAACTCCTGGTCCAGTTGATCCCGCACCAGGTCGTCCAGGGCGGCGACGGCGGCGTTCGTCTCGCTTAACGGGGCGTCGCCCTCCGGCGCGTCCGCCCCGGGCGGCCTCGTGCGGGGCGCCGGGTACCGGGTGGCGAGGGCCCGTTGGACCGCGTCGACGTCGGCGGTGCGCGCGGAGGCGACGACGTCCGCGTGTTCGACGGCGGCGGCATCGAGCCACTGTTGGTCGTGCCACATCTCCAGAAGCTTGCCGATCATGGCGTCGGCGGCGGTTTTCGCGTGATGGGTGAGGACGCGCTCGGTGAGTTCGTACCGAAACCGCAGGTACTTCACGAGCTCGGTGACGATGTCGGCCCGGGTCGCGCCGTCCCGGGCGATCCGCACGACCATGCGCCTGGGGAAGTGCGGGTGGGTGCTGCCCATGACGTAGAAGTCGCTCATGAACCGGTGGCCGATGGCCATCGGCAGGCCGGTCATCATGTGGTCCCTGCGTAGGTAATCCATGAGGTCTGCGCAGATCGTGTTCCCGACGATATCCGCGACGAACGGGTAGGCGCTGTCCCGGGCCGGGTCCTTGCCGGTCTTGCTGACGATGAGCATCGTGAGCTCGCCGAGCAAATCGCCGTCCGCACCCTCTATCGCGTCACGGGCGGTCGCGTCGAGCTGTCGCCACAGGCGGTCGAACCTGGCCTCGTTCCCGTCGTGCGGGAGGAGGACCCCGAGGTCGTCCTCGATCGTGTGGCCGAGGGGGACGTGGCACAAGTCGTGCATCAGTCCGCCGAGACGGGCCAGGACCGTCGCCTCCGCAACTCGCAGGTCAAGCTCGGTCGCGCTCACCGAGGTCCCGTCGTCCAGGGTCCTGGGCTGCAGCCCGGGGACCCCCGCCCACTCGTCGAGCAGCCCCAGATCCTGCCGGGGGCCGCTTAGCCCGTCAACGACCGCATCGAGAAGGTCCTGCGCTGCCCGGAGCATCCCAAGCGCGTGGGAGAAGCGACTGTGGGTCGCGGACGGGTACACCAGATGCGTTGTCCCTAGTTGGCGGACCCGGCGCAGGCGTTGCATCGGCGGGCTGTCCAGGACGAGCTGTTCGAGGCGGGTGACGTAGACGTCCTCGTGGACAGGGTCGGTGACCGTCTTCGCCGCGCACAGTAGGTCCGGGTCGAGCCCCCAGGGCCGGCTGTCCCGCTGCGCGTCCGTGAGGCCCCACTTCGGCACGTCGGCTCCTGTTCGCTGGGGCGGGCCTCAGCCGTTGCGCCGCAACGCCGCCGACTCTGGACCATATCGACGCCCGAGTCCCTCCGCAAAGGCGTCACAGAACGACTCCTCGTGCGGGGCCGTGAGCGCGGCGCGTCGGGGCGGCGTGCCGGGGGCGTAGAACAGCGAGTGCGCGAACTCGTGCCACAGGCGGCCCTCCCGCACGGCGCCCGGGTCCGCCCCCGCCCGGCTCTCGTCGGGCGTGAGATCGGGGTCGACCAGGACGGTGAACCCACCGTCGGGTCGGGGCAGGAGCATCGCCTGGTGTCCACCGGCGGAGGCGCCGAGGTCGTCGTTCTCCACGGTGAAGCCGAGGGCCGCCAGGCACGCCTCGGCCCCTGCCCCGTTCGCGGTGAGCCACGCGCCGAGGGTCCTGCAGACCCGGTCGGCCACGAGGTCCGCCTCGTGCGGGGGAGGGACCCTGGCCAGGGTGGGCAGCGTGGGTACGTCCGGCACCCGGGTCGGCTTGCCAAGTCCGCCTGGACCCCTGGTCTGCACTTGGCAAGCCTTATCAGCAACCTCGTCGCCGCCGCGATCCGGCAGGCCGGCGGCGACCTCGGACGCGTCGAGCGGTTCACACCGCAGCGCGCCCGAGCGACCTGGATCGTCCGGCACCTCGACGCCGGCACCCGCGTCGACGCGCTCCTGCGCGCCGCGAACGTCGCGCACCTCGCGGCGTTCGACCGGTACGTCCGCTACATGGCGCCCGCCGACAACGCCGTCCAGACCGGCCTCGCCCTGCGCGGCGCGCCGTGACCCGCCGCGAGGACCCCGGCCCCGACCGGCACGATCACCTGTCCGACACCGACCACGTCCTGCCGCCCGACCTCGACCACGGCCCGGTCGACGACGCGCAGGTCCGCCGCGCGATGCAGGTCATCTCCCGCAGCGGCCTCGTCCCGTTCTGGACCTCCCGGCTCACGCCCACGCCGCTCGTCCTGCCCGACGGGACCAAGGTCAACAAAGGCGGCCAGCCCCGCACGGGCATCAACGTGCTCGGCCTGCTCGTCGCGATGCTCCTCGTCGCCGTGGACCGCAAACCGATGTTCCTCACCGAGTTCACCAAGATGCTCCACCATCGCATCAGCCCCGCGATGCGCGCCGAACTCGGCATCCTGCGGGACGCGCCCCAGCGTCTCGCGGACGACGCAGCGACCGCCAGCCCCGCCGACAAGACCGCTGCCCGGCGCGAGGAACACAACGCCCTCAAGCAGGTCGACCGGCTGTTCCACGCGATGATCGCCCCGGTCGACCCATCGCCCCTGCCCAAGAACCGCATCCGGACGAAAGCCGAGTTGCACGCCAAGGCCCTCCCGCTCACCGAGCAGGACCGCCTCGACCGACAGCTCCTGCTCGACTGGGTCACCGGCAGGCTCCTGGAAGCGACCTGGCTCATGCTCCCCCGAGGCGTCCGCCGCGCCTGGAAGGGCAGCGTCGGCCACGACGCGACGTTCGTCGCGACCTGGGCACGAGGCCACGCCAAGGGCAGCCCGAACGCCTCCACCGACCCCGACGCCTCCTACTACGTCAGGAACGGCGACCACAAGGCCCCCGACGACATCGGCGGGAAGCACCACCCGACGGGACCCCGAAGAGCAAGTTCGGCTACGAGGCCGAGATCACCGTCATCGGCGCCGACAACCCCTCCGACGCCCGCCGCTTCCCCTTCCTCGCCCTCGGCGTCCGCCTACACCGGCCCGGGTTCTCCCCCGGCGCGAACTGCGTCGCCGTCCTGGACGACATCAGCCGCCGGCACCTCCTCGCCGACCCCGAAACCGGCGTCCTCCTCCCCCACGGCATCCACCCCGACGGCCCGCACCCCGAGCGCCACCCCACCGGACACCTCGGCGCGGACCGCGCCTACAACAACTCGACCCCGGACAACTGGATCCTGCCAGCGCTCGCCCTCGGCTACGTGCCGGTGTTCGACTACAAGGACGAGGACCTCGGCTACCAGGGCAACCACGAGGGCGCGGTCCTCGTCGACGGGACCCTCTACAGCCCGTCCATCACGAACCGGCCCGCGCTCGTCAACGCGACCAAAGACCTGCACGACCACAAAATCACCAACGAGCAGCACACCACCTTCATCATGGAACGCGAGCGGTACGCCCTCCGCGAGATCGAGGTCCTCCGCGACGAGGACGGCCACCCGACCGGCACCGTCAAATACGGCTGCGGCGCCGGCGGCAAGGTCGGCGGCAGCCGCCGCCCCACCCTCAAATGCGACCAGAAGCCCCCCAGCCTCGTCAGCACCGGCCCGAACGACGCGCGCCTGCACGTCCAGCTCCCCCTCGCCGTCGCCAACGAAGGCCCGCCGCCCATCTGCACCCAGCAGACCGTCACATTCGGACCCGACGTCCTGCGCAAGCACCGGCAGCCGCTCGCCCACAAGAGCCCCAACTGGAACGCCGTCTTCAACGCGCTCCGCAACACCATCGAAGGCTTCAACGGCCTCGCCAAGGACGGCAGCAAACAACCCATCGAACCCGCCGACCGGCGCCGCATCCGCGGCCTCGCCGCCACCAGCCTCATCGTCGCGTTCCTAATCGCCGCCCGGAACCTCCGCAAGATCGCCACGTTCAACCAAGCCGCCGACTGGAACGGCGACGGCACCATGACCGTCACCCAGCCCAAGACCAAGCGCGCCCGCAAGCCCAGGCTCGCCGACTACCACCCCCGATACCCCGAGACCAAACACCAACGCCCCGTCCCCCCAGGACCGAACACCGACAAACCCCCGGGCGACACCCCCGAAAGGCAACGCCGCAGAAAACGCGCCGAGCTCGCGGCACGCCCAGACACCACCCCGTAAACCAGCCGGACAAACCTGCCCGCTCATACGTCACCAACGCGCCGACAGCCACCCGAGCCAGCCCGGCCACCCGACCTCACCCGTACGAAGAGCACATCAACCCCCGCACGACAGAGAAGGCCCCCATCGAAGGCGTGGGGGCCCTTCTCTGCTGCGCGCCGGCACCATCCCGCCCGGGTTGTGTCGTCGCCGGGGCGGGGGAACTGTCGTTAACTCATCGTGGGTCAACGACTCAATGCTGTGACCTGCTGCTTTGTTGTCCGGCTGTCGGGCAGCCCCACACGCTAAGCTGATGCTTCCCACACGGGCGGGAGCGGCTTCACGGGTTGGTGCTGTCTGCGTCCGGCGGTTGCGCTCGGCGGAGCATGGTGTGTGCGGCTTGGGTGTTGAGCGGGGTGACGAAGTGGGCGTACCTCGCGACGGCGTTCGCGTCCTTGTAGCCGGCGGCGGTCGCGATGACGTCGAGGCGGGTGCCCGCTGCGAGGTGGTGGCAGGTCCATGTGACGCGGCACCGGGCGACGGAGAGGCGGGGGGCGTCGGTGGTCGTGTACGCCTCGTTGATCTGGTTCGTGATGATCAGGGCGCTGCGGGTCCTGGGGGTGAAGTCGACGTCGGGGTTGACGATCCAGTGCTGGCCTGCGGTGGCGGCCAGGTGCAGGGCGTTCTCTTCGTAGCGTTCCAGGAAGGTCACTGTTCTGGGTCGGGCGCCGGTCACGTCGGCGCTGACGGCTCCGGTCGCCGGGTCTCGTCGTACGTCGGTGCCGGCGACGCCGGCGATGTCCGATGGTCCGAGTCCCGCGCCGAGGCCGAGCACAAGGAGGGCGAGCATGGACCTGGCCCGTTTCGGGGACGGCTGCCTGTCCGCCCAGAGGAGCAGTGCGTCGACTTCGTCGGGCGTGTACGGCGGGGAGACATTGGCCTTTTCGCGCTTGGGCCGAGTGCCTACGTTCCTGCCAGCCCGTCCCTTGGCTGTGCGGTGGAGGTCGGACCGCCGACCGATGCGGGTGGCGACTGCGAGGTTCTGCAGCGCGCTGTCGGCGTAGTAGTCGATGAGGTCGTGGTCGAGGAGCTGGTCCGGGTTGATGTTGCGGCCGGTCTGTTCAGCCCAGTAGACGAGTCCCCCGAGGGCGCTGGCGGCCCTGCGGGCGTCGGTGTGGTTGGTGGGGCGGTAGAAGACCGCGAGGTCCTTGATGAGCGGCCCGTGCTCTGGGGACGCCAGCAGGGGGACGTAGTCCTTGAGTGCCTCCGCTACCTGGTCGGGGGTCAGACGTTGGGTTTGCTTGGTCATGGCGGCACTGTCCAGCCAGGCGGTACGATCGGTGTCTTCCGATCCTAAGACCTAAGCGCGGGCAGGTTCAGGTGGGGAGGCGGGCCCGGAGTCGCTGTCGGACTGCTGCGTGCAGGTCGAGCTCCACGTTCGTTTCGTCCGCCATCTCGACGGCGAGCGCGTAGTCCTGCCACGGGTAGGCGCGTTGCAGGGCCGGCGTGGACTTGGTGCGGTCGTGGGTGACGACGAGGAAGCACTCCTGTTGCCGCTCTTGCCCGCAGGCTCGCCGATGCCGTGGCCTAGGACTTGCCGCTGCGGGGTGGTCGCCTCGATCCCGTCGGCCGGACGGCGGGTCCGGGCCGACGGGTGTCACCCCCGGAACGGAGGGACGATCTCGGACTGCGGGCCGGTCGGCCCGAGATCGGCCTGCGGGTAAAGGCCGAGCAGGTCGGTCTCGTACTCGGTGAGGGCCTTCCACGCGACCGTCTGGGCGTCCCAGGCCCGCCTGAGGGCCCGGACGGCTTCGTCGAGTTTGGTTTCCGGGCCGTGAAAGCCCCAGAACTGGGCCTGCCGATCGGCCTCCCGTGCAACCTGCTCCGCCCGGTCACTGGCGTCGACCAGGGCTTTGTAGCGCGGGTCGCGGCGCTGGAGCGAGCCACGGCGCCGCCGCCACTGTGACCGGGCGGCCTTCAGCTCGTCGTTCGTCATCGCGTCTCCCTCCTGCCCCGGTCCAGTTCCCGATCAGGCGGCCTGGTCAGCGGACCGCCGGCCCGCAGCGAACCACGTCCTGCGCCGCGTCCGCGGGCACTCCTCGTTCCCGGGGCCTGCTGGGGCGACACGTTCGCCCTCGCACCGGCGGGCGCTCCCCTGCGGCGTCGCCGGACACAGAAGCCACCAGGCGCGCCAAGCCGACCGTGCGGCGAGAGCACGTCGCCCCGGCGCCTTGCCCGGACATGTCCGTCCGGCGTGGCCCGTGTCGGGGTGGACGAGGCCCTCGCGGACAGCGCCGGTCATCCGGCAGCTTCGGCGATCGTGCGGTGGAGGAGTTCGGGCAGGACCGTGAGGGCCTCCCCGAGCAGGTGCTCCAGGGCGACCGCGTCGGGACTCCTGTCGACCTGGACGAGCGCGGCCCACTCCCTGGGCTGGTACCGGGCGAGCATCGACAGGGCGTACGTGACGGCCCACCAGACCGTGAACGGATGCTGCGCCGCGTCGGCCGCCCGCAACTCCGGGAACGCGAACCGTTCGCCCCGCAGCCCGACGGTCCTGCCCTCCAGTCCGCCGGGGTCGGTGCCGCCGTCGGGTGCCGGAAGGACGATCGGCGCGGACAGGCTCCTGCCGTCGCCCGTGAACCCGACGGGGTTGCCCACAGGGGTGCGGAACAGGAACCCGGACAGGCCGGGGTACGCGCCGAGGTACGCCCGCAGCGCCGTACGTTCCCCGGGCCAGTCCCGCAGCCCGGCCTGCCAGTCGGTCTCCCCCTCGACGGCGGACGCGGCCAGCGTGGGAGGCAGAGGACCGACGCTGACCGTGGCGGTCCCGTCAGAAGCCGGCAGGCCCAGTGGGCCCCCGGCCTCGGGAGTGACCGTCAAGGGCGGGACGCCGTGCGCGCCGGGGAGCGGGAACCGGTCGACGTCCGGGATCAGCGGCCAGAGCCGCCCGAGCGCAACCGGCTCGGGCAGGGACCCCGCGCTCAGAAGCCGGGCGACGGTCGTGAACGCCCCCGTGCTGCCGTGGTCCTGCACGGTCACCCCCGCCAGGGACCGCCCTGCCGTCTCCAGACCTTGCGCCCTGATCCCGTGGCCCGTGAGCCGCCAGTCGTCCCGACCGGCGGCGGTGCTCGCCGCCGCGAGAGCGCGGGCTCCCTGGGACAGGCCGTAGAACACCAGCAGCGGCCGGGACTGCGGCCCGACCTGACCGGCGGCCATCAGGAGCTGCTCTGCCTGCTCCAGCGCGGCCCCGAACGTCTCGCGGCGCTCGCCCACGTGCGCCCGCCCCGGCGGAGCACCACGGAGCTGTCGCAACATCCGCCACGAGACGTGCGGGGGCGTCACCGCCATGTCGCCCCAGGTCATGCCGTACACGCGCACGGAGACTACGACACCGTCCCCCGATCAACGCCAGGCCAAGTCGTCTTCCGCCCGGCCGACTGATCGGTTGCAGGCTGCAACGTCAGGTCGGGGCCCAAATGAGCCGAAACGGGCGAAGAACGATCCTGATCCACATCCTGCGCTTAGCCTGCTACCACGATCCTTCAGATCGCCGATCTCGCGACGCGCCTTCGGTTGAGTTGTACTTCCCCATCACGGTTGGAGCAGGGCATGCCGGAAGAGCCCACTGGTGACGTCGTCCTGTCGACAGAGGCTGGGGCCGAGATCGTGGACGGCGACGCCTGGCGGGCCCTTGCCACAGGGAAGGGCGTGCTCGTCAGTTGGTGCCTGGACGAGCGCGCGGACGATGCAAGTTGGGGGCCGGCTCTCAGTGGGACCAGCGGGCTGGCAAGGAATCTGCTCAGCGTGGTCGATCGTTCAGGAGGAGCGCCGTTGCAGCAGGCGGCGGCCCTGTTTCGCGTTGAACTCGCGGCAGGACAGACGCTGCAAAGCCTTGTGCCAGCGGTCGGCGGCGGCTTTCGTGGCATGACCCGCAGTGCCACGAACATCACCAGCCATGCGCGGTTAGTCCCCGTGACCGGGGCGGCAGTCGGCACCGGCATCGCGCTGGGACCACTTGTGGGCCTGATGGCGCTGTCGGTGGGAGCCGAGATGCTGGCGCGTCATCAGCAGGATGTTCAACTCGCGGCGATACGACGCTCTGTCGAAGCCGTGGAGCGCCACCACCTCGACCAGATGGGGGCTCACCTCGATGGCGCCGCCGGTGCCATCGAGTCCGCGTCGGCCGCCCTGCTGGACCAGATCCAGATCCCCCAAGGGGTTGGCTTCGGTCCCGCGGTGAACAACCTGAGGACCGTGAAACACCAGGCCCTTGGATGGCTGGAGGCTTGGGAGCGCCAGTTCCGTGGACTCGCCGCCGAACCCGGCACCATCGACATCGAGCGCGTCGAGACGGCTATGGGGAAGGTGGATCTCGGTGGCAGTGACGGTTTCTTCGGGCGTGTCGAGTTGCTCTACCGGGCCGTTGTCCTGGACTCGCGGGCCAGAGTCCTCACTCGAACCGAGGCGGGCCTCACCGACCCAACCAAGGACTTGCCGCACTTCCATGACGATGTCCGAGGCGGACTCGCTGAGAACGGCAAGATATTGGAGCGACTTCGTGCCGTTCTCTTCGATGCCAGCCAGATCAGGATCACCTCCGGTTACTGGTCTACGAGCGGTACCGAGCGGACGGTCATTCGGCTCGACCGAGCCTTCGCCAGGCTTGCTCAGGCCATGACTGAGAGGCCCGATCCGCCCGCGCTGCTCAGCACGGAGGGGCGTCTGGTCATCGAAGTGAACAGGTCCGCAGCGGGTTCGTGGAAGATCCGAAGGCCGCTGGAACTGCCCGCCTGACAGTCGCGTCAGCGGGGGCAAGCAATGTTCGGTTTGTCGCGCTTGGGTCCGGTGTCTATGGTCTTGCCGGCTCGTCCTTTGGCTGTGCGGTGGACCGAAGATTGCTGCCGCCGCGGGTGCGGCTGCTAGGTGCAGCGCACTATCAACGTGGTCCTCGACGAGATCGTGGTTGAGGAGATGGTTCAGGTGGGTGTTGCGTTTGGTCTGCTCGGCCCTGGAGACGAGGCCGCCGAGGGCGCTAGCGCAGCCGCCAGCGTGGTCAGGGCTAGACCAACTGAGCAAGTCAGGAGCCAGACGCCGAACATCGCGGCTCCAACTTGGCTTGGGAAGATCGTCAGGAAATTGTGGTTGTGGACCGGTCTGCCGACGCCCGCACAGGGCGACGTCTTCCCGCGGTCTGTATGCAGGACAGTGCAGGGTCGGATGACTGGCTGTCTGGGCCCCTCGCGTGCGTTCGTCAGACCGGGGTCCGCGTCTGTCGTCTGGCACCGCTGACATTGAGTCGGTAGCGCGCCATCGAGTCGCTAACGGCGTAGTGATCAGCGACCTCAGCGTCGGTCCAGCCCTTGCGGACTGCTGCACGTGCGGCCTTACCGGGAATGAGCAGGCAACCGCCGAGGTAGGCGGCTTCCTTCTCCACGTCGTCCTGCCAGTCTCGGCAGCCGGTCGCGTCGATCGCGGGCCTGGGCTGGTGCAGGAGCAGCGCGTGCGCGGCCTCGTGGGACAGGTTGCTGGCGACGCGATCAGGGCGGTGCCCGTCGTTGTGCACGATTAGCCGCTCCGGGGTAACTGTTCAGGTCCCGCAGGTTATGGACTCGCGCCGACTGCCGGGATCCAGGGTTGACCGTTGAACAGGTCGCGGAGGACGGTCATGGCGCTGTGGCCGTGTTTGCGTGCGGTGCTGAGGTAGG
>JAABUM010007300.1_pt1 | contig 10261 bp, 11 predicted proteins | sample 5559161 | NCBI WGS metagenome assembly JAABUM01 (sample SAMN10711868, study PRJNA513369) | rock metagenome | isolation source: Antarctica rocks | place: Antarctica: Victoria Land, Siegfried Peak nord | reverse complement strand
CTTGATCATCTCGGGCAGGAAACCGTCCTTGCCCGTCAGGGCCACGCCCCGCTCCCCAGCCCGAGCCAGCAGCTCGTCGACCAGGTCGTCGGAGAACAACTCCCGACGCAGCCGCCGAGCCTCCGGATCCGGCTCACTCCTCGGGATACCCCGGCCGTCCCGGGCGATGTTTTTCCTCTGGTCATCGGTCACGGTCATAGTGGACTCCTTCAACATCAGACCCACCGCTTACACAGAACATCTGACACCCCCTGAACCCATCCATCGCGACCACCTCCACCTCCTCCCGCCAGGCTTGCGGGCGGCCGGCCAGCCAGGTCTTGAACACCTGCTTGGAGCGGCCTTTCATGTCCACCAACCGCGCTGGGCCGGTCCCGGCGCGGATCCCGGTCAGGTCGATGATGACGGTGACGTACTTGTCGCCGCGGCGGGTGTGCCGCCACACGTGCTCATCAACCCCGATCGACGTGACGGCGTCGAACCGGCTGGTCTGGTCGATCAAGACCCGCTTGCCCTCGGCCAGGACAGCGTCGTTCGCGGTGTTCCACGACACCCCGAGGCCTTCGGCGACCCGCGCCACGCTCAGGTGCTGGCACACGATCCCCTCCAACGCCCACCGCAGTCCCCGACGCGACAACTTCGCCCGCGGCTGCGCGGCCTTGCTGGTGTCCTGGCGCCACACGTGCCCGCAGCCGGAGCACCGGTACCGGCGGACCGTCACCAGCAACGTCGTGGGACGCCACCCCAGCGGCTCGTGCGCCAACCGCCGCAGCACCGTGTCACGAGGATGGCCCTCACATCCGCATCGCCGGCACCAGTTGTCCTGCTCCAGCACCCGGCACACCAGGACCGCGCGGTCAGGCTCCAGCCGCTGCCCGACCACTTCGAGGCCGAGCTCGTCCAAGCGGCAGAACGTCGTCAGATCAGGGCAGCCGAAGGTAGCGTCAGGCACGTCGAGGTCTTCCAGATGGGCAGTGTGAGAGCTCCCATCCTCAGGAGACCTCGACCCCTACCCAGCGACCGACGCGCCGACCGGCTCTACACCCTCAACTGTGAAGAGCCCATTAAGGCCCTCGACGCGGAGGCGCTCGGTAAATCCCTAGACCTTCAACGAGGTTCAGCCGTGAAGGGCCAACGAAAGAATCACCCGGCGCAGGACCTTCGTATTTCGCTAGGGTCACCGTCGGGAAGCGACGTCCGATGGCACAGCCACATCGCAAGGAACCGATGAGGCCATCTACTGAACTCTCTATCACGTCAACCAAGCTACCGGTCGTCCTCGAGCAGTGGACCATCTTGCTTCAAAGTGTCAACGGCAAAGGGCCCCACATCCGGCTGTGCAGTCGTTGGGTTGACTGCGGTGCGCCAGGCTGTCAACGAGTGCAACTCCCAACCGCTGTAGCTATGCCTCGCGTCAGTGGTGTGGTTAGGGTCCCAATACACAAACCCCTGCACGTCCACAGGAGTGTTTTTCGGTGGCACGCTCCACCCCGATGCCGCCTGAAACTTCTTATCCGTCTCGATATGAATTTTCTTCATATAGGTGGTGACACCAGCAGGCGCATTAGGGTCAACCATGCTGCAGTCCCAATCACCGTCACTTGGCGTCACATGATTGAAGCATGTGATCAGCGCGCCATGGATCTCCACGAACTCATTCACGCCGTTGACGGAGCATGGTGGGATGAAGGATCGCTTATTCGGGATACCGGGCAGGAAACCTCCGCCCGCATACGTTGCGCCGCCCTGGCTGTTCTGCTCAGATCCGAGCACCTGCTCAATTGTGACCACGGTCGCCGTGCAACTCACGTTCGGATTCCACGACGATGAGGAGGTAGCTTGTGCGGGAGCCGACGGCGCTAAGCAAAGAGTGAGCCCAGTGCCAGCAGCCAAAGCACCGAACGCTTGTCGCCTCATCAGAACCCCAGTCCATTCCGCATCGATGCGGGATGGGTTAATGCACCGTTGATCCGTTGGTATCCAAGGAGATCTTCCGTGGTCCCGAGCAGAGTGTAGAGTGACTGGTCGGAATAGTCTATGGTGCCGGGCTTGATGTACGGCGAGAGTACAATGGTCGGGATGGAGCAGGCGTTGGACTTCACCGTGTACACAATCGGGTCCGCGCAGTCAATTCCCCTTGGCTTCGTGTAGTCGCCTTCATCCCACGTAAGTATGATCAGCGTTTTACCTGTTTGGTAGGATGACAACGCGGTCAGTCGCGGGATGAAGTTCCTCAGCCAGTCGTCACCAACCGTTCGGCGTTGTGCATTCGTGTTAGAGCACGCCGTCGAGTAGTACATCGCGTCACACTTGTTTGGGGAGACCCACATGTACGTGGGCAGTTGATCGTTGTCTATCGCAGAGTCAAAACCGTAGGCGGACGAAGCTGGAACCTGGTAAAGAGGGCACGTGGTGGCGTGCAAGTTGTTGAAGTAAAAAGCAGGCACGTGGCCGGTCTTGTACAGCCCTGTCTCTGTTGCCTGGCACGGAGTGTCCTCGCTTTCAGCATAGTTTGCCCACGAGTTGTTAGCCTTTTGCGCCTGGTTGAAGATGTTGTCCGATGAAGCGAATGAACTGATCTTGCCGCTGGTGGCTGCGATGTAGTTGTTCTTGCTGGGGTGCGTCGCTGCGTGCATAAAGCCCTCACTGCCGCACGCCGCGGCCAACTCGTGAGTGTATGGCACTTGAGTACTGGAGAGCCAGGAGGAGTAGGAGAAGTTCTCGTCCATGATGACCACAATGTGCTCGTACCTGGCCGGCACTGGCGCACCGGCAAGCGACCCGCACGGCCCAGCAGTGATGGCATGGGCGGAACCGCTAATGGCGATCGATGAGGCGGCCATCAATACTCCAGCGGCGACGGCGGCCAACCTACGAAGCTGCATCAACCGCGGCTTTCCATGCGTCACTCGCCGTAGTGGAAGACGTGGAAACCGTGGAAGCCGGAGCGGTAAAGTGTAGTTCCCAGTCGGCTCGACCGCCCTTGCTGTCCCAGTATTCGATGAACTGAGCATTATTTTGTTTGGCGTACGTCACCGCGGCGGTCAACGCGTCGGCCTTCCGCGCAGCAATATTCACGTCCTCGAGGTAACCGAGTTCGCTGATCGCCCACGGTGTGCCAGCGACTCCAGTCGAGAGCCATGGGCGCGCCGTCTTGCTCCAGTTGTATGCGGGTGCCAGCAGCGTGGCCGCCGTGGGCCACTTGAGCCCATCCGTATAGCCAACGGGGATCACCGTACCGTTCACAGTGGTCCCCGTGGCATGTGGAGGCGCGTACGCATCCACGCTGACCAGGTCGAGTGGCTCACATTGTGCTGCGACAGTAAGCGCGGGGCAGTCGGCCGAGGTGGGCCAGTAGGTGTTGGGGTCACGCGACTTGAAGTGGGTGAAGGTGCTGATCATCAGCACCAGCGAGACCTTGCGCTTGCCAGCGTCGGCGAGGTTCTGTTGGTGCACCAGCCACGCCAGGTGCGCCTCGCTGGCCCTGAACGCTGAAGCGCTGAACAGGCCGGCGTCGATCTCCTGCTCCGGCTCGTGGTAGTTGGTCAGCACGATGTTCCACGGGGTGGTTTTGAGAAAAGTGATCAGCTTCGCGTCTTCCGCCCCGCTGGCCACCTCGGCGGGCGGGAGGTTGAACGTGTAGTCGTTCTGCGGCGCCAACGGATGGGCCTTGTAGGAGTTGGTGTCCTGCCACGTAGCGAAGGCAAAGCCAGGGTCGTAGCCCCGGTAGATGTCCACAGGACCCACCGCCTTGTCGAACCACGTCCAGGACTTGCTCCACGCGCCCACCTTCGTAGCGCTCGTGACCGACGCCGTCGCGGGGGCGGCGAAGAGGACCCCTGTGCCGACGGCGGCTGTGAGGACGAGCGCACCCGCTCCACGGAAACTAAGCATCAACCACTCTTCTCATCCGAATGTGCTAAGGGAACGGCTCTTCGGGGTGCTAGAGCACCCGAAGGGCACGAAGGGCAGAATTCGGAAAAGTCTTAGATCCCAGACAAACCGCGCTGTCAGCCAGGGCCCAACGGCTGGGTTCTCGACCGTTTACGGGCGTTGGAGGCCCGCGGCGGCGCGCTCGGCGAGGCGCGTGTCTCACTATGTGAACGAGGTCGGTCGGCCCCTGACGGCCTCCGCCGCCGAGACATGGCGAAACGCCAGCCGTCCGACGGCCGCCGACCTCGAGCCGCTGACAAGACGCACGGCGGCGCGCCTGTAAGAGTCTGCCCCTAGCTCTATACAGGCATATAGTGTGCAAGCGTGGACCCGGTCAGGAACCCGTACGCGCCGGGCGCCGGGCAGCGCCCGCCCGAGCTCGCCGGCCGCGACGAGCAGTTGGCGGCGTTCGACGTGGTGCTCGAGCGCGTGTCGCGGGGGCGGTCGGAGCGTTCCATCGTGCTCACCGGGCTGCGCGGCGTCGGCAAGACCGTGCTGCTCAACGCCCTGCGCTCGGCCGCGGTTCGGGGCGGGTGGGGGACCGGCAAGCTGGAGGCGCGGCCCGAGCAACGGCTGCGGCGACCGCTCAGCGCGGCGCTGCACGTGGCGATCCGCGAGCTCGGACACCCCCGTTCCGACGAGGTGGCGCACGTGCTGGGCGTGGTCCGCTCGTTCGCCCAACGCGACGCGGCGCCTACCGCCAAGCTCCGCGAGCGCTGGCAGCCCGGTATTGACGCCCCGGCGGTCACCGGTCGCGCGGACTCCGGTGACATCGAGATCGACCTGGTCGAGCTGCTCACCGACGCCGCGGGTCTGGCCGCCGACGTCGGCAGGGGCGTGGCGGTGTTCATGGACGAGATGCAGGACCTCGGCGCGGACGACGTCTCAGCCCTGTGCGCGGCCTGCCACGAGATCGGCCAGCGCGGGCTGCCGCTGATCGTGGTCGGCGCCGGGCTGCCGCACCTGCCCGCGCTGCTCAGCGCGAGCAAGTCCTACAGCGAGCGACTCTTCCGCTACTCCCGGATCGACCGGCTCCCCCGCTCAGCCGCGGACCTCGCCCTGGTGGCACCGGCCCGTGAGGAGGGCGCCGAGTTCACCGTCGAGGCCCTCGACGCGATGTACGCCGCGACCGCCGGCTACCCCTACTTCGTCCAGGCCTACGGCAAGGTCACCTGGGACGTGGCCCCCGCCTCGCCGATCGACGCCCAGGACGTCGCGATGGCGGCACCCGAGGCGGAGACGGAGCTGGCCGTCGGCTTCTTCGGGTCGCGGTACGAGCGGGCCACGCCGGCCGAGCGCGACTACCTGCGGGCGATGGCCGAGGCGGCGGGTGAGGCACCTGGGGAGGCCGAGCTGGACTCGGTGCCGACCGCGGCCGTGGCCTCGGTCCTGGACCGGACGCCGCAGTCACTGTCGCCGGCCCGGGACGCGCTGCTCAAGAAGGGCCTGATCTACAGCGGCGAGCGCGGCCGGATCGCGTTCACGGTGCCGCACTTCGGCCGTTACCTCCGCGGCCACGGCTGAGCGGCCCCGCGTCGACTGGGCCTGGCCTGGAGAGCCTGGCGTCGCCGGCGACCGCCGGCCCTGGTCAGCTGTTGTCGCGGACATACTCCTCGGGGTCCTTGTCGCGGAGCGGCACCCCGTCGACATGCACCGCCTCGTATGCGGCGAAGCTGACCGCCAACCTGTGTCGCAGGTCCAGCGTGGCGTGGCGGCGGAAGTCAGCCAGCCCCTCGTGCTCCTCCTCGCCCATGTGCTCGTCGTTGGCCTTGCGGGCGGCGCTCACTCCCTCCCACCAGCCGGCTGACCCGACGTCGTGCCGCTTGGTCTCGGCGATGCCGTCCCGGATGTCGTTGTGGTCACCGATGGCGTCCTTGGTCTCCTCGGCCTCGGTGTCATCGCCCAGGCGCTCGCCGAGCTTGAGCAGCTCCGGATAGAAGTACACCTCCTCCGCCTCGGCATGCACCTCGAGCATGGCCGACAGCCGCGTCCACAACGCCCCCAGCGTGGCGACGTCCGCCCCGCTGGCCTCGTCGAGCATCGCGAACATCCGTCGCTGCTCGTGGTGGTCGCTCAGGATGAGCTCGGTGATGTCCATGGTGCGCAGTCCTTCCAGATGGAGCGCTTCCCTCTGGAGGGGCGCGTCGCACCAGTATGGCCAGCGCTAGCGTTGTCGCCATGCCTGAGGTGTGGCGTCTGCCGTCCCTTCCCAACCCGTTGTCGGCGTCCCTCGGGTCGGCGGTTCCCGGCGTCCACGGCGTCCGGACCGCTCCCTCCGCGGTCGCCCCGGTCGCCGCGGTCGCCGCCCTTGCCGCAGGCGGCCTCGTCGGCGGTTTCGCCGCCGCCCGCTACAGCCACCGCCGTGAGCTGGGCGGCCTGGTGTTCGCGGCAGCCGGGGCCTGGTGCGCCCGCGAGTGGGCCCGCACGTCGGGCCCGGCCGGCGCCACCCCCCTGGTCGCTGGGTATGTGGCAGCCATGGGCGGCTCACACCCGCTCGCCAAGAAGCTGGGCGCGTGGCCGTCGGTGCTCGTCGTCTCGGTGGCGATGGCGACGGCGTCGGCATACGTCCAGGCTCGTGCTCGCCGGACCGGCTGACCAAGCGGCCCCCCCCCCCCCCGGAGGGAGGGCGCCGAGCAGAGGCCCACGCCTACCGAGCAGAGGTTGACGCCACCGAGCAGACGTCCACGTCACCGAGCAGACCTCCGCTGGTCTGCTCGGTGGCACGAAGGTCTGTCCGGTAGCCAGAATCCTCTCGTTCTAGACCCGTGGACCCGGCTATCCACACCGTGGGCGGGTCGGGCGCCTGAGTCCGCTAGACTGGCGGTGCGGCCCACCAGTTCTGCCTCGGCCGCCTTCGGTGTCCGCGCCAGGTCTTTCAAGATCGGTCGGCCCCTGTCGAAAGCCATTGCGCCGCGACCTTGTCGGTCGCGCCGGGCGGAACGACTCACAGCAACGTTCGGAGATCCCTATGGCGGTCCGCCGCCCTCGCAGTACCCGCATGCCCTCGTCCACGCCGTTGAGCGCTCGGACAGACCGCACGGAGCACGCACCCACCACGACCAACACCACGACCCCACCCACCACGCCGAGCGCCGAGCGCCGATACCCCGGCCTCACCAGGGCCTCAGGCACCTCGGCGCCCCGAGGCGCTGCAACGGCGACCACCGCGCCGACCACTGGCGCGACCACCGCGCCGACCACAGGGGCGACCACCGTGGCGGCCGCCGGGTCGGATGTGGCTCCGCCAACCGTGTCGGCCACCGTGCCGGCTGGCACCACGTTCGCCTCGCTCGGCGTCCCGGCGGCGCTGACCGCCGTCCTGGACGCGAACGGCATCACCATCCCGTTCCCCATACAGGCCCAGACTCTGCCGGACTCGCTCGCTGGACGAGACGTCCTCGGCCGCGGCCGGACCGGGTCGGGGAAGACGTACGCCTTCGTCCTTCCGGTGCTCACCCGGCTGGCCGCCAGCGGACGTCCCCGCCAGCCGCGCCGCCCCCGGGCGTTGATCCTGGTGCCTACCCGCGAGCTCGCCACCCAGATCGATGCCGCGATGGCTCTTCTGGCGGCAGCGCTCGGGCTGCGGACGCTGACGGTGTTCGGGGGAGTCGGACCGAACCCGCAGATCAACGGGCTTCGGGCCGGCGTTGACGTGCTCGTCGCCTGCCCCGGCCGGCTCGAGGACCACATCGGCAGTGGTCACGCGAAGCTCGACGCGGTGGAGGTCACCGTGCTTGACGAGGCCGACCACATGGCCGACCTCGGCTTCCTGCCGGCCGTGCGCCGGTTGCTCGACCAGACTCCCCGGGTCGGCCAGCGGCTGCTGTTCTCGGCGACGCTCGACGGCGGTATCGACGTGCTGGTCAAGCGCTTCCTGGACCGCCCGGTGACGCACAGCGTGGACTCGGCCCAGTCGCCGGTCTCCACGATGGAGCACCACGTCCTGCATGTCCGCTCCGACGAGCGGCTTCCGGTGCTGGTGGACCTCACCTCGGCCCCCGGCCGCACCCTGGTGTTCACGCGTACCAAGCACGGCGCGAAGAAGCTCACCAAGCAGCTCATCGCCTCCGGGGTACCCGCGGTCGAGCTGCACGGCAACCTCTCGCAGAACGCGCGCACCGCCAACATGGCGGCCTTCTCCGGCGGCACCGCCGACACGCTCGTGGCCACGGACATCGCGGCCCGGGGCATCCACGTGGACGACGTCGCCCTCGTCATCCACGCGGACCCGCCGATCGAGCACAAGGCCTACCTCCACCGCTCCGGCCGCACCGCCCGCGCCGGCGCAGACGGCACGGTCGTCACGCTGATGACCGACGACCAGGTCGGAGACGTCCGCGACCTGACCCGCAAGGCCGGCATCGCGGCGAAGACCACCCGCCTCGACGCCACCCACCCGCTGCTGCGCGAGCTGGCGCCCGGCGACCGGATGTATGTCGCACCGGCCGCCGCTGCGCCGGCGCCCACACGCGCAGGCTCCGCAGGCGGTCGGAGCGGCGGCGGGCGACCGGGCGGCGGGCGGTCAGGGCAGCCGCGCCCAGCGGGCGCCGCGCCGACGGGGGGGCGGTCCGGCTCCGGCGGGCGAAGCCCCTCAGCCGGCCGGAACGGCTCCACCGGCCGCGGCAGCTCCTCCGGCCGGAATGGCTCCGGCTCCTCCTCGGTCTACAGCACCTCCTCCTCCGGAGCACCTGGCGGCGCGGCGGCGTTCTCGGCCGGCAGCCGTGTGGGCACTCGCGGAGGCCGCTGAGCTCACGCCATACCGCCCGCGAGGTCCCAACTGCCGCCGCGAAGTCCCAAAGACACAGGATGAAAAGCGATTTCGTCCTGTGTCTCTGGGATCTCGGGCGGCGGGTTGGGACCTCGGCGCGGGAGCGACGAGGCTGGCGCCGGCGGCGGGGCCTCGTCGGAGCCTGCCATCAGGGTGACTCCAGCGCCAGCAGGAACCGCTTCGCTGGTATGCCGCCCGCGTAGCCGGTCAGGGCACCATCGGCGGCGACCACCCGGTGACACGGGACCAGCACGCACAGCGGGTTGGCGCCGAGTGCCGCCCCGACCGCCCGGACCGCTGTCGGAGCGTCGATGGCGCGGGCCAGAGCACCGTACGTGGTCCGCTGCCCGTAACCCGCCATGGCGAGCAGCCGCCCGGCGACCTCCCGCTGGAACGTCGTGCTGAGGGCGAAGTCCAGCGGCAGGTCGAACCCGTGCAACGAACCCGACAGGTAGCCGTCGATCTCCCGCCGGGCGGCGTCCAACGCCCGTGGCCGCCGCAGCACACGCGGCGAGACCCCCGCTGCCAGACGCGCCAGCACCAGGTCCTCCGCATCTGGGGTCGGGGTGAACCGCGAGGCCACCATGGCACCGGCTGCGGTGCGGGCGAGCAGCATCCGACCCACGCAGGTGTCCTCGACGACGTACGACACATCGCTCTCGGGCAGCCGTGGCGGAACAGGTGCCGGTGTGTCCAACGAGCGGAGCGCACGCTCGAGAGAGGCCGTCATGGCAGGTCCTTCCGTAGGGTCGAGAGCGCGTCGCTGACCAGTCGCCGGCTCATCGCCGGTGACGTGCCCAGCGCCCGGGCGATGGTGGCGTGGTCGGCATCCGCGACGTACCGCAGCACGACGGCATACCGCTGACGCTCGGGCAGCGCCGCGACCAGGTGCCATACGGCCTCGTCGGCGCGCTGCGCGACCGCCATCGGATGGCGAAGGAGGGGATCGCCGGACCACGAGAGGGTCGATACCGCTCCCACGTCCTCCACGGGTACCGGTCGCCGGGCGCGGCGGCGGTGGACGTCCGTCGCGCACCGGGACGTGATCGTCAGCAGCCAGCCACGCAGGTTGGCGCTGGAGCGGACCGAGGGGTACGCCGCCAGGGCCTGCATCCACGCCTGCTGCGCCACGTCGTCGGCATCGCCGGGGCCTGCGAGGGCGTAGGCGAGTCGCGCCACGTCGCGCCAGTGCGCGTCGACGAGGTGCTGGAACGGCGGGAGCGTCACAGGGGTTGAACGCTGACGCGCCCGGTCCCGTGAGTGAGGGGACTTCGACGCACGGTCCGCCCCCCGTCCCAGATGAACATCAGGCCGCCAATCCGACGATCGGGTAAAGACCTCGCGAGTTCTCGGGTCTCACGCAGCGAGCACGCAGGCAGCAGTGTCACGATGGTCTCGTGGCCCTGGTAGCCCCGTCCGCGTTGCAGCGGCGTCCTCAGATCATCGCTCACCGCGGCTCCAGCCGAGCCGAACCGGAGCACACGCTGAAGGCATACCAGCGGGCCATCGCCGAGGGCGCCGACGCGCTCGAGTGCGACGTGCGGCTCACCGCCGACAGCC
>JAABUM010007297.1_pt1 | contig 10266 bp, 8 predicted proteins | sample 5559161 | NCBI WGS metagenome assembly JAABUM01 (sample SAMN10711868, study PRJNA513369) | rock metagenome | isolation source: Antarctica rocks | place: Antarctica: Victoria Land, Siegfried Peak nord | reverse complement strand
CCTGCTCATCACCACCGAGGCCATGGTGGCGGATCGGCCGCAGAAGGAAGCTCCGGCCATGCCGGGCGGCGGCGGCGGCATGGGCGGCATGGGTGGCATGGGCGGCATGGATTACTGAGAGCCGCCCATCGTGAAGGCGGCCCGGACCGGCAATCCCGGTTCGGGCCGATCTCGGACGACCGATCCGGACCCGAGGGAGGGTCTCGATCCCGGCTCGTGCGCGACCCTCTGAGCACGCGGGCGCTAACCAAGCGTTGAGGGCTGCGGATCCACGTTGCTCGGGTTGTGGCACCTGTGGATCGCTGCGTCGGTCGGCCCGCGGATTCACGATCGCTTATAGAGTGGCCGCTACGGTCGCTGCAGCGACGTGAGCGGGTCATCCCTACGTGACATCATCTTTGCCCATTCCGGGACGACCCGCCTCCCCGCCTCCACGGGAGGGCGAACCCGATTGCCGTCCGCGATCCGTCAGGTTGCTCGCACTCCTGCGTGACCTGGAGCTGCGCGACCTCGCGCTCGACCGTCTTCGGCAGGGCCTTTGCGTGTTCGACGGGCAGCATCGCCTGCTCTTGTTCAACCGGCAATATGCCGAGATCTACGATCTGGATCCCGGCCAGCTCTGGGCCGGCATGTCCCTGCGCGATGTCGTCGACCTGCGCTACGCGGCCGGAACCGGGCCCGACATGACGCCCGAGCAGTACGCCGCCTGGCGCGACCGCATTGGCATCGCCGAGCAGGTCACCGACACCGAGGTGACGCTGTCCAACGGCCGCGTGCAACTCATCCACCACGAGCCGATCGCCGGCGGCGGCTGGGTCGCCACCTTCGAGGACATCACCCAGCGACGCCGGATGGAGGCGCGCGTCCGCCACATGGCGCACCACGACGCCCTTACCGGACTGCCCAACCGCGCCCTGTTCGCCGAGCGTCTGGAGCACGCCCTGGCGCGCCTGCGCGGCGAGGCCAGACTGGAGGACCACCGGCCCGCCCCGTCCGCCGAGGACCGGCTCGTCGCCGTGCTGTTCCTCGACCTCGACCACTTCAAGGATGTCAACGACACGCTCGGCCATGCGGCCGGCGATGAACTCCTGCGGATGGTGGCGGTGCGCATCGGCCATTGCGCGCGCGACGGCGACACGCTGGCCCGGCTCGGGGGCGACGAATTCGCGGTTCTGCTCCAAGGACTGTCCGAGGCGGAGCAGGCCCAGGACGTGGCCCAGAGGATCAGCGCCGCCGTCTCGGCGCCCTTCCTGCTGGACGGGCACGAGGCGCAGGTGGGCGCCAGCATCGGCATCGCGCTCTGCGCGCGCGACGACCCGGAGGGCGCGGATCCGGCGCTGCTGTTGCGCCAGGTCGACACCGCGCTCTACCAGGCAAAGGCGGAAGGGCGGGGACGCAATCGCTTCTTCCAGGCCAGGATGCATGTCGTGCTGCACCGGCGCAAGGAGCTGGAGCGCGACCTCCGCCGCGCCTTGGCGGAGGGCGGATTGGAGGTGCATTACCAGCCCATCTGGGGACTGGCGCCCGACCGCATCGTGGGCGCCGAGGCGCTGGTGCGTTGGCATCACCCGGAATACGGCATGGTGCCTCCGGCAGAGTTCATCCCGCTGGCCGAGAGCGAAGGGATGATCGGCGAACTCGGCGCCTGGGTGCTGCGGGTCGCCTGTGCCCAGGCGGCCCGCTGGCCGGGGCTGTTTCTCGCCGTGAACCTGTCGCCCGAGCAGGTTCGACGATCCGGTCTCGTCGAACTGGTCACCACGGTGCTGGCCGAAACCGGCCTGCCGCCGAACCGGCTCGAGCTGGAAATCACCGAGGGCCTGCTGCTGCAGGACACGGCCGCGACGCTGGCCACCATCGGGCGCTTGCGCGCGCTCGGCGTCGGCGTCGCGCTCGACGATTTCGGCTCCGGCTATTCCAGCCTCAGCTACCTGCGCCGTTTCCCCTTCAGCAAGCTCAAGATCGACCGCAGTTTCGTTGCCGAAATGACGGCGGATGCCGGCACTGCCGCCATCGTGCAGGCCGTGATGGCCCTCGGCCGCAGCCTCGCCATGCGGGTGGTGGCGGAAGGGGTCGAGACCGAGGGGCAGCTCGCGCTGCTGCGTGCCATGAACTGTGACGAGGTGCAGGGCTACCTTCTCGGGCGCCCCGGCCCGGCCGAGGCCTTCGACAGGCTGGTGGCGCTCACCCCCGCGACGGCCGCCTAGCGGCGGCGCAGCGCCGACCTCGCACGAAGCCTCAGCCGAACACCCGCCCGAAGATCGTGTCGACATGCTTCATGTGGTGGCCGAGGTCGAACAACGGTTCGAGCTTCTCCGGCGGCAGCACGGCCGTGACCTCCGGGTCGGCCACGAGGAAGGCCAGGAAATCCCCCTCCCCGCGCCACACCCGCATGGCGCTGCGCTGCACCAGGCGATAGGCCTCCTCGCGCGACACCCCGCCCTGGGTCAGGGCCAGCAGCACCCGCTGGGAATGGACGAGGCCGCCGAGCCGGTCGAGGTTGCGCCGCATGGTCTCGGGGTAGACCAGCAGCTTCTCCATCACGCCGGTCAGCCGGGCCAGGGCGAAATCGAGCGTGACCGTGGCGTCGGGCCCGATCATGCGCTCGACCGAGGAATGCGAGATGTCGCGCTCGTGCCACAGCGCCACGTTCTCGAGCGCCGGCACCACCATGCCGCGCACGAGCCGCGCGAGGCCGGTCAGGTTCTCGGTCAGCACCGGGTTGCGCTTGTGCGGCATGGCCGAGGAGCCCTTCTGCCCCTCCGCGAAGAACTCCTCCGCCTCCAGCACCTCGGTGCGCTGCAGGTGGCGGACCTCGATGGCGAGCCGCTCGACCGACGAGGCCACGACCCCCAGGGTGGCGAAGAACATGGCGTGGCGGTCGCGCGGGATCACCTGGGTCGACACCGGCTCCACCGCGAGCCCCATGGCCCTCGCGACATGTTCCTCGACCCGCGGATCGATGTTGGCGAAGGTGCCGACGGCGCCCGACAGCGCGCAGGTGGCGATCTCGGCGCGCGCCGCGACGAGCCGCGCGCGGGCGCGCGCGAACTCGGCATAGGCGCCCGCGAGCTTCAGCCCGAACGTCAGGGGTTCGGCATGGATGCCGTGCGAGCGGCCGATCGTGGGGGTGAGCTTGTGCTCGTGGGCGCGGCGCTTCAATGCGGCGAGCAGCGCGTCGACGTCGGCGATGAGGATGTCGGAGGCGCGGGCGAGCTGCACGGCCAGGCAGGTGTCGAGCACGTCGGAACTCGTCATGCCCTGGTGCACGAAGCGCGCCTCCGGCCCGACGATCTCGGCGAGATGGGTCAGGAACGCGATCACGTCGTGCTTCGTCTCGCGCTCGATGGCGTCGATCCGCTCGACGTCGAACACGGCCTCCCGCCCTTTGGCCCAAATGGTCTCGGCCGCCGCCTTCGGGATCACGCCGATCTCGGCCAGCGCGTCGCAGGCATGAGCCTCGATCTCGAACCAGATCCGGAACCGGGTCTCGGGCGCCCAGATCGCCACCATGGCGGGACGGGAATAGCGCGGGATCATGGGGCGGGTTCCGGGGGAGGGTGTGGGGGTTCCGGCGACCCTTATAGCCAGGGGTCCTTCCGCGCTACCCCGATGCCAACGTTAGTCGAAGGGTGAGGTACGCGTCTCGAACCGTGCCGCTTCTACCGTCCGGTTTCGCTCAGAGGCGCGCGAACAGCGAACTCTGGCATCCGGTGAAGGCGTTGCGGACCGCCCGCACCCCGCCCAGCCGGGCAGCGGCCTGATTGACGTCGGCGTAGCGCAGTTCGAGGAGGCGGGGCAGCTTGTCTCCGTCGAGTTCCTCCACGCCCTGCTTGACGTATTGTCCCAGGACGAAATCGAGGAAGCGCGCCAGTTCGCCGTCATAATGGCTCAGGACGGCGCTCTTGCGCCCCGCGACCCGGTCCGCCCGACTGATTGGCGGAAGGGCGAATGCAACGTAAGCCAAGACGTCGAAAACGTCGCTGTCGGGCGCGTCGATCACCCGCGCCATTTCCTTCAGCGTCCCGGCGCCGAATCCGCGTTCGGCCAGTCCCTGCATCAGCGCCTTGCGGGTGTCCGGCGCGCCCCACAGCCGCCGGAGCTCGTCCTCGTCCTTGAACAGCTCCGGCGCCCGGCCGAACAGGCTCTCGATGAACTCCGCCGCCGACATCGGCCGCCCGTCCGGTCCCCAGAAGCTCGTCGCGCTGATGTGCCGGATGGCGCGCGCCTTCCCGTCCGCGAGCCTGATGACCAGCGTCTCGGGTCGCTCCTCGGCGTCGTCGCCCGATGCCCCCGGCGGCTCTTGCGGACCAGGTTCCGGCCGTGGAGTCGGCGGGCTTGCCGGAACGGGCTCCATCGGCTCGCCGTCCCATTCGGGATCGAGGAAGTGCTGATACGCTCCCTCGAAATCATGGATCGTGAAATACTCCTTGCCGTCGAAGAGCCGGGTGCCCCGGCCGATGATCTGCTTGAACTCGATCATGCTGTTGACAGGCCGCAGCAGGACTATGTTACGGACGTTGCGTGCGTCCACCCCGGTCGAAAGCTTCTGGGACGTGGTCAGTATAGTGGGAACCGTCTTTTCGTTGTCCTGGAATTGCCGCAGCCAGTGCTCTCCTATCACCCCGTCGTCAGCCGTCACGCGCTCGCAGTAGTGCGGATCGGCGTTGTCCTTGATCTGGTTTATGGCATCCCGAATTTTGGCGGCGTGATCCTGCGTGGCGCAGAACACCAGGGTCTTCTGCCGTGGATCGATCTCCTCCATGAAGATCTTGACGCGATAGGCTTCACGCGCCTCGATCTCGATCGTGCGATTGAAGTTTTGCGACACGTAACGGCGCCCTTCCTCGGCGAAGCCGCGCACGACCGTGTCGTCGGAGGTCCAGACGTAATCGTCGAGCGTCGTCTTGTGCTGGCGTACCTTGAACGGTGTCAGGAAGCCGTCCTCGATGCCCTCGCGGAGTGAATAGGTGTAAACCGGCTTGCCGAAATAGGCGTAGGTGTCGCGGTTCTCGTCACGACGCAGTGGGGTCGCGGTCAGGCCCAATTGGACCGCCGGCGCGAAGTAGTCGAGGATCGCCCGCCACTCGCCTTCGGCGTTGGCCCCGCCCCGATGGCATTCGTCGATGACGATGAAGTCGAAGAAGTCGGGCGGATAGTCGCCGAAATAGGACTCCTCCCGGCCCAGCGCGTCGGTCTTGCCGCTCGTGAAGGTTTGAAAGATGGTGAAGAAGACGCTCCCGTTCTTCGGCACGCGCCCCTTCTTACGGATCGCGTCGGGCTTGATCCGCACCAGGGCATCGTCGGCAAATGCCGAGAAGGCGTTGTAAGCCTGGTCGGCCAGGATGTTGCGGTCGGCCAGGAACAGGATGCGCGGCCGTCGGGTCGGCGTCCCCGCGAGGCTCCAGCGTGCATGGAACAGCTTCCACGCCAACTGGAAGGCGATGAAGGTCTTGCCTGTCCCTGTCGCGAGTGTGAGCAGGACGCGTTTCTCGTCCGCTGCCAGGGCGTCCAGCACCGCCTGCGCGGCGTTGACCTGGTAATAGCGCGCCGGCTGGCTGCCGCCCTTGTCGTCGAAAGGCACGGCCGCGAAGGCGTCGCGCCACGCGTTCGCCTGCGCGAAGGTCGCGGCCCAGAGGGCGCCGGGCGTGGGCCAACTCGCGACTGGCCCTTCCTGGCCCGTCTCCATATCGACCCGGTACACGCCGGTCCCGTCGGTCGAATAGGCCCATCGCGTTTTGACCTTGCCGGCGTAGATCTTGGCCTGCCCCAGCCCGGCCGTGACGCCCTTGCCCCTGGCCTTGGCCTCGACCACCGCCAGCTTGCGCCCACGATGGGTCAGCACGTAGTCGGCCGTGGTCGCCTCGCCCCGCTGCCCGGCACCGAGGATGCGGCCCGGGCAGATCACCTCCCGCCGCACCCGGCTGCCCTCGACAACCCCCCAGCCCGCCGCCTGCAACGCGGGGTCGATCAGCTCGGCGCGAGTTTCGGATTCGTTCATAGAGGCAGAGGCATCTGTTCGTGGGGCACGCGCTTGGCCCTGCCATCCGGAACGATGTCTTTCTCGCGGATCAGCCGGATGGCGGCGTGGAACTTCGCTTCTGGAATGTCCGACTTCTTTGGATGCCAGTTTTCGCGAGCCTCGTAGAGGATCGCGTTGTCGGTGGCAGCACAACCGTCCAGGATGAGGTTGTTCCAAGCAGCGTGGACCGTTGCCAGAACTTCCGCCTCCTTGAAGTCAAGTGGCAGGAGCAGATCAGCGATCTTCTTGACCGCGTCTTCGATCGGCCTGAGCGCGACCTTCGCTGCCGTCAACATTTTTGCGTGGTTCGCGAGCTTCAAGAAATCATAGCCACCTTCGGGTCGCTTGACGAACTCGAAGAACCCACAGTCCCTGGCCCAGGCTTCCGCCTTCAGCATGTGCAGGAAATCATTCGGGCCGGCCTTCGCCTTCACGGGCGTCCGCCCCAATTCGACGCCGCCAACGCTCTCGACGAAATGCAGGGCCTTCTGCGCCTTGGTATGCCCAAACGTTTTCTCCCGCTTTGCCGCCTCGTGTCGCGAGTGCACGAACGCGAGCACGTTGGCGACCTGCTCGGGCGTGGAAAAGACGTTGTCGTTGGCCGGCTTGGCGGGGGTCCGCGCGACTTGCCGTCAGCTCACCCGAAAAGGCGCGGGCGAGAAGGGACTGTTGGAGCTCTACGAGAACAGCGAGCTTGGAATCGTATACGCGAGACAGCCTAGCCATTTCTGCTCGCAGCGCCTCGATCTTTGCTACAATTTCCCCTTGCGCCTCAATGGAAGGAAAAGGAATCTCGATTGCCTTAAGGGCGCCCTGGTTGAGTTTCGGCTGCGCCATGCCGCTGATGTAAGTTTTAAGATCTCTGGAGTTCAAATAAATTTCAACCCGCCGCCGTTTCGTCCATTGGCTTTGCCGCGTGTGGGTCTGGCGTTGCGCCCGGGCGGCAACGCCGGCTCGGGCTTCGCCACCTTGGGTTTTTCGGCCTTCTCGTGCGCCGCCAGCGCGACCGATCCGCCCCCTTCCGCGCCCGCGCGCAATCACGCCTTCGTCAACCAAGGCGTCGCGGACGCGAGCATAGGTCGCGTCCTGCCAACCCAGTTCGGCTTGCAATCGCCCGTTGCCTGCCGACCCGCCGGCCTTGTCCAACGCCGCTAAAAAACGATCACGCGACGCTTCCCGCATTCCTGAATCCCCGAAACAACCGTTCCCTAGCCGGATCCGACAGCAGACCCAACGCTGGATGCGGGAAGGATGTCAGCTTCGGACCGCAATGGCGAGCACGACCATCGACGATCGGTCTTCGGCACGATCGCCGCCAGCCCCCGATGAGCACGGCGCCGCAAGACAGGGCAGCGTCCGACCGCTCACGCGAACCCTAAGGCACGCTCGACCGCCCGGGGCTCCCGGTCGATCACGAGGAGGAGCGTGCGGGCCGCCGGTTCCGGGTTGCGGCGGCGCTGCTCCCAATCGCGAACGGCCGAGGGCGAGAAGCCGTAGCGCCGGGCGAACTTGTCCTGAGACAGTCCCGTCCTTTTGCGGATCGCCGCGACGTCGACCTTCGGCGGCAGGAAGATGCGGGACGGCTCCGCCTCCCCCTTGGCGATCACGAGCGCCTCGTGGGCGCTCTGGATTAGATCTTGGCCGAACTTCGACATCACCTTTTCCTCATCTCCCGCATCCGCCGCGCGACGCCGGCCCGGTAGGCCTCCGCGAGTTGCGGCAGCAGGCCTGCCAATTCGTTCCGCTCTGCCTTGGACAGGTTCGCCCGATCGCCCTTGTCGACGAGGGCGAGCAGGAACACGGGCACGTCCTCGCCGCCGAAATAGTGGATGGTCCGATAACCGCCCGACTTCCCCGCGCCCTGCCGTGCGAAACGGAGCTTGCGGGCACCTCCCGTGCCAACGATCAGTTCACCCGAGACCGGATAGGCGGCGAGATAGGACGCAATCTCGGCCACCTCGTCGTCGGTCAGACCCGCGGCACGGGCGTGCCGATCGAAGGTCGGCGTGGTCAGCACCGTCTGCATGATCCGTTTGTACGGCAATGCCGTACAAAGGCAAGCGAAAGCATGGCATCGCGGTGAGCGTCGACCGGGTACCCCGGTATCACCGCAAGAAAGCCCGTTGCGACCCCGCGCCCAATCCGCCATGGTGCCACGCAACAGCGGCATACCAGCCATGACGCTCGGGGAGGACGCTTGTCCGGGGATTTCATCCTGACCACGCAGGATCTGGCGAAGGAGTTTCGCGGCATCGTGGCGGTCGATGGCGTGGACCTCGCGGTGGAACGCGGCACCATCCATGCGCTGATCGGCCCCAACGGCGCCGGCAAGACCACCTGCTTCAACCTGCTGACCAAGTTCCTGTCCCCCACGCGCGGCTGCATCACCTTCAAGGGGCGCGACATCACGCGGGTGGGCGCGGCCGACGTGGCGCGGCTCGGGATCGTGCGCTCGTTCCAGATCTCGGCCACCTTTCCGCATCTCACGGTGCTGCAGAACGTCCGGATCGCGCTGCAGCGCCGGCGCGGCGACAATTTCGATTTCTGGCGATCGGAAAAGCTGCTGCGCCGCTACGACGCCGAAGCCCGCGATCTCATCGAACAGGTGGGGCTGGCCGGCTTCGCCGACGGGCTCGCGGCGGATCTCAGCTATGGCCGCAAGCGCGCTCTCGAACTCGCCACCACGCTGGCGCTCGATCCCGAACTCATGCTGCTCGACGAGCCCATGGCCGGCATGGCCCACGAGGAGATCGACCGCACGGCCGCGCTGATCCGGCGGGCGGCCCGCAACCGCACGGTTCTCATGGTGGAGCACAACCTGTCGGTCGTGGCCTCGCTCAGCGACAGGATCACCGTGCTGGCCCGCGGCCGGGTGCTGGCCGAAGGCCCCTACGAAGAGGTGTCGCGCGATCCCCGCGTCGTCGAAGCCTATATCGGGACCGGCCATGCCTGACGCCACGCCCGCCGCGCTCGCGCCCGACCCCGCCGCCAACGCCGAGGCCGGCCCGAGCCTCAGCGTCGCGGACCTGCACGCCTGGTACGGCGAGTCCCACGTGCTGCACGGCATGGCGTTCGAGGTCCCCAAGGGCGAGGTCGTGACGCTGCTGGGCCGCAACGGCGCCGGCAAGACCACGACGCTGCGCGCCGTCATGGGCGTCATGGGGAAGCGCCGCGGCTCGATCCGCTTCGAGGGGCAGGAGACGATCCGGATGCCGTCGCGCCTCATCGCCCGGGCCGGCATCGGCTATTGCCCCGAGGAGCGCGGCATCTTCGCGAGCCTGTCGGTCGAGGAGAACCTCATGCTGCCGCCCGTGGTGCGGCCGGGCGGCATGTCGCGAGAGACGATCTTCACGCTGTTTCCGAACCTGCGCGAGCGGCTTTCCAGCGGCGGCACCAAGATGTCGGGCGGCGAGCAGCAGATGCTGGCCATCGCCCGCATCCTGCGCTCAGGCGCGAGCCTGCTGCTGCTCGACGAGCCGACCGAGGGCCTGGCGCCCGTGATCGTGCAGCAGATCGGCCGCACCATCGCCCGGCTCAAGGCCGAGGGCTATACGATCGTCCTGGTCGAGCAGAACTTCCGCTTCGCCGCGACCGTGGCGGACCGCCACTATGTGGTCGAGCAGGGGCGCGTGGTCGACATGATCCCGAACCGGGATCTCGACGCCAACATCGACAAGCTGCACGGCTATCTCGGCGTGTGACGGTGCGGACCAGAGAAGACGACAGGGAGAGACGGGAATGCTGAAAGGGTTTTTGCTGGCCGCGACCGCCATGACGGCGCTGGCCACAGCCACGCTACCGGCCGCGGCCGAGGTGTCGGTGAAGGTCGGCGTGCTCAACGACCGCTCGGGCATCTACACGGACATCAGCGGCGAGGGCTCGGTCATCGCCGCCAGGATGGCGGTCGAGGATTTCCACGCGGCCGAGAAGGGCATCAAGGTCGAGGTGCTGTCGGCCGACCACCAGAACAAGCCCGACACCGGCTCCAACATCGCCCGCCAATGGTACGACCAGGACGGCGTCGATGTGATCCTCGACGTGCCGAACTCGGCCGTGGCGCTGGCGGTGTCGCGCGTCACGCGCGAGAAGAACAGGATCTTCATGAATTCCGGCGCCGGCTCCTCGGAGCTCACGGGCAAGCAATGCTCGCCCAATACCGTGCACTGGACCTACGACACCTATGCGCTGTCGAAGAGCACCGCGACCTCGATCATCAAGCAGGGCGGCAAGAGCTGGTATTTCCTCAC
>JAABUM010007296.1_pt1 | contig 10269 bp, 10 predicted proteins | sample 5559161 | NCBI WGS metagenome assembly JAABUM01 (sample SAMN10711868, study PRJNA513369) | rock metagenome | isolation source: Antarctica rocks | place: Antarctica: Victoria Land, Siegfried Peak nord | reverse complement strand
CGGGGCGAGCAGTTGTAACATGGCGGGCGGTAGGGTCGGCATCGTCTCCTCCTCCGGCACAGAGCGGTCGACGAGCCTACCCTACCCTTTCCCTTCTCCCCCCTCAAAAGGCCAAAGTCGAGCTGAGTACCGCGTAAAAAAACGACGGTCGAACGCGCCCGCGACCACCTCGCCCTGGGCGACGCCTGCTATTATGCCGACGAGTTCAACCTGCGCTGGCTGCCGACGCTCCGGGCGATGTGGAGCCCGAAAGGCCAGCAGGTCATGGTCGCGACGCCCGCGCAGCCGCACCGCCGCTACTGGATCGGCGCGGTGAATGACCACACCGGCGAGACGGTTGTGCGCTTCGAGCGCCGCGAGCGGCGGCAGGGGATCGCCCGGTTATTGGAGGCGCTGCTGGCGAAGCACCCGACCGGCACCGTCTACGTGGCCTGGGACAACGCCAGCACGCACGAGGACGACGAAGTGGAAGATGTGGTGCGCGCGGCGGCGGGGCGCCTGGTCCTGCTCTATCTGCCGACCTACAACCCCTGGCTCAATCCGATCGAGATGCTGTGGCGGCACTTCCGCCGCGAGGTTACCCACTGCGAACTGTTCACGACGATGGCCGACCTGCTCGTAGCCGCGAACGATTTCTTCGCGCGCCACAACCGGGAGCCAGGGGGCATCCTATCGGTCATCGGCTCGAAAGCCGCAATCATTGCGTGATTGTACTTAGCGTCCCTTCCGCTGCGGCCGGTGCCGCCGGATCTGCGACGAGCGCACGGGCTCCCCGTACCAACCATCGCCAAGACCCGACCGCTCTCGTGCTGCTGGTCGTATAGCAGCCCGCGACCCGGTCCCGCACGAAGCCGAGGTCGAGCGCGGCGTCGCGGTGGCGGTAGAAGTGACCCGCAGGCACGAGCCCTTCCAGCGAGACCAACACCGGCCGGTCCAAGCAGCGCGTCTTTGACGGCCCCAGCATGCCAACCCCCTCTCCGCAGCACGAGCAAGGTGGCGATACTACGGCCGGGCCAGGTACTTTTCAACAGGCTCAGGGGTTATGCGAACCGGGAGGCGTGGAGGGGGCTCTCGTCGCGCGGTAGTAGGGCGTCGGCCACCGTGGCGACGAGGGTGGCGAGGCGGAATGGCTTCACGAGGATGGCCGTGAAGCCGTGCCCGCGGAAATCGGGGAAGTCGCGCTCCCGATAGGCGGTGAAGATGATGAGTCGCGCCGTCCCCGCGTGCGCCGCGACCGCGTCGAGCGCGCGCCAATAGTCGGTCGTCCCCGGCGTGGGGGCGACGAATGCGTCGGTCAGGACCACGTCGAACGGCGTCACCGCAAGCGCGTCGCGCGCGCGCGCGACGCACGCGGCCGTGGTCACCCGATAACCCGCCCGCGTCAGCATAGCGGTCACGATCTCCCGGAGGACGGCGTCGTCCTCGACGAGCAGCACGGTGGTCGCCGGGCTCATGGCGTACCTCCCGTCGCGTTCACGCCGGCGTACGCTCCGCCGGTGCCAGTTGGGCGAGGTCCTGCTGGAGCGCCCGCAGTCCGAGCCGCAGTCGCCCCATCGCCGTCCCCGGCGGCACGCCCTGCCGGGCCGCGATCTCCGCCGCCCGGTAGCCGCCGAAGTAGGCCAGCTCCACCGCCTCGCGCTGGACCGCCGACAGCCGCGCGAGCGCGCCCCGCAGGTGCTCGCGCAGGATGCGCCGGTCCACCGCCTCCCAGGGGTCCGCACCCGAGCATACCGGCACCGGCACGTTGTCCGGGGGCACGGCGAGTCGCGGCCGCCCGGCATTCCGGCGGACCAGATCGATCGCGCGGTGGTGCACGAGCGCGAGGAGCCAGTTGCGCGCGCTCCCGTGCTCCGGCCGGAACGTGGGGGCGGCACGCCAGGCGCGCAGGAAGGCGTCCTGCACGACCTCCTCCGCCGCGGCCCGGTCCTGGAGGATGCGGTAGGCGAGGCCGTAGGCGATACCCCCGTGCCGGTCGTAGAGGAGCCCGAGGGCCGCAGGGTCCCGGCACGCCAGCGCGGCCAGGAGGGCCTCGTCCGTCGTCGCCGGGTCGCCGTCGGGCTGCCGCTCGCGGGTGCTGTGGGGGAGCGTCTCGAAAGTCATCCCGCCCTTCCTCTCCGCCGCGCGGCCCGTCCCGCGCCCTTGTTTCGTCGCGCCATCGCGGCAATTGTGCTGAAAAGTACAGTATTTCGCTGTGCTGAGCGCAAAATACCTGCCAAGACCCGCGTGATGAAGTACACTATGGTCCAATATACGCTTATATGTTGCAAGAGTCGTGGCCCGTGGACGATCGGGGACACGCATACCGCCGCGTTCACGCGCGATACCCGACACGGAGAGCCAGGTGACCACGACCGGCCGGAGGCGTTGGACGTGCCCGAGCTGCTGAAGGAGTTCCTGACTGTCGCGGAGGTCGCGGAGTTGCTCGACCTGCGCCCGGTCACGATCTACCGCTGGTGCCGGGCGGGCCGCCTGTCCGGCGTCAAGATCGGCAAGGCCTGGCACATCCGTCGCGCGGCCGTCGACGCGTTGCTGGGACGCAGCCTGCGCGACGAGGTGGGCGACCACGGCGACGGGGGAGAGCCGATGCACGAGACCTCGTTGGAGACGAAGGACGTGGCGCGACGACTGCTCCGGCAGGACGCCGGGGCGCAGCCGGACGCGGCGGCGCTGGCGCTGGCCGTCGAGCGCGCCTGCGGGCGGCTGCGCGGGCGGCTGGTGCCCCTGATCGGCCAGGTCGGCTTCACCGCGCTCTTCCGACGTGCCCTGCACCTGGCCCAGGCCGAGTCCCCCGCCCTGGATCCCCTCACGGTCGACGAGTCCGGGGAACCGTGCATCGCAGGGGCGCGCGCGTTCGCGGCGGCGCATACCGACGACCCGGACCTGGTCGAGGCCGCGCTTGTCGCGCTCCTGGCGCACTTCGTCGCGCTGCTCGACACCTTCATCGGCGAGGCCCTGACCCGACGCGTGATCGGCGAGCGCTGGCCGATGCCTACCGACGACACGGAGACGCACCAATGAGCGAGCGAGTCCGCGTCCCCATCCCGCTACTGCCCACCGGTGTCCCCGGCCTCGACGCGGTCTTGGGCGGTGGGCTGCCGGAATACTCGTTCAACATGATCGCCGGGAGGCCCGGCGCGGGCAAGACGACGCTGGCGCATCAGCTGATGTTCGCGCTCGCCACCCCGGAGCGGCCCGCGCTCTACTTCACCGTGATCGGCGAGCCGCCGCTGAAGATGCTCCGCTACCAGCAGCAGTTCGCCTTCTTCGACCCCGCCCTGGTCGGCGCCAGTATCCACTTCGTGGACCTGACCGAGATGGTCCAGGGGCGCGACCTGGGGGTGGTGTTGGCGGAGATCATCCGCCGGGTCGGGGCCATCGCCCCCGGCCTGGTGATCGTGGACTCCTTCCAGGCCGTGGCGCGGGCGGCGGACCGGGCGACGGGCGATACGTTGGGCCTGCAAGAGTTCGTGCAGCGCCTGGCCGTCCAACTGACCGCCTGGCAGGCGACGACATTCCTGATCGGCGACGCCGTCGATATCGAGCTGCGGGGGAGCCCGGTCTTTACCATCGCCGATGGGATCATCCAGCTCACCCAGGCCGTCGACGGCAACTCGGTGGTCCGCAAGCTCCAGGTGCTCAAGTCGCGCGGGCAGGCCCCGATGCCGGGACTGCACACCAGCCGTATCGACGCGAGCGGCCTCCGGGTCTACCCGCGGATGAGCAGCACCGCCGACGAGCGCGACCGGGAGCTCTCGGCGGCGCGGCTCGCCACCGGGGTGCCGGGGCTGGATGGCCTGCTCGGCGGGGGGCTGCCCGCCGGGGATACGGTGCTGATCTCCGGGCCTTCCGGCAGCGGCAAGTCGGTGCTGGCCGCGCAGTTCATCGCCACCGGGGCGGCGGACGGCAAGCCGGGGGTCATCGCCGTCTTCGAGGAACATCCCCGCGAATATCTCCGCCGCGCGGCGGCCCTCGGCCTCGACCTGCCGGGACAGATCGCGGCTGGTCTGGTCGAGATCATCTACCTGCGACCGCTGGATCTCTCACCCGACGAAACCCTCGAAGCGATCCGCGCGGCGGTCGCGCGGATCGGGGCGCGCCGGGTGGTGATCGACTCGATGACCGGCTTCGAGCTGGCGCTGGCACCGGGCTTCCGCGCCGACTTCCGGGAATCCCTCTATCGGCTGGTGGGTGCGCTGACCGGGCGCGGGATCACGGTGCTGCTGACGATGGAGATCGTGCAGGACGCCGCGTTGCGCTTCAGCGCCAACGTCATCTCGTTCCTCGCCGACAACATCATCCTGCTGCGCTACGTCGAGCTCGCGGGGGAGCTCCGCAAGAGCCTGCTGGTGGTCAAGATGCGCAACAGCGACCACAGCAAGGCGCTCTGGTCCTATGACATCACCGGCGGCGGGGCGATCGTGCGCGGCCGTCTCCCCCGAGGGCAGGACACACCACCCGACCTCCCGGGCCTGACCGCACGCGAGGCGATCGTCCTCGCCGCGCTGCTCGAACTGGGCGAGGCGGCGACCCCGGCGCTGGCGCGGCGTACCGGGCTGGCGGAAGCCGAGCTGGTCGCCGCGCTCGATCGCCTCGTCGGTCTCGGCCTCGCGGTCAGGGTCGGAGGCACAGGGGCACACGGAGTCTTGTTCCGTCCGGTCGCGCAAACATCGGGCTAGGCGCGGGCGGCGACCCGCCGAGGGAGCAGCACCATGCACGAGGTGACGGATGGGCCGAGCGAGGTGACGGCATCGCCCGACGTGGTGGCCCTGTCGGTCACGACCGGCGCGGGGCCGCTGGCGGAACTCCGCGCGGTCAACGAGGCGTTGCTGCTCGCCGGCTTGCGGGAGCACGAGCGGGCCGAAGAAACACGGCACCTGGCCGACGACCTGGCGCACCGCGCGCTGTACGACGGGTTGACGGCGCTGCCCAACCGGGCGCTGCTGCACGACCGCCTACAGGCGGCGGTGCGCGCGGCCCACCGCGCCGGGGGTGCGCTGGCGCTGCTCTACCTCGATCTTGATGGCTTCAAGGGGGTCAACGATCGCCTCGGGCACCATGCGGGCGATCTCCTCCTGCAGCAGGTCGCCGCGCGCCTGCGGGGCGTCCTCCGCGCGTCGGATACCGCCGCGCGGCTCGGCGGGGACGAGTTCGTGGTGCTCCTGCCGGGAGATGACGCGGCGGGGGCGGAGGCGAGCGCGCGGCGGCTCCTGGACGCGCTGGCCTCGCCGTGCCTGTTACACGGCGTACCCCAGCGGGTCATGGCGAGCCTCGGGATCGCCGTGTACCCCGCGGACGGCACGGACGCGGAGGCGCTGCTGCGGCGGGCGGATGGGGCGATGTACCGCGCCAAACGGGCAGGCATCGCGGTCGCCGGAGCCGAAGCTCGCGACCGCGGTCCCAACCCCGCGTCGGCGGACGCACCGGTCCCCATGGCTGCGGCGGGTGACGCGGGCGGGCCAGACGGCCGGCGGTCGAATGAGCTACGGGCGGCGAATGCGCACCTGGTGGTCGCCGGCTTGCGCGAGCAGGCGCTGGCCGAACAGCTTCGCCACCAGCTCGCCTTCACCGTGGCCATCACCGCGCACCTCGACGAGGGGGTCTGCGCGCTCGATGGGGCTGGTCGGATCACCCTCGCCAATCCCGCCGCGGGGCGGCTGCTCGGCCGGATCGAAGCGGATCTGCTCGGCCGTGAATTCCACGCCCTGGTGCATCCGCAGTGTGACGATGACTGCCCCTTGGCCGTGGCGCTGCGCGCGGGGGCCGCCGCCAGCGACGACGAGGCCGCATTCGCGCGCGCCGAGGGGGCCATGCGCCCCGTGGCCTATTCCGTCGCCCCGATCGTCGTCGCCGGGCGGCCCGCTGGGGCGGCGCTGGCCTTCCGCGACGTCACCGCGCGGCGGCGGGCTGAGGCGCGGCAGCGTCTCCTGGCCGCCGCCGGGGCGGCGCTGGTGGGATCGTTGGATGCCGAAGCCATCCTCACCGCTGTGGCCCGACTGGCGGTGCCGGAACTGGCGGACTGGTGCTGCGTCGACGTGCGCGACGACGATGGCCGGGTGCGGCGACTCGCGGTGGTCCATGCCGCTCCGGCCGACACCGCGCTGGCGGGGGAGCTGGGTCGTTTCCCCGCGCAGCCGGGCGAGGCCCCCGACCCGTCCGCGATGGCGCTCGCCGACGGTCGCGCCATCTTCCTCCCCGCCCTCACCGCGGAGGCGGTGCGCGCGATGGGACGGGCTGGCGCGCACCGGCACCCACTGACGGCGCTCGCGCCCCATTCGCTCATCGCCGTGCCGCTGGTGACGGACGGGCAGCCGCTCGGTGCCTTCACCTTCCTCACCACCGCCGTCTCGGGCCGCCGGTTCACCGTCGCCGATCTCGCCCTGGCCGAGGACCTGGCCGGTCGCTGCACGCTCGCGCTCGCCAACGCGCATCTCTACCGACAGGCGCGCGAGGCGACCCTCCTGCGCGAGCGGTTCGTCGCGACCGCCGCGCACGAGCTGCGGACGCCGCTCACCGTCCTCTCGGGCTACGCCGACCTCCTCGCGCGGGCACTCGCCGGACCGGCGCCGGACGGTGCGCGGCTCGCGCGCTACGCGGGGGAGCTGATCGCCGGCATCGGGCGGCTGGAAACGCTCAGCACCGCGTTGCTGGACACCGCGCGACTGGATCGGGGCGGCCGCGCGTTGCGCCTCGCGCCCTGTGATCTGGTCGCCCTCGGGCAGGAGGTCCTCACGCGCTTCGCGACGGTGGCGGCGGTGGCACCGGAACACACGCTGGCCCTCGACGCGCCGGAGCCGGTCGCGGGCCGGTGGGACCGCGACCGGCTCGATCAGGTGTTGACGAATCTCGTCGCCAACGCCCTGAAGTACTCGCCCGCCGGCGGGCCGGTGCGGCTGGGGGTCCACCGGGACGCGCGGGGCTGGGCGGTCGTCACGGTGGCCGACGCGGGGCTGGGGATCGCCGCGTCGGCGCAGGACGGCCTCTTCCAGCCCTTCGCGCGCGCCGCCGGCACCGGCGATATCGCCGGGACGGGACTCGGGCTCTTTCTCGTCCGCCAGATCGCTGAGGAGCATGGGGGCCACGTCGCACTAGCGAGCGCCCTGCGGGTCGGGACGACGGTGACGATCACCCTCCCGCCGGCGCCGCCGGCACACGCTGAGGACGCCCCGCCACAGCAGCGGTGACGCCGGCGCGTACCTGCGATGGCAGCATACCTGGCCGGTACGGGAGGCAGGTTTGGCGCCGGAAAGCCGTTTCGCGCTCGCCCGAGTGTGAGTGATAGCTTAATCAGGTTCTGACGACCTTTTGGTGATTTGACCTGAGACGCCTGTTCAAGTGGGGAGTCATGGCCAGCAAACGGCCGACATTCGCGTCGCGAACAGCGCAACGAGCCGTTTCCGAGGCGGCCTTCCCTATACTCAGACCGGCTTCACCAAAAGGTCGTCAGATCCCGAAAAGTTGGCCACGCCAAGCGCCCTTCGGTACGCTGCCGGTACAGAATCGGCAGGCGTAGCGGAGGGGCTGGGAGTGTTCGACGTGACCGACAAGGAGCTTATCCGACGACGGTATCACCGGCAAGGGTGGAGCGAGCGGCAGATCGCGGTGGAGTTGGGTTGCGCGCGGCAGACGGTCCACAAGTATCTGCGGGAGGGGAGCGACCCGCCGCGCTATTGGCTGACCACGCCGCGCGCGCAGTCGGTGGTGGGGCCGGTGCTGCCGCTCCTGCAACAGTGGCTCGTCGACGACGAGCAACAGCCGCCGAAACAGCGCCGCAGCGCTCGCCAGATGTGGGTGCAATTGCGGGAGCAGTACGGCTTCATCGGGGGCGAGCCGACGATCCGGGTGGCGGTGCGGCGGCTGAAGGACCGGCAGCGCGCGGTCTTCGTGCCGCTCGCCTTCGCGCCGGGGGAGCGCGCCGAGGTCGACTGGGGCACGGCGCAGGTCATCCTGGCGGGGAAACTCGCCACGGTCCATCTCTTCTGCGCCCGGCTGCGCCCACCCTACCACCGGTGCCCCAAGCCCACAAAGGACCGTTAGCGGCGATGAGGGGCTTCCGGGTGGCCGATGAGGCGATAGCCGATTCCCCATTCGGTCTGGATGTAGCGCGACTCCTCGGGCGCGTCGCCGAGCTTCTGGCGCAGTCGGCGCACGATGCCCTTCAGATAGTGGACGTCGCCGACATATTCCGGCCCCCAAACTTGCTGGAGCAGGAAGTGGTGGGGCAGGACGGTGCCAGCATGGCGAGCGAGCACGGCCAACAAACGGTATTCCGTGGACGTGAGTCGGATGACCGTGCCTCCCACGCGCACCTCGTGCGTCGCGAAGTCCAGCGAGAGGTTACCCACCGCGAAATCAGGCTCGGGGGCGGGCGACGGGGCGTGCGCGCGACGCGCCAACGCGCGCAGGCGGGCCATTAATTCCAGCTGGTCGTAGGGTTTCGCGAGGTAGTCGTCGGCACCGGCGTCGAACGCGCGCACCTTGTCGACGATGCCGTTACGGACGGTGAGCATTAGGATCGGCACCTCGGAGGACTCGCGGATGCGGCGACAGACCTCGAGGCCGTCCGGCGGCGGCATCGCCACATCCAGGACCACGAGATCGGCCCCCTCCGCCGCGAAGCGGCGGAGCGCGGTCTCGCCATCCTCCGCGATCAACACCTGACAACCCGGCCAGGTCATCCGCACGCCGAAGGCGACCATCTTGGCGATGTCCGGCGCGTCATCGGCGATCAGCACCCTCAATGTCATGCCATATCTCCCACCGCAGCGGCGGGCAGAGTGAGGTGGAAGCGTGCTCCTGCACCGGGAGCACTCTCCACCGCGATCTGTCCACCGTGCAACTCCACCAGCCGACGCACGATCGCCAGACCGAGGCCCGAGCCGTCACCAGCCACGCCGGGGCGGTAGAAGCGCCGGAAGATCGCCTCCTGCTCCTCGACCGGGATGCCAGGGCCATCGTCGGCCACGGTCAGGCGAGCCACATGCGCGTCTGCTGTGCCAGTGATCGCGATGTGGGTGCCGCGCGGGGTGTGGCGGTGCGCGTTCGCCAACAGGTTGATGACCACCTGTTCCAGCCGTCGCATGTCGCCACGGCACAGCAGCGGCTCCGGCAGGTTGAGTTCCAGTGCCTGATCCTTCTCCTGCAGCAATGGCTGCGCCACGCGCAACGCCGCCGCGACCACCGCGCGCAGATCGACCGGCTCGCGCTCGATCTGGAACATGCCCGCCTCGAGTTGATTGAAGGTGAGCAGGTCGCCGATCAGGATGGTCAGATACTCGATATTGCGTCGGCTAGTGTCCAGCACCTCCCCCTGATCGGGGGGTAACTGCTCGGTCACGCTGAGTTGGAGCATGGCGAGACCGGCGCGCACGGCGGTGAGCGGCGTCTGCAAATCGTGGGACACCGTGGCGATGAAATCCGTCCGCAACCGGTCGAGCGTCGCCAGCCGAACGGCCTCTTGGCGACCCACCCGGGTCTCCTCCTGCTCCATCGTCAGCCGCCGGGTCACGATCACCATGCCAACGGCGACCAGCAGGAGCATGACCAGACGAACGACCAGCAGGCGGATGTCGCCACCAGTCGGCGACCACATCAGGAGCACCACATCGGTGATCGTCGCGATGGTAGCCGCCCCACCCGCGTAGAACAGCGCCGGACGGAGCGGCAGACTCACGGCGGCGCAATCGGTAGACAGGAAGAGGAGCAAGAAGAGCGGGCCACCGGGTTCTGCCCCGAGACCATACAGCAGCCCGACCACCGACAGATCCAGCAGGGCCACGGCGGTGTAGGAGCGCAACTGCGGCACACGGCCTCGGAGCAGCTCGACGAGCAAATTGTAGGCCGCAAACAATGCAACGAGCGCCCAGGTGGCGATGCCGCCGCGACCGTTGGTGGGCTGCATGGCAGTGAGCAGGAAGAGCACGAGGATCGTCGCCCAGCGCAGTCGGAAGAGCGACCAACGCAGGAAGTGGTACAGATCCTGAGGGACGGCTGGCGCGCGGCGATTATGGCCTGCCATACATCCTCTGCCTCCTCACCCTGAAGGGTCGTGTCGCAGCTTATCGATGCCGGGCCGTACAACGACTTCGTATCACAGGCATGACTGAACGATAACAGCCTCTATAGTCGAATACAGACCGCACCTTACCTCGACTTTGGCCTTTTGAGTGTGTGGAGGAAAGTGGGAGGGTAGGCCCGTCGACCGCTCTTGCCGGAGGAGGAGACGATGCCGACCCTGCCGCCCGCCATGCTACACCTGCTGGCCCCGTTCGC
>JAABUM010007295.1_pt1 | contig 10270 bp, 9 predicted proteins | sample 5559161 | NCBI WGS metagenome assembly JAABUM01 (sample SAMN10711868, study PRJNA513369) | rock metagenome | isolation source: Antarctica rocks | place: Antarctica: Victoria Land, Siegfried Peak nord | reverse complement strand
GCCCTACGGGACACCGAAGCGGAACGGTCGCGCGGTCGCGAGGAGGACTGAGTTCTCGACCGCGACGATTCCCAGAAGCCCTGCCCGAGATAAAGCCCGATGGGGGCGGGACAACCGGAACGCCGATCGTTCAGAAAACTGGACGCTCTACCGGTGCTCCTGGCTCGATCCTTACCGGCACCCCAACCTGCCTGAGATGCTCACGGTCGCCCCATTCCCCAACCTCATCGGCTTGGCAGATCAGCCCGCCTGACACTAATCCGCGAGGGTGGACCCGTCCGACTCGAGCAGCCACGCGGCCGGCTGCTCCATCGGCAGGTCCGGGGGTACAGCGTGGGAGGTGTCAGAGCACTTGGCGAACGTGCCGGCCGCGTCGGACAGCGCAGCCATGGTCGGGTCGGCGTAGTCCCGCCACCAGGTCCCGGCACCAGTGCCGGGGTCGCGACGGAGGACCTCGAATGCCTTCCAGAGGGCCTCCAGCCGCGAGACCGCCTCCGGGTGGTCCCACCACTGCGAGCACCAGTGCAACGGCAGCCCATCGCGGGTCGGGCGCGCCTGCACCTTCACCAGGAAGTCCTGCACGAAGACGTAGACGTTCTGGAAGTGGTTCTCAACCTCTGGCTCGGCGTCGTCGGCCGACTCGCCGGTCATGGTCTTGAACTCCGCCTCCACGACCTCAGCGGCGGTCTCAGTGAGCAGCTGACGGCGTTCTGGGGTCAGGGCCTTGGTGAGGACGTCCGCGACGATCTTGCGGACCTCCTTGCTCACCTCAGCCGTGACGGCACCCTCGACCAGAGCGGCCGCGTCGAAGCCCCGGACGGCGCTGGCCACCACAGCGTCCAACGGGGAATCCGCTGGCGGCCGGGGATCCCCGCTCGAGCCAGGGATGTCGGCGGCCGCGTCGGTCATGAGGCCCTCGTCCAGGTCACTCATCGATGGCCTTGACGGTCCAGGGTGAGGTTGCGACAGGCTCGGGGTCGCTACCGCTCGGAGAGTGCGCCTTGCGAGATGCCTCGAGCACCGCGGCGTCCTTGCCCAGGAACCACGGCTGAGGCTCGATGAGGACGGCCGGCGTTCCGGAGGCGAAGCAGATCGCCCGGCCGGACGGCAGTTCGCGTAGCTCGGCTACGGTGAGGATGGTCTTCTCCTGCACGGAGCGGGACCGCTGGCGGGTTCCTCGCCCGGATGACTCGCTGGTGACGACTTGCTCGTAGGGTCCGATCAGGTCGCTGATCCGGCGCAGGAACTTGTCGTCATCGACGCCGCCGCCGTAGATCTTGACGTTCGCGGCTGACCACAGCTTCTCCATGCCCTTGGCACCCCAAACCTCCTCGCCCTGAGCCCAGTTCTGGAGGATGGTCTCGATGATGATGCCGCGAGATCCGAAGTGCGAGTAGTACGAGTCGAGGTGGCGGAAGCGGCAGATGTTGGCTGCCTCGTCCAGCACGGCCAGGAACGGGACGGTGAGTCGGCCACCGGGTGACGCGGTGGCCAGCTCCTCGAGGGCGTCGATCACGGCCACGGTCAGCGCGGCCACGAGCGGGCCGGCGCTGCCCTCACCCTCGCGTGAGAGCGGGTACAGGGTGTCGCGCGATCGGGCGAACTCGGCCGGGTGGAACTGACGCAGCTGTGCGCTGGCCGGTGGCGGGGTGATCCAGGAGACCATGGCCCTGTTGCGAAGGAATCCCATCAGCGATCGTGCGGTGCCGTAGACGCCTTCGCGCTGCTTGTCGGGCAGGTGGGCCAACGCGAACAGGGACTGTTCCTGGAGCACGAACCCGTTGTCGCGTAGGAGATCTGTGGGGGTGTCATCCGTGGGGCGGGTCAACCAGGTGTAGACCCGCGTCAACGGTTCCTCGCCGCACGCCGCCGCGAGCAGCATCAGGCCGATGAGGTTCTCTGACTCGGTGTCGAAGTAAGCATCCGTACGGGCACCCACCGGACGCGAGGACGCGACGAACTGACCGGCCAGCTTCTCCGCCCGAGACTCGTCCGCCAGCACATAGCCGGTAAGGGGATCGCGGCGCGCCCGGTTGGTCGCGGGGTCATGGGCTGCGATGTAGGTCAACGGGTTCCACCACCAGGTGGCGGGCTCGTTGGCGACCCGCTGGGGGTCGAAGACCCACGCCTGACCAAGGCGGGAGCGGACATCTCGGGTGGCATCGACCACGTCGCGTTTGTTGGAGGTGGCCAGCGCAGCGCCAGGAGCAGACAGCAGGGCAGGGATCGCGTACGCCGTGGTCTTCATCGTCCGGGGACCCGCGACGACCACGATCATGTCTTCCCAGGAGGAGAACAGCCCGGAGCGACCGCGGACGGTCTTGCCTAAGGGGACACCCGGGGAGGCTGACACTGTGCCGAGCCTCGTGGCCTTGGCGCGAGATCCCTTGGCGTTCATGTGAGCGACGTCGCGCCCGGCGGCCATGTGTCGTGCCGCCCGGTCGGGTCGCATCGTCTTGCGCCCTGAGCGCGCGATGACCAGCAGCACCAGAATGAACAGAACGACCAGCACGGCGGCGAGGCCGATTGCCACATGCGTGGCTGAGGCGGTCCACGGGGTCGTGCCCTTGGCGATCGTGGCTGCCAGCTCGGCCGGGTTGCTCGGTGGCGCCGGACGCCCGTCGATGGCGTATCCGAGGTGCATTGAGATCCAGCCACCGCCGACGACCAGGACCACGAGAGCGATGCCAGCGAACGTGAGGACCAGCTGGTCCTTCTGCGACGTCGCGTCGACCTGCCTGCGCTGCGCCATGGTTCAGACCGCCGCCTCGGTGATCCAACGTTCGTTGGTGTCGTGCAAGCGCAGCTCGGTCGGCGTCAGCTTGACCTGGGTCTGGATGCCGGCGCGCTCTCCGAGCTTCACCAGGACCTTCCCGGCGCCGGGTGGAGGAGCCGGGCGCATCTGCCCCGTCTCCGGGTCGCGGACCATCCTCTGACGCCATCCGGGAGGCGTCGACCAGCCGGCCACGGTGTTGATTTCGACCTCGCTCATGCGCTTGACCTCGGAAAGCGCCCGCAGGTCCTCCTTGGCCAGCCCGGCCGTGACGACGATGCCCGACCGTTCTGCGAACCCGCGTGCCTTCATGTTGTCGGCCGCAGAGGACATCGACTGCATGTCCTTCAACGAGTGGGTGATGAAGATGTTGCCCACTCCGTCGTTGCGGTTCAACCGGGTGATCTCGTCAAGCTTGTCCACCAGGCCCGCGCCCTCAATGCGCATCGGACGCCACATCTCGTCCATGACGGTCACGAAGTGGCGCTGAGGGGCCCGGCCAGCATCGGCCAGCGCGTTGGCGGCCTCGATCGAGGCGAAGGTCTCCGACCAGGCGGCGAGCATCACCGAGGCCAGGACGTCCTGAGACTGCTTCGCCACGGCCGAGATATCGATGCTCACGGCCGGCGCGTCGGTCCGGAGTCGTTCGGTGGTCTGGCCTGAGAAGGTGCGACCGAGCGGCCCCTCCAAGAGCGACTGGACCGAGCGGTTAAGCCGCTTGGTGAGGTCCCAGTACTCGCCCTGATCGTCGGCCAGAATCGACCGGATCATCTCCTGGGGCGGCTCTTGCATGATCGCGGCGAGCTCCGGCAGTGTCGGAGGCTGCCCGCCGCTCGCGCGGTGCTTCTCGGTGAGGACCCGGATCGCGCGCCCCAGGAGGCTCTGCTCCCAGTCCTCGAGGTGATCGCGACGGATGATCTGGAGCAGCGTGGTCACCATCGTGACGGACCGCTGGAGGGCCTGCTCCCGAAGCGCGTCGCCCGCTTCGCCGCCGAGCCGGTCGGCGGCTTCGGCCATCGCGCCCTGATCGAGGACGTTCAGGCGCTGGCCCTCACCGAAGCGCAGGACTTGGCCGCCCAGAGCGAGGATGACCTTGGTGTATTCGCCCTTCAAGTCTCCGGCGACCATCGGGCGCACGCCTTGGTCTGCCAGACCGAGGATCTGGCGGACGGTGAAGCTGGACTTTCCGAGCCCTTGAAGGCCAAAGACGCTCATCGACGGGGACGAGATCAGCCCCGCCTTGAACCAGGAGAACGGGTCGCAGCACACCGTCGAGCCGGTCTCGATGTCCTGCCCGATGGGCACGCCGATGACGGGCCGGGACGAGCCGCCGGCGAAAGGCCACATGCCGCAGACCTGGACGGATGTTCCCCGGAACGAGGCTGGCGTGGGCAGCACCCGCCAGGAACCGCCACCACGGCCGCGATAGCCACGCGGACCAAGTGTGTTGGCCATGGCCTACATCAACTCCCTCACCTTGTCGGGAACGACGGTGTGCTCCCACGGGACGAACCCCACGGGCAGCGTCGCGGCGAAGGCCGCAGCCTGCGAGCCGTAGGAGCGACGCACCCGGATCGGGACGGCCCCGGCGCGAGACTCGACCGTCGCGGCCGCCTGCACGAGGTCCTCCGCGTCGGTCACGGTGGCGGTGATCAGGATGGACAGCCGGATCAGCACCGCACCGGAGGCCACCTCTTGGCGGGACTGCTCGGTGGCCTTCATCCTTAGCGTTCCGCTGGCACTGACGCGCTTCTTGCCCTGCTGGGCGGTGAACGTTGCGGTGTTGGCGTCGGTCTCGCTGACCTTGGCTGACTCCTCGGGCGTGTGCGGCCGGAAGATCAGAGCCACCCGCTTGCGGGTGAAGTCGCGGTGCGGCATGAGCAGCCCGGACAGGGCTAACTCGGTGATCGCGGCACGTGGGGCACCGAACATCTCCCAGGTGATCGACTGGCCGGAGTCGTGGAGGAGGTGGTCCCATGACTCTTGGCACGCCACCGGGCCGGCGTCGTGCCACTCGACGTGGTGTCCGTCTCCCGCCAGCTCGGCCTGCTCCAGGTACTTCTGCGCGGCCGGGTCGTATGCCGCCCGGACGAGGCGCGGGAGCTCCGCCTTGGTCACCATGTCGACTGAGCCGCCGCCGGCAGCGTGCACCTGGCCAAGGACGCCGGGGACCTTGCGCGCCAGCTCCGAGAGCATCGCGGTCTCGTCGCCCTTACGGTGCAGGCCGCGGCCCCGGAACGTCAGCTCGAGGTAGGTGATGTTCTCCGAGGAGGCGGACGGGTAGTCCGCCAGGCACTCGTCCATCACGGCGGTGGCCACGCTCGGAGCGTCCGTGTCCCGCAGGCTGTGCACCATGGCGCTGAGGCGGCCGCCAGGGTCAGGTGCCGTGTCCGTGATGGCCTTGGCGCAGACCAGCGCGGTCTCCTGACCGGTGGCGGCCAGCACGCCACCGAAGCCGGCGACCCAGCTGTTGATGCGGTCCTGATCCTGCATCCACGGGCCCTCGGCCACGCAGCGCGCCACGATCGTGTAGAGCCCGCCCTTGCGAGGGTTCTTGATGACGACGAACGGGTTGCCGAAGGCATCGTCCCGCTCGAGCAGCGTTGTCTTGCCGAGCATCCCCGGCAGTCGGATCGAGGCGTTCTTGTTGCGCGTGAACATGCCAGACCTCCATTGGTGTTCGCCTGCTCGGCGCTGTCGTGTGAAGCCGACGCGGCGCGCGAACCTGCGCCCGATCGGGGTCCCGGTTGCGGTGAAGGCGAGACCGAAGATGGCCAGCAGCACCAGGGCTGGGATGACTCCGCCGACCATGAGCCCGAGGAGCGCGAAGACAAGGCCGCCCATCAGGCAGGCGGTGCCGAGGAGTCCGGCACCGCCGAGGCCAGCCGAACGCTGCTGGATCCAGTTGCCGTAGGTGGGTCGGGTCGTGGTGCTCATGACTGCTGCTCTCCTGTCGCGCCGGATGCTGTGTCACTGGCTGCCCGGGCGGCGTTCATTCCGGTCGACGCGGCGTCGAGGGCGGTTGAGCCCCGCGAGCTGCCACCCGTGCGGGAGGGCGCGGGCGGTCCCTGCACCGGGGCAGCGGGTGCGCCGTCGCCTTGTGCTCCTGAGGCTGCGCTGGCCCCGTCCTGCCCGGTGGCTCCGCCGTCTCCGGTGCTACCCAGCCCGGGCGCGCCTTCCGAGGCTCCTCCGGGCGATCCAGTGGCCCCGGTGGAGCCTGCTCCGGGGTCTCCGTCCGTCATAGATGCACCGGCCTGTGGTGAGCCGGCCGGCATCGCTCCCCCGGTGGCGGCGGGACCGGTTGTCGCTGCTCCGCTCGCGCCGCCGAAGCCGCCTGAGGCTCCTCCAGCGGTTGCTGTGCCGCCACCTGTGGCCAGAACGGCTCCGGTGGCCAGGGCAGCGCCCACGACCGCTCCGGCCATGGCTCCGGCGTTGCCGCCGCTCATCGCGGCGGTGGCCGGGACCATGAACCGCATCAGGGCGGGTAGTGCGAAGATCGCGAGGAGCATCATGAAGATGCCGGACAGCTGGGTGGCCAGGTCTTGCTCCTTGCTCGCCATCCGGAAGGCGGCCGCGTAGATCAGCGCCGCGACCGGCTTGTAGAGCACGAAGGCCAGGAGCCAGGCGAACGACTTCTGCCACCACTGGCGGCCCATCTGCGTATTCCCCGCCGCCGCAGCCAGCGGCAGTGCCCCGGCGAGGATGACGATCATGCCGTTTCGGATCAGAATCAGCCCGAGCTGGATCACCTGCGCGATGATGACCACGATGCCGAGAAGGATGATGATGCCCGGCTGTTGGACGGCCGCCAGGACGACGGTCTGGGAGAAGTCGATCTTCGACTGGTCCAGGATCCACTTGCTGAACAACTCACCGATCTGGACACCCAACGTCGTGAGTGTCCCGGCGACCGCGGTCACGATCACCACACGTGTAAGGCTCTCGGCCAGGTCGCGGCCATGCTCGAATTTCCCTGTGGTAGCAAGGCGATACGACGCCACGAGGACGCTGAGGAGCATCGTCGCCCCAACGAAGTAGTTGAGGTGATCCTGAATCCACCCCGTCACCGAGGTGGACGAGCTGACGTCGGGCGCGGGGGCGTTGAGCCACGCCGTGGTGAGGTTCTTCATCGCCCACTCGGCACCCTCCTTGAAGCTCTGGGCCATGGACTCCATGCCGGAGGAGATGCCCTCCTTGATGCAGCCGCCGATATCGGTAATCGGGTTGCAGCTCATGACGTCGGCCCCCACGGGACATATCTGCTCGGAGCGCCCTGAGTGCAACCCGAGGAGGTCCCACCGTCCGTTTCGAGGCGGAGAAGCCAGTCTCCTGTCGGGCCACCGAACCACTGAACGTGCATCGAGCACGTCGCGTCGACGGTGCCTTGGCGCAGGTAGAAGGTGAGGGTGGCGTCGTCGTTTGTGTAGGAGTCCACGAGGAAGCCTCTTGGGACGGTCACCGAGCCCGGACTCGGCCGCTGCTGCTCCTGTCGAAGCAGCGCGTCCTGACCAACGCCAGGAACGGTCTGGGTCGTGGCGATTGCCTTGAAGCCTTGGGCGACCGAGAGTCGGACAGAGATGGTGTACGCCGCGAGGACGGCACCTGTCGGCGTTCGGCCGAAACAGGACCAAGGTCCGTTCGTTGTGCGCCTTCCTGGCCCCGCTGTCTTGGAGACCGGGAAGTAGAAGCCACCTTCGTTCTGCCAGTCCACTCCGGGTGGCGTGTCGGCCGGAACGGTCGTCGTTCCCCCGGTCAGGCCGCACGCTGAGTCATAGTTCGACCCCACGGGCTTTCCTGCGGTTCCGGTCGGAGTCACAGGGCCGGACGTCGATGTTGAGGCGACAGAAGGCGATCCGGGCGGTGTTGTCGTGGCTGGGGCGTTGCTCCGGCCGAGGACCATCCACAGCGCCAGGACAACCACCACCACCGCCAGGGCGGCGATGATGATGTTCTGGGGGCGCCTCATGAAGGGCGTCTCGTCGTCGTCGTAGGCCATGTGTGTTGTCTCCTCGGGAGGTCGGACCGGGGGTCAGGCGTAGAGGAACTTGACGATCGCCGCGCCGGAGCCGACTAGGACGCACGCCGCCGCAACACCGCCGAGCTGGCCAGCAGCCTCACCTGACTCGCCGCGCCGGTGGGCGATCGCTAACTTCCCAGCGCAGAATAGGATCCCGGCGACACATGCCGCGATGACCAGGTACATGATCAGTCCCAGGATCGTGTTGACCTTGTTCTGAAGGTCTGGGGGAGCACCTGGGATTGGTTGCGGCACAACGTCCGCGTGAGCGGGGCCGGCCGCCGTGGTAACGGCGGTCGTGGCGAGTGACGCGGCGACGAACCCCCGCAGCATCAGGTTCTTCACGGGCTTCATGGCTTCTCCTTGGTGATGAGCGAGGCCACGGCGGCCGCGACTCGGGTGGCGGCCGAATCGGCCGAGAACGGCGCGTCTCGCCAGGCGGCGATCCACGGGACTGTGAGGACCACCGGGACGGTCCCCGACAGTTCGTGTAGGCGCGCTTTGAGCGCGCGAGTGGGCTTGGTTGGCGCGTCGGCAACGACGACCAGGGCCAGAAGCTCGATGCCCGGCACCGAGGCGGAGGCCCACTCCTGGATCATCCGCGCGGCTGCGGTGTAGCCGGCGGCATTCGAGCGGCAGACCACGACAACCCGCACCGGCCAGCCAAGCTCCGGCGCGGGCCACCGCTGCGAGGTCTCGAGACCGAGTCCGGTCACCGAGGCGAGCGACGTCACTCCCGCGCCGCCATGCGCTCCTACCCAGACGAAGTCCCCGGCCGCCGAAGGCGGCTCATCGATCAGTGGGGTCAACACTCCGCGAGGCGGAGGGGCCGCGACGACATGCGATGATATAGGAGATATGTCGGTGGAATCCGGCACAGTGGGGGGCAAAGGGGTGTCAACACCAGGGGCAGCAGCGATCGGGGCGACAACCCAAGGTGAATCCCCCGTGCGCTGATCTTCCGAGGCCAATGCCACGTTTCCTCCCCTATAGGACGTCTGGCGCATACCACGCGTACAGTACCGCATACGGAGAGACGATGGAAGCAGCGAAACCGCCTTTACTAACCTCTTACGTGCTGTTACCCGGCATGAAATAGCGTGAGCAGTCTGTTACTTGGCAGTGAGGTGCTCTAGACTCCCTCTAGCCCGACAGGCTCGGCCTGATTCTCACGAACCGAAGGAATTGACGGTCATGGTCCCCGGTAACGTTCCGCTCGATGCCACCTCCATTCACCCGCGACGAGTACGACGCGCTGCCCGAAGTCCTCACGCCGCGCGAGGTTGCCGCGATCTTGGACACCACGGACATTCAGGTCCGTCGATGGGCTGCGGCGGGTCGGTTGCCAGGCGTACAGATCAGCAACAGATGGCGCTTCTCGAAGGTGGCCATCGAGCGGTACATCACCGATGGGCCAGCACGAGCCTGAGCGCCCGAGGCGGTGCTCGATGAGCAGCAACCGCGAGAACCCCGAGGGCGAGCCGACCGCCGAGGGAGTCGAGCACCTTCCTGAGGTCCTCACGCGCGAGCAGGCTGCGTGGCTTTTGCGGATCACCCCCGGCCGGCTGGATGCGGCCGCGAAGCGTGGCGAGGTCCCGGCACGTCAGGTCGGCCGGAAGCGCCTCTACTCGAAGACTGCCCTTCTGCGCCTGGTAGCAGGCGACCCGGCGTGAGCGAGGGCAAGAGCCTCGCACTCGGTGCGGCGATCGCTGCACCGATCGCCGCGCTAGTGGCCTTGCCGATGATGCTCATGCTCGGAACCAACAGCGGCCTGGCCAACGCGCCCCAGCCCGCGACCCCTGGCGGCGCACTGGACCCGAGCAAGATCCCGGCTCAGTACGTGCCGTTCGTCCAGGCGGCCGGGGCCAAGTGCCCAGCCGTGACTCCGGCCGCGATCGCTGCGCAGCTCGAAGTCGAGTCCGGCTGGAACCCCAACGCGACGTCACCTGTCGGAGCGCAGGGCATCGCCCAGTTCATGCCCGACACCTGGCCCTCGTGGGGCAAGGACGTCGACGGCAACGGGACCGCCTCACCGTTCGACCCGGCCGACGCCATCGACGCACAGGGAGAGTTCATGTGCGCCCTGGCCGGCGCAGCGTCCAAGGACCTCCTGCTCGGCGTCGTGAAGGGCGACATCCTCGACCTGTCCCTGGCCGCCTACAACGCCGGATTTGGGGCCGTCAAACAGTTCGGCGGCATCCCCCCGTTCCCGGAGACCCAGGGCTACGTCAAGCGCATCAGGACCCTGATGGTCAAGTACACCAGCCCAGGCGGCGGGGTCCCCCTCCCCGGTGGGACGAGCACCATCGTTGACGCCGGCAGCCAGTGGATCGGCTACCCCTACGTTTGGGGAGGCGGCGGCATCGCCGGACCCTCCGGAGTCGGCCGTGACGGCCGAGGCCCAGGGTTCGACTGCTCTGGCCTCACCCTGTATGCCGTCTACCACGCGACCGGCCTCACGCTCGCACGTACCGCCGACG
>JAABUM010007294.1_pt1 | contig 10271 bp, 8 predicted proteins | sample 5559161 | NCBI WGS metagenome assembly JAABUM01 (sample SAMN10711868, study PRJNA513369) | rock metagenome | isolation source: Antarctica rocks | place: Antarctica: Victoria Land, Siegfried Peak nord | reverse complement strand
CCTCGGCGGCGGCACCACCAGCCCAGGCGGGGGCAGTAGCGCGACCGGGACCATGCCCACCGGAGGGGTGAACACCGGCGCTGGCGGCGCTGCCCGTTCAGCCTCCGACAGCACCCCGCTGCTGCCCATCTCGGCAGGACTGCTCGGCGTGCTACTCGCCAGCGGCGGCGCCATAGCGCTGCGCCGTGCCCGGGCCTGACCAGCACCGGGGCAGACCAGCACCGGGGCGGACCAGCACAGAAGGTCGGTCCGCCCCGGTCTCCCGGCTGTTCAACAGAACTTGTTACGAGCACACCGGCGTGACGTGAGTGGCAGGGGACGTGCCGCCGGCGTTGGGCGGCGCACGCTCAACCGGCGGCCGTTCTGGTCTTTGTCCGCCCCCCGGGCTGCCTGACGGGTCGCCAGGTCGGTTTGCCGGCGGCCGGGTGGCTAGCCGAGCTGGCGGCGGACGTGGGCCGGGTCGGCGCCGTCGGCCACATAAAGGGTGAGCCAGGCACGGTCGACGGCGGTGGGCGGGCGCCCGTTGCAGTAGGGCTTGTCACCGTTGGCGGTGTAGTAGGCAAGCATCGGCAGCTCCAGTTCGCTGACCGCCGTGTTGCCTGCCCGGTAGGCCGGCGTCGGCTGCCGGGTCTGGTGGGCCATGCACGTCTGGGGGTTGGCGCCCTGGTCGTCGAATGCGGCTACCGGCGCCGCAGCGGGGTGCTGGGTCGATGCCGAGGTCGATGACGACCCCGAGCAGCCCGCTGCCGCAACAAGAGCAAACACGCACCCACCTACCAGGGCCGCCCGCCGGAAGCTCGCCGGGCGGACGGTGGGTGGGGTGAGCTGCTGCACCGGTGTGACGGTAGTCGGGCGCGGGCCGGGTACATTTCGGACGCGGACCGTTCACAGACGGCTGCCGGCGGCCGGTGGTTACGTGGCCGCCAATCCGTTTCGGTCCGGGAAACGAATACTGAGGAAGAACACCCTTGAGCCGGTGCGTCAGCACTGCCCGTGGGCTGGTTCTGCTCTGTTCATCTGCGGAAGGGATGTGCGCATGACGTCTAACGGGAAGCGGCACAGCGGGCGGAAGCGGGCGGCCGCGGTTGCGGTCGCAGCACTTGCCGGCACGGGCATGGCGGGGTTGGGCGGCGGTGTGGCGAATGCTTCCTCTCACCGGGAGGCGCCGCTGACCGCGGGCGACCCGCAGCATGACAACACCGACGTCTACGCCTTCACCAGCCCGGACAAGTCGAACACGGTGACGCTGATCGCGAACTGGATCCCGTTCGAGGAGCCCAACGGCGGGCCGAACTTCTATCCGTTCAAAGCCGGGTCGCACTACGACATCAACATCGACAACAGCGGGACCGGCAAGCCCGACATCACCTACCGCTGGACCTTCGCCGACCACGACGCCCGGGCCACCGCCCCAGGGGGCGGGACGTTCCTGTACAACAACGGCCCGGTGCAGTCGCTGACCGACCCGCACCTGCTGTTCAAGCAGACCTACACCCTGACCGAGATCAAGGCCGGCCAGAGCACCACGCTGGTCAGCAACGCCAAAGTCGCCCCCTCCGACGTCGGCCCCGCGTCGATGCCGAACTACGCGATGCTGCGCGACCAGGCCATCACCAACCTGCCGAACGGCGGCAAGACCTTCGCCGGCCAGGCAGCCGACCCGTTCTTCCTCGACCTGCGGATCTTCGACCTGCTCTACGGGGCGAACCTGAAGGAGTCGGGCCAGAACACCCTGGCGGGCTACAACGTCAACAGCGTCGCGCTGCAGGTACCCAAGAGCGACGTCGCGCTCAAGGGCGACGCGACCAGCAACCCGGTGGTCGGGGTGTGGAGCACCACCGAAAAGCAGGGGCTGTCGCTGTCGGCGGGCAACAAGCAAACCCCGAACGGCGGGTTCGTGCAGGTCTCCCGCCTGGGTAACCCGCTGGTCAACGAGGTCGTCATCCCCGCCCAGCTCAAAGACGCGTTCAACGGCCTGACCCCGGCCCAGGACCACACCGTCGCCCCGGCGGTGGCCAAGGTGCTCGACCCCGAGGTCCCCAAGCTGATCCAGTCGATCTACGGGCTGAAGGCACCGGCAGCGCCGCGCAAGGACCTGCAGGAGATCTTCCTGACCGGTATCTGCAAGGCCTGCGGACCCATCGCTGCGGATCTGAACTCCCAGATGCTGAACAAGCGCGTCAGCCCCGGCTCGTTCGTCCCGGCCGAGGAGCTGCGGCTCAACACCTCCGTTCCGGTCACCGCCAGCCCCAACCGGCTCGGGGTGCTGGCCAAGGACCTGCAGGGCTTCCCCAACGGGCGGCGCCTGACCGATGACGTCGTCGACATCGAACTGCAAGCCCTCGAAGGAGCGGCGCAGACCGGGACGATCGTGCCGGCGCTGGCAGCCGGGGACGGGGTCAACACCCCGGCTAGCCCTCCCGGGTCCGCGTTCCCCTACCTGGCGCTGCCGAACGCCAAGTCGGTCAACCTGGGCACCTCCAACGCTGCTGGTATGACGATGCCCAGCGGTGGTGTCGCGACCGGTGGCGGCGGCTCCGCCCAGCCGTCCTCTGACGGCATCCCGGTGCTGCCGGTGACCGCCGGGGTGGTGGGCATGGTGCTGCTGGGCACCGGGTTCCGCAGCGTGCGCCGCCGGCGGCCGGCGGCCTCGCACGCCTGAGCAAGGCTCTCGTAACAAACCCCCGCACGGGCGGGTGGCCGCATTGGCCGCCCGCCCGCGTGGCATTTCAGGACGTGACCGCTATCCCGTCGTGACCCGTTAGGAGAAGCTGTGGCGAACGCAGCCGGCCCGCCCGCGGGGGTTGACCCGGCGGCGGCGCCGCCGCCGGCAGGCAGCCGCTTTCCGCACCGGGGGACTGTGCGCGCTGTTGTGCTCGTCGTCGCCGGCGTGCTGGCCGGAATCCTGGTAGCGGTGCTGGTACTGCAGCCGCACTCCAGCGCGCTGGTCGCGCCGGCCCCCACCGGTGACCGGATCCCCGCGGCGGAGGCACCGAGCGCGTTCGCGCCGGCCACCACCGCAGGGCATCTGGCACCCCTGGACCAGCACGTCCCGCCGGTGGAGGTCGCCGTCCCCGCCATCGGGGTGCGCTCGGGGCTGGTCGGCCTGCGGCTGAACGCCGACGGCTCGCTGCAGGTCCCGACCGACTACGCCCAGGCCGGCTGGTACAGCCAGGGACCGGCCCCGGGTGACGTCGGCCAGCCCGCCGTCATCGTCGGCCACGTCGACTCCACCAACGGACCCGCCGTCTTCTTCAAGCTGCGTGAACTACACAACGGTGACCCCGTGCTCGTGCGCCGCGCGGACGGGACATCTGTGCGGTTCGTTGTCTACCGGGCCGCGCAGTACCCCAAGGAGGGCTTCCCCGCCCAGCAGGTCTACGCCCCCGACCCCGACGCCGAGCTGCGGTTGATCACCTGCACCGGCGACTTCGACCGGGCGACGGGGCACTACCTGGGCAACTATGTGGTCTACGCCAAGCAGCAGACGACCAAGTGAGAACGCCGGCCCAGGCGGCAGGAGGAGCGATGAGCCCGCCTCCGCAGCCGACAGCAAGCGAGCCCGGCACGTCCTCTGCCAGCGCACGGCCCGGGCCCAGCCGGCGTGCGGATGTCGCGCGTGCACCGCGCCGGTGGGTCCCGTTCGTGGTGATAGCCGCTGGGCTTGCTGCCGTGCTGGTAGCAGTCGTGGCGGCCAGCGGCGGTGGTGGGGGTAGTCGCCGATCTCAGCCGCCGCCCGCTCCCGCGAGAGCTCTTCCTGCGTCGAGCAGTTCGGGCTCCGCTGTCGCCGACCCGGTAGCGGTCGACATCGCCAAGCAGCAGGACACGCTGCGCGCCGACCCGGCCAACTTCGGCGCGTGGGCCGCCCTCGGGCTGGACTACGTGCAGCAGGCCAAGGTCAAGGTCGACCCCGCCTACTACCCCAAAGCTGAGGGCAGCCTGGCCCGTTCGCTGAAGCTCAACGGCACCAGCAACGTCGCCGGCTTCGCAGGGGAGGCGGCGCTCAAGGCCGCCGAGCACGACTTCACCGCTGCCCGGTCGTGGGCGCGACGGGGGCTGGCCTTCAACGCCTACAACCCGGTGCTGTACGCGGCGCTGGACGACGCCGACACCCAGCTCGGGCGCTACACCGAAGCGTTCGCCGCCGCCGACCGGCTCAACCAGCTGCACCCCGGGGTGCCGGCATTTACCCGCGCCGAGTACGTCTACGAGTTGCGCGGCGACATCGGCCGCGCCGAGGCGGCGATGCGCCTGGCGCTGGACGCCGCGGATTCCCCCGCCGACACCGCCTTCGCGCAGTACTACCTCGGCCAGCTCGCCTTCGACCGCGGCGACGCCGCCGCCTCGCTGCGCTTCAACCAGGCGGGGCTGGCCGCCGACCCCAGCTACTTCCCGCTGCTGCAAGGCAAGGCACGGGCCGAAGCGGCTCTGGGCCGGGTCGACGCCGCGGTGGCCGACTACGCCCGGGTGGTGCGCGACGTGCCCCAGCCCCAGTACGTCATCGAAGCCGGCGAGTACCTGCAGTCCCTCGGACGCCAGAAGCAGGCAGAGCAGATGTACCGGCTGTTCGACGTCGAGGCCCGACTGTTCACCGCGGGCGGGGTCACCCTGGACACCGACCCAACCCTGTTCTACGCCGACCACGGCGATGCGACCAAGGCCGTCGCGGCCGGGGTCGTCGGCATCCGCATCCGCCCCTTCATCGAAATGGACGACGCCTACGCCTGGGCGCTGCACAAAGCAGGACGGGACCGCGAAGCGCTGGACTTCGAGCACAAGGCGATGGCGCTGGGAACCCGCAACGCCCTGTTCCACTTCCACGCCGGGATGATCGAGATGGTTCTCGGCGACCGCGGCCAGGCCCGGACCGACCTGCGGCAGGCGCTCGCCATCAACCCCTACTTCAGCCCGCTGCACGAACCCCAAGCCCGACAAGCGCTGGCCGGGCTCGGTACCGGGGCATGACCACGACCGGGCCGGGATGCCGGCGACGCAGAACCCCCCTGGCAACGGTGCTGGCCGTGCTCGGGCTGCTCACCGCCCTTTCGCTCGTGACCGCCCCTGCCGCCAGCGCGCACCCGCTGGGCAACGCGACCGTCAACCACTACGACGGGCTGCGCCTGTTCCCCGACCACATCACAGTCCGGGCAATCGAAGACACCGCCGAGATCCCCACCCTGCAGCGTGCCCCCGACATCGACAGCAACGGCGACGGCGCCCTGTCGGTCGCCGAACGCGCCGGCTACGCGGCCAGGCAGTGCCGGTCATTGGCCGCCGCCGAGCGGGTCAGCGCCGGCGGCAACCGGCTGGCCCTGTCGGTGCTGGCCAGCGACTACACCCAACGGCCCGGCGCGATCCAGCTCTCCACCGGCCGCCTCGTATGCCAGCTCCAGGCCCGGGCCGAACTGTCCCGAGACGCCACCGTGACCATCGACGACCAGTGGGACTCTGAAGGCATCGGCTGGCATGAGATCACCGCCGTCGGAGACGGCGTCTCGCTGCAGAACTCGCCGTTCCCGGCCTCGAGCATCAGCGACGAGCTGCTGCACTACCCCAACAACCTGCTGTCCTCCCCGCTGGACGTGCACAGCGGCAGCATCACCGTCCACCCAGGGGACGGCGCGGCGTCGACCTACCGCGCCATACGTGCGCTGCCCGGCGCGGCGCTGCCCGTGCGGGCTCTGAACGCTCTGGCCAACCGGTTCAACGCCCTGGTCGGAGCCAAGCACCTGACCGTCGGGGTTGGGCTGCTGGCCGTGCTGCTCTCGATGCTGCTCGGCGCCGGGCACGCCTTTCTACCCGGTCACGGCAAGACGATCATGGCGGCGTACCTGGTCGGGCGCCGCGGTCGGCTGCGCGACGTCATCACAGTCGGTGCGACAGTGACCCTGACCCACACCGCCGGTGTGCTCATCCTCGGCGGCTTGATCAGCCTCACCGCCGCGTTCGCCCCCACAGCCGCCGAGCAAGCCCTCGCCGTCGTGTCCGGGCTGCTCGTCGCCGGCGTCGGCGCGGGTCTGCTGATCGGCGCACTGCGCCGGCGCCGGGGCTCGGCACAGCTCACGACCGAAGTCGAAGGCTCACTCGTCGCACTCGACGTGCCCGAACTTGTGCTGGTCGGCGCCGACGGCCGGGGCACCCACCCGACCGCCGGCGCCAGCGCGCACAGCAACGAGCACCCTCACGGGCACGGGCACCCTCACGCACACGCACACGGGCACGGCGAGCCGCAGCGGTTCGGCCGTGGCGGCCTGATCGGCCTGGGAGTCGCCGGCGGCCTGGTACCCAGTCCCTCGGCGCTGCTCGTCCTGCTCGCCGCGATCGCACTCGGCCGGACCGCCTTCGGCGTCATCCTCGTCCTGGGCTACGGCCTGGGCATGGCCGGCGCCCTGACCGCCGCCGGTCTCATCCTCGTCCGGCTACGCGGCCGGCTCGGCAAACTGTTCGACGGCCGCACCGCAGCTACCGCCCGGCTGGTCAACGCGCTCCCGGTCGTCACCGCCTGCCTGGTGCTGGTCGTCGGCGTCGGGCTCACCCTGCGCGCCGTCGGCGGCGCCATCTGAGTGCACCGCGCCGTACGTGAGGCCGAGGCGGGAACGGCCGCAGTCGTGGACTCGCCCTGGTGTTCGTCGCCGCTTGAGAACTGGATCGGCGGGGGGGCTCGCCAGCCCCCCAGCTGAGGTCCCGCGCTTGGGTTGCTGGTGATGCGGGCAGAACAGGCAAATCGTCCGGTGGCTATGCCGGGACTTCAGCAAAGGATTCCGTGATGAGAAAAACCGTCACCGCCGCAGCCCTCGCTGGCATGTTCGGGCTGGCCAGCGTCGCCGTCGCCGGCACAGCCAGTGCCGCAACACCCAGCCTGTCGGCGCAGGACCGCGCGTTCATGCAGAGCAACCAGCAGGGCAACCTCGCCGAGATCACCATCGGCCAGCTTGCGCTACGCCGAGCGCAGTACCCAGCCACCCGGGAGCTCGCTGCCAAGACACTCAGCGACCACCAGGTGCTCAGTGCCCGGCTGAGCGCGCTCGCCGGCCAGTACGGCGTCTCGCTGCCCACCACCCCCAACCCGACCCAGCAGCAGCTCGCCGCCACCCTGCAGGCGGTGCCCGCCTCAGGGTTCGACCGGACCTACGACGCCGGGCAGGTCAGCTCCCACCAGACGGCGCTGGCAGGCACCAACGCCGAGCTCATGTCGGGTAGCAGCAGCGCCGTCCGCTCCTACGCCACCTTCTACACCCAGCTCGCCACCCCGCACCTGACGATGGCCGCCGCCGACCTGGCCGCCCTGACCGGGACTCGTCCGGCTGCGGTGTTGGCCGGCTCGGGCGGCCTCGCGGCGACCGGCAGCGGGCCGTCCAACGCCGCCCTCGCCGCGCTCGCGGCTGGTCTTGCGGTGATGGCCGGGTCCGGCACGGTGCTGGTTCGCGTGCGCCGTAGCCGCCGGGCTAGCCGCAGCCTCGCCTGACCGCCGCGCCAGGGTGTCCAACCCCGGCAGCTCCTGGGAAGCCCCGGGGCTAGGCCGGCAGGGCATAGAGCACGACGTTGTCCTGGTAGTGCCCGGTAGCCCGGTCGAAGGGGCCGCCGCAGGTGATCAGCACCAGGCGAGGGCGGCCGGCAGCGGTGAACAGGTCGCCCGGCAGCTGGTCCTTGCCGTACAGCCGGCGGGCTTGTACCGCATAGCGCAACACCCCGGCCGGGGTCTGCAGCACCAGCGCAGAGCCCACCGGTGTGCGAGCCAGCCGGAACAAGGCGCCCGGCCCGCCGCGGTCGTCGACATGCCCGTCGATCACCACCGTGCCGGCGGGGCTGCCCGGTAGCGGGCCACTGGACCACCAGCCAAGCAGGTGCACGTCGCCCGGAACCGCAAGCTCCCGGCCGGACCCAACACCAACCGGCACGACGGGCGCGTCCACCCCGGCGGCGGGCCACTGCAGCCGACGGGGAACGCCGATGACCGTCGGCACCACCGGGTGGCGACCGGTCTGCGAGCTGCTAGACGCCGTGCTCATATCCGTGCTCGTAGCCGTGCTCATATCCGTGCTCGTGGCCGTGCTTGTGGCCGCCGGCACCAGTACCGGGACGGTGCCTGAGTCGATGTTCGGCGTGGACGAGCCCTGGGCCAGCTGCACGGCGCCGCCGGCCGCGATCAGTGCGCCCGTCACCAGCCCCGCAGTCGCCACAACGGTTCGGCTGGGGCGCCCTACCCGGGCCGGCGGCAGGGGGCGGCGTACATGCACCGTCCTCACTTCCCCACCCAGAACGTGACCGGCGCCGCAGCACGGCCCATGGTCCCGGTCCGGGCCGGGCAGCTCGGGTGGCGTCCGGTCGCGAGGTGTGCTACCGCTACCAGGCCGGCGATCACGCGAGCCAAGGCTCAGCCGAGCGGTGCGGTGAGCTCGAGGTGGATCCCGTCCGGGTCCGAGAAGGACAAGATCGCGATACCGGCGTCGGCGAGGTCGATGACCTCGCCATGTGCGATCGCCGCCTCGTCCAGGCTCTGCTGCGCCCTGACAAGAGCATCCCGCGACTCCACCATGAAGCTCACGTGGTCCAGCCCGGTGTGCTCAGAGTCGAAAGGCTGGCCGCCTACCGGCCGCAGCCCGAACAACGCACCGGACGGGCTCTGGTAGACCACCCCGCCGTAGAACTGCTCCGGTGATTCGCGCACCCCCGGCCCGTTGACCTGCGCCGACGTGTCCACCGCGACTGGCCAGCCGAAGACCCGGTCGTAGAAGGCCCTGGACCGCCCGATGTCGGTGACGGTGAGACGGACATGGGCGAAACCGGAGCTGCTGACCAGGGCCATGTGCCTGCCCTACCCGCCCGGACTGGCTCTCACCCGGCCCGGTCCCCCCGCCCGAACCCGCCAGGCAGGCCCACCGCTCCCGCCAAGGCGTGGCCAGCGAACACCTCTGCAAGCCAGCCGTCCATTGGGGCGTCGCGTCCGCGGCGGGGCTGGTCGTGGGAGCAGACCCGGACCTTGCCCGACGCGGCCCGGCAAACCTGACATTCAGGTGCACCGCATGCGTAGACCGCGAACCAGCACGGCCCTCGCGGAGGCGGGCAGCGATCTCAGTAGTCGAGAAGGTCCGTCCCGAGGCATTTGGTGGGTATTTTGGGCCAGCCGCCGCTAGGTCATGTGCACGTCGCCGCTGGGCGTGCTCGGCCACTTGGGAGTACCAGTCACGTGAGCACACGACGCGACAGCGCAGGCAGGCGCCTGTCCGGGCTGGCACTGCTGGTCGCACTGCTGGCGGCTGCCGGGCTGCTGGTCGCCACACTCGCCACACCCCTGGTGCTGGGGACCGGGCTGGCGGCCAAGAGCACCGCTGACAGCTTCGAGGCGCTGCCGACCGGTCTGCCCGACCCGGTGCTGGGGGTGGACAGCCGGATCCTGGCCGCCGACGGCAGCGTTCTCGCGGTGCTGCACGGGCCGCAGAACCGGGTCCCGGTCGGCATCGCACAGGTCGCCCCGGTAATGCGCCAGGCGATCGTCGACATCGAGGACTCGCGGTTCTACTCCCACCACGGCGTCGACTACAAAGGCCTGGCCCGAGCGGCGCTGAAGAACACCCAGGCCGGTGTCACCGAGCAGGGCGGATCCACCCTGACCCAGCAGTACGTGAAGAACGTGCTGCTCAATGACGCCGCAACACCGGACCAGCAGCAGGCCGCGGCCGGCAAGTCGCTGACCCGCAAGATCAAGGAGGCTCGCTACGCCCTGGCGCTCGAGCAGCGCTGGCCCAAGAGCCGGATCCTGGAGGGCTACCTGAACATCGCGTTCTTCGGCAACAACGCCTACGGCATCGGCGCCGCCGCCCAGCGCTACTTCGGAGCAAGCGTCGGGCAGCTGAGCCTGGAGCAGTCGGCGCTGCTGGCCGGGCTGGTGCAGGGACCGTCGACCTACGACCCGCTGCGCCACCCCCAAGCCGCCGCCGCCCGCCGCAACGAGGTGCTGGCCCGGATGCGGCAGCTCGGCCACATCACCCCCGCCCAGGAGACAGCCGCCCGTGCCCAGCCGCTGGGGTTGAAGCCGGTCCTGCCGCCGGCAGCCGGTGACCCGTGCATGAGCTCGGTTGCGCCGTTCTTCTGCGACTACGTCCGCCAGATCCTGCTGTCCGACAAGGCCCTGGGCGCCACCCGCGCCGAGCGGGACCACCTGCTGCTCGAAGGCGGCCTGACCGTCAAGACCAGCTTCGACCCGGCCGTGCAACGCGCCGCCCAGCAGGCCGTCGAGGGCACCGTGGAGAAGACCAACCGGGCCGCCGCCA
>JAABUM010007293.1_pt1 | contig 10271 bp, 8 predicted proteins | sample 5559161 | NCBI WGS metagenome assembly JAABUM01 (sample SAMN10711868, study PRJNA513369) | rock metagenome | isolation source: Antarctica rocks | place: Antarctica: Victoria Land, Siegfried Peak nord | reverse complement strand
ATGGCGTGCCTTCACTGCCTTCACGGCAAGTCATGAAATAGTTGCGCCGAAGTACTGCGATGCCCCGAGAAGCCAAGGCAATGCACTCCTTCGGGGCGGGGGTAACGCACGAGCCCAAGGATTACATTCCTGGTGCGTGAGCGTGGTGGCGATTCTGCGGTAATGCGAAAACGAGTGACTGGACGAGTTGTGTCCCTGTATGAGGTATAAATATATGCCTGGTTGGTGCCCAGTGCATCTTCCAAACAGCATCCCCACCACTCTCTGCCTGATTTTCACCTCTCTCTGCCTGATTTTCACCTCATCTAGTTCAAGAAATGCGTTGTCTTTTGTGCTGGATGGGCGATATGGATATAGAGGATTGTAGGCGCATTGGTAGTGGGAGGGGGCATAGGCCATGCATGAACACGACAGAGACATCTACGATGTCGCGACCGCGCTCCCACGGGAGCGCGCCCGGCTCGTTCGGCTCTGCACACGCCTCACGGGTAATGCGGATGCGGCTGAAGACTTGGCCCAGGACACCTTCGTGGAGGCGTGGCGCCACCGGCACAAACTCGGGGATCGCGACGGGCTCCACCCCTGGGTCTCCGCGATCGGACGCAACGTGTGCCATCGGTGGATGCGGGAACGCCAGCACGAGCCATCCCTGGCCACGACGTTCAGCGCATGGGATGCCCTCGTAGAAAGGGACGAGGAGGAGCCGGCTGACCCCGGCGATCTCGTCTACGAGTTGGAGCGCACCGAGCTCGCCGAGTTGCTCGACCGCGCGCTCGCCCTCCTCCCACCGGGGACGCGCGACGCGCTCGTCCAGAAATATATCTGGGATCACTCGCAGGACAAGATCGCGGCCCGTCTCGGCGTGAACGCGGGCACGGTCTCCATGCGGCTGCAGCGGGGCAAGCTGGCCTTGCGCCGCCTCCTGGAGCAGGACTTCCGCGCGGAGGCCGCAGCCTACGGGCTCGGAGGTCAGGACACCAACGCCGCCCAGTCGACCCGTATCTGGTGCCCTTTCTGCGGGCAGCAGCGGCTCCGCGCACACCTCGACCCCACTAGCGGTGCCGCCGCCTTCCGCTGCCCCACATGTTCATCGCGGCCGCAAGAGAATGTCGTTTCCACGCGTCAGGCGGCGTTGCTGCGCGGCGTTCGCAGCCATAGGATCATCCTGTCGCGCCAGCTCAAGGCGTTGCACCGCACGCTGGGCCACGCGTTGGACGCTGGCATCGGGCCGTGTGTCACCTGCGGGCGTCCCGTCCCCGTCCGACGCGTCGCCCCCGGCACGGGTGGGCACGCGCCGGGAGTATCCACCGGCATCTACGTCTTTTGTGATCGCTGCCATCCCGCGCCGCCTCCCCTGCCCTGGTTTAGTCGCGGGGCGTCGGCGCTGCGCCTGCCCAACACGCGGCGCTTCTGGCGCCTGCACCCACGCATGCGCCTCCTGCCGGATCGCCCGTTGACGTGCCAGGGGGAGCCGGCAATGCTCACCCGCTACCAGAGCCTCTCAGCGCCGGCCACCATCGACATCATTTCGGGACGGGATACCTTCGCTATCCTAGCCATCCACGCGTCGACGCCGATCTAAGGCGAGAGTCGCGTTATGAAGGGAACACAGCCGCCGCGCGCGCCGATGGTCCTCCGGCGCCGCCCCTTCCTGCTGCTGTGGCTCGGCGGTGTCATCTCCAACGGCGGCGATTGGGTCCTGGCGATCGCGCTCCCCGTGTACGTCTACGACCTGACCCATTCGACCCTCGCGACCGGCACCCTCGTCATGGCCCAATCACTGCCGCGCCTCCTCCTTGGCTTGGTCGCGGGCGTCCTCGTCGATCGCTGGGAGCGGCGGCGCACCGCGGTCGCCGCCAACCTTGGGCAAGGCGCCCTCCTGCTCCTCCTGCTGTCGGTGCGGTCGGCCGCCACGCTCCCGCTGGTCTACGCCGTCGCCGCAGGCGTGGCAACCCTCGCCCTCTTGGTCGAGCCGGCGGTGAGCGCGCTCGTGCCGCATCTCGTCGACGAGGGGGAGGTGGTGGCCGCGAACGGAATGCGCGCACTCGGTTGGGAACTCGCGCGCTTATCCGCACCCCCCCTGGGCGGTCTCCTGATGGCGGCAGCGGGTCTCGGCGGCGTGGCGCTGGTGGATAGCGTGTCGTTCGCCGTGTCCGCGCTGTTGCTGGCGTCAATCGATCGAGATGGCGGTCCCGCAGGGGGGCGCACGCACGGCGCGGCCAGCGTCGAGGTCATGCGGACGGCCCGGACGACGATGCGGCAAGACCTTGCTGTCGGCGCGCGCGTGGTGAGGCAGAACCGCCTGCTCGTCGCGGCGCTCGCGGTGGCGGCCCTCATCATGGTCGCCGAGGGGATGATCAACGTCCTGGGCTTCCCCTGGATTGTCGCGGTGCTGCGCGGCGGCGCGGTCGAGCGCGGGTGGCTCGCGGCGGCGCAGGGAGTCGGGGGGATCGCCGGCGGGCTGGCCATACGTGGGCTGCGTCAGGCCGCGCCGGGCCGCGTCATCGGCATCGGCGCCCTGTCCTTCGGCGTCCTGTCGCTGGCATTGACTAACGTCGCGCTCGTGCCGATCGCTGCGGGGGGGCGCTGGCCGCTCGCACTGCTGCTCAAGGGCCTCTCGGGCGCGCCTCTGGTTGTCCTGACGGTCGGGCTCGACACGCTGCTGGTGCGCAGCGTCGACGATCAGATCCGTGGACGTGTCCTGGCGACCTATGGCACGGCCAGTGGCTGCGCCTTGCTGGTCGGGCAAGCGCTCGCGGGCGTCCTGGGTGATCGCCTGGGCGTCGTGGCCGTGCTCAGCCTCCAGGGCGTCCTCTACATGGTCGCCGGCGGCGCGGCGCTGACCCTGATCCCGCCCTCCTGGAGCGCGCGTCCGACCTCATCATGCCGCGATCGACACCCCAAAACGTCGGACTGATGGATCACGTCAAGCAAGGAGTCTGATAACGATGGTGCCACACATAACGCCCGCGCAGTGGCGCGCGGACCTGGACCACCTCGCGGATGCGCTGGAGCGCGACCATCGCAACCTCTTCCACAGCGTGAGCCGCGAGAGCTTCGATGGCGCCGTGCGATCCCTTCGTGCGCGCATCCCCGCGCTGGATGGGCACGAGATCGTCGTCGAACTGGCCCGTCTCGTCGCGCTGGTCGGCGACGGCCACACGCGCCTCCCGCTCACCGAGGTTCCGGGTTTCCGCCGTTACCCGCTCCGGCTCTACCACTACGCCGACGGTCTGTTCGTCCAGGCCATCGCGCGGGAGCACGGCTCCGCCACCGGTGCGCGCCTCCTGGCGATCGGGGACACGCCCGCGACCGACGCCTATGACGCGATGCGCGCGCTCATCAGCCGCGACAATGAGATGGGCGTCCGGGCTGCGGCGCCGGAGCTGTTGACCACCCCCGAGGTGCTGCACGCGCGCGGCGTGCTCGCCGATCCCGAACGTGCGGCCTACCTGGTGCAGCGACCGAGTGGCGAGCGTGTGACGTGCGTCCTGCGTCCAAGAGAGGCGCTGCCCACCGATCTCGTCAACGCCCGCGACGGCGCAGCCACCCCGCTGCCCCTATGGCTTCGGCGATCATCGGAGCACAACTGGCTCATATCCCTCACGGATGCCCAAACGCTCTACGTGCAATACAGCCGTGTGCGCGACGCGCCGGAGGAGAGCGTAGAGGGATTTTTCGACCGCGTGTTTACACTGGTCGAGCGGGACGACGTTCATCGCCTCATCCTCGACATCCGGCTGAACGGGGGCGGCAATATGTCCCTTAATCGCCCCCTGATCCACCACCTCATCCGGTGCGATAGGGTCAACCAGTGGGGTAAGCTCTTCGTCGTCATCGGCCGGCTCACCTTTTCGGCGGCGATGAATTTGGCCGTCGACCTGGAGCGTCACACGCGGGCGCTGTTCGTCGGGGAGCCGACGGGCGCGCGACCCAACCACTACGGCGAGAACGCCGACATCGTCCTGCCGCACAGCGGGCTGCGCTGCACGGCGTCGGCGCTCTGGTGGCAGTACTCCTCGCCGCGCGACGATCGCCCCTGGATCGCCCCCGACATCCCCGCCGCGCTGTGGTCGGCGGACTACGCCGCCAATCGCGACCCGGCCCTGGAGTCCATCATGCGCTATGTGCCGGACCCGACTCGTGCCGTGGAGGACCGACACGCGCTCGATTATCTGGCCAAGAGACTCAGGTGATCGCTTGCTCATCACAGTCGTTAGGGGGACGATCTCGTCCCGACACATGACGAGAGGAGAACGGCCGCTCTCGTATCGGAGGCCTCGATAACCGACTTTCCGTCCCCCTCGACGGCCCTTGTGCCATTCCTCGGCTACGGCGACGAGGGCGCCGACGCCTGGGTCAGGATGCACAAATCCGACCGCCGCAGGATCGCCTTGGAGGCAGCCCGCAACAAGGACGTGGCCGTGCTGCTCTCGCTCACCGAAGCGTGGCTGCGCACCTACAGCAAGGCGGGCGCGACTATCGCCAAGGGGACGATCGACAACCACAAGCACGGCGTCAGGAAGCTTCTGGCGGCCTGGACGGAGGAGGATCTGCTCAAGCCCGACACCGAGGCGGCGACCCGCTATATCCGGCTGATGGAACGACAGGGCTCAAGGCGGGCACGATCTACGGGCGCGTGGCCGCCGTGCGCAGCCTGTTCAGCGCCCTGCGCTGGGCGCGGGCCTCTATGTACGACCCCTTCGCCGACGTGCATGTGCCCCACGATCCCACCCCACCTTGGGAGAAACGCATGCCCTACGACAACGACGAGATCGCGGCGCTGCTCGACAGCGCCGCCGACCCGTTCGACCGCGTGCTGGCGCTCCTGGGCGCGCACGGCGGCCTCCACGCCGGCGAGTGCGTGCGCTTGCAGTGGCGCGACGTGAACATGACGCGCCGCGACCTGACAATTCGGGTCTCGAAGGGCGGCAAGACGCGCACGGTGGGCATGAGCGCCTCTTTGAAGCAGGCGCTCCAGGGCCTGCCCCGTCACCCCGACGGCTACGTGCTGCCCTACCGCACGCCCAAGACAGTGTGGGAGCACATCACCAGGCTCTGCGAGGCGTCGCGCCGAAGGGGATGCACTCGCTGCGTCACAGCGCGGGCACGCGGCTCTATGCCGAGACCGGCGACCTGGAGGAGACGGCCCGCCACCTGGGCCACACCAAGCTCGACACGACCCGCATCTACGCCAAGTGGAACGACCGCAAGCTCCGGGAGACCCTGAGCCGCTGGTAGGATGCTTTCGCAACGGTGCGAAAATTGCCGGTTAGAGGCGTTTCGTGGATGACGTAACGCCCCAGGGCGATGATCGTGTTGGGCTGCTGGTAAGATCCGTGGGCGCAAGGAGTAACATCGGCGCACTGTGTGAGTGATCTGGGCTGCCAATGACGCCTGCCGCACAGGCTCCTCGTTGCTGGTGCCGGGATTGGATGGCTATGCAGGATGGCGGCACCCATGCCTACCCGTGAGGGCAGCGTCGAGGACGGTGGACAGAGCGTGTGGGCGGGCCGTCGTGGCACATGGGAGGCGCGCAGTTCGTCTATCTGACCAGCCACAGGTGCCCTGACGCCGCGCTGCGCGGACCTGCCCGCATGGATGCGCAGCGCGGCGGAACGGGAAGTCGGACTGGCCGACGGGCGCGACGTAGACGGCGCGACGACGCACCGTGCGGCACGGGACGCCGCCCTTACCCCCCCTGGCTACGAGTTGGCAGGGACCCGTGTCAAGGGCGTGCAGGTCTTCGTCCGGGTCACGCCGCCCGTGCCTCCAGCGCTGGAGGCACGGGCGGCGTGACCCGTCGGGCTGACCGAGGGCACGGTTAGAGCGCGGGCGTGCAGAGGTAGTCGGCGCTGTCACCCCAGCACGCCTGGGCCGCGTTGTCGGGGGAGTAGACGCCGGGGCTATCGACCGTGCCGTTGTCCCCGGCGTAGACGATGCCGCTGCTCGCCGTCGCGGCACCGCCGTCGGGGCCCGGCAGGCGATTGACGTCGGCGTGACCGACGACGAGGCCCGAGCGCAGGTGTATGTAGACTTCGGCGTAGTTGTTGTTGTCGGGGCAGTAGAGCAGGTAGACCTGGACCCAGCCGATGTAGCCGCCGCCGTTGTGGATATTGGCCTGCCTGTAGCCGCCCGGCACGCGATAGCACGACGGGTAAGGGGGGCGGCGGGGCGCCACCGAGATGCGGCCCCGCTCGACCGGGATGGTAGCTGCGGTGGCGGCGGTGGCGGCGGTCGCGGCATGCGCGGGGGCGATACTTCCGCCCCAGCCAGCTGCGGCGACGCTCGCCAGAGCGATCGCGCCCGCGACGACCCGCAGGCGTTTGGTCATGCTCATCGTACTCATTGTTGGACCTTCCTTCTTTTCTCGTCTCTGCGTGTCTTGGGGGATGGACGGCCGTCCTATGCTCCAGTGTGCGCTACGCGGCGGGCGGGGGCCAGGCACAATGCCCACAAGTATGCCCACAAACGCGCCCACAAACGATCGTGCTATCATGACGGTGAGCGCCAGTGGCCCTGTGCCCCGTGACCCAGCGGGTGGGCCGGCGGCGTCAGGGGACGCACGTCCATGGAGACCACACAGCCCACGACCTTCGGTGACTTGCTCAAGCGCCACCGCACCGCCGCCGGGCTGACGCAGGAGGCGCTGGCCGAGCGGGCGCGCCTGAGCCGCAAGGCCGTGAGCGCCTTGGAGTGCGGCGAGCGGCTCGCCCCGCGCCGGGACACCGTGCGCCTGCTCGCCGACGCCCTGGGGCTCACCGCCCCGGATCGCACGGGGTTGATGGCGGCGGCGCGCCCATGTGCGGCGTCGCCCGCGTCGCCCACAGACCCGGCTCTGCCCAGTGACCCGCCGTGCAACCTGCTGGCCCCGCCGACGCCGCTGCTCGGACGGGAGCGGGAGGTGGCGCGAGCGCTCGAACTGCTGCGCCGGGACGACGTGCGCCTGTTGACGTTGAGCGGGCCTGCGGGGGTGGGCAAGACACGCCTGAGCCTGGGCGTTGCCGCGGGCCTACGCGCCGACTACGCCGACGGCGTCTTCCTCGTCTCTTTGGCCCCCCTGAGCGATCCCGCCCTGGTGGCCTCGGCCATTGCCCAGGCGTTGGGGCTACGTGAGCAGGGCTCTCAGTCGCTGCACGACACCCTCATGGCGTCCCTGCGCGACAAGCGCATGCTGCTCCTGCTCGACAACTTTGAGCATGTGGCGGCGGCCGCCCCGCTGCTGGCCGCGTTGCTAGCGGCGTGTCCACGGCTGAGGCTGTTAGTGACGAGCCGGGCGCCGGTCCATGTGCGCGGCGAGCGCGTGCTGTCGGTCCCGCCGCTGGCCGTACCCGATCTCACGGCCATGCCCCCGCTGGACACGCTGGCCGCGCTACCAGCGGTGGCGCTGTTCGTGCAGCGTGCCGAGGCCGCCGTATCCGACTTCGCGCTCACGACGAAGAACGCCACCGCCGTCGCCGCGATCTGTGTGCGGCTGGACGGGCTGCCGCTGGCGATCGAACTGGCGGCGCCGCTCGTCACCTTGTTGCCGCCGCCCGCGCTGCTGGTCCGTTTGGAGCACCGCTTACAGATGTTGATGGGCGGGGCGCGCGACCTGCCGGAGCGGCAGCAGACCTTACGCGCCGCCATCGCGTGGAGCTATGACCTGCTGCACGCGGGCGAGCAGGCCCTCTTCCGGCGCCTGTCCATCTTCGCGGGCGGGGCGACCCTGGACGCGGTGGAGGCGGTGTGCCACACGGCGGGGGACGTAGAGGGTGATGCCTTGGGATGGCTGGCCGCATTGGTGGACAAAAGCCTGCTCCGGCGGGAGGAGGGTCCGGGGGGCGAGGCGCGCGTGGGCCTGCTGGAAACGATCCGTGAGTACGGGCGGGAACAACTGGCGGCGAACGGGGAGCTAAAGGCCACGGGGCGGGCGCACGCGGCGTACTATCTGGACCTGGCCGAGCGGGCCGAGCCGGAACTGCGCGGGTCGGAGCAGGCTGTTTGGCTGGAGCGGTTGGAGAGGGACCACAACAACCTGAGCGCGGCGTTGCGCTGGGCGCTACAGAGCGGAGAGCGGGCCGAGGCGAGCGAGAATGCGAGGGAGCGCGGCGCCCTAGCCGCGCACAGCGCGATGGGGATGCGCCTGGCGGGGGCACTGTGGCGGTTCTGGTGGGTACGCGGGCATTTCAGTGAGGAGCGAGGCTGGTTAGAAGAGTTGTTGAGACTGGACGTGCATGGATGCCATCCCTCGTTAGTGTCGACGCGGGCCAAAATGCTCCATGGGGCAGGTATGCTGGCTTCCAATCAGGCCGAGTATGGGCGCGCGGTGGCACTCCATGAGGAAAGCCTATCCCTCTATCAAGGCTTGGAGGACAGACCGGGCATTGCTACCGCGCTCAATAGTCTGGGCAACGTGGCCATAAACCAGGGCGAGTATGGGCGTGCAGCGGCCCTATATGAGGAAAGTTTAGCGCTAGGCCGGCAACTGGGGGACGCCCTGAGCATTGCCCATGCGCTCGGCAACTTGGGGAATGTGGTAGCTGAGCAAGGTGACAATGAGCGCGCCGCAGCCTTATTCGAGGAAAATCTCGTGCTATGCCGGAACCTGCGCGTCAACGAGCCCATCGCCGCCGTGCTCACCAATCTCGGGATCGTGCGACGCAAGCAGGGCGACTACGGGCGTGCGTCACTGCTGCATGAGGAAAGCTTGGCCTTGCACCAGGATCTGGGAGATAAATATGGCACGGCTCTCTCACTTGTTAATCTAGGAGACGCTGTGCTTGACCAAGGCGACGTTGAACGGGCGATAGATCTGTACGAGGAAAGCTTGGTACTGTCCCGTACTATCGACGATAAGCAAAATATAGCGTATTGCTTGGAGGGCATGGCAAGGGTGGCGAACGTACAGGGGCGAGCGGACCATGCGGTACTACTTTACGGAGCAGCGGCCACCCTGCGCGTGGCCATAGGCGCGCCGTTGCCGCCGACCTATCGCGCCGCCTATGAGCCCGACGTGGCGATCCTACGCGCGACGATGGGGGAAACCCATTTTGCGGCGACATGGGAAACGGGCGTTATGCTCTCGTTAGAGCAGGCCATCGCCCTCGCGCTAGAGGAATGAGGCCTGCCCCTATCCACTTAAGAAGCGCTACGTGCAGGGGCCACGCCTCGTCACAACTTCAGTGACACATCCGTCCTGTTTGCCTTGGCAAGAAAATGAGCCGAAAAGAGCCGAGTCCACGCGTGAAACGCCTGCTTTGGCCGCCGAAATCTTGCCAACGGGAACAGGACGGATACGTCACCAATCAAATGGCGAGGCGTCGTATATTGTGGCTAGCACAGTGACATGGACGATATGTTGGGCGTTCGACCGGGAAGGCCAAGGCAATGCACTCCTTCGGGGCGGCCTGGTGTTACGGAAGCTGCTATGAAGTGCAAAGTAGCACGCTGTCTGAAGAGACAAAGAGCTGACTTTGTTCCTGGAAACGGTACTTCGGCCACTTTCGCCACCGTGCAGTATCTCTGTGAGCCCATTGCGCCTTGTTAGACGGCGTGGAAGAGCCGCCTCCAGCCATTAACTGAAGCTCGACGTAAGGGTGGCCAACGTATACAACGTATTCGACGTATGCCACAACATGTTGTAGTGCCTAGTGCTTTTTCTCCCGCATCGCGGGCCTGTGTGTCGTGAGCTACTATGGCTACGTCGTTGTTACCTTTAGATAATACCGATTCTCGGCACTTGTCATTACGTCTGCGCAGTCGCTGCACCCACTCCGTTGCGAAAGAGCGTTGCCAGATTGCGGCTAGTGGTAGCTTCCGTAACACTGGGCCGGGGCAAAGGTAACAAAACAGGGCAGGTATTACCGACAGTGACAGAAGGGGCCATGGCACACGACATAAACGAGCGGCATCGTCGGAGGGACAGGCGAACCGCGGGAGGCGACGCATGACCGACACTCAGGCCCGCGCCCGCGTCTGGACGCTCTGCCTCGCCGCTCTCCTGCTCGCGGCTCTCACCGGCCCCATCGCCGCCCTCCTCACCCCGCTCGCCCAGGCCTCCGCACCGACCCTGACTATCGTGGCCGCAGTCCTCGCTGCCGCCCTCGTCGGCGTGTATGTAGCCCTCGCCGTCCTGCTCATCGTCGCCGTCCTGCGCGTCGTACGGCCTCGTCTCGACGGCTACCGCTAGCCCGCGTGAGGAGCGCCGCCGCACCCCTCCGACGTGGTGTGAGCGGCCCTTCCAGGGGCCTCGGATCGTGGTGCTATTTTGGTACCACGATGGCTCCAAC
>JAABUM010007292.1_pt1 | contig 10272 bp, 10 predicted proteins | sample 5559161 | NCBI WGS metagenome assembly JAABUM01 (sample SAMN10711868, study PRJNA513369) | rock metagenome | isolation source: Antarctica rocks | place: Antarctica: Victoria Land, Siegfried Peak nord | reverse complement strand
TACTTCCTCTGGATGGGCCATGCGTGTTCTCCTTTGTGTATCTTGGTTCGTACACCCCTGATACTACAAAAGAGCGGGCTGTCCCATCCTTTTTTGTCGTTTTCCCTCATACCTACCCACGAAAGACACGAGCCACCCCCTGGCAGGGGTGAGCGACGCGGAGGTGCTGACCGTGGCGGTGGTGGCGGCGGCCTTCTTCGGGAACCACCACGAGCGCACCCTCGTCGTCCTGCGAACGGCGGGCTACCTGTCGCGGTCGCTCTCGACCTCGCGCTTCTCGCGCCGCATCCATGCGCTGGCCGACTGGCTGGTCCTGCTGCTCGACGTGGTGGGCGACCTGTTCGCGCACGGGCAGGCGGCGATCTGCGACGTCGTGATCGACCGCATGCCCGTCCCGGTCTGCAAGCGGGTGCGGGCGCGGCGCTGCCGCACGGTGCGCGGGCGGGCGTATTGCGGCTACTGCCCCGCCAAGGACGAGAAGTTCTGCGGCTGGCGCGTGCATCTGGTCTGCACGACGGACGGCCTGCCCGTGGCCTTCACCCTGTTGCCCGGCGGTCTGCACGACCTCACACCCATTCACGAGCTGACGGTCAACCTGCCCGAGCGGGCGTGGGTCTACGGCGACAAGGGCTACAACAGCGGCCCCGACGAGGCGGTCATCCGCGCCACCGGCGGCGGTGTGCGCGTGCCCCTGCACAAGGACAACATGAGCCCAAACACGCGTGCCGAGCAGTGCGGCCTGCGCACCTTCCGTTCGACCATTGAGACGGTCAATAGCCAACTCACCGCCATGGGCATCGCCCGCTTGCATGTCCGCTCCGTCGCGGGCCTGGAGATCAAGGCCCATGCCTCCCTCCTCGCCCTCGCCTGTCTGAATGTCGACTAGCAATCACGGTATCGATGTGTCCCGCCTGCGCCAGGAGGGAGGCGACCATAGCGTGGACCGCCGCGTCATCGCTCACGTCAGCCCCCAACGCCCACGCCTGCCTCCCCATGCGCCGCACCTCGGCGACGACCTGCTCCAACTCCTCATCGTGGTACCGGTCATTCACCCCGACAGCGGCTCCCTCGCGCGCAAAGGCCAGGGCGATGCCCCGACCAATCCCTCGCGCGCCGCCCGTCACTAACGCCACCTTGCCATCCAGACGTGCCATGATGCACCTTTCTTACTCGCGCTGCCCTCGCCTGAAAATAGGCTCCTGCGCCTGCGTTGCGGCCCGCACTTTTCATGTCCGCCGGTCGGGCCGGGGCGCGGGGCCCCTGGGGTGTAAACACCCGCGGCGCCACACCGTGCCCCACGCCCGCGCGATCCCTTTAGACGGCGGTCAGCCCTCCGTCAATGACCAGCGCTATGCCGGTCACGAATGATGACTCGTCAGATGCCAGGTACAACGCGCCGAAGGCGACATTGTCCGGCGTGCCGATGCGCCCCAGCGGGTGTTGGGCGATCGTCTGTTGCAACTGCTCCTTGGCGTCGGGAGAGAGACGCAGGTTTTGCTCCACCATGGGCGTCCAGATTGATCCGGGGCAGAGACGGTTCACGCGTATCCCGTGGGGCGCATAGTCGATCGCCAACTTCCGCGTCAGCGCGATGACACCTCCTTTCGAGGCGACATAGGCCGCGCTCCCACCCCAGCCGATCAGACCGGAGACGGAGGCCAGGTTGACGATACTGCCGTGTCCTTGGTCACGCATCGCCGCGGCCCCGTGTTTGCACCCCCAGAAGATGCCGGCCAGATTCACCTCGAGGACATGGTTCCACACGTCAGGGTGGATGTCGTCGGGGGTCGGCGCCAGGGGGTTGATGCCCGCGTTATTCACCAGCACGTCCAACGCACCGTACTGAGTGACGGCTGTCCGCACCAGTCGCACGACCTGCTCCTCGTCCCGCACATCGCACCGCACGGCCTCCGCCGTCCCCCGCGCCTCCGTGATGAGGGATGCCGTGGTCTCCGCCATCTCCTCCGCCACATCAGCGCACAGGACGCGCGCCCCCGCACGGGCAAACAACAGGGCAATGGCGCGCCCGATACCGGACCCCGCGCCTGTCACCACGGCTGTCTTGCCACCTAACCGGGCGTCGGGCCCGACGCTCTCCGCTTGTGTCCTCATGTCGACACTCCTCCACCGCCTCCATCATCGCGCGTTGTCGCGCCTTGTCTGCTTGTCGCCTGTGCGCGTCATCGCCGATCGGCGATAACGCGCACGGGCACAACGGAGCGATCACCCTTGCGCCAGGTAGCGCTCCACGACGCGCACGAACATCTCGATCCCGATCGGGAGCGCCGCCTCGTCAATATCGAACCGCGGATGGTGATGGCTCCACACCAGGTCACGCTCCTCGTTGCGAGTGCCGACGTTGAAGAAACAACCCGGCGTCCGCTCCAGGAAGGACGCGAAGTCTTCGCCCCCCATACTCGGCTCGAACGCCGTCACCCGCTCCGGGCCGACCACCTCCCGCGCGACCTGCGCGACGAGGTCGGCCATACCGGGATCGTTGACCACCGCGGGGTAGCCCCACTCATAGGTGCACACGCATGTGGCCCGCATCGCGGCGGCAACACCCTGCGCCACCTCCTCGACCCGGCGCGCCATGTACCGCCGCACCTCCTTGTCGAATGTGCGCACCGTGCCCCGGAGCAGCGCCGTCTCGGGGATGATGTTCGGCGCCGTCCCCGCCTGGATCATCCCCACCGTCAGCACCGCCGGTTCGATCGGCTTCACCTCGCGGGCCACCAGAGTATGCAGCGCTACGAGCACCTGTGCGGCGACGAGCGCGGTGTCGACACCCAGATGGGGCGCGGCGGGGTTCCGTTGGGGCGTGCTGAGATGGTGCATTTTGGCCGAAGAATCGTCGGATAAGACGGTTGCGTCGGCCCGATTGAACCCTCAGTTCGGCATGAAAACCGTCGCGCGGCCGTATTCGAGGTGGGTAGCGGAGTGCTTACCGAAGGCTTTTCATCCATCTCAGCAGGACCCAACGGAACCCTTCGGCGCGCCACTCCCGCGCGACGTCGGCCACCCCCTAGCGCACCGTCCATACTGACCGCGGTGCGGGTGGTGACGTCACCGGCACTGACTCGTCGCGCGCACGGTGCATCGGGGCGATGGGACGCCCCGACGCACCGTGCGCGCCCCTCATTCTAGGCCATGACACTGACGGCCTGGAGGGTGTACGGTCCGCGCAACACGGTGATCGCCTCCCTCCTCCCTGGGATCGTCACCTCGGTGCCGGCGGCAACGTCGCCGCGCACCCCCACGGATGCCCCCACCGCCGATGCGTCCCGTAAGACCGGCCGCCGCGCACCGACCAGTGTCCGTGTGTTGCTCGTCGCCTGGTGCTGGGACACCAGTGCCGGGAGCGATGTGCGTGTAGCCTGTCAAGGCGTTACCTACACCTCTACCTCTACCTCTCGTTCACCGACGCCACCACGTTCAGCCCGACCGATATGATGCCGCTGACGCTGTGGGCCACAACGTTGATGGTGGGCCCGTCACGCATCTCGCTGCTGACCATCGCCCCGGCGGCGCGCGTCGTCAACATCCTGGTCTAATGGTTCCCTCCGGTCGTGGTGGGCCGCGTCTTCGTTGACACGCCCCACCGGCGGCGATCATGGGACGAGCGGTACGAGGCGATCAACCATCGACGGTCATGCGCCGACCGACGGTTGTCTTCCCCTGCTGGGCGCGTGACCACATGCGTTGCGCGTCTTCCTCCGTATGACGGAAGGCCACACGGTCCAGTAGCCTTCATCCAGATGGAGTGCGCGGCCGATAGGGCGCGTGGAGCCGATAGGGCGCGTGGAGCCGATAGGGCGCGTGGAGCCGATAGGGCGCGTGGAGCCGATAGGGCGCGTGGAGCCGATAGGGCGCGTGGAGCCGATAGGGCGCGTGGAGCCGATAGGGCGCGTGGAGCCGATAGGGCGCGTGGAAAAGAACAGATGCACCAGGGGGCACCCCCCCACAGGCGACGGGAGGGATAGCGTCGCCGTGATCCGTCTCGGTCGGCTGTACGGCGTGGGTCGAGACCTCCTGCCGCGCCACCTGTTTCTCCTACCGCCTGTCGCGCCACGACCCGTGTGCGCGGCGGCTGTGCTGGCTCATCCGTGAGTCCGTGGATGCGCCGCCCATGCAGCCCCTACCACACGGTTGTCCCCCCAGCCGTTAGAGGGAACGGTGGGGCTGCCGGTCGGAGCACCACCACGGTCGGCGACACAGCGGCAGGGAGACGACGGTTAGCACTTCATGAGGTCGGGGCGTGCGTGGTGGAGGGCCGGGATCAGCGCGGCGACGGAGGGGAGCATGAGCGACGGCGACGGCGTCAATGCCTCCGGCTGAAACCGCGCGATGCCAGAGAGCACATAGACGCTGTACAGGCCGAGCGCCGCCGCGCCCGCGATATCCGTCGCGATGCTGTCGCCCACCACGACCGTCGTCGCGGCCTCGGCGCCGACGCTGGCCATCAGCGTGCGCAGCATCCCCCCCGCAGGCTTCCCGATGACGGTCGCGGAGTTGCCGCACGCCATCTCGATGGCCGCCGTGATGCTGGCCGTCCCCGGCCATAAGCCGGCGCGCCGAGGCACATGCCGATCGCCGTCGGTCGCGATCAGGCGCGCGCCTGCGACAACCGCAGCGTGGGCCAGGCGAAGCCGCTCATAGGAGAAGGCGTCGTCGTGTCCCACCACAACGGCCTCGACGGGCTGCGCCGTATCGTGGCGTAGGACGAAGCCCGCCGCCTCCACCTCCTCGGTCAGGGCCGCTGGACCGAGCACGATGACCGTGCGCACCGGCGTCAGTGTCTGGAGGTAGGCGATGGTCTGTCCAGACGCCGTGACTAACCCATCCGGCGCGACAGCGATGCCGAAGGCGGCCAGCTTCCGCGCATAGGCCGCAGGGGTCAACGCCGTATTGTTGCTGGCGAAGAGCACCTGGTGACCGTCCGCCGTCAAGGCATCCAGGGTGTCGCGCGCCCCTGGGATGAGGTCATCCTCAAGATAGATGGTCCCATCAAGGTCAAAGATAAACGTGCTCATGTCATCCCCCTGTGCATAATCCGGGCCGTTCCACTCGACGTAGCAGCGGCCGTCGCTCCTCACATGAGCGGCGTACACCGGCGTCGGGTCTCCTTCGTCCAGGGCGCACACACAATGTCCCCCTATCCGATGCGTATCCCCGCGCTGTCTACGCGTGCTGTATCAGTTTCTGGCGCGTCTATCTGGGCCCCACGACCGTCTCATCTGCATAACCAGCCGGTCGCCCTTCATACCACCCTGCCGTTGCCACTTTACGTCATATGCGGGCCTATTGGGCAAGAAAATCCTTACCATCACATACAGGGATTTACGCCCGTTTTATGACTACCTACATAAAACACGATCGTTGCCCTTGTCGATTATGGTCACGTAAAATGTTGTCCGAGCCTCTATGTTGTTGCCGAACTGGACACCGAGCCGCACCATATGACCGTGATTGCTCGTTGATGGTAGCGCAGTCAGGGCCAGTACGGAGGCCGAGACCCTGAGATCAAAGCCAACCTTGGTGCCGGCGCGCAAGCGCGGCATGCCCATCGTCTCGGCCGGCAGACCATAGCGGAGTTCGTGCAGGGGGATGAGATCGTGATAACGCGCGGGGAGCAGGACGCAGGCGACCCGCACCCCGCTCGTGGTGTAAACCAGATGCACGCGCCAGCCGAAGACCTTCTCTTTCGTGGCCGCGCCGTATCCGTCGTGGGCGCGGCCACGCACCTTCCCATAGTGTCCGGCGCGCGCCCGCCGGCACACCGGCCCCGGCAGATTGTCGATCACGACGTCATAGATCGCTGCGTACGCCTGCACCACGCCTGTGCCGACCGTCTCCGCCTGCGGGGGGCAGCCACACCGCCCGTGCATGCAGGCGCTGGTTGAAGCGCGAGGGCGAGAGCCGCATTGTGAGATAGCTCAAGCGGTAGCGCAGGTCCAGGGCCCGCTGCTGGTGATTCCCAAAGCCGTGCGCCGCCACGACGGCCACCGTCAAGACCTCTGCATCGCTCAACGCCGCCACGTTATGGCTGTGATGGTCCAGTGTCTTCATCGTTTCGTCAATGACCACGTCGATCGTTACAATCAAGGCGTCGTGCATGGGTCCTCCTCCGCGCGCCATTGTCTTCAAGCAACACTAGTGTCCGGCCTCGGACCCATGCACGCCAACGAGCAATCACGGTATGATCCTCCGCTCACGGCCGGTGCGGTCGACGTCAGGGGCCGGATCTGGCGCCACGCCGCGTGGTCATGCTACGATAGCAGTGCGGCGTGCCGCGTCTACCCGCCCCTCCATGCCCGATCATGAGAAGAGAGCATCACCGCGCCTATGCGAGCCCCCCTCATCGTTCGCCCACGCACGCCTCTCCCTGTGCGTCTGATGCTGGCCCTAGTGATCCTGACGGGTGCGCAGCCGGCGGCGGGGGCGCCTGAGGCGGATCAGCCCCATCTGTCACGACAGGGGGCGGGTCAGCACGCGCTCCCCCTAGCCACGCTGACGCGCACCGCGCGTCGTGTTATCCTGGACAACGGCTACGCGCACGTCGAGTTCAATCTGACCCACCCCCAGATCGACGTCCTGCGGGCCGACTATAACGGCCAGGGCGCCTACGGACCCAATCTCCTCGCGCCCGGCCCCGACCCCTCGGGACTCCAGCGCCGCGGCATTCTCCTTGAACGCGACGATGTGGACGTGGGACGTGGCGCGCCCGCCGCGGTGTGGGGGCTCACGGACCGTGCCCATGCCGCCGCCGGCCAGTTGGCCGGTGGAGACAGCTACGCCGCCGAGTTGCTTCCGCCGCCGGGGACGATCGTCATCCCCCCCGGCGACGCGCCCGACGCGACGCCCCTGCGCATGCCCGACGCCATGCCGGCCGGCGTCATCCAGGCCCACGGTCAGACCCTGTCGCTCGCGCCCGTCCAGCAGGGTTCCTACACGGCCCTGCACCTCTTCGGCGCGGCGACCGGCGCGCCGGGGGGCGTCGCCCGCGGCGTCGTCCGCCTGACCTTCGCCGACGGTCACGTCGAGACACATGCGGTCACCCTGCCCGACTGGCGCTGCCCCACGCCCAACGCGCGCGTGTCCCACCCCGCGCTCCCACGCGTCGCCTTCCGCCTGGCCTACCGGCATAGCCCCGGCGGCGACGAGGCCGTCCCGACCTGTCTCTACCACGCGATCGTGCCCCTGCGTACGACGTCCGCCCTCCGGGCGATTACGCTGCCGTCCGTTGTGACCGCCACCGCCGCGGCGGGCGTCCGCTCTGTCCACCCCGCGACCTTGAGCGTGTTGGCGCTGACCCTGCGGCGCGCCGACGGCGCCGCTGTCGCTCTGCCCCTGGTGACCGGCTGGAGGGCGCCCGTCGCCACGCACGCCTCGTCCGCGGGCGCGTTCAGCCCTCCGCGCGTCGTCGTGCTCATGGACACGCCCGCTCGGGTCTCGGTGCGCATCGACGGCCTCACGGACGACCCCGTCGCGCCCCTGGTGACGTCAAGTTGGACCCTCTCCCTGTCCGCAGGCGCGCGCGCGTTCACGCTCGCGACGACGACGCGCGCGCTCTCCAGCGCCGACGACGTGGCGGGGCTGCGGCTCTCCAGCTACCTGGCGCCCCGCGCGACGTACGGCTTCTTCGCGCGCGGCGTCGTCCAGATGATGGACAGCTACGGACACTACTTCGCCTCCGACAGCCCGCTGCGCCGCTTCTACGCGCTCGGCGGCGGGGGATCGGTGGACGTGACCACCACGGGGCAGCCGCGGGGCCACGAGACGCTTTTAATGAACGCGCGGGGGAGCGCTTTCTTCCGCAGCGGCCTTCAGCAGGTCCTGGCCGGCCGCTACCCGGACCATGACATCTGGGGGGGGCCTGGATGGGGGAACGCCCGGCCAACGCGCGTGACGGCCGGCGAGACCTGGCGCGTCGACGACACAATCGCTGTGAACAATGATGACTTTCCCGTGGGCGCGCTGCCGCCCGGCCCCACCCTGCCCGTCGACGACCGCCGCGCCCTCTATACCGCTATCTACGGCTCGTCCGCCGGCGCCCTGGACACCTACCACCTGCCGGGTGAGGTGGCCACGACGCTAGCCGCCCCGTGGCGTGGCTACCCGCACGACTACAACTTCTTCGACCCCGACACCTGGATGACGGTCAGCGCGCTCGTGTACTCGGGTGACCCGTACCTGCAGCGCCAGGCGCGCACCCTCATCGAGACGTCGGGGGCGCGCATCCGGCCGGACGGCCAGGTCCCGCACCACTTCGTCGACGCCACGCCCAGCTACGTTGCCCTCAGTGGCGCCACGCTGACCGGCCCCAACATCTTCTGGATCGCCGCCGCCTTGCAGTACGTCCGCGCGACGGGTGACGATGGCTGGCTGCGCCTGCACATGCCGGCGCTGGAACACGCCCTGGACTACCTGACCCGTCGCTATAACCCACGCGTGGGGCTAGTCGACGCGCCGGGTCCCCTGTGGATCGACGTCTTTATCCGTGACCACTATGCCTCCGACACCAACGCCTACATGGTCGAGATCCTGCGCGAGATGGCCGACGCCGAGCGTTTCCTCGCGACGCTCATGGCCGGCGGCGCGGACGGGGGCGCGCGCTACATGAGCCTGGCCACGCAGCACGCGGCCCTGGCGGGCGCCATCGCGGCAGCCATGAACGCGCGCCTGTGGGCCGGCGATCACTACATCACTCAGATAAATCCTGACGGGAGCGTGCGCGATTTCGTGGACTACGACACCAACCTGCTCGCCGTCGCCTTCGGCATCGCACCGCCCGCTCGTGCTGCCCTGATCCTGCGCCGTATCGACGCCGGCACCTGCGCGGAGACGGCGCCATCGCCGGCGTTGCCCGCGGCGGGCTTGCTCGACGCCTCCCAGGTGTATTACGGGCCCGCGGACACCTACCACGGCAACCTGGGCGACTCGTCCGTCGCGATGGGGCGCATCGGCTGGGCGGACGGACGGGCGCGCGCCCGCGTCGGTGACCTCGCGACGTTCAACAATCGCATCCTGGACCCCGTGCGCACGGACTTGCTCGCGCACACCTGGCTCACCGAGCGCTCGACCTGCGCTGGAGCCCTGGTGCGCGCGCGCTACGACCATGAGTATCCCGAGATGGTGGTGATGCTGCTGCGCGAGGTGGCCTACGGCATCAATATCGGGCTCCGCGACGTGCGCATCGCTCCTTTCGGCCACGCGCGCTACCACTACCACATCGGCGATGTCAACGTCGCCTATAGTCCCACGGCGGTCAGCCTCACCGTCCCCGGCAGCGGCGACAAGCGCATCACCGTGGCCCATCTCGTGCCCACGGCCGTGTATGCGGTGCGCGCGACGAATCGTGTGAGCGGGCAGCGGCGGGCGTGGGTCGTGACGACGGACGTGGGTGGCACACTCACCGTCACGGCCCCGATCGGCCTGGACTGGCAGCTACGGGCGACCGTCGTCCGCCGTGCGCCCGCGACGCCGCGGCGCTCCGTCCACCCCGCGAGACAATCGGCAAGCATCGATCTCGCGCCGTATCTGGACAACACCGGCGTCACCGACGACACCGACACCGACGCGGCCACCTTACCACGCGGGCAATAGCTACTCCCTGCAGGCGTTGGCGGCGCCGACTAGCGGCCGGCCTCTCGTGTCTGGCGAGCGGTTCACCATCGGCGGCGCGCCCGTCCAGTGGCCGCGCCTGACCGGCGGCAGCGACCGCGCCCCCCATCGGGACAACGTCAGCGCGCGGGGGCAAACCATCGTGCTGCCGCGTCCGCTGCGCGGCAGCGCGCTCTATGTTGTGGGCGCGACCGTGGGCGGACCCGTGACCGAGACAAGCATAATCACCTACACCGATGCGACGACGCAGTGTGTCGGCCCGGCACTGGGCAACTGGATCGGGCGTGCGGCGGCGGGCAACACGATTGTCGCGCGTCAGGCCTATCATAACAACCGCGCGCGGGGGTCGAGCCGGCAGCCGCCGACGCGTCTGTATGAGGCGATGGTAGGGTTGAACACACGCAAGTGGGTCACGGCGCTGCGCCTCCCCGCGCGTCTAGCAGCCGGCCCTGGGGCGCATGGACAGAATCGGCCGGAGGAACACATCTTCGCGTTCGCCATCGCGCTGGTCACGCGGAGGTCTATAGTGGACCCAGGGATCTGGACAGTGAGAGGAGGCTGAAAACGTAAAGGCGTAGACTCAAGAGATGGGAAAGCATCATTCAGCACAGTTCAAGGCCCAGGTGGTCCGGGCGGCGCTCCGCGAGG
>JAABUM010007291.1_pt1 | contig 10277 bp, 11 predicted proteins | sample 5559161 | NCBI WGS metagenome assembly JAABUM01 (sample SAMN10711868, study PRJNA513369) | rock metagenome | isolation source: Antarctica rocks | place: Antarctica: Victoria Land, Siegfried Peak nord | reverse complement strand
CCGTGGGAACCGCGCTTGTCACCGGCGCCTGGGCGGAGCTGGTCGGCTGGTTGCGCTCCGGGCCCATCGCCGAGGTGACGCTCCCGATATGAGTGAGCAGCCATGACGGTGACGGACGAGCGCCCGCAGTCGGCCCCCGTGGTGCGGCCGGAGCGGTGGCAGCGGGTGTGGGCGCTGTTGCGCAATGCCTGGCGTGGGCTGGTGAGCATGCGCACCGCGCTGGTTCTGCTGTTCCTGCTCGCCCTGGCCGCGATACCCGGCGCACTGCTGCCGCAGCGCAGCCTGAACGCCGGCAAGGTGGACGACTACCTCAGTCGGCACAGCGCGCTCGGGCCGCTGTTCGACAAGGTCGGCCTGTTCGAGGTGTTCGCGAGTCCGTGGTTCGCCGCCATCTACGTGTTGCTGTTCATCTCCCTGGTGGGCTGCATCGTGCCCCGGCTGTTCGACCACGTGCGGGCGCTGCGGGCGCAGCCGGTGGCCACGCCGCGCAACCTTCGCAGGCTGCCGCACTACCACCGCGGCGAGGTCTCCGATGACGCCGAGCCGACCGCGGCGCTGGTGCAGCAGCGGCTGCGGCGCTGGCGCACGGTCCGCCGGTCGGGCAACGGTGGGGAGATCACCATCTCGGCCGAACGCGGTTACCTGCGGGAGGCAGGAAACCTCGTCTTCCACCTCTCCCTTGTCGGTCTGCTGCTGGGGATCGCGGTGGGCAAGCTGTTCGGTTACGAGGGCCAGGTGATCGCCATTGCCGACGGCGGGGGCGGGTCCAGCTTCTGCAACACCTCCACCGCCGCCTATGACTCCTTTCGGGCCGGGCTCAGCGAAGATGGCACCGGCCTGGAGCCGTTCTGTGTCCGGGTGAACAGCTTCGATGCCCACTATCTGCCCAGCGGTCAGGCGGATTCCTTCGCCGCCGACGTGGAGTACCAGTACGGCGCCGGCCTGAAGTCCAATACCTGGCAGCCGTTCAACCTGAAGGTCAACGACCCCTTGCGGATCGGTGGCGAGCGGGTGTACCTGCTCGGCCACGGCTACGCCCCACAGTTCACGGTCACCTTCCCCAGCGGGGAGACCCGTACCGATGCTGTGCAGTTCCGCCCGGCCGACGCCACCACTCTGCTCAGCGAGGGAGCGTTGCGCTTCGACCCTCCTGCGGGCACCTACCCCGACGCGGACCAGCGTCGCCGCAATCAGATCGCCATCGAGGGCCTGTTCGCGCCGACGGCCTCGCTCAACGGCACGCTGCTCGGCTCCTCGTTCCCCGGGCCGCGTGACCCGGCCGTCGCGGTGGACGTCTACCGCGGAGATGCCGGGCTGGACAGCGGCAAGCCCTCGTCGATCTTCTCGCTCGATCCCCAGCTCGCCAAGTCCGGTCGCTTGGTCAAGCAGGAGCGGGTGAACCTCAAGCCGGGCGATTCGGTGACGCTCGGCGACGGCACCAGGGTCCGGTTCGACCAGGTGCAGGAGTGGGTGTCACTGCAGACCTCACAAGACCCCGGACAGCTTTACGTCCTTGGGTTTGCGCTCACCATGACGCTCGGCCTGATGGTCTCCCTGGTGGTCAAGCGTCGTCGCATCTGGGTCCGTCTCCTGCCGGAGCCGGATGGTCCCGGCGGCGCACCCGGACGTACCGTGGTCGAGTTCGGCGGCCTGGCCAGGACCGACCAGGCGGGCTGGGGTGAGGAGTTCGGCAGGCTCACCGCCGAGCTGCTGGCGCCGGCCTCGACGAACGAACACGCCGAGTCGTCATCTTCTCCGTCAACACCGCAGTCTCCCGAGTCAGAGGACGGTCGCCATGCCCATCGATCCTGAGCTGTCGCGGTACAGCGACCTGGCCTTCGGGTCCTCGCTCGCGGTGTATGTGCTGGCCCTGGTCTTCCTGCTCATCGAGTTCGCCAGCTCGCGGGCGACGGCGCAGCCGGCTCGCGCGCGTGAGTTGGTCACCGCGGGCGCAGGTGCCGGCTCGGACCGCGGGCCGGTGCCCGGCCGGGTGACCGTGCAGCCGCGGCGCCCGCTGGGTGAGCGGGTCGGGCGGATGGGCTTGGCGCTGGTGGTGCTGGGTCTGGGGCTGGCCGTTGCCTCCCTGGTGCTGCGGGGTTTGTCGGCGCACCGCGCGCCATGGGGAAACATGTACGAGTTCACCTCGCTGATGTGCGCGATCACCGTGTTGTGTTGGCTCGTCGTGCTGCGCAGGCAGGCCCTGCGCCCGCTGTCGGTGTTCGTGCTGGTGCCCGTGGTGATTCTGATGTTTGTCGCGGGGACGGTGCTGTACGCGCGTTCGGCGCCGGTGGTGCCTGCCCTGCGCTCCTATTGGCTGGTCATCCATGTGTCGGTGATCAGTGCCGCGACCGGGGTGATGCTGGTATCCGGTGTCGCCAGCCTGCTGTTCTTGCTGCGCCGTGGGCAGGTGGAAGGTGCGGAGACCGGTAGCGCGCTCGGCCGGTTCGCGCAGCGCCTGCCGACCAGTTCCGGCCTGGACCGCGTCGCCTACCGCACCGCCATCGTCGGGTTTCCGCTGTTCACGGCCGGTGTCATCCTGGGCGCCATCTGGGCCGAGGCAGCGTGGGGACGCTTCTGGGGGTGGGACCCGAAGGAGACGACCGCGTTCATCGCGTGGGTGCTGTACGCCGCGTACCTGCACGCCCGCGCGACCGCGGGCTGGCGCAACACCCGGGCCGCCTTGATCAATGTGGCCGGTTTGCTGGCGATGTTGTTCAACCTGTTCTTTATCAACATGGTGGTCTCCGGGCTGCATTCCTACGCAGGTCTGACCTAGCCGGGCGCGCCGGTGCGCCGAACTTGCCCGTTCCCGCACCGCGGCAGGGCCGGTCGGCTAGCGTTTGCGTCGAATCGGATGAGGCACGGTGGGGCGCCGACGAGGACGTCGGGCTCGACCCGGTGAGGGGAGCAGTTCTGGTGGCTGAGCAGCAGGAAGACCGGATGGGGACCCCCGGGTGGCTGGAGCCGGCCGGCCCGCCGTCGCCGAGCGCGCCGGCGCACGGTCAGCAGCGCAACGGTCAGCCTCCCGCTGCATATCAAGGGGTACCCGCAGCCGAGACCGCCTCGGGCCCGCACCCGGTGCCGCCGCCTGCGGCGGGGTACCCGCCCCGTGGCGCCCAGCCGGGTCCATCCCCGAGCCCGCACCAGCCGCCGCCCAGCGAAGCGCCCACCCAGCAGGGTCCCCCGCACCATGGGCAGCAACAGGCGCCCCACCCGCGCGGCGCTGCTCAGCAGCAGCGGCCGCCTGGGCAGGGCTACTCGTACGCGCCGCCGCCCGCCCCTGCCCACCGCGCCGGACGGCGTCCGGGCGCCGAGCAGGCTCTCTCGGTGCAGGATCTCTCCTCCGCGGACCTGTTGCGCCCGAGCAAGTCCATTCCCCGCAGCGGCTGGCGCAAGGCGGTGTATCTGGCGTCGGGACGCACGGTGAACCTCGGCGAGAGCGAGGCCGACGTCCAGCGGTCCGAGCTCATCGGCCGGATCAACCAGCCGCTGCACGGCTGCTACAAGATCGCGATGCTGAGCCTGAAGGGCGGCGTCGGCAAAACCACCACCACCGTCACCCTGGGTTCGACCTTCGCCTCCCTGCGGGGTGACCGGGTGGTGGCCGTCGACGCCAATCCCGACCGGGGCACGCTGAGCCAGAAGATCCCGCTGGAGACGGCAGCCACGGTGCGCCACCTGTTGCGCGACGCCCACCGCATCACCCGCTACAGCGACGTGCGGGCCTACACCTCGCAAGGCCCGAGCCGCCTGGAGGTACTGGCCAGCGACAGCGACCCGGCGGTGTCCGAGGCGTTCAGCGAGGAGGACTACCGACGGACTGTCGACCTGCTCGAGCACTTCTACAACATCGTGTTGACCGACTGTGGCACCGGACTGATGCATTCGGCTATGAAGGGCGTGCTGGACGTTGCCGACTCCCTGGTGCTGGTCAGCTCGGGCTCGCTGGACGGCGCCCGGAGTGCCTCAGCGACCCTCGACTGGCTGGACATGCACGGCTATCACGAGCTCGTCAAGCGCTCGGTGGCGGTGATCAACGGGGTGCGCCCTGGCTCGGGAAAGGTCGACATCAGCAGGCTGGCCGAGCATTTCGCTGCGCGCTGCCGGGCCGTCCACGTACTGCCCTTCGACCCGCACCTGGAAGAAGGTGCGGAGGTGGAGCTGGAGCGGCTCAAGCCCGCTACTCGTTCGGCGATGCTGGACCTGGCGGCCACGATCGCCGACGACTTCCCCGCCTTGATGTCCCGGCGCCCGGAGCTACGCCCCTGAGACAGGGCTAATCGCGCGGGGGCTCGTTGTCGGGGGAGCCTTCGCTGCCGCTGCCCGGATGTGGCCGACCTGGAGTCCCGGAGTCGAGTCGGCGCAGAAACTCCGGGTCGTCGTCCGGACCCCGCACGCGGCGGACGGTGCGGGCGCCCTCGGGGCCGAACGCGCGCCAGAAGAGCACCGTCAAGGCAACCAAACCCACGATCACGAGCAGATAGAGCACAGCGCACCTCCTGTCGCTCAGGGTAGACCCTGCGGTCCTCGGCGCTCCCTGATCGATCAGCTGGCGTGCGTACCGGCCTCCGTGGTGAGCTCGGCGATCAGCGCCTGTACCTCGGACTCCCGGAAGCGGCGGTGTCCACCCGGTGTCCGGATGGAGCCCAGGCGCCCGGCCGACGCCCACCGTGTGACGGTCTTGGGGTCGACGCGGAACAGGGCCGCGACCTCGCCTGGAGTGAGTAGACGCTCCGAACGCGGGGTACCGCCGAGCGGGCTGACTGCCATGGTGTGCCTCCGGGATCCAGACGATTCGGACGTGCCTGGTCAATAGTGACAGTGCACCAAGCGGGTACTCGAACGGTTGTGTGCTGGTAAAGGGGAGGTAAGGGGCAGAACGGACGTACGACCCGCACTGCTACCGCGTAATCTCGACCTGTGCCGAGCTCTCGCCCTGACGATCCCAAACCCGATACGGGGACGATCCCCGCTGGAGCCCAAGCGGGGCACGCTGCCGAGCCCGACATCGGTGCGGCCAAGCGGTCATTGACCCGCAATGTGTTGCTGTACACGGTGGCCCGCCTGCTGATGGTGGCCGCCATCGTCGGGATCATGCTCGGTATCACCACGCTGATGGACGTCCGCTTCCCGCTCATCGTGGCGCTGGTGGTCGCCGTCATCATCCAGCTACCGCTGTCGCACCTGCTGCTGGCCGGACTGCGCCGCCGGCTCACCGCGGACATGGAGGTGGTGGGCTCGCGCAGGCGCCACGACAAGGCCCAGCTGCGCGCCCAGCTTCGCGGGGAGGAGCGGGGAGCGTGAACCTCGGTGCCACCGTCGACCGTTCGGCTTCCCGGGCCTGGGTGAATGACGCCGTCCGGCTCATCGAGGCCGACGCCCAACGCAGCGCCGACACGCACCTGCTGCGGTACCCACTGCCCGCCCACTGGGGTGTGCAGCTGTATCTCAAGGACGAGTCCACCCACCCCACCGGCAGCCTGAAGCACCGCCTGGCCCGTTCGCTGTTTCTGTACGCGATCTGCAACGGCTGGGTGGTGGAGGGCAGCACCGTCATCGAGGCGTCCTCCGGCTCGACCGCGATCAGTGAGGCCTACTTCGCGCGGCTGCTCGGCCTGGAGTTCGTCGCGGTGATGCCGGCGACGACGAGCCCGTCCAAGATCGCGTTGATCGAGGCCCACGGCGGCAAGTGCCACCTCGTTGCCGACCCGGGCACCATGTACGCGGAGTCACGCCGCTTGGCCGCCGAGTGTTCGAGCCCCGGCGGGGGCCATTTCATGGACCAGTTCACCCATGCCGAGCGGGCCACCGACTGGCGTGGGAACAACAACATCGCCGAGTCGATCTTCACGCAGCTGGCGTTGGAGGAGCATCCGGTGCCGACCTGGGTGGTGGTGGGTGCCGGCACCGGGGGCACCAGCGCGACCATCGGCCGCTACCTCCGCTACCGCCGGCTCGCTACCCGCTTGTGCGTGGTGGACCCGGAGAGCTCGGTATTCTTCGACGCCTGGTGTATGGACGATCCGCAGCTGGTGGGCACCCGTGGTTCGCGAATCGAGGGCATCGGCCGTCCCCGGGTGGAACCGTCCTTCGTGGGTCAGGTGATCGACCGGATGCAACGGGTACCCGATGCCTGCTCCGTCGCCGCCGCCCGGCACGCTAGTGGCGTGCTGGGACGCCGGGTCGGCGGTTCCACCGGCACCAACCTCTGGGGCGCCTTCGGGCTGATCGCTGCGATGGTGGAGCGCGGGGAGCGCGGCAGCGTGGTTACGCTGCTGTGTGACGGCGGCGAGCGATACGGCGGCACGTACTTCGACGACGCCTGGGTGCTACGGGAGGGCATGGACCTGGCGCCGGCCAGCGCGCAGCTGGCGGAGTTCGCCAGCAGCGGTACCTGGGCCGACTGACCGTCCGCGTTTGGCCAGCCGCTCCGGTGGTGTGAATGCGGCTTTCGCCCGATCTCGTGGGGTGAAAGCCGCATTCACGTCGTCAACTTTGGTTGCCGGCGCACCCGCTTTGTCAATGTAAGTAGACGTACATGGCGAAAGCACCGGATCTCGCAGCGGCGGCAAGCAGCACCGATCCGACGGTCGGGTTGCGTGCGGTGCTGGCGTTGCGCCGATTGCAGGAACGGCTCGAGGCGATCCAGGTGCGCAACGCCCGTAAGCAGGGTTGGTCCTGGCAGGCGATCGCGGATGCACTCGGCGTAAGCAAGCAAGCGGTCCACAAGAAGTACGGACGAGGTGGAAGGTAGCCCGATGTTCGAACGATTCACCCGACCGGCGCGCGAGGCAGTCGTGCGCGCCAAGATCGAGGCCGACCTGGCCGACAGCAGGTCCATCGCGCTGCAGTTCCTGCTGTTGGGTGTGCTGGAGACCGCGGACGGTAACACCGCGAAAGTACTGCGGGAAGCGGGCTTCGATGCGACCGAGGTGCGACGGACGATCCGGGGCACCACTGAGCTGGGGGATGAGGACGCACAGGCGCTGAAGTCCATCGGTATCGACCTCGATGCGATCCGCGCCAGCTTGGCGGACAGTTTCGGCGAAGGCGCGCTGCGCGGTCAGGACGAGGAACCGCCGGAGATCCTGTTCGGCCGGAAGAGGTTCGGGCACAGCCGATTCAGCCGTGAGGCGAAGAAGGCCTTGGAGCTGGCGCTGCGGTATGCGCTCGCGCGCCGGGAGAAGAGCATCGGCGCCGAACATCTTCTCCTTGGGGTGCTCACCTGCGCGGAATCGGACGAATTGACCGAGGCGATCATCGAACCCAAGCTGCCAGTCACCGAGCTCAAGGCCCGGTTGCTCGCGGCGCTCGATGCCGCCGCCTGAACGTTGAGGGCGCTAGCCGAACCCGAGCGCCACGGCCGTCAGCGTCGCCCAGGCCAGCATCGCGAGGCCGGTGTCCCGAAGTGCCGGGATCAAGGAAAGCCCCAGCGACCCGCGGCGGACGGGAGCGTTCGCCTTGAGCGCCAGCGGCAGCGGCAGCAGTGCGAGCAGCGTCCACGGGGTGCGGAAGGTCAGCGCAACGGTCAGCGCGAAGGGTGCGCCCAGCAGGACGGCGTGCGTCACCCGCGTTCGGCGGTCGCCCAGGCGGACAGCCATCGTGCGCTTACCGCTGACGGTGTCGGTGGCGATGTCGCGCAGGTTGTTCGCCACCAGCACGGCGCTGGAGAAGCAGCCGACAGCCACCGCGCCCACCGCCCCGGCCCAGTCGATCCGTTCGGCCTGCACGAACTCGGTGCCCAGCACCGCCACCAGTCCGAAGTAGACGAACACGGCTACCTCACCGAAGCCGCGGTAGCCGTACGGGCTCTTACCGCCGGTGTAGTACCAGGCGCCGGCGACACAGGCGGCACCGACGAGCAGCAACCACCAGGCGCTGGTCAGCGACAGCGCCAGCCCCGCCACGCCGGCAACGGCGAAACAGCCGAGGGCCGCCCGCTTCACCGCCGTCGAGGAGGCAACCCGCGAACCGACCAGCCGCAGCGGGCCTACCCGATGGTCGTCGGTGCCCCGAATGCCGTCAGAATAGTCGTTGGCGAAGTTGACGCCGACGATCAGCGCGAGTGCCACCAGCAGCGCCAACAGCGCCTTCCACCACACGAACGCGTCCAGCGAAACCGCCGCGCCGGTGCCGACCAGGACGGGTGCGATGGCGTTGGGCAGGGTGCGGGGGCGGGCCCCTTCGATCCATTGCGCTGCGGTGGCCATGCGGTGATCCTTCCAGGTCGCCCGGTCGGTATTGGCCGCGAGCGCCCGCGGGGCAATACGCTGGTGCCACTGTGGCAGTGAGGGAGTGCGCGTCGTCGCCGACAGCGGCGGTTCAGGTGGGGCTGCTCGGCGTGGTCTTGGTGCACCGGGCCGGCATCCTGGAACCCGTCCCCAGCCGGCGCGCCCGCGCGCTGCTCGTCGCGCTGGCGCTCGATCCGGGACGGTTTCGCAGCGCCGAGTCGCTGATCGACGAGGTGTGGGACGAGCAGCCACCGCGCTCGCCGATGAACGCACTGCACACCCAGATATCCCGTTTGCGGTCGCTGTTGCCGTCGGGCCTGCTCGAGGCCGGCCCCGCCGGTTATCGGCTGGCGCTGCAGCGGGTCGACGTCGACGTCACCCGCGCCCAGGACCTGCTCGGGCGGGCACGCGCGGCGCAGGACAGTGCGGATCACGCTGGGGCACTGCGCCTCGTCGCGGAGACGTCAGCGTTGTTGCGCGGTGAGGCCGGAGCCGACCTGCCGACCCAGCGGCTCGCCGACGAGCTGCGCACCACAGTGCAGGCGCTGCGATCAGGCGTCGATGCGGTGCGGCTGCAGGCGCAGCTCGGCCAGGGCCAGTTCGCGCAGGCACTGCCCGGCTTCGTGAGCGCTGCGCCGAGGAGCCGTTGGACGAGCCGGCGCACGAGGCGCTGCTGCGGTGCCTGGCCGGCCTCGGGGACGAACGAAGCGCTCGCGGTGTTCGCCGAGCTGCGCTCGCGGCTGGCCGAGGAGCTCGGCGCGGATCCGGCACCCGCCCTCGTCGGCCTGCACACCCAGTTGCTGCGCGGCGAGCTGGTTGCCGCGCCACCGGAGGCGCACGCTCCGGCGCTGGCCACGGCGATCGGTCTGCGGGCGGCGCCGAACGCGCTGCTCGGCCGGGAGGAGGACACCGCCGCACTGCAGGCGCTGATGCGCAGCTACCGCGTGGTCACCATCCTCGGACCGGGTGGCACCGGCAAGACGCGGATGGCGCACGAGCTCGGGCGTGCTGCAGCACAACAGACCCCGGTGTCACTGGTCGAGCTCGCCGGCGTCCGCAGTGCGGAGGACGTGGTGGGCGCGATCAGCGCCACCTTGGGCGTCAGCGAGGCGGAGATCGGCCCGGACGGCATTCTGCGTCCCCGTCGACGCGACGTCCGCGAGCGGTTGCGCGCGTCGCTGTCCGGCCGCCCCTCGTTGCTGATCCTGGACAACTGCGAGCACGTCATCGCGGCTGCCGCCGACGTCGTCGCGGACCTGGTGTCCACCAGCGCAGAATTGACCGTCCTCACGACGAGCCGGACGCCGCTGATGATCGCCGCCGAGGCGGTGTACCAGCTGCCGCCGCTGGAGGTCGACGAGAGCGGCTCCCCGGCAACGGAGTTGTTCTGCGCCCGGGCGCGAGCGGTGCGGCCGGGGGCGCGGCTGGACCCCATCGTGGTGGCGCAGCTGTGTCGAACGCTCGACGGTCTGCCACTGGCGATCGAGTTGGCCGCCGCGCGGGTCCGGACGATGTCGGTGGAGGAGGTCCACTCCCGCATCGCCGACCGCTTCGCGTTGCTGCGCGCGACCGACCGGACGACGCCGGAGCGGCACCGCACCCTGCACGCCGTCATCGAGTGGAGCTGGAATGTGCTGGACGTCGCCCAGCGGGCCGCGTTGCGCAGGCTTTGCCGCTTCCCCGGCGGCTTCAGCAGGGCGGCGGCCGAGGAGGTGGCCGCCTGGGGTGAGTGTGCCGACATCGACTCCGCATTGGACGGACTTGTCAACTAGTCGCTGCTCGCGTTGACCGAGCATCCCGCCCCGGTGGGCCTGCGCTATCACATGCTCGAGACGGTGCGGGAGTTCGGCGAGGAATGCCTCGCCGGCGAGGCCGAGGTCGTCGCCTGGCGGCAGGCCGCGTGGGCCCGTGCGCTGGCGCTGCAGCTCGTCGGGCTGTACCTGAACGGGCAGCAGCTGGATGCGATCGGTTGGCTCGAAGCCGAGCACGAGAACCTGGTTTCGGCCCTGCGCTGGGGGTCACCGAGCACGAGCCACGCACGGCGCT
>JAABUM010007290.1_pt1 | contig 10278 bp, 13 predicted proteins | sample 5559161 | NCBI WGS metagenome assembly JAABUM01 (sample SAMN10711868, study PRJNA513369) | rock metagenome | isolation source: Antarctica rocks | place: Antarctica: Victoria Land, Siegfried Peak nord | reverse complement strand
CCAGACCGTGCCCGCTCCGCTCCAGCCGGGCGGCGTGGACACCGGGCGCGACGGCACGGTGGCGCTCATCGCCGTGCGCGGACGGGTGCTCGCCACCTATGACCCTCGCTCGGGGCGCAAGCTCGCCCAGACCGGGGCGGGCGTCGGGCCGACGCACGTGGCCTACGACCGGCGCTCGGACCGCTTCTTCGTCGCCGACACCGAGGGGCAGGCGATCCTCTCCTACAAGCTGCGGCCCAAACCGACGATCGTCGGCCGGCTGAGCCTTCCCGGCACCCCCTACGGAGTGGCCGTCGACCCGGCGCGGGGACGTCTATGGGTGACGCTCACCGCGCGCAACCAGGTCGTCGAGACGTTCGCGAGTGTCGAGCACGCGCCGCGGATCGTGGCGATCTATCCCTCCGTGCGCCAGCCCGACACCGTCGCGATCGATCCGCGGAGCGGCCGGGCGTTCGTGACGGGCCGCGACGACGGCGTGCTCCAGATCCTCGACCCGTCGCGCTGAGGGCGCGGGCCCTCGGCGCCCGGCCGCTCGCTAGCGCGAGCTCGGTGGCGGGTGAGGAGCGGAGGGGGAGGGATTCGAACCCTCGGGACCGGGGGAACCGGCCCAGCGGTTTTCAAGACCGGCCGGATTGCCCGCCGTGGCGGGCGATTCGGCGGGTGCGCGCCCGAATGCGCGCCAGTCAGTCCACGAGCTGCGCGAGCCTGGCCTGCGTGTTGGCGCGCTCAAGGTAGGCGTCGAGGAGCGCCGCCGACTCGTCTTCGTTGCCCGGGAACAGGTGCCCGTAGCGGTCGAACGTGATGGAGACGCCAGCGTGGCCCATGTAGGTCGAGAGTGCCTTCGGGTTGACGCCGGCGGCGATCATGAGCGAGGCGAACGTGTGCCGGCACTCGTGTAGTCCGATGGGCCGAAGCGCGTCATCGGTTGCCCAAGCGCGCCGCGCCCGCGCCGTCACGCCGTGCGGGTCGAACGGACGGTCCCCGGTGCCGAAGGCGAGTCCCTCGCCGGTGCCGCTCATCCGGTGCTCGATGAGGAGGTCTCGGAGGGTCGGCACGATGGGCACGCGGCGGCGGCCGGCTCGGCTCTTCGGTTCGATGACGCCGGCCTTCGGGTCCCAGGAGCGCTCGACGCGGATGAGGCCGGCGGCGAGGTCGACGTCGGCCCAGCGCAGCGCCCGCAGTTCGCCGAGCCGGAGCCCGGCATACATCGCCGTGGCGTAGAGCGGGCGCTCGACCCCAGACAGCGCCGCTAGGAGCGCGGCGGCCTCCGTGGGCGAGGCGATGCGGTCGCGCTGGCCGCGCACCGCGGGGAGCCGGACGCCGACGGTCGGATTCACGGGAACATCATCGGCGTGGTGGCGGTAGAGCGCCCGCAGCGGAAGAAGCGTGTTACGGATGGTGGATGCTCCGAGCCCGGCGGCCTGCATCCGGCTCACGAGGGCTTGGAGGTCACGCCGCTCGAGGTCAGCGAGCCGCACGGCGCCCACCTCGGGCAGCACCCGGAGCCTGAGCGCCTGCTCGTAGCCGCGGATAGCCGAGGGCTTGTAGGCATCCCCGGAGCGGGTGCGCGCCACGCCCTCCCGGGCGACGGCGAGCCACGCATCGGCCGCCTCGGCGACCGTGAGCCGCACCGGGGCGCGCATCGCGCCCTTGGCGACCATCGCGCCCGCATCGTGACGCCAGCGACGCGCCTCGGCCTGCGACGCGAACGTCTTTCGCACCTTGCGCCCGTCGCGCTTGGAGTACACCGCCGCCTCATAGGAGGGCTTGCAGTCGCAGCGCGCACCGCCTCGGGACGCGCAGGAGCGGGCGTGGCGGGCGCGAATGCCGGTCGGGGCGGCCATCTACGCCGTCCGCCCCCGCTCAGCGAGCGCGCCTGTAGGCTCAGAATGCATCGAGGATCACCCCTTCGGTGCCGGGCCCGGGGCGCTCCAACGCCGCCGGGCCGCTTTGCTTTGACCCCCGCAGTCTAGCACGTCTTCGTCTAGTGAGTAGACTTTTAGTATGGGAAGTGAGAACCCGGAAGCGGCCGACGCCGCGGCGCTCCGCGTGCTCCGGCGACAGGGTCGCCGCTTCCAGCGCGCGAGCGCGAACCTCGAACGCATCGTGGCCGACCGTGACGAGGCGATAGTTGCCGCCGCTCAGGCCGGAGCCCGCCGCCAGGCGATCGCGGACGTCGCCGGCGTGAGCATCCAGCGCGTGAAGCAGGTCCTCTCCGAGCACGGTGCCGCCCGCCCGTACCGGCGCGGACGGGAGTAGCCGTCGCGGCGCTGGCGCACCACTGGCGCGCACCCGGCGATTTGCAGGGCTTTCGGAGGCCCTCACGGTTTGGTAGACGCGCTCATGCGGCGTCCTCGAGGGTCCGGGCCGCGTTGCGCTCGAGCCACGCTTCGAGCTCGCGCACTGGGATGAGCACGAGCCGCCCACGGCGCACGACGCGCAGCTCGCCCAGGACGTGACGCTCGAGCGTGTCAACGCTCACGCCGAGCGCTTCGGCCGCCTCGGGCTTGCTCAGCGCGAGCCGGCCGCCGGCGAGGTTCCCGGTCCGGGTCGTCACGCCGTCTCCCGGAGCCGGAGCAACGCGAGCAGCTCATCGAGCGGGAGCGTCGCGCGCCACGGCTCGCCATCGCGCCGATGCGCGACCACGGGCAGGTCGCCGGGTCCGCACGCGGCCTCGGCCTGCCGGATGGCGGGGAGGTTGAGTCGGTCGGCGTGCCGCTTGACCTCGAGCACGAGGCCGGCGGGTCCGTCGGCGCCGGCCGAGCCCGAACCGAAGTTGCGATGCGCGCGAGCCCACCCGTCCGCACGGAGTAGCTCGAGGACCTCAAGTTCCCCGCGGGCGCCCTTGCGGCGCGACCGGGCGCTCATCGCTCGGGCTCCCCGCGGAGCGCGTCGCGGATGATGCGGGCCAGGAGGCGGCCGTCTACGGAGAGCAGGCGCGGTCCGTGCTCGTCTAGCCGCTGCTCAAGGCGTGCCAGCCGCGCTTCGCACGCGTGCGCACGGCAATCGTCCACCGTGGCCGTGGAACCGTCCTGCTCGGCGTTCTCCGTCCGCCAGGCGGCTTCCTCGCGCTCGCGTGCTGCCTCACGCCGGCACGCTGGGGAGCAGTAGCGAGCGTCGGGGCGGCGGCCGTCGAGGGAGGCGCCGCACACGTCGCAGGCGCGGCTCATGCTCGCCCTCCGTCGGGCGCACGAAACCTCACGGAATCCCTTGCTTCCCCATCGGCGGGCGTCCCCTGCTCGGGCGCCGAGAACCGGACGGAATCGGGCGCTATCGGGTCCCGGTCGAGCGCCTGGCGGGCGTCGAGCAGGGCGGCGTAGGCGGCGGTGCCCGCCTCGGCGGCACGGTCGAGGGCCGCGGCGACCCGGTGGACGGTCGCCGCGTCGACGGGTTCGAGGTCGAGCGCCTGGCGGGCCAGGGCGCCCCACGCGCCGAGGTCGGCGGCTCCCTCGGCGAGCTCATCGAGCAGTGCCTCCGTGCCGAGCGTGGTCCACCGCTCGCCGTACATGTCTTCGCCGGCCTCGAGGCGAACGGCGGCGTGGCGCGCCCATCCGGCGCCGGCCTGCCCGTGCGCGCGGGCCGCGACGGCAAGGAAGGCGGCCTCGTAGCGACGGTCGCGGGAGGTCATAGCGCACCTTCCTCGACGGTCCGTCCGTCCGTTGGGCCTAGGGGCGCGGACCGGACGGACCGTTCCCCCGCCGACGGTCCGTCCGGTGGTCCGCCCGGGCCGGACCGTTCGCATGGGGCGGCGTAGCGGCCGTGCCCGGCCTCGGCGAGCAGCCCGCGTTGTACAGCCCGGGCGCGGGCGCTCTTCGTCGCGCCCGCCGAAGGCGAGAGGTTCGCCCTCTTGGCAAGATCGCCCCAGGCCATCACTCCGTGCTCGGCCACGATCCCGCCGAGCAGCTCGGCGCGCTGCTCGAGCTGCGAGGGCCCGGAGTCAGCATCGGCGAACGGCTCGGCCTCTCCGACGAGCACCCGCCCCTCGCGCGCTTCGAGGGCGATCCATCGTGTGTCGGGCTCGGGCGCTACGCGGCACTTCCAGCAGCTCACCTTGCGCCGGGAGCGACCCTCGGGGTCGGCGGGTTCCCGGGACATGGTGAAGCCAAGCTCGACCGCGGCGCCGATGGCCGTCGAGCCGCGGTACTCGTAGCCCGCCTTCCCCGCGTGGGCGAGCAACAGCACGGCGCACCCGTGACGCCGGGCGAGGCTGCGCAAGGGGCCGAGGACGGCTTCTACAGCGCCGGAATCGTTCTCGTCCATGCCGGGCGCGAGCGACCGGAATGAATCGAGCACGAGCAGGTTGGGCGCCTGCTCGGCGAGGATGGGCTCGAGCTCGCCTCGGTCGGCGCCGAGGCTGAAGCCTTCGGCCTCGACATAGGCGAGCGCCCCGGACTTGACACCTAGGCCGCGCACGCGGCGATGCGCCTCACGCTCCCCGTTCTCAGCATCGACCACGAGCACCCGCCCGGGCTCGCACTCGATGCCGGCGACCGTGGCGCCGTGACCGATGGCCGCGCCGAGCGCGAGCGCGAGCATGCTCTTGCCCTGACCCTCGCGTCCCGCGAGCATCGTCACCATCCCCCGCACGAGGACCGGCTCAGCGAGCCAGGGCACCGGCTCGGGCTCCGTCGTGACCATCCGCTCGACATCGAGCATCCGGAGCTTCGGCCGGGACGCAAGAGCGGCCGGCACCGCCGCACGCTCGGTCAGCGGCTCTCGCTGGACGCCGTTCCCGGTCGGCTCGACCTCGACGGCGGCGAGCTCCTCTTCGCTCAGTACGTTAGTCCGGCTCATCCGGCCACTCGCTCCCTGGCCGCGATGAGCGCGGCGAGCACCCGCTCCCGCGGGCACACCCGGCACGAGATGGACACCGCGCCGCCGGGCCCGGCCTCGGCGATGCTCAGCGCCTCCGCGGTGCCGCACGCCGGGCAGGTCGCCCGCCAGGACCACGCGCCCGACGGCGAGCAGCGGTAATCGAGTCCCACGGCCCGCAGTGCCCACAGGAGCCGGTCAACCGGGCGTGACCACGGGTCGGCCGGTCGCCCGCTGCGTCTATGGCTCGGAGTAGCCTGCGTCATGTCCGCCGCCCTTCCCGGCGGAAGTAGTCGTGACGACGCCCGGTCTGGCCGCCGGGCGTTCGTCTGTTGACACGAGAAGTCTGTTTTCGCAGCCGAGTGCCTCGGCGAGTACTCGAGACGTAGCTCGCTGAGGGCGTACGCCCTCTAATTCAATCGCGTAGATCGTGCGCGGGCTGAGGCCGGCGAGTGCCGCTAGCTGCTCCCGCGAGAAGCCAGCAGCAAGACGAAGCTCATAGAGAGGGGCCCGCGGATGCGACCGGGGCGGGTCGCATAATCCGCGGGACGAAGAGTTGCCGGAGTTCATGCAGAGGATCGTTCACAACCCCACCCCTTTGCGCACGGACAGTTTCGGCGCCTCCACGGCGGCCTCCAGTCCGGTGCCCGACCCGGCCACCTTCCGCGTACCAGTCCCGGGCCGCGAAGACCTCCTAGGCTGGCTATGCCGGCTGGCTCCGCCGGGAGCGCCGATGGTCCCACTCGGGGGATACGTCCCTGACGGCCTCCGGCTTCCTCTCCGACCCCCGCACCGTGAGCTCGGCGTTCCGCTCCTTGCCGAGCTGGCCAACCCCCCAATGCCCAGCGGCCGCGACGAGCAACGGCGCGAGCTTGGGCGTCGCCTTCCGCCGCACCACTTCCGCAAGCGTCCAAGGCGCACTCCTCGAGCCGGCGTCAAGCGATGGCATATCTACGCCGCCATGATGCGCGACCTTAGGGGCGCCTCGCCGCAGCACCTCGCCGAGCACTTCGACTTCGCCGACGTTCAGACGATGGCCGCAGAGGCCGGCGCGTCACGGAGCGCCCGCCGATACGTCGCTGAGGGGAGACGTGCGCTCGCCGCGCTCGGCGCATGGCCATGGTGTCTCACCCCCCCCGAAGGGAAGCTCGACTCGCAGTGGTACGCCCACGATCGCTACGCCGAGGCGCTCGCGATGTGGCACTACAGGGCCGCGATAGAGGCGCTTGAAGACGTCCTCGCGAGCGTGGCTGCTGGCGGCGGCGACCGCGGTTTGTCTCTACACACGATGGAAGCACTCGAGGACGCCCGGGCGGTCTATGAGCGGGTGTACCAGCGCACACGAGACTCTCTGGCACCGACGAGCGTCTAATGCTGCGCGGGCCGCCGGCGCCGAGCGTCTCGCATGCGGCCTAGGCCGTTTAGTATCGCCCCGTGCGGCTAACCGAGTCGGGGATAGTGGGGAGGGTGCTGGCCTTCCTGCGCCGCTCCTTGCCCAGGCGCCCGGCGGTAAGAAAAGCCGCGCGGCCAGCCCGGCCCCTCAGCGTCTGCCTAGTCATCCTCGCGTTCGCCGGGTGTGGCGGCGCGACGAAGACGATCATGACACCGGCGCCTGTCCCTCCGGGCGCCAGCATCGGCGCTAACGAGCACGCGATCCGGTCAACCTTCGCGACATGGCTCGCCGCGCTCAATCGCAGGGATGGGCCAGCGGCGTGCGCGCAGCTCTCAGCGGCCGGTCGGCGCGCCTTCGAGGCGCAACAGGGCAAGCGTTGCGAGACCGCCATCCCCAGGATCGTCGCTCGGCACGAACGTCTGGTCGGGATCGCTGTGGTTCCCGGTGACGCAGCGGCGCATGTCGCGAGCACGGCGAACGCGACGCAGGTAGGCGACAACAGTGGCCCGGTGCGCTTCGAGAAGGTGGGGAGCATCTGGAAGATCGCGCGGATCGAGTTCGGGCAATGACCCGGAAGTCGAAGAAGAAGCGGCCGCCTGTTGCGCGGCGCATCGAGCCGATCGCGCCGCTCCTCGCGGGAGTCGGCGCGGCAGCCGTCGCGCTGTCGCTGTTCCTGCCGCTCACCCAGAACCCGGGCACGTTCACTGGCGTCCAGGACAACACCCTCGTCCAGCACGGCGGGGCGATCTCCGTCCTATTCGCCGTCGCGTCCGCCATCGGGATCTATCGCGCCTTCCGCTCCAAGAGCCGTCAGGGCGGAGCGATGGTAGGCGGCCTCGTCACGCTCGCGATCTTCGTGTTCGAGGGCGTCTCCAAAGGCGCCCAGACGCTCTACCCGATCGGGGCGGACGGACAACCTGATCCCACCCAGCCGGGTGTCCACGCCGGACTGGGCATCGCCGTGTACGTCGGCGGGCTCGGCGCAGCACTCATCGTGGTCGCTGGCGCGATGGTCGCATTCTCTAAGCCGCTGGGCACCCAGCCCGTCGAGGGCATCAAGCAATGCCCCGACTGCGCGGAGACCGTCCAAGCCGCAGCCCGGGTCTGCAAGCACTGCGGCTACCGATTCGAACCCGCCTAAGAACGCACGAGAGCCGCACGCTGACCCGGGGCGGGGCTTGGGCAAGACTTCTACGGCCGCCGCCACCCGCACTCCCGTCGCCGCGAGAAAAGGGTGGGCAGCAGGTCGCTCGACCTCGTGTTCGGTTCCGGTTCGGCCGTACTCGTCGAGCTGGAGAGCGGCAGCCCAATGGGCAGCGGCGGTACCTACGACCCGTCCGCGGAAACCACGGTGAGGAGGTTGCGTCGCGGCTGCGAGGCGCCGAACGGGCACTGGCGCGCACCTACTGCCCATTCGGCCCGATGAGGGAGCGTTGAATCCGACGCCCCGTGGCTCGGAAAAGCGCAGCGCCAGCTTCCCGCCCCGGCTCGCGAACCAGAACGGTGGCACGTCGCCGACGGAGGCGAGCGGCCCGTGCCCGCGGGTGGCCCAAGAGTAGTGCAAGAGTTGGCCACGAGATCGAAACCCCCGCAGGCAGATCCGTCGAGTCCCGTGCAGAGCGGGAACCCCCCGAACGCTCGCTGCCGGCCAGGACGCTCCGGCGCCGCCCGGTGCGCGCCAGTTGCGCGCCAGTCTCCTCGTAGGGCGAGCGGTTCTGAGCGGTCCTCAGCGGTAACCGGCCGGCGCCGTTCTCCCGAGCTCAGCGCCGAGTAGAACCATGCCTGAGCGGGGAAAAGACCGGTCTAGAGCGGAGGGGGAGGGATTCGAACCCTCGGGACCGGGGGAAACCGGCCCAGCGGTTTTCGAGACCAGACCGATTTCTAAGCGACTCGCCTGCGCTCCGAAGCGGCAGATCTTGGCGAGCGCACCGGCGACATCGGCGAGTGAGATGTCCTCAGGTCGGGGATGGTCGAGACTCAGTTGGGCCCCCGCGACCGACGACCTTCACCGGCATCGCCCAGGTGGACGGGTTCTTCTGGATCGGGACCCCGGACGCTCGGGCGACGCCTGCCGCCCCGGGGCGCCTCCCACCGGCGCCTGGTGGGCCGAGTACGCGCTCGGCCTGGCGCAGCGCGCCGCGTACTGATCCACTCCGCCCGGCCGCCCGGCCGCCCGGACGGCCGGTACAGTGGCGCGCTTCCATGCCCGATCGCGAGCACACGGAGGGCTAGGCGACGCTCCCGTCCGTGACCGCCCAGACCCCCGGTGAGCACCGGGGCGGGCCACCGGGCGAGCGGGAACCCGCGTCGCGGTCTCGATCCCTTCCCTTCGCCGCCGTCGCGGTCGCCGCATGCCTGCTCGCGAGCCTCGCCTCGGTGCTCCTGCTGCCCTCGGTACCGAGCTTCGACCCGTGGGCCTGGATCGTCTGGGGGCGAGAGGTCTACCACCTCGACCTGCACACCAACGGCGGTCCGTCCTGGAAGCCCCTTCCGGTGCTCTTCACCACCGTGTTCGGCGCGTTCGGAGGCCTGGCCCCGAAGCTGTGGCTGGTGCTCGCGCGCGGCGGCGGGCGCCGCGCGCGCGTCGCGGGCTACCGCCTGGCCACGCGCCTGGCGGGCCGGTCGGCCGGCGCCATGGCCGTGGCCGCGCTCGTCCTCACCGAGGACTGGCTGCGCTACATGGCGCGCGGTCCGTCGGAGCCGCTGCTCATGGCCTGCGTGCTGGGGGCCATCCTCGCCCACCTCGAGGGACGACGCCGCTGGGCTTTCTGGCTCGCCGTGAGCGCCTCTCTTATCCGGCCCGAGGCCTGGCCCTTCCTCGGCCTCTACGCGATCTGGCGATGGCGGCAGGAGGGTTGGCGGGGACGCTCGGCGATCCTCGCGGGGCTGGCGTTGATCCCGCTGCTCTGGTTGGTGCCGCCGTGGATCGGCTCGGGCGATCCGCTCAGCGCAAGCTCGCACGCGACCTCCTTCGACGGCCACCTCGGTAGCGATCCGGCGCTCGAAGTGCTCCGCCGGGGCGCCCGCCTCACGGTTCTCCCGGTGCTCTTGGGTGCCGCGGTCGCCCTCGCGCTCGCGGTGCGCCGGCGCGAGCGCCTGACCCTCGTGCTGGGGGGCGGGGCGCTGGCCTGGGTGGCGCTCGTGCTCGTGATGACGACGGTGGGCGGCTATCCGGGCCTGAGTCGCTTCATGCTCCCCGCGGCGGCCGTCGTCTGCGTGCTCGGAGGAGTCGGGGCGGTGCGCCTGCTCAGGCTGGTCAGACCCCGCGCGCTCGCGGCCGTGCTCGGGCTCGTCCTGCTCGCCGGCGCGGTGGCGCTCAGCGCCGAGCGCGCGGGGAGGCTCGCCAGGGAGGCCCGCTCGGCCCAGCGGGCAAGCCGCATCTTCGCCGAGCTCTCGCTGGCCGTCCAGCGCGCGGGCGGCCAGCGTATCCTCCTGCGCTGCGCCCGTCCTCGCCTGGCCGTCAACCACTCGGCGCTGACCGGCCTGGCCTGGCAGCTCCGGGTCCCCCTGCGCCGCGTGCGCCCGGAATTGTCGCAGCCGGGTTGGGTCTTCGAGGCGAGGAGAAGCGCCAACGTCGGCTCTCCGCCCGCGCTCGCGCTCCGCCCGCGCGTCGTGCGGGCCGTGACCCAGGCCGGCGTATGGCGGGTCCTCACCGTCTTCCGCCCCGGGATGCCCCCGCGCCGGGGCTGTCCGACGTAGGCCTCGCGCGGCAGGCGTCCGCCGCGTTTCCTCGCGCGCCGGCGGGACGGCGGTGGAGTCGCGCTTGGCCTCCTGGCTGCCCGTGCTGTGGTTCGTGCCGGATTGGCTCTCCTCCGGGAACCCTTTTCACGGTGCCGGACTGGCCCACGCCCGAGCGCCGAGGCAGAAGCGACGCCGAAGGACAAGGCACACGGAAGACGTGATAAGCAACCACCTTCCGACGCCCGTCTGTTGCGGGTGCCACGAGAGGAGGGTTTCTCATGCGACGTAGCGTCCATGCTGGTGTGGCCGTCTTGGCGGCAGCTTCGGCGATCGGGGGCGGTGGGTGTGGGTCGAGCAAGAAGTCAAGCTCGAAGTCTTCGAGTTCGACCGGG
>JAABUM010007286.1_pt1 | contig 10283 bp, 9 predicted proteins | sample 5559161 | NCBI WGS metagenome assembly JAABUM01 (sample SAMN10711868, study PRJNA513369) | rock metagenome | isolation source: Antarctica rocks | place: Antarctica: Victoria Land, Siegfried Peak nord | reverse complement strand
TACGCCTGGCCGGATGGAACAGAATCGCCGCCGCCCTACGACATCAGGGACGAGACCCGAGCAGGCCCATCGACCTCATCCTCGCCGCGTGAAACCGACTTCGCCGACCCCCTGCCGTTGATGCGCCTCCCACTTCGGCAGCCCTGGCTTGAGGTGTGGATGCTGGCGGGATGGGCACGAGGTCGGCACGAGGTGCACCACCTCGATCCGATCATCGCCCAGTGTGAACAGACCTCCGCAGCCGCAGGCGAACTCGACGAACGGCCTCCGCGTAGTGTGGGAAGTCAGTTGTGGCAGCCCCCGAGGGGTTACGTGCAAACGTCTGGGTGGCGTCTCACTGCAGCTCGCGGAGCTTTCCAGCGCCTTCGTTGTAGATAAAGCCGCGAATCTGCGCAGAATGTAGCAGAAACGGGTTGGCCCGTAACACGTCCAAGCCGCGCCGGAGTTCCTGCGATGTATCCGTGAAGGCCAACGCGCGCCAATCCGGCCGAAATCCCGTCCGGGCCTGAAGTCTGTCGGCGAACTCGCTGTCGGTGATGGTTCGCAGACCGCAGTCGTCATGCATGATGAGCATGATCTCGCTCGTGCCCAACAGATGTTGGCCGATGGCCAGTGACCGCACGACATCGTCGCTGATCACCCCCCCTGCATTACGGATGACGTGGGCGTCGCCCTCACCGAGGCCCAGCATGCCGTAAATATTGAGCCGCGCGTCGAGACAGGTCACGACCGCGACACCGGTTCGGGGCTTTCTCGGTGCGGCGGACTTGTCAAAATGGTGATGGTACCGGTCGGCATTGCCGACGAGTTCCTGCATTTGACTTCCCGCGGTCTGGTTCATTGCACAAGGTTTCCGCACCCGAGGTCCTTTCGTCAGATTCTTGTCCGCGAGCCGACCAGCGCGGTGACGATCCTGGCGGCCTCGCTCGGTGTCTTGCCGACCCGGACACCGGCCTTCTCCAGGGCGTCCTGTTTGGCTTGGGCGGTGCCGCTCGAACCGGACACGATCGCCCCGGCGTGGCCCATCGTCTTACCCTCAGGCGCCGTGAACCCTGCGACGTAACCAACTACGGGCTTGGTGATATGTTTGTCGATGTAGTCCGCGGCGAGTTCCTCGGCGTCGCCCCCGATCTCGCCAATCATCACGATCACCTCCGTCTCGGGGTCTTCTTCGAATGCCTGTAGGCAGTCGATGTGCGTAGTGCCGATGATCGGATCGCCACCGATTCCTACGCACGTCGAAAAGCCGATGCGGCGGAGCTCGTACATCATCTGGTACGTCAGGGTGCCGGATTTGGACACCAATCCGATGGGGCCAACGTTGGTGATGTCGGCAGGAATGATGCCGGCATTCGACTTGCCCGGGCTGATGAGGCCGGGACAGTTCGGACCAAGAATCCGGGTGGCGTTGCCCAACAACCGGGTATGGGCCCAGAACGCCGCTGTGTCGTGCACCGGGATGCCCTCGGTGATCACCACGCACAGACCGATACCGGCATCGACAGCTTCCACCACGGCGGATTTGGCAAACCGCGGCGGTACGAACACGACGCTGACCTGCGCGTCGACCTGCTCCATCGCCTGTGAGACGGAATCGAAGACGGGGACGGTCGCACCGTCGACATCCACCTGTTGGCCGCCCTTGCCAGGAGTGACGCCACCCACGATCTGGGTGCCGGCCGCCAACATTCGTGCCGTGTGTTTCAGGCCCTGCGAACCCGTCATGCCCTGGACCACTACCCGGCTGCTGCCGGTGAGAAAGATCGCCATGGTGCTCAAGCTCCCTGTGCTGCTAGTTCGGCGGCCCGGTCGGCCGCGTCGTCCATGTTGTCCACGAGCTCCACACCCACCAGCCCCGAGTCGGCGAGGATCTGCCTACCCAGCGCGGCGTTGTTCCCGTCCAGGCGCACGACCAGGGGTTTGTTGACGGACTCGCCACGCTCGGCCAGCAGACCGAATGCCTGCACGATGCCGTTGGCCACCGCGTCGCACGAGGTGATGCCTCCGAAGACGTTGACGAACACCGACCGCACCGAGGGATCGCCCACGATGATCTCCAGACCGTCGGCCATGACCTGCGCCGAGGCACCGCCACCGATGTCGAGGAAGTTCGCCGGGCGGCAACCTCCGTGCCTCTCACCGGCGTAGGCGACGACGTCCAGCGTGGACATCACCAAGCCCGCGCCGTTGCCGATCACGCCGACCTGCCCGTCGAGCTTGACGTAATTCAGGCCCTTGGTCCGCGCCTGTGCCTCCAGCGGATCACCCGCGGACCCCTCGACGAAGGAACCGTGCCAAGGCTGTCGATACCCGGCGTTGTCGTCGACCGTCACCTTGCCGTCGAGCGCGAGGACAGCGCCGTCGGTTGTCCGCACCAGTGGGTTGACCTCGACCAGAGTGGCGTCGGCGGAGACGAACACATCCCACAACGCCACGATCACGCGCGCGAATTCCTCTCGCAGGTCGGCGGGGAAGCCTGCGGCGGCGGCGATCTCTCGGGCAAGTGGCAGATCCGCACCGGACAGTGCATCGACCGGGATCCGCGCGAGTGCGTCGGGACTGTCCGTCGCGATCTGCTCGATATCCATCCCCCCTTCGCATGACGCCAAGGCGAGGAAGGTGCGGTTGGACCGGTCCAGCAGGAACGATAGATATAACTCGTCGGCAATGTCGGCAGCCGCAGTGACGAGCACGCGATGCACGCGATGGCCCTTGATATCCATGCCGAGGATCGAGGCCGCAACCTCCTCCACCTCTGCCGGCGTGCTGGCGACCTTGACCCCGCCGGCCTTGCCTCGACCACCCACCTTCACCTGTGCCTTCACGACGAGCGTGCCCGTGGCTTCCTCGGCCAATGCCCTCGCCTCGGCCGGTGTGGTGGCCACGCCGCCGGGGGTGACCGGCACCCCGTGGGTGACGAACAGCTCCATCGCCTGGTATTCGAACAGGTCCATCCTGGTTCCTCTCGATGTGGCGTCTACCTGGCACGCCGTGCTGCCCAAACGAAGCTCCGAGGCGCGTTTCGGTGGGCGGCCGACCGGAAGGCATCAATCGCTTGGCCGACCCCGGTGGGGACTGGCGGGCGAAATGTGGCAGACGACTTGACACAGCGTCGCGTTTGGATGGAGGGTACTGCCTACTCCATACGGTATGCAATCCTCGATGCCGGACACATGGACGTGGTCCGCACCTCGACGCGCCCGCCAAGCGCACCGAGCACAACCCGATACGCCCGCCGGATCGATAGGTCCCATGCGAGCAAGGTGAGGAGAAGTTAGTCATGACTCAGAGCACGACCGAGGTCGTCAACCGCATCGATGCGGATCAGGCCGACCCAGGGCCGGCTCGAATTTCGGGTGGTCATCTGGTCGCCAAGGCGCTGAAGGCTGAAGGCGTCGACACGATCTTCACGCTGTGCGGCGGCCACATCATCGACATCTACGACGGCTGCGTGGACGAAGGCATCAAGGTGGTCGACGTCCGCCACGAGCAGGTCGCAGCACATGCCGCCGACGGGTATGCCCGGATCAGCGGCAAACCTGGGTGTGCCGTGGTGACCGCGGGTCCAGGTACCACCGACGCCATCACCGGGGTCGCGAACGCGTTCCGCGCGGAGAGCCCGATTTTGCTCATCGGCGGCCAGGGCGCGCTCAACCAGCACAAGATGGGGTCGTTGCAGGACCTTCCCCACGTCGACATGATGACGCCCATTACCAAGTTCGCGACGACAGTTCCACACACCGCCCGAGTGGCGGACAGGGTGTCGATGGCATTTCGCGAGTGCTACAACGGCGCGCCGGGGCCATCCTTCCTGGAGATCCCCCGCGACATCCTGGACGGCTCAGTGCCCGTCAATGAGACGACCGTGCCGGAAGCCGGTCACTACCGCGCGCATCCGGTGGGTACCGCAGCACCCGCGGCGTACCGACCGGCGTGCTCTTCTAAGGAGGAACCATGGGACAGGCACTAGATGGCGTTCGCGTATTGGACATGACACATGTGCAGTCGGGCCCGTCATCGACACAGATGCTCGCCTGGCTCGGGGCCGAGGTCGTCAAGGTCGAGCCCCCTGGGCGCGGCGACATCACCCGCACTCAGCTGCGCGACATTCCCGACGTCGACAGCCTGTACTTCACGATGCTCAACTGCAACAAGAGCAGCATCACCTTGAACCTCAAAAGCGACGACGGCAAGCAGGTTTTCGCCGATTTGATCACTCGCTCGGACGTCTTGGTGGAGAACTTCGGTCCGGGGGTGATGGATCGGTTCGGGTTCACCTGGGAGCGGTTGCAAGAGATCAATCCGCGTCTCGTCTACGCCTCGATCAAGGGTTTCAGCGGGGGTCGATACGCCGATTTCAAGGCGTATGAGGTCATTGCGCAGGCGATGGGCGGGTCGATGAGCACTACAGGTTTCCAGGACGGTCCCCCGGTCGCCACCGGGGCGCAGATCGGCGATTCGGGGACTGGCATGCACCTCGTGGCGGGAATCCTTGCGGCGTTGTTCCAGCGGGTGAGCACCGAACGTGGCCAGCGGGTACAGGTCGCGATGCAGGATGCGGTCTTGAACTTGTGTCGGGTCAAGCTGCGCGACCAGCAACGGTTGGACCATGGCCCGCTCAAGGAGTACCCCACCGAGGAGTTCGGTGACGAGGTCCCGCGGTCGGGCAACGCCTCCGGCGGCGGTCAGCCGGGCTGGGCGGTGCGCTGTAGTCCTGGCGGGCCCAATGACTACATCTACGTCATCATCCAGCCGCCGGTCTGGGCGGCGTTGGCCGAGCTCATCGGTCAGCCGCAGCTGGTCGACGACCCGGGTTGGGCGACACCCGAGGCACGGCTGCACAAGCTCGACCAGGTGTTCGCGCTCATCGAGGCTTGGACGCAGATGCACACCAAGTGGGAAGTCATGGACCTGCTCAACGCCCGCAACGTGCCGTGCGGGCCGATCCTGAGCACCAAGGAACTCATCGAGGACACCACGCTCGCGGAGGTGGGCTCGGTCGTGTCGGTGAAACACCCCGAGCGGGGCGAATTCAAGACCGTCGGTTGCCCGCTGAGACTTTCTGATTCCCCGGTGGAGGTGACCACATCGCCGTTGCTGGGTGAGCACAACGAGTCCGTCTACAGCGGCCTGGGGTACAGCGCAGTTCGGATCGATGAACTGCGGGTAGCGGGCGTCATTTAGGCCCGCCGTCCGCGGGCAACCCAACCGTGCACAGTCCGGGCGCACCCGCCCGTCGATTTGGAGGTAGTACGAATGGCATACGACCGGTCAACCGTTCAAGCCATACTCGACCAAGCCCTCACCGAAGGGCGTTCGTCGCTGAGCGCGCTGCAGGGAGCAGAGGTCTGCAAGGCCTATGGCATACCAGTTCCACGCGAAGGGCTAGCCGATTCCAGCGAGGCCGCTGTCGAGCTGGCGCAAAGCATGGGGTTCCCCGTTGTCCTGAAGATCGTCTCCCCGGATATTTTGCACAAGACTGAGGCGGGCGGTGTGCTCGTTGGCCTGAACGGCGCTGAGGCCGTGGCAGAGGGCTACCGCACCATCGTGAGCAACGCCAAATCCTACGACCCCAACGCCGAAATCACGGGCGTCCAGGTGCAACAGATGATGACTACTGGCCAAGAGGTCATCATCGGCGCAGTCACCGACCAGACCTTTGGCAAGATTGTCGCATTCGGGCTCGGCGGTGTCCTGGTCGAGGTCCTCAAGGACGTCACTTTTCGCATGGCTCCGATCGACCGCGCCGAAGCCCAATCCATGGTCGAGGGCATCGCCGCGGCCGAGATTCTCCGGGGTGTCCGGGGTGCCGCGCCAGTGGACCAGTCGGCCCTGGTCGACCTGATCGGTCGAGTGTCGGACCTGGTGATCGACTTTCCGCAATTCGCCGAGGTCGATCTCAACCCCGTGCTGTCCACCCCCGAGGGCGCCACCGCCGTCGATGTCCGGATTTTGGTGCAGAAGGACGCTCCGGTGACCCCGGATCGCTTCTCCCAGGACGCCATCCTCACGGCGATGAACCGAATCATGCGGCCGACGTCAATCGCGGTGATCGGCGCATCTGCCGAGGACGGCAAGATCGGCAACTCGGTAATGAAGAACCTCATCAACGGTGGATACAAGGGCGCGATCTACCCCATCAATCCCAAGGCCGTCGAGATTCTCGGCGTGAAGTCGTACTCGTCCATCACCGATGTGCCGGGCGACGTGGACGTTGCCGTATTCGCCATTCCGGCGAAATTTGTCGCACAGGCACTCGAGGAGGTCGGACAGAAGGGGGCTGCCGGCGCGATTCTGATTCCGTCGGGTTTCGCCGAAACGGGCGAACAGGGGCTGCAGGACGAGGTACTGACCGTCGCGCGTAAGCACAACGTGCGCATCCTTGGACCAAACATTTACGGCTATTACTACACGCCCGAGAATCTATGCGCGACCTTCTGCACCCCCTATGACGTCAAAGGAAGCGTGGCGTTGAGCTCGCAGAGCGGCGGCATCGGGATGGCCATTCTCGGCTTTGCGCGCTCCACGAAAATGGGGGTGTCGGCTATCGTCGGCGTCGGCAACAAGGCCGACATAGACGAGGACGACCTACTTACCTTCTTTGAGCAGGACGACAACACCAAGTGCATTGCGATGCACCTGGAAGATCTCAAGGACGGCCGATCTTTCGTTGAAGTCGCCAAACGCGTCTCGCAGCAGAAGCCGGTCATCGTCCTGAAGGCGGGACGCACAGCCATGGGTGCCCGGGCCGCCAGTTCCCACACCGGCGCATTGGCTGGGGATGACAAGGTCTACGACGACATCCTCCGCCAAAGTGGCGTCGTGCGGGCTCGTGGCCTCAACGAGATGTTGGAGTTCGCCCGTGGTCTGCCCGTGCTGCCAACACCGCAGGGCGAGAACGTCGTCATCATTACTGGCGCCGGCGGTTCCGGTGTCCTGTTATCCGACGCCTGCGTGGACAACGGCCTGTCGCTGATGACCATTCCGCCCGACCTCGACGCGGCCTTCAAGCAGTTCATCCCGCCGTTCGGTGCCTCGGGCAACCCTGTCGACATCACCGGGGGTGAGCCGCCGCTAACCTATCAGAACACCATCCGACTCGGACTCGATGATGACCGTGTGCACGCCTTGGTCCTGGGCTACTGGCACACCATCGTGACCCCGCCCATGGTCTTCGCCAAGCTCGTCTCCGAGGTTGTCGAGGAGTTCCGAGCCAAAGGCATCACCAAGCCAGTCGTGGCGTCGCTGTCGGGCGACGTGGAAGTGGAGCAGGCAAGCGCATACCTGTACGAGCATGGAGTGGTGGCTTATCCCTACACCACAGAGAAGCCGGTCGAAGTGCTCGGCGCCAAATACCGATGGGCCCGCGGCGCGGGTCTTCTGGGTAATTGAACTGCGGCGCCGTTCGTACTGGAAGTGACATTCCGGGTGCGAACGGCGCCGATCAGTCACAGCCGCTCCGCTGATACATAACTGGCTCTGCGTATCTCACGAACAACCTGGCAGCGCGGCGATCCTTTGGCAGAAGACCGTGATCAGGCAACAACCCCTGAGAGAGAAGGGCATCATGACCGCAGTAACTGACAACTACACTATAGTTGTCGACGAGACGGGACGACGCTACAGAGTCGGTGAGTCGCCTCACAGCCTGATGGGTCACTCCCGTTCCTGGATGGTGTGGCTGCCGTGGATAGCCATGATGGGCATCAGCGTCTTCGAGTACGGCTACGGCGCCGCGGCCAAGACGCTGCAGCAAGTCAACGGCTGGTCGTTGACCCAGGCCTTCTGGATCGTGACGATCTGGGCGGTCTTCCAGGCTGGCATCGCGTTTCCTGCCGGCCGGTTGCGGGAGAAGAATGTATTCTCGGCAAGGGCGGCCATGCTCACCGGGGCCGTGTTCACCGCTATCGGTTTCCTGACCATTGCAAACACCGGAAATATCCCGGTGGTGCTACTCGGCTATTCAGTGGTGGGTGGCATCGGCGCCGGGTTGGTGTACGCGACCTGCATCAACATGGTCGGCAAGTGGTTCCCGGAGAAGAAGGGGGCGCGCACCGGCTTCGTAAATGGCGGCTTTGCTTACGGGGCCGTGCCGTTCATCTACATTTTCAGCTACTTCTTTACTCCGAAGACGTTCACGCCCGTGCTGACCGCGATCGCGGTGTACATGTTCGTCGTGCTTTTTGCGTGCGCGATCTTCTTCAAGGATCCCCCCAAGGATTGGTGGCCCGCGGAAGTGGACCCCCGGGAATGGAAGGCAGACAGCAAGACCAAGGCGAGTCGGAGCATACGCAAGAATCCACCTGCAGTTGGGCAGTTCGGGCCGCTTGACGCGATCAAGACTGGGATGTTGCCGCTGTTGTGGATCGGCTTCTTCCTGATCGCCTCCATCGGGCTGTTTGGAATCTCCTACCAGATCCCGTACGCCAAAAGTCTGGGATTCTCAACTCTTATCGCCGCGACTTCTGGTGGCGTCTTGTCGGTTGTCAACGGTATCGGCCGTGCTGCCGTGGGCTGGTTCTCGGACCTGGTCGGACGCAAGGCAGCGCTATTCTATGTGATGGTCATCGAGGGACTGGCGCAGTTCGGCCTGATCTTGTCCGGCAACGCGCATCAGCAGTTTCTGTTCCTGCTGTTCGCGGTCGTGGCCGGATTTGGCGGCGGCGCGTTCTTTCCGCTGTATGCGTCGTTGGTGCCCGACTATTTCGGCGAGAATAACAACGCGTCGAACTATGGTCTTGTCTACAGCGCTAAGCTCGCATCGGCAATTGTGGGCATCGGACTTGGTGCCAGCCTGATTGGCGGCCTCGGATACACCAAGACATACGTTGTCGGAGGTTTGCTGGCTTTCGTGGCCGCAGGAGTGGTATTGACCTACCGCCAACCCGGCCGCAAGCACACCCACCTCATTTCTGACGCGGTGAACGACGTACCCGCTGTGGTGGAGACCAGGTCGCCTTCGTCGGCCGGGGGAAAGCAGCAATATGCCACTGGCCGTCGGGGACTGGGCGAAACCCCCTAGCGATCGCTCCGAACGAGGTGATCCGTCCGCCCGTTGGTCTGGGCGGGCGGACGGATCACTCGGGTGTTGGGTGCCACATCGACCTGGTTCGCTCGGTATGCCGACGCATGACGGCGGATGCCTGGTCTCCGTCGCCGGCAGCGATCGCGCGAATAAACTCGGCATGCTCGTCCCAGGCTTCCTGGCCTCGTGCCTTGGCCAACGGCGCGTAGTACCATCGGACCCGGCGTGCGACCAACGCACTGAGTTCGGCGAGCACAGAGTTACCCGCCATCGACATCACGTAAGCGTGCAGATCGACGTTGGCAGCAACCAGCGCAGCGTCGTCGGCGCGTGCCAGTGCGTCGGGGCCAGCCCGCCACAGTTCCCACAGCTGCTGCACGTGATGCTCGGTCACGGCGCCCGCAGCGAGCCGAGCCGACTCGGCCTCCAGCAGGGTGCGCACCGCCAACAGCTTGTCGGCCTCGTGCTCGGTGGGCTGATGCACAAAGGCACCCAGGCCCGGTCGCAAATCGACCCAACCCTCGGACTGCAACCGCTGCAACGCCTCTCGGACGGGCTGCCGACTGATCCCCAGCTGCGCCGCCAGCTCATTCTCCACGAGATGCTCCCCGGGAAGCAGCGAACGATTGATGATCATCTCGGCCAACGCTTCGTAGACCGCCTGACGAAGGGGCGCCGGCCGGACGAGCGGTGCCGGCACAGAACGGGAACGTGCAGATTGTTCAAGCCCGCCGACGCCATCAACCGAAGTGCTCATCTTGCCGACTACCTCCCGAATCGATGAAACATCTGAACCACACTGGCATATGGTATGCCAAATCCTAGGCGCACGCTGTCCATGATGGAATGTCGTGACGTAGCTGACGGCTTCCACTGCCTCGTGCTGCATACTGCATACACTGCCGTTGGGTGGTCCGACTGACTTGGAGGCAATCTGATGCGAGTCCTCATTGCGCGCGGCCCACAGTTGGCGGCACTACGCGAATGCGGCGTTCAGGTGCTCAGCGGAAGAGGTGACTTTGCGGCGCATCCGCACGCCACCGACGATCCTCGGGAGATCGGTGAAGTCGACTACGTGTTCCTGGGTCTGAAGGCGCACTCGTACGCCAAGGCCGGCGCACTGATGCCCCCGCTGGGGTTGCATACTATATACACTGTCGTTGGGTGGTCTGACTGACTTGGAGGCAATCTGATGCGAGTCGCGGTGCTTGGAGCCGGTGCGATCGGCGCGTACGTGGGTGCCGCCCTGAGCCGTGCC
>JAABUM010007285.1_pt1 | contig 10283 bp, 9 predicted proteins | sample 5559161 | NCBI WGS metagenome assembly JAABUM01 (sample SAMN10711868, study PRJNA513369) | rock metagenome | isolation source: Antarctica rocks | place: Antarctica: Victoria Land, Siegfried Peak nord | reverse complement strand
ACCGCCTGCGGTCGCAGCGTCATGATCCCCTCCCCGGCCGAAACACCGCTCCGCACCCGCTGACGCGGAGCGCCACCAGCATACCCGAACACCCCGAAATCAGGCACCGACTTCGCCAACAGCATCTGTAACTGCCATGCTTGGCGGTATCGAGCGTTAATGCGCGATAGTATTGCGTGTCGGTGGTGACGAGGGCCAGCGTGCAGCGCCCGAAGGAGAGGAGCCAGCGGGCTTCCGAGGCCACGACGTTGAGGATCGCCTCGACCGTCCGGGCGCTGGCGATCCGCGTGCCGATCTCCGCGATCGTCGCCAGTTGCAGCGCCAGGACATGCTCCGCGGCACCCGCCGTCCCCTTGCCGTCTCGCGGGGATGAGGCGGCAAAAAGCGTCTGCAAGCGAGCGGTGCGTGGCACTACGCTACTCATAGCTGGTCGATTTCTACTTTCGCGAGATCGGTGTACGTATTCACGCTCTTGAACAGGTCCACCGTGGCGATGATCTCGAAAATTTCCTCCTCGGTGAGGCCGGTCGCGAGCATATCGGCGAAGTCGGCTTCGCCGATGCCGACCGGACTGGTGGCGGCCCGGCGCGCGAAGGCCACCATCGCCCTGATCGTGTCGGGCAGCGCCTCGTTGTCGCCGTTCTCGTCGGTGAGTTGTCGTAGCCAGAGTGTTTGAACGCCCTGGACGCTCAGGCTGTGGAGATGTACCTGTTTCGCGTATTCGCTCCCGGCGATATCCGAGACGACCACCCCGATCATCTCTTTGACTGTGCGCGGTAATTGACCCTGGAGGATCGTCGCCTTGAACTTCTGCCAGTTAGCGGCCAGTAGAGGCGGATTGGAGCCCATCGAACGGAAAATATTGGGCACCATGCCGAAGCCGAGTTCCTGCTGGATCTCGTCATATGTCTGGCGAGCGAGTGGGTCGGTGACGAGTGCGGGATCGGTCAAGCCGAAGCGTGCCATTGGCGATCCTTACGCGATAGTCGATGTCCCTGCCGTCGCAGTATAGCAGCGGTGCCTGTACCGACGATAGGTGCGAATTGCCCGACAACGAACGCTGAAAGTACCCGGTACTTTACGGTATGTAACAAGATCATTTGTGTATTTTGTGGTCGCCTCCGCGCCCCGGTAGCGGTGGATGATGCCGGGTACGTCGGCCTAACGCATGAGCAGCACTGCTTGTGTGGTCGTGTTGCCCGCCGCGTCGCTGACGCTGATGGTGAGACGATGCGAGCCTACAGCGGCGGCGCGCGCGTCCCAATAGCCGACCCAAAGATCGAGATCGCGCGCGAAGACCGGATCGGGGAGGGGCTGGTCGTCGAGGCGGAGGCTGACGCGCGTCACCCCGATCGCGTCGCTGGCATGGACCTTGATCGTCGGCACCAGGCGCGGCAGCGCCCCGGCGGCGGGCGCGACGACTTGAACGTCGGGCGCGGCGGTGTCGTAGCCGGTCGCGCCCCAGAGCGTTTCGGCGATCGCGCGGTGCCCCGTATTGTTGGGGTGGAAATCAAGCGGCATCCAGGTCAGCGTGCGCTCCTGCCCGGCGAAGCGCGCGGCGACCGGCGCGACCGCGATGCCGCGCCGGGCCGCCGCCTCGCCGAGCACGCTATTGAAACGCGCGACCCACCACGCATCGGAGCGAGCCACCTGCGGGTCGCCACCGGCAGGGTTATAGATCGTCATCGTGACAATATCGCCCTGCCGCACGCCGTTGGTCGTCGTCGCCGCGATCAGCGCATCGAAGGTCTGGCCCATGTCGGCGCGATACTGTACCAGCCCGGCCTCGCGCGCCGCATCGTCGGCACCCTGGAGGGCGCGCAGATCGTTCCCGCCGAGGTCGATGGTGATCGGGCTGACGCGCCAGCCGACGCGCTGGGCCTCGGCGAGCGCGCCTTGCGCGGCGACGAGCTGGCCGCCGACGACGAACGAGCGCGCCGTCTCGCCGCTGATGCTGAGGTTGCGGAGTTGGACCGTCCGTCCGGCACTCCTTTCGAGCAAATCGTGCAGGAGCGCGACGTAGCCGCGCGTGTCCGGCATACTGGAGAGGAGCCCCACGCCCAGAGAATCGCCGAGCGCGAGGTAGAGTTCGCCGATCCCCTGGGGCGCGGCGATACTCTGCCGGGCCACCGGCACGGGGGCGAGCAGCAGGAGTGCCACGAGCACGAGCACCAGCGGCGTGCGGCAGGGGTGCTGTCGGCGTCGCTCAGGCATCGCCGCGCGCCTCCTCGGCGCGGAACGCGGCGTCGCGCGCGGCCGCTGCTTGCACGATCGGGCGGTCACGCTCGAAGGTGAGGCGCGCGATCGCCTCGTCGGGGTCGAAGAAGAAGGTGTCGATCTCCTCGTGGTCGGCGAACTCCGGCAGGTGTCGTTCCACCCGTAACAGGAAGTAGCCGACGTGGCGCTCCTTGCGATAGGTGAAGCGCAGATCGCCGAGCCAATCCAGGATGCGCGTCGCCAGCCCCATCTCCTCGCTGACCTCGCGGACGGCGGTGAGCGCCACCGATTCCCCGCCCTCGATATGCCCCTTCGGCAAGACCCAATCGCCGCTATGGGTGCGGCGCAGCGCGATACGCCCCGCGCGGTCGATCGGCACCCCACCGCCCTGCTCGGTGAGGCCGGGCGCGTCCGCGATCGCGGGGAAGGGGGTGCGCCGGATCTCGCCCAGCAGCTTCGCATACGTCACCGGGACGAGTTCCGGCAGCACCGCAGTATGGGCCAGGACCGGCATGAAGTTCGCGTCGCCCGCCCAGCGCGGGACGATGTGCATGTGGAGGTGCGCCGCGATCCCCGCCCCGGCCACCTCCCCCAGATTGAGCCCCACGTTGAAGCCGCCGGGCCGCAGCACGCGCCCGACGAGCGCCGTGACCCACGACAGGAGCGCCGTCATCTCGGCGAGCGCCTCGGCGGGGAGGGTCGGCAGATCGGCGGTGTGGGTATGCGGGACGATCATCACATGGCCGGTGTTATAAGGGTAGAGGTTCATAATCACGAAGGCGTGCTGGCCGCGATGGAGGATCAGCGTCGCGCGATCGTCATGCGCGGCGATGGCGTCGCAGAAGACGCAGCCGCTGCCCTTGTCGCCGCCGATGTAGCCCATGCGCCAGGGTGTCCAGAGCCGCTCCATGCGTGTTGCCTCGTCGTCGGCGCGACCGTAACGGGGCCGCGTATGGGGGAGCAAAAGGCCATAGGTCCGACATAACCCCTCTGGTATAATCATACCATGAGCGTTCTGTGGCGCATCCTCGCCCGCTGCGGCGATCCTTCTCCGGGGGTCGTATTCTCCCGCTTTCGGGAGTCCTTTCGTGCGCCTCGCGTACGGCGACGACGGTCGCCCGACGCCACGCAGTATGCGGCGCTTGGCCTGTTGCTGATCCTCCTTGGTAATCTCACCCTCACCACGCTGACGCACGATTGGATCGGCCTGTTGCCGTACCACGACCATCTGCTGCCCAATGCGCGCGGGCTGGGGTTGGTCCACCATGTCCATCACGGCGACGCCCTGGCGCAGGCATTTGGGGCGTTGCGGCCGGTCGCAGGACACGATGAACAGCGCGCCGACACGCCGCCCGACGGCGCGGGTGTCCTTTCGCTGCAAGGGGATACGGGCCTCCAACCCGAGATGAATACCTACGCCGCCGCCGGGCTGCTCGCCGTGGCTGGCCTGTGGCTCCTGTCGCGCCGGGGCGTCCGCTGCCCCATCCCCCCCTTCCTGCCTCGTCACGGGTGTGCCCCGCCCCCCCCTCCTGACGCCACCGCGAGTGGCCTGAACGGTGTTGTGCGTCCGGTAGCGGTGATATCGGGTAGTCCGGGCAAATCCTGGCCTGCCGCAGCGCCGTATATCCGCCGGGTCACAGCGCGACAGCTGCGACAGCGTGCGGCGAGTGTCGCACCAAAAAGCGACGAAGAAGGGTGGGGAACGATGCGATCATCGAAGCGCATCGGTGCGCTCCTGGGACTGATCCCGCTGTTGGCGTTGCTAACGGTCGGTGTCTTGCCACAGCATGCCTCCGCACACGAGCGGCGCGATCTGAGCGGCGGGAAGTATCAGGGTGTTGTCGGGTTCTTGAACGAGCCGGCCTATCAGGGGCAACTCAACGGCCTCGACCTGACCGTGACGAGCAAGACCGAGAAGAATGCGGACGGCACCGCCAGGCCGATCGAGGGTCTGGAAAAGACGCTGAAGGCGCAGGTGCTGGCCGGTGGCAAGACGCTCGACCTGATGGTGCAGACCCGTTTCAACATGCCCGGCAAGTACGTGGCCTACTTCATGCCGACCGCCGCCGGACAGTACCGCTTCCACATTTACGGCACGATCAACGGCGAGGCGCTCGACGAGACGTTCGAATCGGGGCCGAATCGCTTCAGCGACATCGAGCCGATCGGGGCGCTCCAGTTTCCGAACCAGGTTACCACACCCCCCGCCGATCTCCAGGCGCAGCTCGATAGTGCGCGTCTGACGGCGGGGCTGGCCCGCAACGTCGCCTTCGTCGGCGTCGTCTTCGGGGTGCTCGGCGTGGTGATCGCGGCGCTGGCGCTGATGCGGCGGCCCGCCACGGCGGCCGCCGCACCGCGTCGGCGGGTGAGCCCGGCTGAGCAAGGCGACGATTGATGTTGCCGGGAGGGGGCCGGGTATCCGACCCCCTCCCGATCCCTATTGCGTCGCGAGGAATGAGCGCCGACCGCAGGAAGTACAACGCGACAACACGACGAGCAACGAACAGCGAGTAGAGATGCACCCGATCGTCTTACACGGCGCCGTCGGTATCTGGGATGAGGTGGCCTGCCTCGCCATCTCCGCGACGGTGATCTTGGGGGTCACCCTGGCGGTCCTGCGCGAGAAGCCACAGCCAGGCGAGCCCCCTGTCGTGGGCGCGGTCGACGCGCCTGTGAACGAGGAACCCGCCGCGAGCGAGAGCGGTATGCACGGTGAACAGCCATGAAGCCGCGTCTCGGCCCGCTGCTCGGTCTGCTACTCGGCGTCGCGCTCCTGCTGGCGCGACCCGCGCTGGTTTCCGCGCACGCCAACCTGACCCGTTCGGAGCCGTTGGCCGGGAGTGCCAACGCAACCGCGCCCACGACGATCCGCCTCGTCTTCAGCGAGACGCCGGAATTGAAATACTGCGAGATCAAGGTCTACGATGTCAATGGACAGTCATACGAACAGGGGGCGTTGCAACCGATCCCCGGCGAGCCCCTGGGGCTGGCGATCGGGGTGCGCGCCCTGCCCCAGGGGGTCTATACCGTCAGTTGGCGCTCGAGCTCGGCGGTGGATGGGCACACCACCGCCGGTTCGTTCGCGTTTTCCGTCGGCACCGAGCCGCCCCCGCTGACCGCCGCGACTATCCCTTCCGCGACCGAGTATGTTCCGCCGACGATCCCCGAGACGCTCATCAAATGGCTCACCATCCTCGCCGCCGCGACCCTCGTGGGCGCGCTCGGTTTCCGCCTCTTCGTCTGGCTGCCGCTGACGCGCCGGGGCGAGCCGACCGAGGCCGCGCGCGCGGGGACGCTCGATCGCGTCGTCACGCGCCGCCTGATCCTGCTGGCCGGTGGCGCGCTGCTCGTATTGCTGCTCGCATCCCTCATCGGGGTCGGATTGCAGGTGGCGAAGGTGACAGGGCGCTCATTCCTCGGCGGCTTCACCGGCGGTGCGCTCGGCGATTTCCTCCTCAACACCCGCACCGGGGCGATCTGGCTCGCGCGACTGCTGCTGCCGCTGGTGGCGGCGATGCTCCTCGCCCCGGCCCTCGGCGCGGCCTTGCGGCGCGACGATGGTGGGCGTGACGAGGAGCGGACGGCGGCGCTCGGTGCGCCCCTGCCGGTCGCCCTCGGCCTCGCGGGCGGGGTCGCCTACCTCCTGACCCTCAGCCTGATCAGCCACGCCGCCGCCGCGTTCTGGGTGCCGCTCACCGTTGGCCTGGATTGGCTGCACCTGCTCGGCACCGCCGTCTGGATCGGTGGCCTGATCGGTTTTGCCGTCAGCATCCCACCCCTGCGCGCGAGTGGCGCGGCGCGTCCGCTGCTGGTCGCGGCGATCGCGCGCTTCTCGAAACTCGCCGTGGGGAGCACGATCGTGCTCGCCCTCACCGGGACGTACAGCGCCTGGCTGCACGTCGGCGGGCTCGACGCACTCACGCAGACCGATTATGGGCGCGCGCTGATCGTGAAACTCGGCCTCTTCGCCGTGCTCCTCGGTTTTGGCGCATTCAATCAGCGCTGGCTCTTCGAGCGCCTCGCGGGGGTGCCAAAGTCCGGCGTGGGGATGAAGAGCGGCGCGGCGCAGGGGCCAGCGGCATCGCGCCTGACACATCTCTTCGGGCGTACGGTACGAGCGGAGGTGGCGATCGCGGCCTTGTTGCTGCTGGTCGTCTCGCTGCTGGTCGGGTTCGCGCCCGCGCGCGAGGCGCTGGCACAGGCGCGCGGGCCGCAGCGGGCGCAGACGATTGTGGCCGATGGGGTGCGCGTGACGGTGACGCTCGCCGCGCTCGAACCGGGCAACAACAGTTTCGACATCTTCCTGCGCGACGCGAGCACCGATCGCCCGATCGCCGACGCGGAGAAGGTCACGCTACGGGTCTACGAACCGGCGATGGATATGGGCGAGGCAGAGGTGGTCACCACCGCGCGCGGCGACGGCCACTATGCCGCCAGCGGCTCCTACCTCTCGATGAGCGGCCAGTGGGACGTTCGTGTCCTGGCTCGCCGCACGGGGCTGCCGGACCTCGATCGGTCCTTCTCGTTCCTGGTCGGCTCCGTGGCGAACACCGCCGCCGCTGCAACCCTCCTCGCCGAGCCGTCGTTGCCGCAGTGGAACAGCACGCGCGGTGTCGGGATCATCGCCGTCATGGTCGCCATCGTCTGCACATTCTTCGGCGTGCGGCTCTTCCGCAGTGGTTCCGGCTTCGGCACCGCCCTGCTGATGCTGGTGCCGACCGCGCTCGTCGTCGGTGGCTACCTCCTCTACAGCGGCGAGCCGAATGAGGTGCTCGTCAACCGTCCGCCAGAACCCCCGAACCCTGTCCTGGCCGATGCCGCCTCGATCGCGCGCGGGCAGGCGCTCTTCGCCCAGAATTGCGTCGCCTGCCACGGCAGCACCGGGCAGGGCGATGGCCCGTCGTCGGTGTCGCTGAACCCGCCGCCGCCCGACTTCACCCTGCCGCACACCGCGTATCATAGCGATGGCTACCTCTTCACCGCGATCCGCGATGGCTTTCCCGGTTCCGCCATGCCCGCCTGGAATGGCAAACTGACCGAGGGCCAGGAGTGGGATCTGGTCAACGCCATCAGGCAATACAACCGGCTCACCGTCGCGGGTGCGACCCCGCCGCCGTTCAGCGCCCTCCCCACACCGACCGCGCCGCCAACGTCGACTAGCACGCCCTGACGCGGCGTGGCCCCGACCAACCCGCCGCGTATCCGTGCAACGCAGCACGAAGGATTGTCCGATCGCTGGCGATGCCGCGATTTGTCGGGCGTGGGGAGCCGATGGACTGAAGCGCCCTGGCGCGACAGACTCGCCATCGCGCCGGGGCGAGGTGGGCGGCTGTGGCGCGCGTGGGTGATCGTTCAGCGCGGCGCGGCGCGCTCCCGTTCGTGTTGCTCGATCGCGCGTAACGCGAGGCCGAGATCCTCGGCGTCGCTGCTCGCGGCGCAGACACGATTGCGCCCGGTGTCCTTGGCGCGATAGAGCGCGTCGTCGGCCGCATTGAGCAGCGCTTCGGCCTGTGTGCCATGTGCGGGTGCGGCGGCGACGCCGATGCTGATCGTTACCGCGATTCCCGCGCCGTTCGGGAGGATGAGGGGATGTCGCGCCACTGCGGCACGGAGACGCTCCGCACGGTGCAGCGCCATCGGCAATGAAGCGCCGCCGAGGACGGACAGGAACTCCTCGCCGCCATACCGCCCGGGGCGCTCGTTTAGCCCTGAACTTACGGCCACGATGTGCGCGACTTGCGTCAGCACCATATCCCCCGCCCGATGTCCGTAGGTGTCGTTGATTTGCTTGAAGCGATCGATGTCGAAGAAGATGAGCGCGAAGGCTGTGCCGCTGCGTGTTTGCTGCGCGAAGGCGGCATCGATCTCGGCGATGATCGCGCCGTGATTGGCGAGCCCCGTCAGCGGATCGGTGCGGGCCTGTTGCGCGAGCAATGCGTTCGCCTGAGCGAGTTCGTCGCGCAGCAGGCGTGTCTCGCGCAGGTCATCTTGCAACACCTGCTCCGTCCGCGTCCGGCGGAGGAGTTCCGGGACGATCAGGCGATGGAAGGCGGCGCTGGCGAGGACACAGGCGCTGAGTGCCGCTTGTTGCAGGATGAAGTGCGCGCCGGGTGTCGAGTAGAGCAAGGGCAGGAAACCGAGCGTGGCGCACGCCCCGGCGATCAGTACGGTGAGACGGGTACTCTTGTAGAGGCCGGTAGAGATGGTGATCAGCAAGAACACCAGCCCGAAGGGGCTGGTTGCCCCGCCGGTCGAGTAGACCAGGCCGGCGATCAGCAGGGCCGCATAGAGGAGGACGATCGCGAAGAGATCGCGGCCATAACGTCGCCAGGGCAAGAGTGCGACGCCAAGCCCGGATGTCACCCCAAGAATAACCATCGCGAAGGCGAAATTGGGGCCACCATAGACGGCTTCCGGCGCGAAGAGCGCGACGAGCAGGTGGATGAGCGAGCCACCGAAGAAGGCCAGGATGATCGAGAGCCGCATCCGGCGGTCGAATTCGTCGAAGGCGCTATCTGGTTGTTCGGGCGATCCACCGCCCGACCGATGCCACGCGAGCAAGCGATCGCGAAGCCATCCCCATACGGTGATCGTCATTCTCAATGGCATCATCCGGCTACTCTGACGCGACGCTGCTCCCAGTATTGGTCGCCTTTGTACGGGGAACCATGCCACATTGGTCTTATTGCCACGCCGCCGTACGTACCTTTCGGGGGACGCGACAGTCACAGAATACAACGGAAAGGTTCTCCGTCGCGCCGTGTGCGCGGCGCGAGCCGTTGGTGTGCCGGTATCGCACGCTCAGCCGTGTAACACGTCGCGCAGCACGGCGATACCGTGTTCCAGGAGTTCGTCGGTCGCCTGCGTACCCATGTGGCCGATGCGGAAGACCTTGCCATCGAGCGGGCCATAGTTGTTCCCGACGACCATGCCCCGCGCGCGCAGGCGGGCATCCAGGGTCGGCCAGTCGAAGCCTGCGGGCATCTTGAGGGCGGTGACGGTCGGCGCGCAGTACGCCTCGTCGCGCGGGTAGAGTTCCAGGCCGAGTGCGCGCGTCTGATCGCGCCAGGACTGCGCGATCCGCGCGTGGCGCGCTTGCACGTTCGCCAATCCTTCCGTCAGCAGCGTCGTGCTGGCGCTGTGCAGCGCCGCGACGGCGTGCCAGGAGTGGGTGTAGGGGAAGTATTGGGTGGTGGCGGCATGGCGGAAAGGGGCCAGGGCGTCGTAGCCCTGGTAGTTAAGCTGCATGACCCGCTCCCAGCCACGCGCGCTGACCGCGACCATCCCGACGTCCGGGACGGTGGCGAGGCACTTCTGCGAGCCGAGAAGGCAGAAGTCGATCCCCGCCGCGTCGGTGTCGAGCGGTGTGCCGCCAAGCGAGGCGACGGCATCGACCGCGAACAGCGCATCGGGCACGACCGCGCGCAGTCGCCGCCCGATCGCCTCGACCGGCGTGACCGTGCCGCTCGGCGTCTCGCAGTGGACCATCGTGATCAGCGTCGGATTGTACTCGCGCGCCGCCGCCGTCACGGTGTCCGGGTCCGGCACCGTGTCCCAGGGGAACGCCACGATTCGCACGTCCGCCCCGACCGCGCGCGCCATGTCCGCGAAGCCCTCCCCGAAAAGGCCGCTGGAGATGGCGAGGAGGCGGTCGCCGGGGCCGAGGGTGCTCTTGATCGTCCCCCACAGCACGACCATCGCCTCGCCGAGCGCGATCACCACGTCGTTGCGGGTACACATGACCTCGCCGACGAGCCGCGCCGTGTCGCGGTACAGTTCGCCGAACTCCGGCTCGATGTTCGAGGAGCCGTAGTCGTGGCCGTAGGCGGCCAGGGTGGTCGGCGCGACCGCGACCGGGCCGGGTACCAGGGGGATGCGATACGTCTTCATCGTCCTCTCCACACGTAGCTGCGGCGCGCTGCCGCTCATCGACGATCTAGGATGCCGTTCGCCGGGAGGGCGCGGGCATCGCGGAGTGCCTTGCGGTGGGGCTGGCGGATCGCCGCTTCGGGCGGGAGCGCATCGAGCGCGAAGAAGTCGCGTTCCAACGTCTCGTCACCGTCGCC
>JAABUM010007284.1_pt1 | contig 10284 bp, 12 predicted proteins | sample 5559161 | NCBI WGS metagenome assembly JAABUM01 (sample SAMN10711868, study PRJNA513369) | rock metagenome | isolation source: Antarctica rocks | place: Antarctica: Victoria Land, Siegfried Peak nord | reverse complement strand
GGCATGCTGGCGCACAACAAACCTCCCATCACGGCAGGCCGGCCTCAAATCTGGCTCAAACTGCCTCACCCCGACACAGGGCTGCTTTGTTGCTTTAAACGCTCAGAAAATGAGGGGAGCCCTGAGGTCGCACCCCCAATCTTGCGACGGTCCCGCAACATGAAGTATAGTGCACTGAAAAGCCACGTTTTTCAGATCGGCACTTTTGGCACGGAGGTTACGACAAGGCCGGGAAGCGCAGCGTGACGCGCAGTCCTGGCGCGGCATCCTCAAGCTTCAGTTCGGCGCCGTGCAGCTCGGCGACGGCCGCCACCAGGCTGAGACCAAGGCCGTTGCCCGGCGTCGTCCGGCTGCGCTCGCCCCGGTAGAACCGGCGGAGCAGGTGCTGCCGATCATCGGCCGCGACGCCCGGGCCGTCATCCTCAACGACCAGGCATGCAGCCCGGCTCGCATCACTTGAGAGCCGGACGACGATCCGCGCCCCGCTGGGCGTATGGCGCAACGCATTCTCCACCAGGTTGGCAACTGCTTGCGTCAGCAGTTCCTGATCGCCGCGCACCGTGATCCCTGGAACGAGATCGGCGTCGAGCCGTTGGCCCGCCTCCTCCGCATCCGGCAGGTAGGCGTTTGCGACCGCCTCGACCGCTACGCTCAGGTCGACTGGCCGAAACCCCGCCCGCGGCGAGCCACCCTCCACCTGAGCGATCCGCAGCAGAGCGGAAAACGTGTCCAGCAACCCTTCAGCATCGCGGACCGCGCCTTCGACTGCGATCTTATAATCGGTCATAGAGCGCGCGTGCTCGATGGCCCCTTCCAGCTTTTGGTAGAGTCGCGACAGCGGCGTGCGCAGGTCGTGCGCCACATCGATGCTGACCTGGCGCAAGCTGTCCATCAAGGCGGCGATACGGTCCAGCATCCGGTTCAGCGTGCCCGCCAGCCGGTCCAGGTCGTCGCCCGTGCCGCGCACCGGCACACGGCGCGTCAAGTCGCCCTCGATGATCGCTTCCGCCGTCCGGGAGATCGCATCCACCCAAGCGAGGAACCCACGGCTGAGCAGGACGCCGCCGCCGATACCCAGCAGGGCGGCCACCCCGACAGCCCACGCCAGGGCCACGGCCACGGCCTCCTGCACCTCGCCGATCCGGCCAAGGTCGGCGCCCACAGCCAGCAGCAGTCCCCCGCCCAGGTCGCTCACCAGTGCGCGCACGCTCTCCGGCCGGCCGTCATCCTCGCCTGCGCTCTTGATCTCCACGGTCGACCACCCCGGCCGGAGCGCGTCTGTCGCAGGCATCTCGCCCGCGAGGTGGGCGCCGGCAGCATCCTGGACCAGGTAGTCGAGCGCGCTCACGCCGCGTCCACGCTCGCGCACCAGACGCAGCAGCCGGTCGGGGCCGCCATGGTGAAACTCTTCACGCAAGAACGTCGTCTCGCCCTCGATCCGTGTCGTCATCTGCCACTCCAACTCTGAACGCGCGGCGAGGAACACCGTCGCCCCGAGCACGACGGCAGAGACCGTGAACAGCAGGAGGTAGAGCGCGGCGAGCCGGAAGCTCGTCGTGCGCAGCAGCCGAGGTAGCCCGGGCCTCAAGGACCGGGCGCGCGCAGCACATAGCCGGAGCCGCGGACGGTATGGATCAGCTCCACAGCACGCCCGGCGCAGGACAGCTTGTTGCGAAGTCGGCTGATGTGAGTTTCGACGATGTTGGTTTTCGGGTCGAAGTGGAAGTCCCACACGCCCTCCAGCAGCATGGTGCGGGTTACCACACGGTCGGCATTGCGCATCAAGAACTCCAGCAGCCGAAATTCCCGCGGCTGTAGCTCCACTCGCTCGTTCCCGCGCGTGACCGTGCGCTTGAGCAGATCCATGTCCAGGTCAGCAACCCGCAGCGTAGTTTCTACATCGGACAAGGGCGGACGCCGGCCCAGCGCATGGAGGCGCGCTGCCAACTCGACGAAGGCGAAAGGCTTGACCAGGTAGTCGTCGCCGCCCGCCTCCAGTCCTTGCACCCGGTCGCCGACGCCGCTCAGCGCGGTCAGGAACAGGACCGGAACCTTCACCCCCGCGCCGCGCAGGGTGCGGACCAGCCCGAGCCCGTCGGGGCCGGGCAGCATGCGGTCCACCACGAGCACGTCGTAGCCTCCGCCCCCGGCCATGAACAGTCCGTCGCGTCCGTCCGGCGCGTGGTCCACCAGGTGTCCATGCTCGGTCAGGCCGCGCACGATGTAGTCGGCGGTCTCCACGTCGTCCTCAACCACCAGGACCTTCATGCCGCGTTTCTCCAACCATGGCGCCGCAGCAGCAGCCCGCCGAGCAACAGCGCCGGCATCCCTAGCGCCACCGGCAGCACGCGGCCCGACTCCACCACGGGCTTCTCCATCACTGAAAGGTTAACGAATGGGCTGGGCGACAATGCGCCGTCGCCAGCTGCGGCGCTGACCACCACTCGATAGTGCCCGGCGGCGATCAACCGCATCGGCCATTCGGTTGCGACGGCCTGGTCCGGTGCGAGCACCGGGATTGTGACCGCCTTGTGTGCGCTCCAATCCTCCAAGTCGACCGGCTGCTCCTGGCCAGGATCCACCTGGACCAGGCCAAGCCAAGCGACGCCCCCCCGTATCGGATGGGTGCCGGCGTTGCGGATCGTGGTCCGATACAGCATTTGGTCGCCCATCTTAGGGTTGGCCGGATTGCCCGGGTCGGGTGCGAGCTCGACCTGCAACGGTTGCGCGGCGACGGCATGGTCGCCCGACGCTGGCCGCGCCAGGGCCGGCTGCACGGTTGCACCGAGGAGCAGGGCCGTTGCCATGGCGTAGTATGGACGAATGGGCATTGCCTTTCCCTAATGCCGGAGCTGGCGCACGCCGGCAGCAGCAAAGACCGCAGTCGTGCCGAGCCAAAGGAGAGCCATTAGGCCATGCCAGGCCTGCGCCATGGCGCCCTGCCCATCGATAACTATGGCATCATAGGCGTTCAATGCCGCCGAGATCGGGTTGACCGCGTCGAACGCCAAACCAACGGCGGACTGCCGCAGGCTAGGCCCCAGCAATAGCGGGCTCGCTGACAGCAACAAAGCCATCAGGCAGACCATCAGCGTCGCCCGTGCGGAGCCAAGCCGGGCACCCAGGCCAAGGGCGAGAAAGCCAAAGCCGAGCACCACTGGCGTGCCGAGCACGATCAAGGCGATCCCGCCGCCCAGCAGGTTCTGCCCAGTGCTTCCGACCGCCCACAGGTAAGGCAGCGCAATGCCCAGCATGGCCACCCACGCCGCCGCCTGCCCGCCGATCTTGCCCAGCAGCAGCCCGTTGCGCGACACTGGCGCCAGCAGCAGCGGCAACAGACTGCCCCGCTCGCGCTCTCCCGCAATCCCATCCGTGCCGGCGGCAACAGCCAGCAAGGAGCCGAGTGCCGTGACGATGCCGAGCATGTCATAGACGACCTGCGCATTGTCGAGCAGGCTCAGCTCCTTGCTGCCGATCAACAGCAGCACGAAGCCTGACAATACGGCGGCCACTGCAAGCAGCCAGCCGAGTCCGCGCGGCGAGAGCAGCAGTTCGCCCGCCTCTTTTCGGGCCAGCAGCATGGCCGAGGTCATGCGGCGCTTCCCGGCGCCGTTGCCACGGCGCCGCCAGCGCGCACCACCTCGAAATAAACGTCCTCCAGCCCCCCGCCCTCGTGGGTGATGGCCGTGATCGGCCAGCCCAGAAACAGCAGCTCGCGCCAGGCAGCATCGGGCTGCACTGCCGGGTCCACCTCCACGACCGCCCAGCCGTGATCGCGGGCGAGCACCCGGACGTGCGTCGGGGCGGGAGCGGCGTCCGGCACCGAACCGGACAGCTCCAGCCGGAAACGGACCTGTCCGGCATGGCAGCGCAATAGGTCTTCGATGCGCCCCTCGGCCACTGTCCGACCCTCGGCGATGAAGCAGGCCCGGGTGCACAGGCGCTCAACGTCATCCAGCAGATGGGTGCAAAGCAGGATCCCCAGGCCGCGGCCCGCCAGTCCGGCCAGCAGGTCGTGGATCTCGCGCCGCCCGCGCGGGTCCAGCCCACTGGTCGGCTCGTCCAGCACCAGCAGCGCTGGGTCTGCGACCAGGGCCCGGGCGACGCCGAGGCGCTGGCGCATGCCGCGCGAAAAGGCGCCGATTGCTTGACCGCGCCGTGGCGCCAAGCCGACCGCGTCCAAACGCCGCGCCACCGTCGCATCGTCCAACGCGGCGCCATACAGCCCGGCGAAAAAGGCAAGATAGTCCTGCGCCGTCATCCAGTCATAGAAGCCATTCGGGTCCGGCAGCACACCAATGCGGCGGCGCAGCTCCGCACCCTCCAGCCACGGATCAAGGCCGAGCGTGCGCACCTCGCCAGAGAGCGGGCGTAACAGGCCTGCAGCCGCGAGCAACGTGGTCGTCTTGCCGGCGCCGTTGGGTCCAAGCAAGCCGACGATCTCGCCCGCGCCGACCGTCAGCGACACATCATACAGGACTGTCGTGTTGTCGATCACGAGACGGAGGTTCTTGAGGGCGAGCAGGGTCATGGCAAGCCTCGCGTGCGAGAGAATGGATCGCGGCTGGCGACCGCCGCACCCTTGCTGGTGTTCAGTCCTGGTCCTCGCCGTCCTGGCCACCATTATGTGTCGCGGTCACCTGGCCGGACTGCGCGTCCACCAGCATGGTCTTGATACCCTGCGGACCCATGATCCGCACCTCAATCTGCGTGACGCCGCGCTCCTGCTCGATGCCGGCGCTAACCGCACGGCCATCCGCTTGCTGCTCTGCCGTCGCGATCGCCTGCTGCAGTGTCACCTTCGTGCTGGCAAGCACCGCTGCGCCGGTGCCTGCTTTGCCGCGTTCCTCATCAAAGGCGCATCCGCCAGCAGCGCCGGTGACGATGATCACCGCGAGTGCGATGGTGAGAATGTACCTCCTGAACACGCTGTGGTTTCCTTGCTTTTCTCAGAACGGGCTATTGCCGTACGCTCAGGGTGAACTTATACTAGACGCCCTTTGTGATGACCGGTTTCTATCAACCTTGCTGCCCCGAAAATGCTTGCGATGATGGTGGTTGAAAGCGGTCGACGCATTGGGCGTCTGGTATTAGACGGAGGATGGTTGGGGCGCCTGGGACAGCCCTATACGGTTCCCCAATCCTGCGCCACGCGCCACCAAGAATGCCCCGCCTGCGCGATCCCAGATGACGCCTCTGCCATTTCCGACAGAGGCACAGCTGCTTAGGCGACAATTAGTTCTTGATCCGCCCTTCCCATCGCTGGGAGTCGGCGGGCAACGGTCAGACCCTTCCGCTGGCACCGTCCATCACTGTGAGCAAGTCGGCCAGGGACTGTTTGCAGGCAGCGACGTCTGGTGTGCTGGCGCGCAGCGCCGACAGGGCACGATCGATGGCCTTGTCGATGGTGTGCCACTCGGCGGCTGCGCGCGGCTTCAGCCCAGCCTCGGCCTCGTCCCAGGACGTCTCGAGATCCTTGATCCGGGTCTTCGCACCGGCAAGGTCGCCCTTGTCGACCATGGACGCCGTATCGACGACAATGGCCCGGAAGGGCGAGAGGTCGCCGATCTTCGAGGCTGCTGCATGCGCCGACGCAATTGGTCCCACCGAGGGCAACAGCATCCCGGCCCCAACCGATGCGGTCCCCAACGCCGGCAGCAGGAACATGGTCTGGGCGAGCTTGAGCTTGTTCATCGTAGACATCCTTTTTTGCCGATTCGCTACGCCAGCGACCTTCCGCCGGGCGCCTGTCATTGTTTGGTGTGTCTCGATCCGCCATTCGGTCAAAACAGCTCAGGCCCGTGCCACGCGGGTCACTTCCTTCAGCGGGCTGGCTCACGCCTCCTCAGCTGTCTTCAGTCTGTCCCTCGGCCCGTTCGGGCCGATGCTCAGATATGCGACCAGGATCGCAATAACGGCGAAGAAGATGAGGCTCGTCCGAACGGTGCCCAGACCCAGCCCACCATACGTTTGGGACTGCGACAGCAGGTCGCCTAGCGACGCGCCGAGAGGCCGGGTCAGGATGTAGGCCAGCCAAAAGGTGAGAACCGCGTTGGCGCCGAAGTAGTAAGCACCCGCCATGACCGCGATCAGCGCGCCGAAGACCCACACGCCGACGGCGAAGCCGAGGCTCAGCTCCTCTGTCGCCAAATCGCCCGCGGCGGTGCCCAGGGCAAAGGTGAACAGGATCGCCGCCCAGTAGAACAGTTCGCGCCGTGCAGTGACGATTGTGTGGATCGAGAGCGTCCGCTCCTTCGAATACCAGATCGCAAACGTCGCGGCCAGGATCAGGGCAAAGATGCTTGTGCTCACATAAAGGCTGACGCCGAATCCGTCGGTGAGCGCGTCGGTGATCTGAATCCCGACCACGCTCACGAGCACGACAGTCAACCAGTATATCCAGGGCACATACTGCCGTGACCGCAGTTGCACGAGAAGCACTGCAATCAACAAGGCGGCCATGATCCCGCCCGTGACGGCCTTGCCGAGACCTACGTGCGTCGCCAGGAAGTCAGCCCCAGTCTCACCGACTGTTGTGGCCATGATTTTGATGATCCAAAAGATCAGGGTGACCTCAGGAACCTTGTTCAGCATTTGGTCGACGGTTTTGTCGGCGGCGATCGGCATACTTTACGTCCTCGATGTTGCTTGGGCGCCGGCGTCAGACGGTAGATGTCGAGACCCGACCGTGCTCCATGCCAGGTTGGGGCAGCGTTGCCGTTCCTATACGGATTGCCAATCTTCGGCGCTGGCCGATGACGGCCTGGCCGGTTCGGTGTAGCCGATGCCGCAGCCGCGCGACTGTCCTGGATGCGGTGGAGGTCCGGCGATGCTGTCCTGGAATACGGCCCTGTTCTTGTCCTTGAACGCGGCCAACAAGCCCGATGCGATGTGGCAGGGCTTGGCTGAGGCCTTGGCTGTCGCACCCGTGCTGCTGGTGCCTTCGTTGCTGACCTGTCTGTGGGTGTGGGGACCGCCGGCCCGGCGTGCCGCCTTGCTCGCGACCGGAGGCGGGGTGTTCGTCGGGCAAGGGATCAACATGCTGCTTGGCCTGATGTGGTTCGAACCGCGACCTTTCATGGTGGGAGTCGGACACACGTGGCTGGAGCATGTGGCGGATAACGGCTTTCCCAGCGACCATGCGACTTTGGCGTGGAGCCTCGGGCTCGGGCTTTGGTTGACGGGCGGCTCCCACCGCTGGGGCATGGCAGCCTGCTTGGCCTTGTCGTAACCTCCGTGCCAAAAGTGCCGATCTGAAAATCGTTCAGTTTCAATGGTCTATGACGCGCGTCAGCATCGACCGCCAAAGAAAAAGCGGATTGGGACCGGAGATGCAACGTCAGGCCGCGTGAGAGCAGGGCTTCCGAAACGCGGCCACTGCGCGGGGCGGCGACATGCAAACATTCAAAAGGGGCGGCTTGTAGGCCGCCCCTTCGCTTTTAGGCCAATTAAGAACCTAGCCGCGTGCGCGTGCCGGCCGCCGGACGTCGGCGCGCTCGATCTCGACCTCGTCCTGACGCACAGTCTCGCGCACCGTCTCCACATGCTCCGTGCGCTCGGTGCGGACCACGATCTCCTCGCGGAGCTGCACCGACTTGGCGACCACGGGGACCTCATCCGTCTCGACCACCTCAATGGTCAACTCCGTCAGCGCCTCGCCGGTGACCGTGTTCGTCGCCGGACGGCGACGCTCGACCACCACCCGCTCGCGCACCAGGGACACCTGCTGCTCGACCGGGGTCTCGACGACATAGCGACGGATGCGGGTCGTGCCCGTGTTGACCGTGCGCTTGCCGACGACAAGGACCTCCTCCGCGAGCGGGATGACCTCCTCATGGCCGTGCGACTGCCGCGAAGCTGGGACGCTCGCCGCACGGGCGGCAACGGCGCGGCTCGACGGTGTCGCCGGAAGCCCAAGCATCATGTCCCAGAACAGGAAGCCGGTTCTCGGCATGGCCGAAGCCACCGCTGCCGTGCGTCCGGCCGTCTCGCCCACGACCTCGACCACACGCTCCGTCGCACGCTGGGCACGCTCGGTCACGGTGCGGGCGACCGCCTGGGTCTGCTCGGCCACAGCCTCGACTGCAGCCTCCGTGACCTGTGCCGCTGCCTGGGTGGCGGCACGGGCCGCCTTCTGGGTCCGGCGTGCGGCTTCCTGCCGCTCCTGCTCGGCATTCTGCTCCTGCTGCGCGCGCAGCTCAGCCTGCTCTTGCTCCTCATGCTCGCGGCGGGCAGCCGCACGCTTCTCCTCAGCCTGGTCGAGCCGGACCTGGTCCGCTTCGGCCAGGGTGGTCTCCATCTTCACGACGACATCCTGGACTTGCTCTTCGCTCAGCGCCGTCTGGACCGCTGGCAGCAGCTCGCGCTTCTCGTCCCGGGCATGCTGGCGGAACGCCTTCTGCAACTCTATGAGCTTGGCCAGGAACGTCTCGTCGTTCTTCGGCAAGGCATCCAGCTCGCCGAGCTGGGCACGCAGGTTCTTGTTGTCGCGGATGGCCGTGGTGACAAGCTCCTTGGTCTCGGGCTGCTTGCGCAGGATCGGGAACAGATGGCGCTCCTCCAGGTCCACATGCTGCTCGAGCGCAGCCTTCAGCTCCGCGAACAGCCGCTCGCGAGTCTTCAGAGCATTGCCCGAAGTCGCCGCGAGGCGGGTGAACAGCTCGTCCGCCTTGGCCGGCCCAGCCAGCATCAATGTCCGTAACGTCATACACGCTCTCCTATGTTGCAGCGCAGCATAGGATGTTTCAGGGCATATGGCCACAACAAATCAACCCATCCCTTGTTAGTATGGCCTCAAGGTAAGAAGAGAGCTGCCTCCAACCAGTATCAACCTGGCGAGTGACGTCGGCTGAGATGAACACTCTAACTGGGCTTAGCGGCATCTATGCTCGCATTGCACCAACCAGCGGGGTGGTCGCATCGGCCTCGTTCCAGGGCCGTTCAGCGCTGACCATGCGAAGGTGAACGCGAGCAACGTGTCGAGGCGCTGTGTAGGGCAGCACAAGTGGCCGCCATGCCTGAACGTCGTTCCAGGCAAAGTCATCGAGTAAGCCATGCAATGGAAGGGCACCGGCCAGCCTTGGCCGGTCTGGTCGTTGAATCAAATCAGAGAAGTCGCAAGCGTCCAATGATGTAGCCGATCCCGAGCGCAATGAACGCTGCGCTGAATGGCTGCTCGCGGACAAAGGTTTCGATCTCGGACAGCGTGCCGCCGGCGCTCTCGGTTGCACGGTTGATCGCCCGGCCCTGAGAGTCGAGCAGCTTGCCAGCCGTGTCTTCTGTTTCGTCGGCGAGGCGCGCGCCGGTATTGCCTGTGGAACTGCTCATTTCGGGCCACTCCTTGTCTGTGGATCAACGGCGCCATGCTTCCGGAGTTGCGCAGGACTGACGTTGGCATACCTGTTCCGGGCAGTACAACTGCACCTGATGTTGGCACCTAGCTCGAAGTCTGGGCGTGGTTCAAATCAGCGTAACACCAAAAACGAGAAATCCCTTCACCATCAAATCTCTATCGAACTCCGGTGCTACCTGTAAATGGCACTTTTTGAACCACGCCCTCCCGTCGGCGGCTACTTGATCCCGAGCAGGGCCAGGGCCTCGTCCCCGGATACGTGCCGGCCGCCGGGGTAGTCGTGTTGAGCCTGATAGGTGTTTGGGCGCGCCCCGAGCCACTCAAAATACTGCTCGGCGTCCAGCACCTGCACGTTGAGCTGGAGCCCGTGCGCCAACATGACCTTTGCGGTTTCGGCGTTGACCAGCTGCCTGTAGGCGAAGTCATCGCCCTCCTCAGGCAGCTTCATCGCCCGGAAGGACGCTTCATCGGCGTAGTGGGTCAGCGTGATCCCTTGCTCTCCGTCAGCCCGGAGGCGGCGCGCCATGCCACGCGCGTGCTCGATGTTCTTCTTGAGCGCTGTCCGTTTCTGCTTGTCCGACAGCATGGAACCTCCGCCTCATGGCCCGGGAGCCATGCCTCGCAGCGATGGGTGAGGATAACGCGGGCAAGGCCGGGTGGCCACGTCGGCAATGCGCTGACGGGCGTTAAATCATACTGCGACCCGGCTCCATTCGGGTGTTCCTACGTGAGATGCTGGGCGAGATACTTATTCATCTCGTACATGATGACCTTGTCCTTGCCGAACACCTTGCGCAGCCGGAGCCGTGGTGCATGTGTGGACGGCCCCTGGAGCGCAAGGGGTTTGTTTGATCTGGCTCACGGAACGAGTGCGGTCATGTGTCCGGCCTTTGACGCGGCTGCATGACCGCTGGCCCAGATGGGTTTCGCCG